>Ga0070684_100004808_pt1 | contig 10319 bp, 5 predicted proteins | sample KBSC723LmetaG_FD_65653 | JGI IMG/M metagenome (GOLD analysis project Ga0070684, IMG submission 65653) | Corn rhizosphere microbial communities from Kellogg Biological Station, Michigan, USA - KBS C7.2-3L metaG | ecosystem: Host-associated > Plants > Roots > Rhizosphere ...
TGGCGCTGGCCAGCGTCGCGCTCAGCGTGCTGGTGGCGCTGCTGCTCTACCGGCTGAGCATGCAGCACGACGCCCTTCAGCGGCGGAACGCCTCGATCCTTTCCGCGCAGAACGTCGAGCTGGAGCTGTTCGCGAGCCGCGTCTCGCACGACATCCTGAGCCCGCTGTCGTCCACGCGTCTGGCGATCGATGCGGCCCTCAAGGCGGAGAAGGACGAGGCGATCAAGCGCAAGCTCCTGCGCGGCGCAGGCGGCCTCGAGCGCGTCACGCGCATCGCCCAGGCGCTGTTCGACTTCGCCCGCTCCGGCGCGTGCCCCGACCCGGGCGAGCACGGCGACGTTCACACGGTGGTCAGCGAGGTCGTCGACGAGTACCGGCCGCTCGCCGCGAAGGCGGGCGCCGTCCTCGAGGCCTCCGTGCCCGCGCACGGCCAGGTGGCCTGCAACGAAGGTCTGCTCACGTCGGCCCTTTCGAACCTGGTGCGAAACGCGATCACTCACCTCGACGAGGGACCGGGCAAGCGGGTCGACATCGTCGCCGCCGACGCCGCCGGCGATCGCGTGCGCATCGAGGTCCGCGACACGGGCCCTGGTCTGCCACCGGGCTCCGAGGCGCGCGTCTTCGAACCGTACGTGCGCGGCCCGAGCGCGCAGCAGCCCGGCCTCGGGCTGGGTCTCGCCACCGTCAAGCGCATCGTCGAGACGCACGGCGGATCGGTCGGCGTCGAATCGCGCGCCGGCGCGGGCTGCCGTTTCTGGATGGAGCTGCCGCGCGCGCAGCACGCGTAGGCCGATCCCCGAGGGGGGATTGCCCGCGGACGGCAACGTTTTCGGCCGCGCCAAGCCCCGGGGACCCGCCCTACATCTAGATAGTTCTGCCCGGAAGAGCCTTGAGACGGGCGAGCGGACACTCACCGCCCGGACGAAAAGGAGACAGCCATGTCCCCGAGGCCCCCCCTGGTCCGGACAGTCCTGGTGTTGGCGCTTGGCGCCGTCGCGTGCGCCGGCGTCACGCCGAACCCCTCGCAGCAAAACCCCGACGGTGGCCGCACCGACGTCGCGCCGGACAGCAGCGGCACGGACGCGCCCGTCGTCGCCGACATGCGGCCGCCCTCGCCCGACCTGTCGATCCAGACCGACGCCGGCGTCTGCACGCCGTCGGTGACGTGCGACCCGCCGAACGGGCGGTACTGCGGCACGATCGGCAACGGCTGCTTCGGGATGCTCGATTGCGGCACCTGCCCGAGCGACCAGGTCTGCGAGAACAACGTGTGCGTCGGCGGCGCCAGCTGCATGGCCCTCGCCTGCACGACCACGACCGGGAACTACTGCGGCACCGTCGGCAACGGCTGCGGCAAGGCGATGGACTGCGGCATGTGCGACTCCAGCCTGGTCTGCAACAAGGGCGTCTGCGTGCCCGGCGCGGGCTGCACGCCGCTGACCTGCGCGACGGCGACCGGCCGCTACTGCGGCACGATCGGCGACGGCTGCGGTGGCACGCTTACGTGCGGCGACTGCCCGGCGGGCTCGACCTGCGGCGGCGCGGGCGTCGCGAACACCTGCGCGCCCACGAACTGCACCGCCGGCACGTGCATGGCGGCGGGCGGCGCCCGCTACTGCGGCAGCATCGGCGACGGCTGCGGGCGCACGCTCGCCTGCGGCGACTGCACGGGCGGCCAGGTCTGCACGTCGAACGTCTGCCGCACGCCCGGCTGCGTGCCGCTGACCTGCAACGCGGGCGTCTCGCGCTACTGCGGCGTCATCGGCGACGGCTGCGGCGGGTCGCTGGATTGCGGGACCTGCCCGGCGCCGACCACGTGCGGCGGCCAGGGCGTCGCCAGCGTCTGCGGCGATCCGAACTGCAAGAAGATCACGTGCACGCCGACGGGCGGCGGCCAGTACTGCGGCATGATCGGCGACGGCTGCGGCGGCACGCTGAACTGTCCGACGACGTGCCCGATGGGGACCTGCGGCGGCGCGCCGGCCGGCGGCGGCGCCGGCGTCCCCAACGTGTGCCCGAGCATGACGACCGGCGGCTGCACCGGCATCGCCTGCAACGTCCCGAAGTGCACGGGCACCGCGACGACGTCGATCAGCGGAACGGTGCGCGACCCGGCGGGCAAGCTGCCGCTGTACAACGTCGTCGTCTACGTCCCGAACGCGACGCTGGATCCGGTTCCCGAGGGCGTGTCCTGCGACAAGTGCAGCGTCGCGCTGACCGGCAAGCCGATCGCGACCGCGCTGACCGACGTGAACGGAAAGTTCGTGCTGTCCGGTGTTCCGGCGGGAAGCAACATCCCGCTGGTCATCCAGGTCGGCAAGTGGCGCCGCCAGATCACGGTCCCGACCGTCACGGCGTGCGTCGACAACCCAATCACGAACGCGGATCAGACGCGGCTTCCGCGCACCCAGGCGGAAGGCCACATCCCGAAGATCGCCGTGACCACCGGGGCGGCCGACGCGCTCGAGTGCCTGCTCCGCCGCATCGGGATCGCCGATTCCGAGTTCACGACCGACGGTGGCAACGGGCGCGTGCACCTGTACGCGGGCGGCGGCGGCACGAACAGCTTCTCGGCGGGCGGCAACTTCGCGCCCGCGACGTCGCTGTGGTCGAACGCGACGAAGCTCGCGACGTACGACATGACGGTCCTGTCGTGCGAGGGCAGCACCAGCAAGTACAGCGACATGAAGCCGCAGGCGAGCATCGACAACGTCGCCAACTACGTGAACGGCGGCGGCCGGCTGTTCGTCAGCCACCTGCACTTCTACTGGCTGCAGAAGCGCGCGGCGGATCTCGCCACGGCGACCGGCCCCTTCAGCACCATGGACCCGCTGAACGACGTCACCTTGACGGTCAACCAGACGTTCCCCAAGGGGATGGCGCTCGCGCGGTGGCTGAACACCGCGGCCGTCAACGCCAGCCCGACGCTCGGGCAGCTCGCGGTGAGCGGCTCCGAGCACTCGGTGAACACCGTCAATCCCCCCACGACCGAGTGGATGTACTACTCGTCGCCGCGCTCGTCCCAGTATCTCAGCTTCAACACGCCCGTCGGCACACCGGAAGACATGCAGTGCGGGAAGGTCGTGTTCACCGACATCCACATCCAGAAGTCCATCAGCGTCGGCGGCGTGACGACGGGCGGCGACGATTCGGACCCGAGCAAGCCGTTCCCGAGCGGCTGCAAGACCAACGAGATGTCGCCGCAGGCGAAGGCGCTCGAGTTCCTGTTCTTCGATCTGTCAGCGTGCGTGCTGCCCGACGACAAGCAGCCCATGCCGCCGCCGGTGCCGCCGCCCGGCCTGCCGTCGACGCCGCCGCCCGCGACGCCGGTGCCCCCGCCGGTCCCGCCGGGAACGCCGCCGACGCCGGTGCCCCCGCCGCCCCCCGCGCCGCCACCGCCGCCGCCGCCGCCGCCCCCGCCGGTGAATTGACGCCGCGCTGGCCGCGGATTCCGTGAAGGGCCGTGGGCCCCGCCGACACACATGTGCTGGAGGGGTCCATGCGCCTTCACCTATGTGTCTCGCTCATATCGCTCGCCGCCGGGACGGCCCACGCCGCCGAGTACTACGTCGCGCCGACCGGCAGCGATTCGAACGCGGGCACGATGGACGCGCCCTTCGCGACCCTGCAGAAGGGCGTCAACACGGCGAACGCGGGCGACACGCTCTGGATCCGCGGCGGCACCTACAAGATCACGACGCCCGCCAGCGGCAGCGCGGGCGTCAACTTCACGAAGAGCGGCACCTCCGACAGCAACCGGATCAAGTACTGGGCGTATCCCGGTGAGCTTCCCGTCATCGACTTCTCGGGCCTGGTGATCTCGACCAGCGGCTACACGAACGGGTTCAACGTGACCGGCAGCTACCTGCACTTCAAGGGGCTGGAGATCGCGAACGTCCCGATGAACATGTACTCGAACAACGGCGTGTCCGTCGGCGGCAGCGCCGCGAACGACATCTTCGAGTCGCTCAACATGCACCACAACAGCGGCAACGGGATCTTCATCGGCAACAAGAGCGGCGGCGGCCACCTGGTCCTGAACTGCGACGCGCACGACAACTACGATCCGAACTCGAACCAGGGCATGGGGCAAAACGCCGACGGCTTCGGCGTCCACTACCAGACGTCGGGCGCGACGACGATCATCCGCGGCTGCCGCGCGTGGTGGAACTCGGACGACGGCTACGACCTGATCAACCAGGAGATTCCTGTCACCGTCGAGAGCTCGTGGGCGATGGGCAACGGCTACGCGAACTACGGCACCACCAACCCGACCGACGGAAACGGCAACGGCTTCAAGATGGGCAGCAGCAAGACCGGCGTCCGCCACCTGGTGCGGGGCAACGTCGCCTGGAAGAACAAGGCGTCGGGCTTCTACGCGAACCACTCGACGGGCGGGAACACCTGGTACAACAACACGTCGTTCCAGAACGGCACCCAGTACAACATGCTGGCGAGCCCGGCCGACATGCCCGACGTGACCATCACGCTGACGGGCGCGCTGGCTCACATCATGCGGAACAACATCGGCTTCCCGAACCGGAACAGCAACATGACGGGGGTCGACACGATGTTCAATTCGTGGGACCTCAGCCTCACGCCGGCGAACGGCGACTTCGCGAGCGTCTCGGATCCCAGCGTGTCGGGCACCGGGATGAGCATCGAGTCGTCGGGCGCGCTCGGTCCGCGCGCGCCGGACGGCACGATGCCGAAGATCGACTTCCTCAAGCTGGCCGCGGGCAGCAAGTTCATCGACAAGGGGACGGACGTCGGCCTTCCGTTCGTCGGCACGGCGCCCGACCTCGGCGCGTACGAGTACGGCGCGGCGACGACGACAGGCGCGGGCGGCACGACCGGCGGAGGTGGAAGCACCGGCGCGGGCGGCAGCACGGCGGCGGGCACGGGCGGTCGCGGCGGCGGGGGCGGCAGCGCGGCGACCGGCGGTCGCGGTGGGACAAGCGGCGCTGCGGGCAGCGTCGGCACCGGCGGCGTGCAAACGACCGGAACCGGCGGCGCGCAGACCACTGGAACCGGCGGCATGGTGTCCGGCACGGGCGGCGTCGTGTCGGGCACGGGCGGCGAAGCGGGCGCCCCCGCCGGCACCGGCGGGTCGAGCGCGGCGGGCACCGGCGGCACCGTGCCGGGCGAAAGCGGATCGGGCGGCTGCGCCTGCGCGCTCGACGCGCGCGCCGGCGGCGTCTCGACGTCCGCGCTGATTGGCCTGGCCGCCCTTTCGTCGCTGCTGATGCGACGCGGACGGCGTCGCCGTCAGTGAACCGTCTCTGACGGCTGAACCGCCGCCGCCGGCGCGGCGGGCACGGTGAAGAAGAAGATGGTGCCGCGCCCCAGGATGCTTTCGACCCAGATGCGCCCGCCGTGCGCCTCGACGATTCCGCGCGCGATCGGCAATCCGAGCCCGACGCCGTGGTGCGCCCCCTTCACCGCCTGCCAGAAGCGATCGAAAACCTGTGGCAATCCGTCGGGCGCGATGCCGCAGCCGGTGTCGGCCACCCAGAAGAGGACCTCACTGTCGCGCGACGCGGCGCCGATCGTGATGCGGCCCTCGACGGGCGTGAACTTGATCGCGTTGCTGATCAGGTTCTCCAGCACCTGCGTCAGGCGGTGCTGATCGCCCCAGACGTCCGGCAGATCGTCCGCGAGCTGCAGCGACACGTCGATTGCGCCCGACGCCGCGAGCGCCCGCTGCACCTCGACGGCGTCGAGGATCAGCTGCCGCGTCGGCAGTCGCCCGTGCTCCACGCTGAGCTGCCCGGCCTCGATGAGCGTCACGTCCAGCAGATCGCCGATCAAGCGGTTCATCCGCCGCGCCGTCCGCAGGATGCTGTCGATAGGTTTCTGGTTGCGCCGCTCCAGCTCCGGCGCCCGCCGCTTCATCGCCGTCGCCTGCATGATGATCGTCGCCGCCGGGTTTCGCAGATCGTGCGCGACGACGCCCAGCACCTCATCCCGCAGCTGCGTCGCGTGCAGCGCCGTCTCGTAGAGGCGTCCGTTCTCGATCGCGAACGCGGCGCGCTCGGCCAGCGCCTCGGCCAGCCGCAGATCATCCGGCCCGTAGCTGCGCTCGGGCGTCGTCGACATGAGAACCAGGACGCCGATCAGCTGCCCGCGCACCGCGAGCGGCAGCCCCATGATCGCGCACGGCGCGATCGCGCGCAGGACGCGGAGATGGTCCTCGCTCTGCGCGAACGCTTCCAGCGTCTCGGGCGTCACGTGGTTCAGCAGATAGGGTTGCCGCGTCTCCAGGACGGGGCGCGCGAGGTGGGGCAAGCTCCGATCGATCCGAAACTGCTCCAGCGCCTCGCCCAGCTCTGCTGTGTCGGGCCGCGCGCTGACCACCTTCAGCCGTCGGGGGCGCTGCTCGTCCTCGACGACGTCGACGATGCACCAGTCCGCGAAGTCGCGGACCATCACCGCCCCCAGCGTCTTCAGCGTCTGCTCGTAGTCCAGCGACGTCGCGAGCACCGCGCCAGCCTCGGCCAGGAAGCGCTGCTCTTCCTCGATGCGCTTCCGTTCCATGACCGCTCGCTTGCGCTCGGTGATGTCGCGCGCGAAGGCCTGCCAGCGCCCGCCGGGCAGGATCTTCGCGCTGACCTCGACGGGAACGAGGTCGCCGTCCTTCCTCCGGTGCCGCCACTCGCCGGTGTCGGTCTGCCCGGGCGCGAGCAGCGTGGCGCGAACGGCGGCCAGGCGGGGCAGGTCTTCGGGGGGGATGACGTCCGCGATCGTCCGGGTGAGCAGCTCGTCGCGCTGGTACCCCAGCATGCGACAGGCGGTCTGGTTCACATCCACGAACCGGCCGTCGAGGTCCGCGAGGAAGAAGGCGTCCGGCGCGAGCTCGATGAGATCGCGCTGGCGAGCCACGAGCGTCTGGGCGGTGCGCCGCGCCCGCCTCACGAGAAGCGACAGATAGACCACGACGCACGCAAGAACCACCGCCGCCGCGCTGACCGCGTACCGAAGCATGATCGGCCCCTGCAAGTGTCTGCGTTCGACCGGACACCCGCGCGTCGGGAGATGCCTGATTCGGCCCTGGAGCCGGGGCCTGGCCATTTCCGGTGGCCGACCCGTTCAGCGTGGGCGAAGGCGTGTGCGCAGCCGCGCGTCCACGAACTCGACGAACGCGGTGGCGAGCCGGTTGGACGCGCCCGGCAGTTGCAGCAGGTGAATCGGCACCGGCGGCGGCGCCACCGACTCCAGGACCAGACGCAGCTTCTTCTCCGCCAGCGGCCGCTCGACCTGATACGAGAGCACGCGGACGAGGCCCACGCCCGCGATCGCGGCGTCGATCCCCGCCTGCGCCGTGTTCACGATCAGGCGCGGCCGCAGGGCGACGCTGCGCTCGCGCCCGCCGCGCGGAAAGGTCCAGTGGTCAGCGAGCGGGCTGCCCGCGTCGAAGGTGATGCACGTGTGCCGCGCCAGCGCCTCGGGCGTCCGGGGAACGCCGGCGCGCGCGAGGTAGGCCGGGCTCGCGCACACGACCCACCGCACGTGGCCGACCAGGCGCGCCCGCAACGACGAGTCTGGTAGCGGGCCGATGCGCACGGCCAGGTCGACGCCCTCCTCGGCGAGCGACACCACCCGATCGACCAGCAGCAGCCGCGCGTCCAGCCCGGCGTGCTGCTCGAGGAAGGCGATGACCAGCGGCGCGACGTGCAGCTGGCCGAACAGGACGGGCGCGGTGATCGAGAGCCGGCCGGTGAGCGACGCGCGCGCGTCCGGCGGTGACTCGAGCGCGTCCAGCTCGGCGAGCACGCGACGTCCGCGCTCGAGGTAGCGCTCGCCCTCGCCGGTCACCGACACGGACCGCGTCGTGCGGTTCAACAGCCGGGCGCCGAGCCGCTGCTCCAAGGCCGCCACCGCCCGCGTGATCGCCTGGGGTGAGCGGCGGAGCGTGCGGGCCGCCTCGACGAAGCTGCGCCGGCCGGCGACCGCCACGAACACCCGCCATTCCTCGGTCCGGTCCATTATTCCGTTCGCTGGAACAGTGTACTACCGATTCGTCAATTGTTCCGACGACGCTCGGCGCCCAGTGTTGGCTGTGAAAGGAGACCCGTCATGAAGTTCAACACCGTGAGCGTCGAAGGCCTGGACATCTTCTATCGAGAGAATGGCGACCCGCGCGCGCCGAAGCTGGTTCTGCTGCATGGGTTCCCGTCGTCGTCGCACCAGTACCGGAACCTGATCCCGGCGCTGGCCGGGCGCTTTCACGTGATCGCACCCGACTACCCCGGATTCGGAAACTCCGCCGCGCCCGACCCGCGCGCGTTCGCGTACACGTTCGACCACCTCGCCGAAATCACGCAGGCGTTCCTCACCAAGGTCGGGTTCACCCGCTTCGGCTTGTACGTGCAGGACTATGGCGGCCCCGTCGGTTTCCGCATCCTGACCGCGCGGCCCGAATCGGTGGAATGGCTGATCGTCCAGAACAGCAACGCGTACGAGGTCGGGTTCACCGCCGCGTGGGACGGCCTGCGCAACGCCTACTGGAAGGGCCGGACGCCGGAGGTCGAGACGCAGCTGGAGGCCTTCCTGGCGCCGCCGACGATCAGGCAGATCTACCTGCACGGCCACAAGCGGCCCGAGCTGATCAGCCCGGACAACTGGAACATGGACGCGGCGCTGCTCGCCCGCCCGGACCAGCGGCAGATCCAGCTGGACCTCTTCTACGACTACCGCACCAACGTCGGGCACTACGCCGCGTGGCAGGAGTTCCTGAAGAAGCGCCAGCCCAAGACGATCATCTTCTGGGGCCAGGACGACATCTTCTTCACGCGCGAGGGCGGCGAAGCCTACCTGCGCGACCTTCCGCGCGCGGAGATGCACCGCTTGGACTCGGGCCACTTCGCGACGGAGGACCATGCCCCCGAGATCGCGGAGAAGATGATCGCCTTCCACGCCCGAGAGGTCAGCTGAAGGTGGGCGCCGGCGCCGCGGGTCACGGGGTCGCGCGCTTTTCGGGGCCCGGTATGTCCCTCCCTTGGGGACGGGCCCTGACGCCGCCGCGGCAGGCAACCCTCAGTTCGCATGCCCGCCGAACCCGCGCCCCTCTCGCTGTTCAACGGCCGTTGTGGCGGCTGGGCCCTCCGTCGCTCCTTGGCATCCGCCCTTCGGGCGGAGCAGTCGCTCAGGCCCACTGCGGGAGGGACATACCGGACCCCGAGCGCGCGCTCCTTCCTCCCGCTCGCGCACCCATCCAGATCTGACTCGGATTACCGATCTGATCGGAGGGCCCAGCCGCCCGACCGGCCATTTAACAGCGAGAGGCGGCGCGCGTCCGGCGGGAATGCGAGACACCGTTGCGGCCCAAGCGGCGTCAGGGCCCGTCCCCAAGGAAGGGACACCCCAGGCCCCGGAAAGCGCCCGACCCCGCAACCTCCGCCCCGATGGCCGTATCATTCGCCGCCATGGCGACAGGGACGATTCGCTGGGGGATCCTCGGGTGCGGCGACGTGACCGAGGTGAAGAGCGGTCCCGGCTTCCAGAAGGCGGAAGGCAGCGCGCTGCAGGCCGTGATGCGCCGCCGCGGCGATCTGGCCGCCGACTACGCGCGCCGGCACGGCGTCCCGTCGTGGACGGACGACGCGGGCGCGCTGATCGCCGATCCCGCCGTCGACGCGGTCTACGTCGCGACGCCGCCCGGCGCGCACGAGAGCCTCGCGCTCGCGGTCTGCGCCGCGCGCAAGCCCGCCTACGTCGAGAAGCCGATGGCCCGCAACCACGCCGAGTGCCAGCGCATGATCGCGGCGTTCGCCGCCGCGGGCGTGCCGCTGTTCGTCGCCTACTACCGGCGCGCGCTGCCCCGCTTCGTGCGCGCGCGCGATCTGGTCGCGGCCGGCGAGCTGGGCACGATCACCGGCGTCAGCTATCGGCTGTCCGGCCCGTATCACCGCGACGTCGTCGCGCGCGTGGGCGAAGGTGCGCCCCTGCCCTGGCGGCTGCAGGCCGAGCACGCGGGCGGCGGCCTGCTGCTGGACCTCGGCTGCCACACGCTCGACATCCTGGACTTCATCTGCGGCCCGCTCGAGGACGCGCGCGGCACGGCCGCCAACCTGAGCACGCCCTGCGCGGTCGAGGACGCGGTCGCGCTGACGTTCCGGACGGCCGGCGGCGCGCTGGGCACCGCGCAGTGGGTGTTCGCCTCCGCCGAGCGCGCCGACGAGATCGTCATCAGCGGCGACCGCGCCGAGCTGCGCCTGTCGACGTTCGGCAACGAGCCGATCGAGCTGCGCCGGGGCGACGCCCAGATCGATCGCTTCGATCTCCCCAACCCGCCCCACATCCAGCAGCCGATGATCCAG
>Ga0070684_100004809_pt1 | contig 10319 bp, 7 predicted proteins | sample KBSC723LmetaG_FD_65653 | JGI IMG/M metagenome (GOLD analysis project Ga0070684, IMG submission 65653) | Corn rhizosphere microbial communities from Kellogg Biological Station, Michigan, USA - KBS C7.2-3L metaG | ecosystem: Host-associated > Plants > Roots > Rhizosphere ...
GTCATTATTCTCATCTTGTTCAAATAGTGATACTAATGTTGATGATAATATTATACAGTCAAGGACAATCTCAAATAGCCAATCAACAAAATTTGGTGATCTAACTGAAGATGAATTAGTAAAAGAATTATCTACCGACCAAGACTTTATACAATATGGAATGACCATATTTTCACTTTTTGAGAATATGCCTAATAAGGATTATTTCCGAACAAATTTTAATCAAGCTGATTTTGAGAAAGAAAAAGAAGTTTATTTTACACAATTAACAGGATATTCTAATAATGAAGTATCTGTGGCTCTTGATAAAATGAATGACTTGCTAGGAGCTCTTTATAACAAGTATCCACAATTAAGATATAATGGCGAAAATCAAGAATTTATAGAAAGAGTAATCGAAAAAGCTGATTTCATTGTTGAACAAAATCTTGCTTCGAATGGGAAAGGAAACCCTGCTTGTCAAGCTTGTGTAAAAAAATGGAAACCAAGAATGATTGCAGCAACAGTTATTGGTGGAGTTGTCGGAGGCGCATCAGGAGGCTTCTTTGGAGCTTGGGGAGGTGCTGTGATAGGTTTTGTTGGTGCTGGATGGGGAGCAGTTGATTGCCTTGAAGCCGCAGGTTGTTAAAATATATTATTATGAAATCACTAAAATTTAAAGATATTGCCATATTAATTACATCTTTTATTGGTGTGATGTTCTTTGCCTATATTTGGTTAAGTCCAAATTATAATAATGGTTCAAATTATAATTATTTAAAAAACAATTTTGGACAATTTACTTTTTTTGTATTTCTAATGTTGTTTGTTTATAATTTTTTAAAACTTGTTCAGAAAGAAAAAATATTTTTAACAGTCATTATTATATCTTTCATTGGTATTCTCATTTTATATCTATCGTCAAAGATATTTTTATGGCCTTTTACAATTGTCCTTACAATATCTCTTTTGTTTTTCTTATCAAGAAAGTGGATAAATTACAAAAAACGTTAATTTTTCAAACTCTGACCATATAGAAATGATTGGTTCTACCGTAATATAGACATGGTAAAGCCAATCATTTTAAATTTATAGCGATATAAAGATTACATTGTATAAATTACTCTTAATATATTTCGATCTTACACTTTTTTCACCTCCCCCTAAACTTCCAAACCAAACCTACCTATTCCCTACCATACCCTTATCAAAAGTTAAACTTCACTTGTTCTTAATCAACCCCTCCAATCTATCCATCATATCATCCTTCTCCTTCAGCATCCTTTCATACAAAGCAATTTTCTCTTCGTGCAACTGGATAAATTTATCAATAGAATTAATATTTTGAACGTCAACCCTATTATTAAAGATGGCATTATCTGAAAATGTACATGAAATTAAATTCACCGCATGCTCCTCATCAAAATTCTTAAAAGCATCAACGGGGATGTTCAGCACTCCTGAGATCTTTTTAAGCAAGTGATCTTCGATCACGTCTTTCTGCTCCAGCATGGATACTTTTTTCTGGTTCCATTCGTCGCCCAAATCAAGGGCCAGGGCCTCCTGCTTGATGCCGAGCATTTCCCTGAAGCGTTTTACATTTCTTCCCTGATGTATGTTCTTTTCCATGAGTATCAATTGAGGTTAATTATTAGATTGTAAGCTAAACCGTAAAGGTAAAAAATATCCGGTAAAAATGGTATCCTGCTGATCTAATTATTGATGTTTTTTATGATGCCCTGCCATTACAAGGCAGTTCCGGGAAGTCTTATTCAAATCTCTAGCTATATGTATACAGATAACAACGTTCATGCAAAGGCATGGGATAAAATGGATAATAAGATATGTCTACTGTAATATAAAATTATTCTTGCGGGGAATTACCTGGAAGACCCGCCTTTTGTCTTAACCGTCTTTAACCAGCTTTGATAGATGGGATACCAAACCCGATCACCGTTGGATCCGTTACACAGGATAACAATGCCGCTTTTTGTGGACAGATCCATGAATAGAGCCGCACTCCAGCCTATATTTTCACCGGTATGGCCTATGGTTCTGAAGCCTTCGTAATTAATAAACCGGTATCCCAGACCGCTTCCGCCTTCGTCCGAGGATGGAAGAACGGGCGTTTCCATCAATGTTATGGTATTTGCTTTCAGGACTTTGTTCAGTTGATGGGAATCCGGGGCAATAGACAGCTCTGCAAAACGGGCCAGGTCTTTAATCGTGGTCTGAAGCCCTGCCGCTGCTTTTTCAGTGAAAATCCTGTTTTTTATAGGCTTGCCCTGTTCGTCATATGCCGTTGCTGAGGTCGCCATCATATCGGCAGTCCATTCATAACTGGTATGTTTCATTCCAAGCGGCAGGAAAACATTCTGATTCATATAGGTGGCGAAACTTTGATGGGTCTTTTCTTCGAGAAGCAGTTGTGCCAACGTATAGCCTCCTCCTGAATACTCCCAGTTGGTGCCCGGATCATTGATCAGATGCACCGTTTCACCATTCCGTTTGGTTTTTCCATTCAGAGATTCTTCTAGGCTGAGCAGAGCCGTACCCTGATCAGATCCGCCGTAGCCGTGTACTGAAAGTCCCGCGGTATGGCTTAAGATCCGTCTCAGTGTTACTTTTGACTGGTCAAATTCGGATTTCGGCAGATGCCATCGGGTGAGATACGGATCAACGGGATCGTCTAATTTTACAAGGCCTTTTTCTGTGAGCTGCATAAAGCCCCATGCAGAAACCAGCTTAGAGATAGAACCAATATTAAAAATCGTTTCGGATGTTACGGGTTTACCGGTTGCCAGATCCGCATAACCTATCGTTTGTATCCAGGCCATTTTTCCATCCCGGATCACAGCAACGGCAACTCCCGGAACATGGTTCTTTTGAGTAAGTTCCCGGCCTGATGCTTCAATTTCCATATACAGTGGATCTGCCTGATGAAGAACCGCATCCTGTGAAGGCCTGGTAGCGGAACAGGAGAAAACCATCCCCAAAAAGGCATTAGGTAAGGTACTGATGAAGAACATTTTCAGTCGGATATTATTTCTCATAGATTTAATTACACATTATTCAAATGTCCGAAATAATAATCACTTACAAAAAAGAATTGCCGTCCATCTTTTCCTTTTGGCTTATACAAAGGATTTAATAGTCATTAATTCTAAGTTAAAATACATGCTTGGCTGTATACGATTTCTGCCGGCCCTATTCCAAAATAAAACAGGAGAAGCGATATGAATCACTTCTCCTGTTGTGTAGCCTCACCAGGAATCGAACCTGGATCTAAAGTTTAGGAAACTTCTATTCTATCCGTTGAACTATGAGGCCCCTTTTTGAGAGCTCAAAGATATTAATTTTAATTGAAAAATGCCAATACCTTATACGTGCTCCGTTAAATTTTATGCTTACAAATTGATTTCAAGACAGATTATTTTCTGATGATCCGAACAATACACAGATCCGGAAAGGAAAAATTCAGAAATTACCGGTGCATGTAAGGTCCGGAACCCAAACCGGGACCTGTATGGAATGATCAAAAAGACCGGCTGTTAGAGCCGGTCCGGTTGGGGAAATCCTTTCCCGTGAATTAAACATCATGTGTTGTTGCCTGCCGCTTTTTTATACTTCGCTTCATTGATTTTGTATTCCGCTTTGGCATCCAGGATCTCGGATTTTGCCTGCTGCCATAAGACCTGTGCTTTCAGCACTTCCTCAGCAACCACGGTGCCGGCATCGTACCGGTCCTGGTTCAGCCGGAGGTTTTCGGTGGCCTGCACCAGCGATTTTTCAGAGAGCTCAATGCGTTTCAGGGACTGGTTGAGCTGCATGGCCGCATTCTGGAGTTCCAGCACCAGCAGTTCGCTGGTTTCTTCCATTTCCAGCTTCTGAGCGGCCGTCTTGTAATGCTGTTCCTTTACTTTTTCTTTTCTCGCTCCCCAGTCGTAAATAGGGATATTGACCGACAGCATACCAACGAATCCCAGCATTTCATTCTTCCTGTTAACCGGATTGACTTGTTTCCCGAAACTGGAGAATCCGATGCCGGAAAGGGCTACGGTTGGCTTCCGGTCACCGTCCAGCAGCTTTTCCTGGAGCTCGTTGATCTCCACCGCTTTTGCCAGAATGGAAAGCTCCGGGCGGTGCGTGGGTTTCAACGTATTGTCTGAAAGGACATCGGTAAAGTTCCCGTCCACGGAATCCTGCACATCAAAGCCGGAACCGGTGATACCGGTGATCTGTGCCAGGTTTAATTTGGCCATGGCCAGTCCGTCCTCTGCCCTTTTAAGGTTGAGCTGCGCTTCGTTCTGCCGGACTTCTATTTTTAACAGGTCATTTTTATAGGTGAGCCCAGCATCAAACGCATTTTTTACATTGGTATGGAGTTCATCCAGCAGGCGGATGTATTCTTTGGCCAAGGCCGTTTTTTCCTTTGCATTCACAATCTGCCAGTAAGCGGTTTCCGCGGCAAGCTTTACTTCTTCGCCGGTGAGGTCTTTCTGTGCAAACTGCAGATCCAGCGCCGCAGCCGAAAGTTTTTTACCGGTTTCCACTTTGCCCCCGGCATACAGCACCTGCGTGGCAGTGAGGCTGGCACTGCCCAGTACCTCAGGAATCAGGGCAGAAAGCGGTTTGGAAAAGTAATACCCTCCCAGGCTTCCGTCCAGCGTAGGTTTCCCGCCGGCTTCAGCCGCTGCCTGTGCGGCTTTTGCCGCTTCTATATTCTGCTGGGCCCTTTTGATCTTTTTATTGTTTTCCAGGGCGAGTTTTCTGGCTTCGTCAATAGAAACCACTTTTTCCTGTGCCCGGAAATGTACTCCGGCGGACAATACCAGTACCAGAACTATCTTGGATATCGTATCGTATATGATCTTCATTTTTTCTGTATAAAAATTGTCCTGCAGCGGTCAGTGATAACTATAAACTCTATTGAATGGGGATGCATACAGGACAATCGATTAAAAAATTGATTATGGAAAATTTTAATGATGGGGCTTGGGCTTGTACAAAATCATTTCATCATCAGCCTGGCCTTCAGGCGTTTCATTCTTGGGAACAGGGTCTTTAAGCAGCTTGTAGTACATGACCGGAACAATGAAGAGCGTGAAGATCATGGAGAAGATCAGCCCGAATGCGAGTACGCTTCCCAACGGAGCCCACATCGGGGATTTGCCGACGATCATAGGCACTACTCCAACGGCAGCCGCTGCTGAAGTCAGGAAAATCGGGCGCATCCTTCTTTTTGCCGCTGCCATAGCCGCTGCTTTATGGGTGTATCCGTGCTGCCGGATCAGCTCATCCGCATAATCCACAAGGATGATCCCGTTCCTCACCACAATACCGATTAAGCTGATGATTCCCATAAATCCAGTCATTCCCAACGGATTTCCGGTCACAAACAATCCGAAGAAAGCTCCGAACAGGCTTAGCAGGAAGGTGCACAGGATAATCAGGGCTTTTCCCAGGCTCTTGAACTGGAACAGCAGGGTCAGGAAGATCAGGATCAGGCTCACGGAAAGTGACAGCATCATTCCCGGCGTGTTTTCCAGTGTAGCCTCCGCATCACCTCCGTACTGGATGGTGGTTCCCGCAGGTAGAGCAAGCGCGTCAATCTTCGGTTGGGCCTCTTTAAGGATCCTGGACGGCTTAGGGCCAAGCTGGGCTTCTGCAAGCACACTGGTATATTTGATCCCGTTTTTCCTGGAAATTACGCCCGTATGCCATTCAGGCTGTAACGTAGCGACTTCCTTAAGCGGAACCTTGCCCCCGAAACGCGACTGGATATGAAGGTTTTCCAGGGCACTCATATCTTTCCGGCTTACGGAGTCATACCTCACGAATATATCTACCGGCTTATCTGCTTCCCATAAAGTGGAAACGGAATATCCTTTCAGGCCGGCGCCGAGGGTTTGGGTGATGGCCTGCCCGGTAATGCCGAGGCGGTTGGCTTTTACATCATCCACATTCAGTTTTACAGCCATGTAATCATACTCACTGTTCAGCCGGACGTTATTGGTCCCCGGTGTATTTTCAAGGATCTTTTTCACCTCTAAGGCTACCCTTCTCTGATCAGACTCGTTATCGCTGACTACCCGGATGTCAATCGGCGAACCTTCCTGGAAACTGAGCTGCTTAACCTTGACATATCCGTCAGGCAGGAAGTTTTTCAGCTTTACCAGGTATTCTTTAGCCATTTCATTCGTCGCATCATTGCCGACGGTCGTGATAAAAACCTGGGCAAAATATTTTTTGGGGGACTCAGGCGCATAGGTCGTATGGAACCGCGGAGAGCTCATGCCTACAAAACTGGTAATATCCACTACCCTATTATCTTTCTTAAGGATGTTTTCCAGCTCTTTTACTTTTTCCCCGGTCTTTTCCAGTGAAGTACCGTTAGGCATCCAGATTTCCATATTGAACTGGTTCCTTTCGCTGAGCGGGAAAAATTCCGGGTCTACTTTGGTCGCGATGAAAATGGCGGAGACAACGGACAGCAACCCTATCAGCATTGTTGTTTTAGGCCATTTGAATGCCTGCCCCACGCCGTTATCGAATACGGTCTGAAGATGGTCCAGCATATTTTTCTTTACAGGCCGGTCAGACACCTTATGCTTCAGTCCTTTTTTAATAAAGACATAACAGGTATAAGGGGTCAGGAAAAGCGCCACCAGCATGGAAGTAATCAGGGCAATAGCGACGGTTATCGGCAGCGATACCATAAAGTCCTTGGCGATGCCTTCCATAAACAACGCTAACGGAGCAAAGGCAAAAATAATGGCCATGGTTGCCGTGAAAATCGGCACAAAAAGCTGCTGTGCAGCCTGCCAGGCGGCTGTCCATGGTGTTAAGCCTTCATCCAGTTTTTCGATATAATTATCGACGACCACAATGGCATTGTCCACCACCATTCCGAGAACGATGATCAGTGCAGCCAGAGTTACCTGATGAAGTTCCAGGCCTACAATCTGCATAATCCCGAACGTGATGATAATGGAAATAGGCGCCGCCGCTGAAGCTACACCCGCTACCCGTACAGGCAACAGCAGCATCACAACTAATACTACCGAACCAATAGCCATAGCAAATTCCAGCATAAAATGGCTGATACTTTCTCCAACGGCTTCCGGTTGGTTTACAATGGTCTTCATATGGATATCGGAAGGGAAATTTTTCTGTATCTCATGAATTTTCTGCTCCACTTCCTTCCCGAACGCTACAATATTGTTCCCGGGCTGCATATCCACTGTAAGGACCATCGCCTTCTCATTCCCTACTTTAACATAGGAGGCAGGTTCTTCAGAACGTTGTTCCAGTTCTGCCACATCTTTCAGTCGGACTACATTGCCCACAGGCGTGGTATAGACAATCTGCTCACCAATATCGGCCATAGTCCTGTAACGGCTATTGGTATAAATAGGGATGATGGCATTGGAGCCTCCGGAAATCTCACCGTTATATCCGGTAATATTCTGCTGCTGGATGGCGGCCACCAGCGTACTGACGTCGAACCCGTACTGCTGAAGCTTACGGTCATTGATTTTGATGTAAATCTGCTGCCTCTGACCGCCTGAACGGTTGATCTTTGAAACGGTGGGAATTACCTTCAGCCCGTCTTCCAGTTTATCCACATAATTCTCAATCTCGGCATATGATCTGTCCTTTGAGGATACGGAGATAATCATGGCGGTCACATTCGCAAAGTTACTGTTGATGAACGGGCCTACCACACCTGCCGGAAGCTTCGGGCGAAGGTTGGCATCCATATCGAGCTGAAGGGTATGCCAGAATTTTTTACGATCTTTGACATCGGCATTCATTTCAACGGTAAAAAATACCTGTCCCTCTTTAACTTCAGCTTTTACTTTTTTCTTTTTGATTTCTTCAAAGGAGAAAAGATATTGTTCTATTTTTTTGGCTACTTCCTCTTCCACCTGATGCTCATCTGCTCCGGGATAAAAGGCGTATACCGCAGCAACCGGCATATCAATCCTCGGGTTTTCGCTTCTCGGCATATTTACCAGTGAGTTGATTCCCATGATCATCAGCAATACAACCAGTACAATCACCACCTGTTTATGCTTCATTGCCGCCTCCAGAAAATGCACTTTTTTATTCGTCATTTCTTTATTCATTTTTGAATTATAACGTAACGGCTTTCCCGTCTTCCAGCTTTGTCTGCCCGGAAATGATGACCTTATCATCCGGGTTCAGCCCGCTTTTGATGACTACATTGCTTGCCCCGGCCATACTTTCCATTTCCACCCGTTTTTTAAAAGCGGTGGTTTTTCCTTTTTCAGACTTCAGGATATAGACATAACTGGTGCCTGAAGGATCTTTGAGGACTGCCTGGGCAGGCACAGTCAGTGCACTGCGGCTCTTACCGGTATTGATGCTGATGTCCGCGATCATGCCCGGAAGCATCTGCCCGCCGGAATTGTTCAGCCTGATTTTCACTGTATAGGTTTTGGAATTGCTATCTGCCTGCGGATTGATGATGGTCACGCGTCCGTGGATAGTCTGATTCAGGCTGGGTACCGAAACATCAGCGGCATCCCCGATCTTTAAAGAACTGATCTCATTTTCCGTAATGGAAGCTACTGCATATACCTGATCTGTCTTGACAATGGTAAATGCCGGAACGCCGGGTGCCGCTGTTGCCCCGGCTTCCGTGAGTTTCTGGGAAACAATCCCGGAGAATGAGGCATACAGCCGGGTATCCCGCAGGTTTTTTGCGGCTATTTCGCGGTTGGCTTTGGATTGTGCCAATGCCACCTTCGCTGCAATATAATCGCGTTCCGGCAGGCTGTTTTTAAGATACAGCTGGTTAAGCCTGTTGAAGTTGTCCTGCGCCTGTTCCTGGCCGGCACCTGCCACGGCAAGAGCGTTCTGATAGGTGCTCGTTTCAATAGAGGCCAGCAATTGGCCTTTCGAAACCTTCTGCCCTTCCTGGACGGAAACCGACGTTACCCGCCCTGAAACTCCGAAACCGATGCTTACGCTGTTATCCGCCTCAATGCTTCCGCTGTAGGTTAGTATTTCCGGTCCGGAGGAAAGTTCTGTTTTCTGTACCGAGACCTTCACAGGATCCGTTTTTACAGCCGTGTCCTGCTTATCTTTGCCTCCGCATGATGAAAGCAGCAGTACGGTTCCTAATAAAAGAATAGAGCTTTTTTTTGTTCTCTTCATAAATCTACCATTTGAAGTTGTAGGGATTTCCCTATGGAGTACTTATTGTTTGTGAGTGCAAATTTGGAATAAGAACAGTCCGGTTCAAAGGTCTGTTTTCGTCTGAAAATGGTCTAAAATGATACAAATGACCTCAAATGCAAATTACGTATCCACTCCTTTCAGTATCTGCCATAGGAATTTTAAAGGAATGATGCAGATGAATAGTAGAAAAGAATACCAACCTGTACATGACGGACGGCTGAAAAACAGCCGGTGGTATGTATTAATGCTGGTAAAATCCCCTGCCTCAGACCATTATTTACTCTGTCTGCGGATGGTTAGTGAGGCGATGTCATAATTTTGTAGAATACTTATATGAATATCCGTATATATGAATCGGCCACATCTTTCGAGGTGACCGATTTCCAAATTAATGAAAAAAAACAATCCTACACTATTGTTTGCTAATGCTATTATTTGCACAACAAATCTCGTCAACATCTATATAAAATAAAAGGTTTAAACCCGCTCTTAATTGGTATTTTCCAGCAGTGTTTTGAGCAGATCGTATTTCATGCCGGTTTGAGTGCAGAATGCCATGGAGTGTATCGGGAACTTGTTGAAAAGGATCACTTTTTAGTTTAATACTCACCGGTTCTCGATACATTTTTCTCCGCTTTGCTGCGAAAAATACTCGAACTGACGGTGCCGCAGTGTTAGTCAAGGATTAATTTCTGCATTCGTCAGTTCGAGTGCGAAACGCAGTGCAGCGTATCGAGAACTTATTGAAAATAATGACACTTTTGTTTGTTATTCACCGGTTCTCGATACATTTTTCTCCGCTTGGCTGCGAAAAAAACTCGAACGGACGGTACTGTAGTGTTTGTCAGATATTGATTTCTGTTGTCGTCTATTCTAGCGCTAGACAAAGTGAAGCGTATCGAGAAACTTGTTGAAAAGGATCACTTTTTAGTTTAATACTCACCGGTTCTCGATACATTTTTCTCCGCTTGGCTGCGAAAAAAAGTCGAACGGACGGGGCCGCAATGTTTGTCAGAGATTAATTCCCGCCTTCGTCAGTTCGAGTGCGAAACGCAGTGCAGCGTATCGAGAACTTATTGAAAATAATGACACTTTTGTTTGTTATTCACCGGTTCTCGATACATTTTTCT
>Ga0070684_100004811_pt1 | contig 10319 bp, 12 predicted proteins | sample KBSC723LmetaG_FD_65653 | JGI IMG/M metagenome (GOLD analysis project Ga0070684, IMG submission 65653) | Corn rhizosphere microbial communities from Kellogg Biological Station, Michigan, USA - KBS C7.2-3L metaG | ecosystem: Host-associated > Plants > Roots > Rhizosphere ...
GGACGAAATTCTCGGCGGCGGTGCGGTCGCGGCTCGAGAAATCACCGTTGGCCCCGGCCGCGGGTTCCATCGAGTGCACCAGGTAGTAGGCCACGTCCACGCCATCGAGCGCCCGGTCGAGACCGCGGCCTGTCACGAGGTCGCCCTTCACGGCCTTCACCACCGAGGGCGCCTCGAGCCGCGACGGGTCGCGCGCGAGCGCGCGCACGGGACGTCCCTCGCGCAGCAGCCGCTCGACCAGCCGGCCGCCCACGTATCCGGTCGCGCCGGTGACGAGCTCAGGCATCGGCGAAACCTACGCAAAGAGCGGGGCAATCACGGCGGCCCGCCCGAAAACATGCAAATTGCAGGGAGAAGAAAAGAGCGGCATTTGCGAGAAGCGGCCCTACCCCGGGGGGGCGAAATGTTGAAGGATGGGCCCACAGCCGTTCCGGACTCGTAGAAGACTCAATAGGGGGATAAAGGGGAGATGGCGAAGCGCGTGAGCTGCAAGGACTGCTACTTCAACCAGAACATGCTCTGCGCGCTGAAGCTCCAGGAGCCCTGCCCGACGTACAGGCCGGCCGAGCTCAACCTTGCGCCGGAGCGGCAGCTGAGTTTTGTCTTTCGCACGGAGAGGACCCGAAGCGCGTACGCGTTTCCGCAGCCGCAGTAGGGGTGGCGGGTCGCGGGTCGCGGGTCGCGGGTCGCGGGGCTAGGGCTCGCGCCGTCTGATTAGACCCATTAGCGGTCTAGCGATAGTCGGGATGCGATCGGCCGTCCCGTGGGCGAGGAGCCCGCGGTCCTCCGCATAGCTGATCCAGAACTCGGTCTCGTACAGCGAGCCGCGCGCGATCCAGAGGAGCCGACGGCTGTCTGGGTCGTGCCACCGCCCCGCCGCCTCGGCGATATTGGCGGGGACCGAGGTGGCCGACCGGATGAGCTGCTGGCCGACGGTCTTGCGATCGAGCAGGGGCCAGCGCTCGACCGCGCTGTGTACCTCGTGTGCGAGCGCCACGGCTCGGCGGTATGCATCGAGCCTGCGAAAGTCAGAAGCCACAAGCAATAAAGGCAAGACAGCGGCCTTTCTCGCCCCCGCCACCCGCCACCCGCGACCCGCCACCCAAGAGGGCGATTTGCTTTAGCTTCCGCTTCGTGCGCTTGACCGTGTTGGGCAAATCGCCCTCGTGGCAGGACGCCGAAGAAACATGCTCGGGATACCTGATCGAGGAAGACGGCGTGGCCGTCCTGATCGACTGCGGGAACGGCGTGTTCTCCAAGCTGCGCCGCTTCCGCGACTACACGATGGTCGACGCGGTGCTGATCTCGCACCTGCACGCCGACCACTTCCTCGACCTCGTCCCGTTCTCATACGCGCTCACCTACTCGCCGCGTCAGCAGCCGGTGCCGGTGGACCGCTGGCCCGGCACCGACTGCCCGGCCTGCCCGCGCCTGATCGCGCCGCCGCATGCGCGCGAGGTGTTTCGCCGGGTCACCGGCGCCTGGGGGAGCGAGGAGCTGATCGAGAAGGCGTTCCTGATCGAGGAATACGAGGCCAGCTCGACGCCCGAGGTCGGGCCGTTCCGGTTCAGCTTCTGCAAGGTGCCGCACTTCCAGGAGACGTTCGCGATCTGCGTGAACTCGGCGAACGCGGGCGGCCGCTTGGTGTTCGGTGCCGACTCGCGGCCGACCGAGGAGCTCGTGTCGTTCGCCAAGGGCGCTGACCTTCTGCTGATCGAGGCCACGCTCCCGCGCCCCGAGCGCGACGGCCAGCGCGGGCACCTCACTCCGCGCGAGGCCGGCGAGCACGGCCGCGACTCGGGCGTGAGCCGCATCGTGCTCACCCACATCTCCGACGAGCTCGACCACCTCTGGGCAAAGAAGGAGGCCGAGGCGGTCTTCGAAGGCCCGGTGGAGGTCGCGACCGAGGGCGCCGTCTACTCCCTCTAGTCTTCGGGACATGTCTCTCGGACGTGATCCCTTCGCCAATTTCGAGCGCATGCGCCGCGAGATCGACGAGCTCTTCGGAGACGTGTTCGAGCGCAGCGGCTTCGCTCCCAGGCGCGGTTTCTCCCCGCGCGTAGACGTCTACTACTGCGGCGATCCGCCCAAGGCCGTCGTCAACGTGGACCTCGCCGGGGTGGACATAGACGAGGTGGGCCTCGAGATCCGCGGCCGCCAGCTCCTCATCAGCGGCGAGCGCCTGACGCAGGAGGCCGAGGGTCGCCTCTATCAGCAGATCGAGATCGAGCAGGGACCGTTCCGTCGCGTGGTCGAGCTCGGCGCCGACGTGGACTCGGAGAGCGCCCAGGCCACCTACGAGGACGGCGTGCTCAGGATCGACATTCCGCTCGTGCGTCAGGACGAGGCGGTCCGGCGTGTGCCGATCGAGGGCCGGCAGCGTCCCGGCGAGGCGAGCGGCGAGTGACGATTCAGCTACCCCACGTGGGAGCCGACGACGGCGCCGCGGCAACCGCGCCGCCCTCGGCGCTGCCGGTCCTGCCGCTCAAGGACTCGGTCACGTTCCCGGACACGCTCACCCCGCTCGCCGTCGGGCAGGAACGAAGCGTGCGCCTCGTCAACGACGTGCTCGGCGGCAACCGGATGCTCGTGATGGTGTCCGCCCGCGACGACCAGGTGGAGGAGCCCGGGCCGGACGACCTCTACGACGTCGGCGTCGTCGGCCTGATCGCGCGCATGATGAAGGTGCCCGACGGCACTCTCCGGATCCTCGTGCAGGGCACCCAGCGGGTGCGCCTCACCGACTTCGTGGCCACCGAGCCGTACCTCGTCGCGCGCATCGAGGAGGAGCCGGACATCGTCGAGCAGACGTCCGAGCTCGAGGCGCTCAAGCGCAACGTCCAGAACACCTTCTCGCAGATCATCGAGCAGACGCCCTATCTCCCCGAGGAGATGGCGGTCGCGCTCGCCAACCTCGACGACCCCTCCGAGCTCGCGCACATGATTGCCGGGTCGCTTCGGATCAGCGTGGAGGAGAAGCAGAAGCTGCTCGAGGAACGCAACGTGGCCAAGCGCCTGCGACTGCTCTCCCAATACCTCGCGCGCGAGCTCGATGTGATCTCGCTCGGGACCAAGATCCAGACGCAGGTGCAGTCGGAGGTCGACCAGGCGCAGCGCGAGTACTTCCTGCGCCAGCAGCTCAAGGCGATCCAGGAGGAGCTTGGCGAGACCGACGAGGTGCAGGCCGAGACGAACGACCTGCGCGAGCAGATCGAGGCGGCCGACCTTCCGCAATACGCGCGCGAGGTGGCCGACCGCGAGCTCACGCGCTTCGAGCGCCTGCCGCCGCAGTCGCCCGAGCATGGCGTGATCCGCGGCTACCTCGAGTGGATCGTGTCGCTGCCGTGGTCCAAGTCCACCGACGACGACCTCGACCTGAAGAAGGCGCGCCGCGTTCTCGACAAGGACCACTACGACATCGAGGAGGTCAAGGACCGGATCCTCGAGTTCCTTGCCGTGCGCAAGCTCAAGCCGGACGCACGCTCCTCGATCCTCTGCTTCGTGGGTCCGCCGGGTGTCGGCAAGACGTCGCTCGGCCGCTCGATCGCGCGCGCGATGGGGCGCGAGTTCGAGCGCATCTCGGTGGGCGGCGTGCGCGACGAGTCAGAGATCCGCGGTCACCGCCGCACCTACATCGGCGCGATGCCCGGCGTGATCATCCGCTCGCTGCGCGACGCCGGCGCCAACAACCCGGTGCTGATGATCGACGAGATCGACAAGATGGGCGCGGACTTCCGCGGCGACCCGGCCAGCGCCATGCTCGAGGTGCTCGACCCCGAGCAGAACACCACCTTCCGCGACCACTACCTGGACATGCCGTTCGACCTCTCGGGCGTGCTGTTCATCACCACGGCCAACCAGCTCGACACGATCCCCGGTCCGCTCCGCGACCGCATGGAGATCATCCAGCTGGCGGGCTACACCGAGCAGGAGAAGCTGCAGATCGCCAAGCGCTATCTCGTGCCGCGCCAGATCGAGCGCAACGGTCTCGACAAGTCGAAGATCGAGTTCGACGACGACGCGCTGCGGCTGATCATCGACGGCTACACGCGCGAGGCGGGCGTGCGCAACCTCGAGCGCGAGATCGGCGCGATCTGCCGCAAGGTGGCGCGCGGCGTGGCCGAGGGTGGGCGCGCCCGCAAGCGGACAATCCGCGAGCGCCAGGTGCGCGAGCTGCTCGGCAAGCGGCGCTTCCTCCACGACGTGGCGCGGCGCACCGGGCAGCCGGGCGTGGCCACCGGCCTGGCATGGACGCCGGTGGGCGGCGAGGTGCTCTTCATCGAGGCCACCGCGTTCCCAGGCGACGGCCGTCTTCAGATCACCGGCCAGCTCGGCGACGTGATGAAGGAGTCGGCCGCCGCGGCGCTCTCGTACGTGAAGGCGAATGCGCGCAAGTGGGGCTCGGACAAGCCGGACGAATGGTTCCGCTCCCACGACATACACGTGCACGTGCCGTCGGGCGCGATCCCCAAGGACGGCCCGAGCGCCGGCATCGCGATCGGCACGGCGTTCGTGTCTCTCGTTAGCGGACGGGCCGTGCGCTCCGACGTTGCGATGACAGGCGAGATCACCTTGACGGGTCAGGTGCTGCCGATCGGCGGCCTCAAGGAGAAAGCCCTCGCCGCGGAGCGCGCGGGCATCAAGTGCGTCATCGCCCCGAGGCTCAACGAGCCCGACCTGGACGAGCTGCCGCCGCATCTCAAGCGGACGATCAAGTTCAGGTTCGTCTCCAAGATCGACCAGGTGCTCAAGCTCGCGCTCGAGGAGTAGCTGGTTCCGACAAGCGAACCCGGGTAATCTCCGCCCTGGCAACGGACCCGAGGAGACGCATGGCATCTAAAAAGAAGCAGGCCGCGAAGGCCGGAGCCGGCGCCGTAGCCGCGGGGAAGGCGGTGAAGGACAACCCGTACGTGCAGCGGATCGTCGAGGACGACGAGCTGCGCGAGAACGTGCGGACCGCGTTCGAATCGGCGCGGAAGGCATACGCGCGGATGTCCAACGGCAAGGGGCCTGTGAAGGCGATCACCGAGGACAAGAAGACCCAGAAGCAGCTCCGCGAGGCGGCCACGTCGCTGAAGGACGCGGCGGACTCGCTGAGGAACGCCAAGTCCGGGCGCAAGAAGAAGCGCCGCGGTCGAGGCCTCATGCTGTTGCTCGTAGGCGCTGGCCTCGCCATCGCGCTCAACGAGGGACTTCGCTCCAAGGTGCTGGACATGCTGTTCGGTTCGGAGGAGGAGTTCGAGTACACCTCGACCACCTCGCCCGCGCAGAGCGGCACCAACGCGGCGCCGGTGGGCAGCACCTCTTAGCCGGCGCCGGAATCGGCCTTTCGGAGAGGGCGCCCATGAGGCGCCCTTTTCGTTGCCGTCTCCCGGACGCAAACGGGCGAGCCCGTGGGCCCGCCCGGAAGCGGCGTATTGCTTGGAGATCGGGCACCCGCCTGATTGACAGATGCAAGTTCCACGGTAGACCCGGTTGCCGCGACCGGCCATACCTCATCTGAATGAATTGGCATCGCAGACTAAAGTTGCGCCGGTGGAGGCTTCGACCCGGCTCGAGAGCGAGAAGGCGCAGCGGATAGTCGCGGCCATGCGCGAGAGCGTGGGCACCCGCGGCGCCGCCGGCGCGACCTTCGATCACGTGGCCCGCGAGGCGGGCGTCTCGCGCGGGTTGCTCCACTACTACTTCGGGTCCAAGGAGCGGCTGCTCGTGGAGGTGGTGCGCCACGACACCGAGCTCCGGGTGTCCACCCTCGCGCGCAACCTCGCTCGCGCCGACACGCTCGACGGCGTGGTCGAGGTGCTTGTCACGCAGATCCGCAGCTTCCTCGCGGAGGACCCGGCCTCGCAGGCCGTGATCTACGAGATGTTCAGCGCCTCACGCCACAACGACGACCTGCGGGTGGAGATGGCCAAGCTCTTCACCCAGACCCGCGACCACATCGCGGAGGCTCTCCGCCAGAAGCAGGACGCCGGCGTGGTCCACCTGCGCGACGCGCCGGAGAACGTGGCCTCGGTGCTGCTCGGACTGGGCGACGGCTTCACGATGCAGCTGATCTCGGACCCCGACTGGGACAGCGACGCTGCCTTCGAGCTGGGGATCCGGACGGCGCGGTTTTTGCTGGGCGCGGACGACTAGGCGAGGCCGACCGCCGACCGCCGACCGCCGGAGCGGCCTGTTCCTCTTTCATAGCCGTTCCACCGTGAAACAGCGTGTCAGCCCCTATTTGGCTCTATAGAGCGAAATCCGTCGTGTACCACCGTTTCATTGCGCAACAGATCTGAAAGAGGAACAGCGTTCAGATCGGCTGGATGTGCGAGGCCACTTCGCCGTCGACGAGAACATGAAGGGCGAACGCCGGTGCGTCCTCGCTCAGCTGGAGCGGCACGCCCGGCCGAAGGTCGAGGGCTCCCTGACGCCAAGTGCTCGGACAGGTGAAAACCGGGCAGCTACCTACGCGCCCGGCCGCGCCGCGGTGTACGTGACCGGTCGCCACTCGCAGCACCTCAGGGTGCCGCGAGAGCAGCTCGCCAAGCGCGACACGATCCTCGCGCGGCAGGCCGATCGCGTCGGCGGCCTCCACGCCGATGTCGACCGGCGGGTGGTGCATCGCGACGATCGTGGGCGTGCTCGGGCCCTCGGCAAGCAAACCCTCGAGGCGCCCGAGCCGGTCCGGCCCGAAGGCGCCGCCGTCCGAACCCGGCACCGTGCTGTCGCAGGCCACAAGCCGGAGCTGTCCGCAGTCCGCGGCGTACCAGGCGGTTACGGCATCGGGGTCATCGTGGTTGCCCGGTATCGCGTGGACCGGCATCGACAGCGGAGCGAGCAGCTCGCGCACGCGCTCGTACTCGCGCGGATCCGCGTGCTCGGCGAGATCACCGCTGAGCAGCACCGCATCGGGTGCCGGATCGAGAGCGGCCACCGCGGCCACCGCCGCCTCCAACGCCGCGCCGCTCCCCTCGTCGTCCGGACCAACCCGCATGTGCGGGTCGCTCAGCTGGGCGAGCAGCGCCTCAGGCAAGCTTCGGCGACTTCCAGTCGGCGGCCAGCCGCTGCTCCAGCTCGTCGCGGAGCGCCGAGATCGCGATGCGGTCCTGCGACAGCGAGTCGCGGTCCCGCAGCGTCACCGTGTCGTCCTCCATCGTCTGGTGGTCCACGGTGACGCCCCATGGCGTTCCGATCTCGTCCTGGCGCCGGTAGCGCTTCCCGATCGAGCCGCCGGTGTCGAACTCGGCGGGCAGGCGGCGCCGCAGCTCCTCGTAGATCGCGCGCGCCTTCTCCGGCTGGCCGTCCTTGTTCACGAGCGGCAGCACGGCGACCTTGACCGGCGCGAGGCGAGGGTGCAGCCGTAGCAGGACGCGCTCGCGGCCCTCCACCTCTTCCTCGTCATAGGCGTCGACCATGAACGCGAGCGTGCCGCGGTCGGCACCCGCCGAGGGCTCGATCACGTACGGCACGTAGCGGTCGCCGCTGCCGCTGTCCACGTACTCCAGCTTCTCGCCCGAGAACTTGGCGTGCTGGGTGAGATCGAAGTCGCCGCGGTTGGCGATCCCCTCGAGCTCCGACCAGCCCATCGGGAACAGGTACTCGATGTCGGAGGTTCCGCGTGAGTAATGGGAGAGCTCGTCCTGGCCGTGCTCGCGCAGCTGTAGGTGGTCGGCGCGGATGCCGAGCCGCTGATACCAGGCCATGCGGTCGTCGCACCAGCGGCGGTACCAGTCCTCCGCGGACGGCGGCGGGACGAAGAACTCGATCTCCATCTGCTCGAACTCGCGCGTGCGGAAGATGAAGTTGCCCGGCGTGATCTCGTTGCGGAACGACTTGCCCACCTGCGCGATGCCGAACGGCGGCTTCTTGCGCGCGAACTGGAGCACGCTCTTGAAGTTCACGAAGATGCCCTGCGCGGTCTCCGGGCGCAGGTAGATCGTCGAGCCCTCCTCGACGACGGGACCCATGTTCGTCTGGAACATGAGGTTGAACTGGCGCGGCTCCGACAGCTCGCCGCCGCAGACCGGGCAGCGCAGCTCGCCCTCCGGCTGCGCCTCACGCAAATGGTCCTCACGGAAGCGCTGCTTGCACTCGCCGAGGCACTGCACGAGCGGGTCCGAGAAGCCGGCCAGGTGGCCCGACGCCTCCCACACCCTGGGGTGCATGAGGATGGCGGCGTCGAGGGCGACCATGTCGTCGCGCTCCTGCAGGTTCGCGCGCCACCACTCGTTCTTCACGTTCTGCTTGAGCAGGACGCCGTAGTGGCCGTAGTCGTAGGTGGACGCCAGTCCGCCGTAGATCTCCGACGACTGGAAGATGAAGCCGCGCCTCTTGCAGAGGGCGACGATCTTGTCCATTGTCACGACGTCGGGCACGGCGGAGGGGAACCCTAGCGGGGGGCCAAGGGCGAGCGCCAACGCGCCAACTCCGGGGCGAACACCCCGCATCCTCCGCGCGCCGATCGGTTTGGCCCCCGAGGGCCGGGGTAGCTTGACGCCATGGTCACCTTGGCCCTGCGGGCGACGTCCCATGTGACGGCCTGGATCGTCTGGCAGTCGATGCGAATCTCGCTGCTGGAGGACCTCGAAACGCCGCGTCCGCCGGCCGACGAGATGCAGATGAAGGCGGCCTGAGGCGTAGTCAGCACTCCTATACTGAGAGTGCCATGCCAATCTACGAATATCGCTGCGAGAAGGGCCACACCTTCGAGGTGATGCAGCGAATGAGCGAGGACCCCCTCACCAACTGCACCACCTGCGACGCCACTGTCCAGCGCGTGTTCCACCCGGTGGCGGTCCACTTCAAGGGGTCCGGCTTCTACAACACCGACTACGGCAAACAGCGCCGCGGCGGGTCGTCGAGCGGCGAGTCGACCGAGACCAAGTCGTCCGATTCGAAGACCGAAACGAAGAGCGAGTCCAAGAGCAGCAGCTCTTCGGACTCGTCCTCGTCTTCGTCCAAGTCGGACTAGCGCCCGAGGAACTGGCGCACCGCCGCCTGCTTCTCAGCGGGCGAGATGATCAGGCTCGTGCCCGGCCCGATGCCGGACGGCTTGAGCACGTGGGTTGAGCCCGAGCCGCCGGTGACGAGGTCCGTGAAGAGGGTGCCGAGGCTCATCCCGCCCATATCCGTGCGCACGGCGCGCGGCGCGTTCCAGGCCACCCACGGCAGCCGGAAGAACGTGGTGGGCTTGAGCGCCTGGGCGCGCATGCGCTGAAGCACGAGCTGCTGGCGCGCGGCCCGCTGAATGTCGGTCTCGTTCGGCGCGCAGCGGTTCTCGCGGATGCGGGAGAACTCGAGCGCCTGCTTGCCGTTCAGGTGGTGACTGCCCTTGTGCAGCCGGAAGCGGTCGCCGTTCTCGAACACGTTGTTCGACACCACGCAGCGCTTGAGGTTGACGGTGATCCCGCCGAGCGAGTCGATCAGGTGGGGGAAATCCTGGAAGCTGACCTCCACCACGTGGTTGATCCGCACGCCGCCGCCGAGAAAGTTCTCGACAGTCCGCACGGTTAGACCGGCGCCACCGAAGGCGAAGGCCGCGTTGATCTTCTGCGAGCCGTGGCCGGGGATGGCGGCATAGGAGTCGCGCGGGATTGAAAGCCGGCGCACGGTCCCGAATGCTGCGTGTAGGAGCATGATGCTGTCCGAGCGGCTGGGGCCGCCCGCGCCCGGCTCGTGCTCGTTCGGCGGGCGCGCGTCCGACCCGAGGACGAGCACCGTGCTGCCCGACAGGAGGTTGCCGCCGCTCGACAGCGAGTCCTCGGCGCTCTTGGGCAGTCCGGAGTTGGTCTGTGCGCTGATGAAGAAGAGGACGACCGACAGCAGGACCCACGCGACCGCCGCGATCACGATCCACTTGACCGCGCGCCTGACCCAGAACCACTTGCCGCGCTCCGGCTCGCCCGGCATGCGGCGCTTGAACTGGCGGTCGCGGCGCAGCCGGTCCCAGGCCTCGCCGGGGGAGCGAAGGCGATCGAACAAGCCGGGCCTCGACTTGTAGACCTTGTATTCCGGCTGTGGATTGCCGGGATCGCCGTCAGTCACGTGTTGGCTCTGTATAGCGTTCGGTCATGGCGCCGCGACGCGTGATCGGTATGGACGCGGGAGGGACGAAGCTGCTTGGCGGCGTGGTGGGCGCCGACCTCGTGGTGCACCACCGCGTGCACCGGCGCATCCTCGGGCTCGACCAAGCGGAGCTCGTCGAGACGATAGTGGACGCGGTGGAGGAAGCCCGGGCCGCGGCGCCCGATGTGGAGGCCGTGGGCTTTGGAATTCCCGCATTGGTACGACCGCAGACGGGGTCGGTGATGGTGTCGAACCACCTGCCGCTC
>Ga0070684_100004819_pt1 | contig 10305 bp, 12 predicted proteins | sample KBSC723LmetaG_FD_65653 | JGI IMG/M metagenome (GOLD analysis project Ga0070684, IMG submission 65653) | Corn rhizosphere microbial communities from Kellogg Biological Station, Michigan, USA - KBS C7.2-3L metaG | ecosystem: Host-associated > Plants > Roots > Rhizosphere ...
ATTCTGCGCCACGACCCAGCCTATAACTGTACACGCAGCAAGATCGTGATGCTTACCAACCTTGGTGATAGTAAAGTAACGGCTGAGCAGCGCAAAGATATGGATGGCTATGTCATAAAAGCCGAAATCGTTCTTAAGGACCTGCTAGAAGTCATAAAATCGCTTGATCAGCCAGTAAAATAGTGGCTATGTAATCATGACAAACAAAATAACCGGCACAATGTCCGGTTATTTCGCCACATAAAGCTCTTACAACTTGCGTTGCTCGCACGAGCTATCGTTTTTGTTTTTTGTTCGTTCTGTTCTTTCGAACCTGTATGTATTATATGTCAAGATCGTCTAAGTCTGCAAGCTCTTTTCGGGTCCGACTTGCAACAGATTCGTGTTCTTCCACAGGCTTATCTGTTTTTTTGTCCACAGCTTTTACTACTTCGTCATCGTCATCAGAGGTAGCGGCTGGGGTGGCACTACTAGTCGTACCGTCAGAATCAGAGGTGGCAACGTCCTGAGCGTCGTCATCGGAAGTAGGTGCGCCGCCCGGCCGGTCGACATCGACAATTTTAAGATTGTAGCGCGCGTCGTTTTTAGTGCCGAGCGCTCTGAGGAGCGTGCGAACACTTTGCGCCGTAGCACCTCGTTTACCAATTACTCGCCCCAGGTCTTCTGGATCGACGGTTAGCTCTAGCAAAACGCCCTTCTCATCGATACGGCGCTCGATACTAACGGCTTCTGGTTTACTGACTAAAGATTTTACGATAAATTCGACAAACTGTTGGTCAATACTTGTCATGGGCAGACTCCCGTTATTTACTGTACTTACGTATTGTAGCGTACTGGGCGCGACATGCGCAAACTGCTTGCGGTAATGTTTGAATTTGCTATTTATATAAAATTATGGTATCATTTTTAAGTCTCATCAATTCACCCTCATACGAATAGGTGAAAACCATGGCAAAGGGTTACAACCCGGCGGGTAAGCAGCTGAGCCACGGGTGGCGTCGCGCGCAGTCACACGGTCGCCGTCGGCGCCTGCTGGCCGCCAAGGGGCGCGAGCACGAGTACACACCGGTGAGCAAGCTCCGACAGGTCGTGCCACCACTGGCCGCCCAGGAGCTCACCACGGTGCACCGGCCCCGCGCCCGCACCGTCAGCACCGCCGACCCAATCGAAGTGCTCGGCCTCCGTCCTCAGGCCAACATGGCCCTGAAAGGCGAAGGCATCGTCCTGATCGAGGACCTCCTCGACAGGACCCCAAGCGCACTGCTCGCGATCATGGGCGTGGGTCAGAACACGGTCGACACCATCAAGGGGCAGCTTGCCAAGCGCGGACTGCACCTGATGGACACGCCGACCCCTGCCAGCGTCCTCGCAGCCTGAGGGCAGTACGAAGTGGTGGCGACCCTGGAGAGTCATTCCTCCAGGGTCGCCACTGTGCAAAATCGATCATTATAAGAACACCCCACTTTCCGCGGGGTGTTGTTTTTATTCTTCGGTTTTTTCTTCAGTTTCTGCGATCGGCTCTTCGGCCACAACTTCTTGCTGGGACTCTTCTTTTGGCTGATTCTTGCGCAATTTTTCTGGCTTTCGCAATTTAGCGGCTTTATCGGTGCGAGATTTCTGCACCCAAGCCGGGAGAGTTACCTTCTCTGCCTCGAGCAATCTAACCACACGAGGTGACGGCTGAGCTCCATTTTTAAGATACAGTTCGACTTTGTCTTTATCGATCTTTACAGCTTTGCTATGCGGGTTAAACGAACCAACATAAGCAACAACGCGGCCACTACTTGGGTGACGCTGCGATTCTTGAACGGCAACACGATACACAGGAGTACCTTTACGGCCGAGACGTTGCAAACGAATTGCGAGCATGAATTAATAATTCCTCTTACTTTATTGCTTAAAACTACGGCTAATTTTACCGTATGCGGCCTCTGTTGTCAATGAGCGCGTCGGTGTGACTGCTAAAACGTGAGTGCAACCCCACGCATGCAGCCACACCTCCGCATCGTTCACGTCGTAGAGCGCTCGGAAATTTTGCCCCAGGCCGCCAGGAGATTGGCGATGATCACCTCCGGGACGGATACGTGCACCTCCGCCCTGTCTATCTGTCTCAGCTCCACCTCGATCAACCAACCGTTTACTGGATCGAGGACGAAGAAAGACGGCGTAATGCACGGCTCGAAGCTATCTACGTCGACGGCGAAAGGTATTGTGCGCCCACCTTGCAGTGTCTGAGTGATGCGCGTGCCGCCCTCGTTATCGGTATAGCACCGATACTTGAGAAAACTCAAATCGGCAACGCCTACTTCTGAACCGGCCTGCATAACTTGCCGAAGTGCGTCATCGCCAATCACCATGACCCACTTAGTCGGAGTCAGGTAAACGTCGCAAAAATCATTGGCCCACGGCATGATCAGCCGTATCCGCCACTGCTTTTGCTGCAGCCCTCTGCGTTTCACCTGGACAATAAGTTCAGCCAGCGTTAACACGAGATCACCTCCATCGTTTGAACGATCTGGCGCAACTATACTACAATTTTAACTCTTTGAATAGGACGCAAGGGCAGCCTTGGCAGCTTCTTGTTGAGCAACTTGCTTTGAGGGTCCAGTGCCTTTACCGCGCAGCTTGCCGGCAACATATACGCCAAGTGTAAACATTTTGTCGTGATCGGGGCCGATTTCTTCTATAACTTTATAGATTGGCGTTTGGCTCTCGATGCTCTGCGCTACCTCTTGTAGCCGCGACTTTGCATCGCGCCACGAGCCAGTATCTAAAATCTCTTTAAACGTGCTGATAATATTTTTAAGTATAAATTCTTTGGCAGTATCATAGCCTTTATCGAGATAAATCGCGCCAGTCACCGCCTCAAAAGCATTAGCCAGAATTTGCTCACGGGCGCGATCTGAGCCATGCTTTTCGCCGCGGCTCAAGCGCATCAATTCGCCAAGCTCAAGCTTAGCGCCCGCAGCGCCGATAGATTCGGTGCGCACCAATGCCGCCCGCCAATTAGTTAAAATGCCTTCTGGCTCGCTAAAGTTGAGGTATAGGTATTCAGTTACAACCAGCTCTAAAACAGCGTCGCCTAAGAATTCGAGGCGCTCGTTGTGCTCTTTGGCGCTTTTTTTGTGCTCGTTCATGTACGAACGATGTGTAAGCGCAGTTACGAGCCGTTCGGGATCGTCAAACGTAAAGCCAAATGTCTTTTTTGCAAATGTTTGGTAGAGGTTATAGTCCTGCATGCCTAATTTTTTTCATTGCCATTAATACGAGTTTTGAGATGTCTTCGTACTCAATCATATCAAGTGCTTCGTGTACTTTAAACCAGCCAATGCCGTTCATCCACTCTTCTTTCTTGAGGTCATCAGTATCGCCCTTGCCCCATACTAAATAAATTTGAGTGGTCATAAGCACTAAACTTTGCTGACGGCGGTATCTAAAATGAATTTTACCAAGCCAGGCCATCATATCCATTTCTTTGAGTCCGGTTTCTTCTTGGATCTCGCGCTCGGCGGTTTCTTTAGCCGTTTCGCCTTCCTCGATGTGACCTTTTGGAATTGTCCAGCGATCCTTGGCGTCCTGCGTTAAGAGCATCTCGAGCTCTTTGGTGTCTTTATTGCGGCGCAGCACAACACCGCCAGCAGTTTGCTCGCGGATTACTTCTTGGATAAGTGGTTTTTTGCGCTCGAAATATTTTCGAAAACGCTCAAACTTTGGAACCTGCACCATCTGGGCTCTTTCCTTCGATCAGCGTGCGATACGCAGTACCGAGCACACCGTTGATAAACTTCGAGGAATTATCCGAGCCAAAAGCCTTTGCCAGCTCCACAGCCTCATTTATTGCAACTTTGGGCGGAACTTTATCGGTAAGTGTTGTGAGCTCATACAGAGCAATTCGCAACACTACCAGGTCGATTCGAGCAATTTGAGCAAGCGGCCATTCAGGGGCAATTGGCTGAATGATGGCATCGAGTTGGGCTTTGTCTGCCTCTACACCCTTGACGAGCTGAGTGACAAAATCTTTGTCGTCGATTGTCTCATCATAGCGCTCGAGGTTGCGCTGCAAAATTTCGTCGAGGTCAGCAGAGGCGTCGGCAGATGCCTGCCTAAACTCAAACTCATACAGTGTCTGCAGAGCAATGATGCGACCAAGGTGACGGTTTGATGCCATAATTTTTCGAAGTTTGTTAAAGATTACGTATTAAAAAGCTTTTTAGGCTTCGGTTTTTTTGCTTGATTCGCGGCGAGTGGTGTATGTCTTTACCTTTTCGCCAGCCTTTGAAAGCAAGCCGTTGACACGGCGGGCGAGATCAACACGCAAATGGCTCTGGCGGAGACCAGTCTTGCGAGGCGAAGTCTGTTTCTTTGGTTTACCCATATAAAGGAAACCTCCTTACGGTTTTATCTGTGATTACTTGGCCTTAATTATAACGTATCTGCGTGGGTTCTGCAATCTCAGAATAGGCGAATCATTGACATATTGATGTTTATAGTCTATAATTATAAAGTTTTCTGGCGAGTCGGCAAAGACTCACGACGAAAGGCTGTGTCATGGCACAAAGCATCCGGGTTAACGTCGGTGGCGGTCAAACCATCGAAACATCGATCACAAACGACTCGATGACGCCGTTCGAGGCTGCTCAGCTGGCCGTATTCGGCAGGATCGCCAACGACATAGGTGTGATCGCTGAGATGCTCACAGATATCGACATGCTCATGAGGCTAAACGCCCAGAACCAAAACAGGTAACAGCCCGTGGCATTAGCACCGCGTACGGTGCACACCCGGCCACATCAACCCCTACGGGGCGCGATGTGGCCGTCTGCATTTTACACGACAAAATTAATAATCTTGCCGGGTATGTAAATTGCCCGAGGGCTGGCGGCCGCAATAAACGCCTTAACGTGCTCATTGGCAAGGGCTTGTTGCTCAATCACATCTTGGCTAGCACCGGATGCAACCTCTAAACGAGCCCTCACCTTACCATTCACTTGTACTACGATCGTCATTGTTTTATTTACAAGCAAACTGTCGTCCCAGGCCGGCCAATGACTCAGATGCACCGAACCCTCTCCGCCAAACTCGTGCCACAACTCCTCGGCAATGTGCGGCGCAAACGGCGCGATGAGTTGGCTGATTGTTTTTATAGCCCAGCGCCAGGTTGCCGCGTTATCGGCAATTTTTTGCGCATCGCGTAGCTTATATAACTCGTTGACCGCTTCCATCAATGCCGAAATCGAAGTGTTGTAACCAAAATGCTGCATGTTTTCGCTCACCCGCTTAATAGCATGGTGCATAACGCGGTTTATCGCAAAGTTGTCGGCAGGTTTGTCATCTGCCGTAACTGCGACGACTTCTTGCGAGAGCGTCCATATGCGGTTGAGGAATCGATAAATACCGCCGAGCGCCTCTGGGCTCCACGGCGTTTTTTGGTCGAAAGGCGCCAAAAATAAAATCACCGTACGCAGCGCATCGGCGCCGTAGCCGCTCTTAATGATCTCATCTGGATCCACACCATTGCCCTTACTCTTACTAAACTTGGTACCATCACTTGCCAGTAACATACCCTGATTGCGCAGTGCTTTAAACGGCTCGTCAAAACTCGTCAGGCCGGCATCAAACATTACTTTCGTCCACATGCGGGCATACAACAGGTGCATAACGGCATGTTCGGCACCACCGACATATAAATCAACGGGTAACCAATGTTCCATGATCTTTTTATCGAACGGCTCATTACTATTGTGCGGATCAGCAAAACGCATTGCGTACCAGCTGGAGCAGGCAAAACCGTCCATGGTGTCGGTTTCGCGCTCGGCTTTGCCGCCACATTTAGGACAGGTAACCTCAACCCACTCGCGATTTTTAGCAAGCGGCGAATGGCCGTCGCCTGTGGGGTGAAAATCTGCCATATCTGGTAACACAACCGGCAATTGATCTTCGGGCACGGGCACAATGCCGTCTTTAGGGCAATGAATCATGGGGATGGGCGCGCCCCAGTAACGCTGGCGACTAATTAACCAGTCACGGATCTTGTAGCTTGTTTTCCATTCGGCATGGCCGTCTTTTACCAAATCTTCTGATAGCTTTTCGCGCACCAAGCTACTCGACATACCGTTATATTTGCCCGAGTTAATCATGATACCTTCGCCGTTGTATGGCTCACCTTTTACCAGCAAATTGTACATGTTGATATGGCCCGGATCGGTCACTTTGGCGTCAATAAGATGTTGCGGCAGCCACTCAATTGCAAATTTGCCTTTTTCATTATCTTCGAGTTTGGTGGGTACGCGCTCGTCGTCGATCAAATCGAATAAGAGTCCGTAGGCCTCAACATTACGCGCCACATTTTTGCTATAGGCAAAGTAGTTAACGTGCGTTTTGCCCGTCTTCGCCACTAACTTTAGGTTCTTATAACCTGTTTCTTCAAGGACTTCGCGCCGGGCTGTTTGCTCGATATCTTCGCCTTCTTCGCGCCCACCACCAATAAATAAATGACCGCCTAGCTTTGGGCCCCAATTAAGAGTGAGCAACTCGTTTGTTTTTGGGTTGCGTATAATAACGCCCACACTTCGCCTAAATTCAGCGTTAGGTAGTGGCATGCCGGTTACTGGCTCAACCACCTCAATAAACGGTAGGTTAAATTCTTTTGCAAACTGCGAGTCACGCGTGTCGTGGGCTGGCACTCCAACCACTGCGCCCGTGCCAAAGCCCATCAGGGCAAAATCGGCAACCCAAATTGGCATTTGGCGGCCAGTTAAACTATTCTCGGCATATAAACCGGTAAAGGCGCCTGTTTTTTTGCGACCTTCTTCTTGACGCTCTACATCTGTTTTTGAGATCGATTTATGAACATATGCGGCGACCTCTTTAGCGTACGACAGCCCGTCGACGGGCTTTAAAATGCCCTGGATTAATTCCTGCGCCAACGGATGTTCTGGTGCAATAACCACAAATGTAGCCCCAAAATTGGTATGTGGGTGCGTGGTAAAGCACACTACTTCTGCAATTTTATTGGCGTTAGTAATTTTGTAGGTAATATTTATACCCTGCTTGCGGCCAATCCAGTTGCGCTGCATTGTTTTGATACCGTGCGGCCAATCGACTTCGTCGAGATCTGCCACGAGGCGGTCGGCGTAATCGGTAATCTTAAAGAACCACTGATTGAGTGATTTTTTGGTGACCTCGTTGCCACAGCGCCAACATCGCCCAGCTTCGACTTGTTCATTTGCTAAAACGGTTTTATCGGTTTCGCACCAAAACTGCAGGCTTTGTTTGCGGTATGCCAGGCCGCGTTTATAAAGTAGCAAAAAGAACCATTGGGTCCACTTGTAATAGTCTGGGTCACTGGAGCCAAATTCGCGCGTCCAATCTATGGATAAGCCGAGGTTTTTAGCCTGCTGCCTAAAATTATCGGTATTTTGTTTGGTAGTTACCTGGGGCGGAGTGCCAGTTTTTATCGCGTAGTTTTCGGCTGGCAAGCCAAAGCTATCCCAACCCATTGGGTGTAATACTTCGTAGCCGGTCATGCGCTTAAAGCGGGCAGCAACGTCGGTAATGGTAAAATTGCGCACGTGCCCAATATGCAGGCCAGTACCACTTGGGTACGGAAAAAAACTGAGCGCGTAATATTTTTGCTTTTCGCTTTTATCGTGAGCAGTATAGGTACCCTGCTCTTGCCAATATTTTTGCCATTTTGGCTCGATTTCGGAAGGGTTGTAGCGTTTCATAGTTATCTCTATCCTATCAGCTTGTGCCGCCAGAGAGAAAGACCTGGGCGATTCGTTAATATGTACTTTGGCTTATGCGTAAAAACAAGATCCCCGAAGGGAGCAAAGAATCACCAAGCCGTGCACGAATCGTCAACATAATGTGCACTATTATAACCCAAACCAGTGCGCTAAGACCATATCCCGAACTTCGGGTATGTTTAGTGCGAGGGTAACAGCGGAAGCGATTGCCCCAAGCCATACCATATACTGAGCCACGAGACCCCAAAAATGAGGGTAAACCGGTTTACCGCCCGAAAAGCGCATTGCAGAACCAACAACGCCTTGTAGCGGCATAAGCACAACAAGGAACAACGCCATGAGTAAAACTGCTAAAAGCAGCTTTGAAGCGCCGCCAAAGTATCCAAAAATAGTGCCGCTCGCAATAACTCCAAAGATACCAACTGCCCAAGCTATAGCAACGACAATAATCAAGATTATACCTATCGCTGCGATGAGTCCAGCAAAAGCTCTCGATACCTTGCGCGACCCTCCACCATACAACTCAAATTGTTCGGTCTGCAGGTTTGATGCTTTTGATTGGGCTGGATGCGTGCTCTGTTTCCAATTCTTTTTTTGCTCGTATCTCCACTTTTTCCATTCTTGTTTGTATTCGGCTTTATGCGACATCCAATCTTTACTGTGCTGTTCGCCGAACTTTTTCCAGTATTCATAGCGCTCTTTGGCGCCGTCGAGCAAGGTCTTGGCGTTGATGGCCTCACCCCGGGCGGTTGCCATATCTTCGGCAGTACGCGCCTCTGGCATAAAAATCGCCATTAAGACGTAAGCGACAATCCAGGCCCCGCCTGTGAAAACAGTAAGGATAATAAACCCAACCCGAACGAGCGTAGCGTCTACGTTGGCATACACCGCAATACCATTACATACGCCTTCAATAACCGCACCCTCACGGATCTTGAACAGGCGTTTTGGAGCGTCCGCCACAGGCTCGTGAGCAGCTTGTTTTTTATCGGCGTCGTCTTTAATGTCCTCAACTGGGCCCATTAACTTAAGCACTTCTTCTATCTCTTTTGCCGTTATAACATTTTTTGTACCCTTAATATATTTGGCACATTTATCGCCTATCGCTTCTTCAAAGTCGGCCATAATCTCGTCTTTGTCTGGGTTATCGTGTAGCTTTTCGGCTGCCTTGAGGAGGTACGCTTGCAAAGCTTCGTAGCCAGATTCTTCGAGCTGGTACGCCGTGTTATTAAGGCTAATAGTAAGAACTTTATTCATGATTATCTCCTATATTTTTGAGTGTCTTATTAATTGTTGCCAGGTAATCGGCTAGCTGACTAAGCTGTTTTTGGCCGTCAGACGTAAGCTTGTAGTACTTGCGCGGCGGGCCGGCGTCGGACTCAATCCACTCATAGGCTACAGCACCTTCGCGCCGGAGACGACTAAGCAATGGGTACAACGTGCCTTCCTGCGTAGTGAACTCTGTTGCCGCGAGAGTCTTTAGGATGTCCGCTGCGTAGACTCTATGCCGCGATATTACGGTAAGAACTGCAAGTTCTAGCAGGCCTTTGCGGATCGGACTAAATTTATTTTCTTGATTCATAAATAGTACCTTTATATAACAAGGTACTAAAAAATAACATAACTGTCAACACTGACGCTTTTACGCTAACTATTTTTTAGCTTGGGCGCACCCGCTCCAAACTGTCTCTCTTTTATTACCATCCAGTCGGCCGTTTGGCGCACCAAACTACTCTCATCTTCGGTTGCATGTAATAGCACTTTGGTTGCTTCCTCGGCAAAAACTCCATTTTGTGAGCCCTTAATAAGGATCACAGCGCCCTTCTCCATGAGCTGGTGGGCGCACGCGCCCGCCTTATATGGGCTCATAAAACTGCGAACACGACAGCCGCGCGCCTCGGCGGCCGGCGCCAAATAATCTTTTGCTTGCTGACCAATCGTTATCACCCAATCCAGCAGCGCCGGGTCGCAGGCTTTGCCAACTTGCTCGTGCGCCTCCTGAGAAAACGCGCCAAGCTCATTCATTGATCCCAAGATAGCGATGCGCTGCGGCGCAGGGAACACATACAATGTTTGAAGGGCGGCAATTGCAGAAAGCGGACTCGAATTATAACTGTCGTCTATAAGCGTTGTGCCATTCATGCCGCGCAGTAAATTCATGCGGCCGCTAACAGGGCGAATTTTTTGCATGCCAGCAACAACCTGTTGCGGTGACAGCCCCATTTTCACCCCAACTGCTCCTGCAGCCACCGCGGAGCGAATATTGTGTTCACCCGCAAGATGTACGACAACTTTTTGACTGTGCTGTTCGGGCGACACAAATTTGCCCGAAAATCCAACGCCAGGATCAAAATTATCGGTCAAAAAGTGATACTCAGCGACTCCACTCAGGCCATAGGTATCGAGATTAATCCCCTCGGGCACCATTTTTGAATATGCAACATCAATATCGTCACGATTTATAAGTGTTAACCCCGAAAAACTTGCGATACTAAGCTCTTCTTGAGCCACTACCTCCATAGTACCAAAGTATTCCATATGTTCGGCGGCTACAGCC
>Ga0070684_100004824_pt1 | contig 10300 bp, 5 predicted proteins | sample KBSC723LmetaG_FD_65653 | JGI IMG/M metagenome (GOLD analysis project Ga0070684, IMG submission 65653) | Corn rhizosphere microbial communities from Kellogg Biological Station, Michigan, USA - KBS C7.2-3L metaG | ecosystem: Host-associated > Plants > Roots > Rhizosphere ...
AACCATCAAGGAAACAATGAAAAAGCCTTCCTCATCACTCGTTTTTAATTCATGCTTACCAGGATATAAAAAAGCCAGCCTTCTTTTTACATTCTGAATGCCAATTCCATTACTATTAAAAGGCACGTGCAGGTTTTTGCTATTTATTATTTTACACTTAATGGTCTGTTTATTCACTGATATATCGACGCTTAGCCAGGGCTTTTCTATTTGCTCAGAGGTACCATGTTTGAATGCATTCTCTAAAAATGGCAGGAGCAATAACGGTGCGATGCATTTGTCTTTTGTTTCCCCCGCCACCATCCATGATATTTCAAGTTTATTTCCGTATCGCTCTCTCTCAAGGTCAATATAATTTTTCATGATCTCTATTTCTTTTTCCAGCAATACTTCTTCGGCTTTACAATCATAAAGCATATAACTAAGCAGAGAAGAAAGTTTTAAGATCAATCCGGGTGTTTTGGGAGAATTCTCCAGTGAAAATGAATAGATGTTGTTCAGGGTATTGAATAGAAAATGCGGGTGAACCTGGGCCTTAAGCAATTGCAATTCGGCACTTACTTTTTCTTTTTCGGCTTTCAGCCACTCCTGCTGTTTTTTAAACCAGTATTTAAACAGAACAACCAGGCTTGTGAGACCAGCAGCGGTTGTCAACAACAAGAAACTGCCTGGCATCCATGGATCTTTAACTATGTTTTGAAAGTGCATGGCAACCTGGATGGGAATAAAAAAGTTGGCTCTGAAAAAATAATTGAGGTACCAACCCGCAATAAACCAAAGCAGAGTTATTATCGCAAATGGCACATATTTTCCCCTCAGCAAATATTTTGGTATCACCCAATACATAAAAGGGTAGCAATATAAGAGACGGGGGGGCATCCAAAGGAGACCGAGGAACAATTGCCTCTGTACACTCCAAAGTCCCTGGCTGTAATTGGCATAGATCAGCGCCATAAGGAGCGAATAGCTTACCCAAAACAAAACGTGTCGCAGTAGGCGGTATTGGCGGGAGAATATGAATTTATTAACAGTCAAAGCTTTCGTTGTATCACTCACAAAGTAGGAATTTAGAATGATTTGCTTTGACATGAAAATACCAATGAGACAAACTGCATGTATTTTACGATGAACAACAGGCTTAGCCCATAAAAGCCATCAATGTGCCGGAGCTGGTGTATTTCTAAAAATCAGTTTACTGAGCGCATTGGGATTGAAAGCAAATTCAGTCGTTCCTACCTTGGTGTTTAACCACAGCTATGACAATAAAAATATTTTCGCTTGCATCTCTTACTATACCCTTTCTAATTGGCAGCATCAATTTTTTCTCCTGTCAAAAAAGAATATCGCTTGTCGTAAATGAACCTCTGATCGCGATAGGAGAGCAAGATACCACTACCATGTTGGCACAAGACAGTGTGACTCTTGACGCGAATTTTAAAAATAGTACTGTATATGATAAATAAAATACTACTCACGCTCACAATAGGCGTAATTGCCGCTGCACTCTATATTTCTTGTCGCAAAAGCACAGAATGCGAAACCTGCCGTGAGATTAACAAACCTCCGATTGCGAATGCCGGCAAGGACACTATAATCGTTTTGCCAGTAGATAGTATTTCACTTGACGGCAGTTTATCAAAAGATCCGGATGGAATGATCAAAAGATATTTGTGGTCCAAAATTTCCGGACCTGCCTCGTCTTCAATTGTTGATTCGGCTTTACCCAAATCCATTGTAAAAAATCTATCAACCGGAATCCATCGCTTCCAGTTAAAAATAACAGACGATGAAGGTTTATCTGCCATGGATACGGTAATGATCACGGTAGACACTACAGTTTCCCAGGTGCATGCGCCTGTTGCCGATGCCGGCTCCGACCAGGTGATCATACCAGATGAGACCGTGTGGTTCGATAATGGACTTACAGTAACGCTCGACGGCACTAACTCTGTTGATCCTGATAATGACATTGTATATTATCGCTGGACAATGATTTCAACAGCCGGGTCATGCAGGATTTCCGGTGCAAATTCCGTTAAGGCGTCCGTGAGTTTTTACGATTTTGGTGTGTACCTTTTTGAGCTGGAAGTCAACGACAAGACTGCTCTTTCCTCCAGGGACACAGTAGCAATCTCAATTGGTCGTGACACTACTAATCGATCACCGGTAGCCTTCGCGGGCCCTGATCAAACGATCTATCTGCCTCTAAATAGTGTGCGACTCAATGGTTCGCTATCCTCGGACCCGGATGGTGATCAGCTTTCCTATCAATGGACTACGGTCTCCGGCACTTCATCTTTTAATATTTTAAATCCAAACGCTGCCGTTACGGATGTTACATCACTGGTCGAAGGCACCTACCAGTTTGAACTAAAAGTAACCGATCCAAAAGCACAATCGTCGGTCGATACGGTGCGGATCACGGTCGTAGCTTGTGCGACTGGCCGACAAAGGGTAAATGCAACATTAGCGCCATTCACTACGCTGCCTGAACAGAGATCAGCTGCAGTGGCATCTGCTGCGAATAAAATTGTATTTGCCGGGGGCGCTTCTGCGCAAGAACCATATGGATCTGCAAGAGTCGATATTTATGACATAATTACAAAGACATGGACAATTGCGCACCTCAGCGTGCCCAGGTATGGGATCACCGCAGTTGTTGTTGGGAATAAAATTCTTTTTGCCGGAGGTGAATCCGGAGAACTGGGTGACGCATTGTATGGATTTCATTCGGAAGTTGACATTTATGATGCAGCAACCGATTCATGGTCGCTATCACACCTGAGTGAGCCGCAACATAACATGTCGGCGGCTGCGCTCGGCGACAAAGTGTTTTTTGCAGGAGGCAATACAAGCAGCAGCGCATACACCAACAAGGTTGAAATATATGATGCCTCTGCCAATAGTTGGTCGCTTAGAACGTTGAGCGAGACAAAGGAGCTCACTTCTGTCGTTGCAGCTGATGGCAAAGTATATTTTGCCGGAGGTCACAACTATAACAATGGCAACAGCTTCTCGAATAAAATTGATATCTATGACCAGACATCTGATGCCTGGACGACAGCAACCCTCACTTTACCCAGAGCCACATGGGGTGGCATATCAATAAACAACAAAATATTTTGGGCCGGCGGTAATGATGAGAGGGGATTTCTTTGCAGTGTCGAAATCTTGGATATGGTATCACAAACCACTTCCCTGGACAAATTATCGAATGCAACATGGATAAGAGCGGCACTCAGCAATGGAAACAAAGTCGGTTTTTTTGGTTTTGGCAAAGAATTCGAAATCTATGATCCCAGCGCTGACGCCTGGTCAATTGGTGTGTTGCCCGATGATATTAAGATGTTGTTCTCCGCGAACAATAACATCTACGTGTCAGTAGGGTCCAATCCAAGTCAAATATGGAAGGTGCAATTCTAGGTATTGGGCCATTCACTTCAATGGTCTATGAAGCGAAAGGCCAAATAAAACCATAAAAACCATCTAAAATTATCTGTTATGAAAAAATCAATCAAATGCCCACACCTTTTATTTCTCCTTGCATGTTTTTTTGTCGTCGTTGTTTCCTGTCAAAAGGATGAGAATAAGAACGACAATAATACTACCAAATCAAAAACAGAACTCCTGACTACAGGAACCTGGAAATACATTGGCGCAACGATTAATCCGGCATATGACTATTATGGTGACGGCACTCTCACAACAGACATCTTTAGCATTATGAAAGATTGCGAAAAAGATGATTTCGAAGTTTACAAAACAAACGGCACATGGGAGTATAATGAAGGTCCGTCCAAATGCGATCCATCGTATCCACAAATATTCAGCCTTCCATGGAATTTCGCTGATAATGAAACCAAACTAATCTTAGGCGGAGTCGAGCACACCATACTGGAGTTAACCGCTACTAAACTTAAGCTCAGATATCCTGTGGAAGATTCTGGGGTCATTTATACGGAAGAGGATACTTATGAGCATTAAAAACGCCACTCATCTTGAAATTTATGATCCAAGGACCGATACGTGGTCGACCGGGAAAATAGATATAACCATCAAGGGAGCAGGAGTAATATCCGTCAACAATGAGATTTACGTAGCCGGGGGATTTGTAAATGGAGTTGGGTCGGACAGGTATGGAAGCTGGAGTTTTGATCATCTCAAATCTCAAACGATAAAAACGGGCATTGACCGTTGAACCTTTTCCAATAAAAAAGCCCTCCTGATAAATCGGGAGGGCTCAATAAATCTGAAAGCTCTTTATCTAAGGAGGTTGAAAAGTTGAAATTTACTTTTTAACGCCTTAAATATTCGTCTCCAAACAAAAAACCTCTCATTTCTGAAGGGCTTTCAATAAATATGGCAGCGGACCTTGCCCCGATGAAAATCGGGATACTCTCCCGCATCTATTCTATACTAAATAACCAAACAAAAAAGGCCTCTCATTTCTGAACGGCTTCAATAAATATGGTGTTTCCGTTAGAATAGAGAATAACGAAGAGGGAATATCGAATGAGGAATGATGCAGTTATACGACTTCGAAATTGAGCATTCCTTGTTTTACCAGTTGATCTTGATTCGAATTCGAAGGCGTAGCGCCACGCTGAACGAAATCGCACGACAGGTGCCGAAAAAGAGCTGGGACGAGCCAATTAATCTCTCTCAGTGACAGCAACTCTTCATGTCTATAATTAAATCTCTCTCAATAGCAGCAACTGTTCATGTCTGAAAACGTTCCTTCCCTCATTCTGGCTGGTAAAAAACATTTCCCTATTTTAGTTTTGATACTGTTGATTTTGTAATTTCTTAAGGCCATAAAAGTCACTATTCAGTCTATGAGAAAATCTTTCCTAACTATTACGTTGATTCTAGCCGGTGCCCTTAGAGCCTTTCCTCAGGAAAGTGATGAGCACAGAATAGATAGAGTGAGAATAGAAAGCTTGAAAAAGAGGCTGTCGCTTTTGACGGATACTTCGAAAGTGGATTGTTTAAATCAAATAGCTGATGCGTACGTATATATATTCCCAACACAAATTGATTCGGTTTATCAGTACGCCATAAAAGCAAGTGAGGCGGCAACTGCAATCGGTTATAAAAAAGGAATGAGCTATGCTTTGTTAAATTTAACCAGGTGGGAATTGTATAGGCAACATTTCACCGCCGCACAAAAACATTTGGGAGAAGCCAAAGCAATTGGCGAAGCCATTACTGATTATGATATTCTCGGGTGGGTTTATTACAGGTTAGGTGATATTGATCTCCGGAATAATAATTTTAATGGAATGATTGAAAACTATAAGAAGGCAATTGCAAATTTCCGTAAGGCAGACAATGAAGAAGGTGAAATTGAGATGTCAAATACATTGGCGTTCTCACTGCTCATGGCAGGTAAATATGAAGAAGCCTTTGCTTATTGTGAGCGATGTGAAATTCTCACAAAAAAGGTAGATAGTCGAGACCAAAATATATATTTTGGACACTTTCTCAGGGAGTTCGCTCTGGTTAATATGGGAGAATTATATAAAGCTGCAGGAGATTACCAAACTACAATGTCCTATTACCGCCAGGCTCGAACTTATGCATTGCTATATAATACAGATTGGGAACTCGGAGTGGAGATTGGCGAAGTTTTTTGCTATATGGGAGTATATGACTCTGCGTTTTCTTATATAAAGCCATACATTGATTCGCATCCGGAAAATACGTGGGCTGCAGCCACGCTTGGTGAAGTTTATGTTGCAAAAAAACAATATGATACAGCACTAAGTATTTTCAAAAGATGTATCTATGCTGAACAGTATCGAAATTATAATGAGCGGGAAAATAAAGAGGGGCTGAAGCGAGCATTTCTGTTTGCTGGACAGGCGTATGTTGAAAAACGAAACTATCCATCTGCTTTAGCTTACCTTAAAAAAGGCGTGGCTTTAGCGGTTAAAGACAATTCAGGTCCTTTATTGCTACTGGGCTACAATTCTCTATCCTCTGTCTATCCCCATTTGGGTAATAGCGACAGCGCCTATTTTTATCTGCAGAAATATGTGAATTTAAAAGATTCCATAGTAACCAGGCAATTTTTATTCCGGATTAATAATTATAAGAGGGCCGCTGAAGACGCAAAAAAGGAATCACGTATTGGATTTCTAAACCGCGATAACAAGATAAAACTGCAGCAATTAGAACAGGCGGCCACCTTCAGGAATTTTATTATTGCCGCTTTTATCGCTTTATTTTTTGCTGGTCTCTATGTATTCAGAAATATTAATTTAAAGAGAAAGAATGAGCGACTGAGACAAGAGCAGAAAGAGCAGGAATGGAAGTTAAAGGAACTGGAAAGCGAAAACAAGCACGTTGAATTACAAAAGCAATCAGCCGAATTGGAGATGCAGGCACTTCGAGCTCAAATGAATCCACATTTTATTTTTAATTCCCTTGGTTCGATCAATCATTTTATTCTCAAGAACGAAGGTAAAACAGCATCCAGCTATCTCACTCGTTTTTCGCGCTTAATAAGAATGGTATTGATCAATTCCCAAAAACCACTTATCACTTTAAATGACGAATTGGAAATGCTGCGGATTTACCTCGACATGGAAAGACTCAGATTTAAAAACTCCTTTGACTATGTAATCAGCTTCATCAATGAAATCGATGCTGAAAACGTTTCGGTCCCGCCGCTGATATTGCAACCGTTTTGTGAAAATGCAATTTTGCATGGGTTAATGCATAAAGAAGGCCAAAGACATTTAGCTATAGAACTGAGTATGGAAGACAATATCCTGCAATGCGTGATTGCCGACGACGGGATTGGACGGGAAGAGGCAGCCGCATTAAAGAATCCACTGCAAGAAAGGGGAAAATCAATGGGATTACAAATCACTACTCAGCGACTTGCTTTGCTTAATCAAAACAAAAATATCCAGACGTTTTATAAAATAGATGATATTCAGGATGAAGAAAAAAAAGTAGTGGGAACCAAAGTGATTTTAAAGATCATTAACCAAGAAGTAAAGGGAGAGTTTGCCTAAAAATTACAATTCGCCATGAAAAAATATTTATCAGGGATTCTTTTTTTTCAATTCCTTAGTGGATTAGTCCTCGCACAAAATTCCGAGACTATCAAAAGAGATAGTTTAATAAATAGTTTGCGAATTGACAGCCTGAAGAGACTATTACCCACTAAGAAGGATACCGCAAGAATCAATCACCTGAACAAAATTGCCGAGTCGTTTTTTTCGCAGGCAGGTATCGGCGTTCAAAGAAGGGCGGATTCAGCATTTAGGTATGCTGATATTGCAAAGAGGGAGGCGGAACATACAAAATATAAACGTGGAGAAGTCCAGGCATTGATAAATCTTTCAACCAGTAAGATGTCTGTACAAAAAATAAAAGAATGCGAAAATTACATAAGACGGGCTTTACAATTATCACTTGAATTAAACGATAACAAGATGATTGGACAATCCTATGGTTTGTTAGCTGCACTGGAAAACCAGGTTGCAAATTATAAGAAAGCAATATTTTATCTCCAAAAAACAAATGAACTGGAACTGGAGACAGAAATGACCACATGGCTTTGCATGGGCTACATAGACAGAGGCCAATACGAGGATGGATTCCCATACTGCACGAAGTGTCTTCAACTTGCTGATGCTAATTCGATAAAAGATACATCCGAATGGGGGCATGAGCTTGTACAATGGTCATTCTTCAACATGTATTCGCTATATAAAGCAGCCGGGGATTATGAGACAGCCATGGATTTTGCACTCAAAGTTTACAAATATGCCATCGAGAATAAATTGGGGTGGAAAATGTATGCCGATATAAGTGACCTGTATTGTACAATGGGAAAATATGATTCTGCCCTCTATTATTGGAATCTCTGGAAAATGGATTGGAATTCCTATGCGGTGGGTCACCAGGCCTATGGAAATAGTGTACTGGCCAGGATATATTTAAAAACCAATCAATCGGCGAAAGTTCTGCCCTTGCTTGAGGATGCAATTGCCACCTTCAGAAAAAAAGGAAAAGAAATGGGCTTTGCCCTGATAATGCCCTTACTCATTTCAGGTGAGGCCTATATTCAAATGGGAAACCCAAACGAGGCAGTAAAGTATATAAAAGAAGCAGTAGCATTTGCAGCGGAAGGAAATGTGAGACCAGAAATGATGAATGGGTACCGGCTATTATCTTCTGCCTATTATCAACTTGGAAAGAACAAAGAGGCTTATGAAAATCTTTTGAAATATGTCACATTAAAAGATTCAATTCAAAACCGGCAATTTTTGTTACGACTAAATAATTACAAAAGAGAAGCCGAAGATGCAAAGAAAGAATCCCGCATCGGTTTACTTAATCGTGATAACCAGATCGAACGACAACGACTAAAACAAGAAACGACTTTCAGAAATTTTATAATTGCCGGTTTTATCGCATTATTATTTGCCGGCCTTTATTTTTTGAGAAATATTAATTTAAAGAGAAAGAATGAGCGGCTCAGCCAGGAACAAAAAGAACAGGAATGGAAGCTGAAAGACTTGGAAAGTATAAACATGCATGTTGAGTTGCAAAGGCGATCAGCAGAATTGGAGATGCGGGCACTGAGAGCACAAATGAATCCTCATTTTATTTTTAACTCCCTGAGCTCGATCAATCATTTCATTTTAAAGAACGAAGGGAAGACAGCGTCGAGTTATCTTACTCGTTTTTCGCGGTTAATCAGAATGGTACTGATCAATTCGCAAAAAATGCTGGTCACGTTGGATGAGGAACTACAAATGCTTGAGCTATATCTTGAAATGGAAAGGTTAAGGTTCAAAAATTCCTTTGATTACTCGATCACTTTTTTAAATACGATTGACAGGGACAATATTTTTATTCCGTCGTTATTACTGCAACCGTTTTGCGAAAACGCGATTTGGCATGGACTGATGCACAAACAAGGACAGGGAAAATTGGATATTGAACTTAGCGTCGAAAATAATATCTTAAATTGCACAATAGCCGATAATGGGATTGGAAGGGGAAAGGCCGAAAAAATAAAAAGTAAGTCGGCTGAGAAAGAAAAGTCAATGGGGTTGACGATCACGCGAGACCGGCTAAATCTTTTGAATCGCGAGAAAGGGATTCAGGCTTTTTACGAAATTGAAGATCTGAAAGATGAATATGGCGCTGCAATGGGAACAAAAGTGACCCTAAAAATTTCATTTAAGAATTCGATTGAAGGATCTGCTAATCTCATCAAAACTTTCCTTTAAAGATTGGGGGCAAATATGCTAAGAGCCATCGTAGTTGATGATGAACCATACTGCTGCGAATCATTGATCACGTTGCTTGAGGACAATCATGAAGTGCAGATAATAGCGGTTTGTCACAACGGGGTGGATGCCCTTTCCGCTATTAAAAAAAATTCTCCTGATCTGGTCTTCCTTGATGTAGAAATGCCCTGGATGAATGGGTTTGAAATGCTGGAGCAACTGCCACAAGTGAATTTCGAAATTGTCTTTACGACCAGTTACGATCAATATGCATTAAAGGCAATCCGTTATAGCGCCATTGACTATTTACTGAAACCGGTTGACAATGAGGAATTGCAAAGAGCGATTCAGCGAGTCGTTCAGCGGTCACAAAAACCGATCGCACAACAGCTGGAAATCCTAATGCAAAAGTTTCATCATCCGTCCACACCCATCAACAAAATTGCTTTGCCCACTATGGAAGGTTTGCAAATGGTACCAGTTGAATCCATCATCAGTTGCGAATCAGACAGCAACTACACGATCCTTCAATTAAAGGGGAATAAAAGGGTGATTGTATCACGCACATTAAAAGAAATCGAGGAATTCCTGGCAGAATATTCATTCATTCGCGTACACCGTTGCTATCTTGCCAATCTGAATGAGATAGAAAAATATGTAAGGGGAGAAGGGGGCTACTTAGTTATGAGTGATGGAACTTCTATTGATGTGGCAAGGAATAAGAAAGAAGTATTGATGAAGAAATTATTGCCACACAAAGAGTAACGGTTTCGCCGTGACGAGTTGAAAATTGAAAATTTAATATCGAACATTGAACGCTCTTCTCCAAATAAAAAAGCCTTCCAGTAAACTGAAAGGCTTTCAATAAATATGGCAGCGGACCCTGTCCCGATGAAAATCGGGATACCTCTCCCGCGTTTATTCTATACTGAATAGCGAAACAAAAAAGCCTTTCATTTCTGAAAGGCTTTCAATAAATATGGCAGCTACCTACTCTCCCGCATTGTGGTGCAGTACCATCGGCCATGAGGGGCTTAACTTCT
>Ga0070684_100004826_pt1 | contig 10299 bp, 10 predicted proteins | sample KBSC723LmetaG_FD_65653 | JGI IMG/M metagenome (GOLD analysis project Ga0070684, IMG submission 65653) | Corn rhizosphere microbial communities from Kellogg Biological Station, Michigan, USA - KBS C7.2-3L metaG | ecosystem: Host-associated > Plants > Roots > Rhizosphere ...
ACGAGGGCCCCTGATGACCTCCGCGAAGTCCCTGTACGGCGCGGCCAGCGCCCACAAGGGACTTCCTGTGTATTTGTGAGGGGTCAGCACCTCCCGCGATGGTCAGCGGATTACGACGCCTGCATTGAATGTGGCACCGCCTATGCAGCCGCTCGATAGTATCGCCGTCAATGCAGCAATTACAGATCGACGGCGACCGTTTGTGCGCTCACGTCTCACTGATGGGCCATACGACTTTGGAGCGAACCGCCTGTGCCGCCAAACGACTGAGCGCTTTATCAGCCACGGTCTCAGACGAGCCTATTATAGGCTAAGGCGACCCTCCTTAGAGAGCCCTGTCGGGGAAGCCAAGTAGTACACTCGACATCGCGGAGACAGGATTGACGTCACTTTCTTGCCGCCTACGGTGTGCGTGGCGGCGTAGGTTCGATGCGCAGGGCATCGTTGAAACGGTTGAAGTAGTTGAACAGGCCAATCACTGCGGCCAGCTCGATGATCTCGCCCTCGTCGAAATACTCGCGCAGGTCCGCCCAGACCTCTTCATCCACCCCACGCGCGTCGGTTGTCATGCGCTCCGCCAGTGCGAGCGCCGCGCGCTCGGCGGGGGTGAACATCGCGGCATGCTCGTCGATGTGGTACATCGCGTCGAGCAGCTCCTCGGATACGCCCTGCTGCTTTGCCAAAGCAGTATGAGACGACATTCAATAGGCGCAGTCGTTGATCTGCGAGACGCGCACCGCCAGCATTTCTTTCAGGCGTTTCTCGACCGTGCCGCTCTCGAAGATGGCCTGGAGGTGAGCATCGGCGGTCGCGGCAATCTCCGGGCGATGCGCCATCGTGCGAAACATGTTGGGGATATTGCCGCGGTCGCGTTGATAGCGGGCGAATACCGCCTGCATCTCGGGATCGACGTCGTCTGAGTCCAGCGGCCTAATGCGGGGCATGCTACTATCCTCTCAGGGTATATCTTGGCCATAGCTGACCGGAGTAGACCGACGCCAGCTCGTCGGCGTCAGGTACGTTAGCGTATGCTATAGCTGAAATTATAGGCGAGAACGAGCCGCAAAAGCCCAGGAGGTTCCAGGAGGTTGCAGTGGACGAGGAGACCCAACAGGCGGACCCGGTGCGCTGGGGCGTGATGAGCACCGCCAAAATCGGCGTGCGCGCGGTCATCCCGGCGATTGCCGCGGCAAACAATGCCCGGCTGGTGGCGATTGCCAGCCGCGATACAGCACGCGCGCAAACCATTGCGGCGGGCCGTCCCGGCACGCGCGCGCTGGCGAGCTACGAGGCGCTGCTCGCCGACGACGAGGTCGAGGCGGTCTATATTCCGCTGCCGAATAGTATGCACGCCGAGTGGGCAATCCGCGCGCTGGAGGCGGGCAAGCATGTTCTCTGCGAGAAGCCGCTTGGTATCACTGCCGACGAGGTGCGACGTATCCGTGCCGCGAGTGAACGGGCCAATCGCTGCGTGATGGAGGCGTTTATGTATCGCTTCCACCCGCAAATCCGCTGGGCGCTGGAGCAAGTGGCCGCCGGGCGCATCGGCGCGGCCCGGATGGTGCGCTCGTCGTTCGTCTTCGATCTGCAAAGCCGACCCGGCGATATTCGGCTCCAGGGCGCGCTTGGCGGCGGCTCGATGATGGATGTTGGCTGCTACCCGCTCAACTTTTGCCGCGCCATCTTCGGTGGGCCGCCACGCGAGATTGCGGCGCATGTCGTCGTGCCACCAGGCAGCGAGGTGGAGATGACGATTGGCGCCGTGCTGGACTTCGGCACGGGGCGCATGGGCGTGATCGACGCGAGCTTCTCGCTGCCACGCGGTTTCTTTGCCGAGGTTGTCGGCGAACGCGGGCGCGTTGTCCTTCCCGCCCCATATACGCCCGGTCACGCCGAGACGGTGGTGCGCATCGAAACGGGCGATGAGACGTACGAACGCCATTTCAGCGGTATCGATCAGTATATGCTGGAGGTCGAGAGCTTCAGCCGCAGTATTCGCCACGACATCGCGCCATTCATCTCGCTGGACGACAGCCTGGAGCAGGCGGAGTCCATCGAACGCATCTACGCCGCCGCGGGATATACGCCGCCGTGGCTCGTTACGCCGACGTCGTGAGCAGCCATCCAGCGGCCCAGGGCGTTTGACCGGCCCAGCACGGGCTGTTATACTCACACTTCGGCAGATGTCGGCGGCATTGTAACGGAAAGGGGACTTCGCGCATGGCAGCAAATCTTCCGGTCGCGGTCCCCTCATGCCGCGAGTGTGGCATCCAATCGGTGGCGCGTTGCCCGTCGTGTCGGCGTCCGCTCTGCCTAGACCACTTTCCGCGCGAGGAACATGAGCCATGCGCGACACATCTGCGCGATGCGGCGGCCCGATTTACCTGCTACATCTGTAGCGCGCCCGCCGTGCCACAGCAATGGTCGTCCACCAGCTTCGCGCACTACATTGACCCGCATAACTGCGCGGGCTGCGGGCGCTATATCTGCGACGAACGCCATACCCGCATCCGCATCGAGGGCGTCGAGCTGGCGCATGATGGCATGCGCTCGCAACGCTATCATGTCACCCGGCGCTATTGCAGCATATGCGCGCCGTTCCGCCATATCGGCGGGCTGCCGGGCGCGGTGCGCTGGCTCGTCGGCGTGAGCGGTGTCGCCGTCGCGGGTATGCTCGCCTATATGGAGCTACTACCGCACTAGTCGCACTCGTAACAGATCGTTACAGGAGAAGCCGCGTGAGCACTGGTAGAGCAGCAGCAACCTCAGCCTCAGCCTCAGCCTCAGGCAATCTGGATGCCGTCCTCGGGCGCTATCGGGCGCTGCTGGGTGAGGCGCTGCTTCAGGCCATCCGGGATGCGCGCAAGAGCACGCCATCCGCCGCGGTGAGCGCTGATATCCTCGATGAGTTCTACGGCCAGATCGAATATCATCACGGCTGGCGCGCGTCCGACCTTCAGCCGACGCCGTGGCATCCAGGCAAGCTGATCCGGCCAACATTGCTGCTGCTGGCATGCGAAGTGGCGGCGGGGCAGAGCGGGAAGCGTGGGCAGAGCGACGGGGAGCAGCAGGAAGCGATTCAGCGGGCGATTCCAGCGGCGCTGGCGGTGGAGCTGGTGCATAATTTCTCGCTGGTTCACGATGACATCGAAGACGGCGATGAAGAGCGCCATCACCAGCCAACGCTCTGGAAGCTGTGGGGCGTCCCGCTGGCGATCAACACGGGCGACGGGATCTTCGCGCTGGCGCGCCTGCAACTGAGCCATCTGCGCGCGCGTGGGGTCCCGGCGGAGACGGTCATCGAGCTGTCGGCGCGGCTCGATGCCACCTGCATCGAGCTATGTGAGGGGCAGCACCTCGATATGCGCTTCGAGGGCAGGCAGGATGTCACGGTGGCAATGTACCTCGATATGATTGGGCGCAAGACGGCGGCGCTGATGGACTGTGCCACGCGGATGGGCAGCCTGATCGGCGCGCCAGAGAATCAGACGCTCAGCGACCAGCTAGGCGCCTTCGGGCGAGCGCTCGGTATCGGCTTTCAGCTGCGTGACGACATGCTGGGTATCTGGTCAGCGCAGGCGCTGGGCAAGACCGAGGCGGGCGACCTGCGCCACAAGAAGATGAGCCTGCCCGTCATCTCCGCCCTGGAAGACGCGACGCCAGCGGACCGGCGCGCGCTCGCCAGAATCTACGGCCAGCGGGGGCCGGTCAGCGAGGCCCAGATCGCCACGCTGCTAGAAATCCTCGAACGCAGCGGCGCGCGCGAACGCACCCGGACGATGCTCCGGGAACAATGCGACCAGGCGCGTGCTCTCCTCGACAGCGCCTGCGCCAACACCTCCGCCAACGATGCCTGCGCGGCGCTGGGCGCCATCCTCGATTTCGTCGCCGCCGAGGGCATCTAAAGGCATCTAGCCGAACGGTAACAGGCTGGCGTACACCCTGCGGATGAGCTAGAATCGTGGCAATTGAGCTGCGTATGCCCATCACGAGGAGATCCGCCTGATGAATTCGGTCATGTTAAATTTCATACTTACAGCAGCACTACCCGGCATCATCTTCCCGCTTCTCATGGCCCTGGTCGCTATCCTTGGCGTCGCCCGCTGGCCTCGTACGCTGCTGGTGCTGGCGCTGGTAGCACTGGCGCTCCGCGTTCTGGGTGTTGTGATTAGCGTTGTGATTACCCACTTCCTACTCGTGGGCATAGGAGGTCTCCTCCCCATCCCAGTCGTCGAGTTCCTGGTGGTGATTGGTAGCCCCATCATCAACCTGAGCATCAGTGTCGAGACAGTGGGCGTGTTTCTCGCGCTGGTGCTGGCGGCGCGGGCGCGCAGCTGGTATTGGTTTGTCACGATCCTGCTGGCGACCATCATCAGTGCGCTTGGGGCTAATTTCGCGTTTTCTATTTATGGTCTGCGTGTCTTTCTCGGAACGGTTTCTGGAGCGCAACAAGTGTCTCAAATCTATCTTAATCCGTGGTATATCGTCGTCGCGAACGTGATCGCGGGCCTCAACATCCTCGCAGTATTGCTCTACGCGCTACTTGGCCAGCGGGAAACGCCAGTCGCGCCAGATGCGGGGTAGAGCGGCGCTCCTTGCACGCTTCTGTTATCCTCGATGTGGCAACCGCACGACAATGGCGACCTACTGGGGCGCGCCAGAAGGAGTGCGATGCAACTGACAAGGAGACAGGCCAGATGGACCAAAACCAGGAGTATTTGCTACTGACTCTGCTGCCAGCCGTATTAACTCTGCTGCTGATAGGTCTGGCCGCTGGCCTGGGGACTGTCCGCTGGCGTTGGACACTCCTCGTCTATGCATTGATAGCTCTGGCGCTGTATCTCTTCAGTGCTGTTGTCTTCTACATCGTGAACGTGACGATGTTTAACGTGCGCTTGGGGCTGCCCGACGCCAGTACGATGGACATGATTACCCACTTGCAACAGTATTCGCTGGCTGCGGCTCTCTACAGCGTCAGGTTCGGGATTGTCAGCGCCTTCCTTGCCCTTGCCCTCGCTGGACGGGCGCGCCAATGGAGCTGGTTTGCCATCCTCCTGCTTGCGGCGGTCGTGAGTGCGATTGCGGTTCAATTCGCACTGGATCTCCGAGGGATCGGCATCTTCATCAATGATGGCAGGCGCGCGCTCGAAACGTTCAGCAGTCCGCTCTATACCATCGTCGTCAACGCGCTGGCGATGCTGACATTGGTCGCACAGGCGCTCTATGCGATCTTTGCCGCCCGAACGACACCAGCCGCTGCGCCCAAAGCGCAGGCTGCCAGCATAGCGGATGATGTGACGCTGCCCTGAGCGCCCCCGCATTCCATCCTGCCGCCGTGCTACAATCCTTTTTGTTGGTTGGAATGGCGGCAGAGAGGAGCAGGCGTCATGGGGCGGTCAGACCGGCGAGGTCCGCAGCAGCGAGCACGAAAGCAATCGGGAGGCGTGCGAGGGCGCGCCGAGTTGCCGCTGCTTACGGATGAGCAGCAAGAAGCCCTGAGCGACCTTACCGCCCGCATAACCGGGCTGGCAGGCGAGTTGCGCGCCGCGCAGAGTGGCGGACGCGATGCGCTGATCGCCACGCTGGCCCCCCTCGACCAGCAGGACGAGCCAGTGATGCTGGCCTACGCGGCGCAGCTGGGCTCGCTACGCGGCACGGTTGGGCGTGATGCTGCCGATGTGGCCCAGGCGCTGGGCGAGCTCGATATTCGCCGTGAAGTGGCGCGTGAGGCGCGACGCTCCCGGCTGCGACTGCGCTCGGCTGGCTTTCCCTCGTCGCTCACGATTCCCTCCGGGCCACCATCGATTATCGCAACCGACGGCTTCGGCCTGACGCCACCTCCCACGCCTATCACCGCCATCTCGCGGCTGACCCGCTGGCGCAAGCAGTTGGTTGAGGCGCTGGCCACCCGCTCCCGCGAGAGCGGCGAGGTGGCGCTGGTGCTGGGCTGGCAGGAGGGCATGGACCCCGACAACGTCCGCGGCTATTCGCTCGCGCTCGACTTCTGGCGCACTGGCGTGAGCGGCTACAGCGTCTCCGATCCAATGAGCCGCAAACGCTTTCAGCGCGAGATCGCCGAATCGCTCCAGATGGATGGTCAGCATGTGCCCACGGTCAGGCTCACCTGGGCGGGGGCGCGGCGACTGCTGCAGGAGGCGCTGGAGGCCAACGCCTGGCGTGGTATCGAGCCGGACGAAGAGTTCCAGAGCCATCGCGCGCTGATCGAAGAGCGCCTGCTGGCCGAGCCAGATGAAAACGACGACGAGACGCGCGCCGCCATCGCTGAAGAGGAGGCGCGTTTCGCGCGCGAGGGCGACCGCCCCATCATTCGGACGGACATGGAACCGGAGGAGACGCTGGCCAACTGGCTGGGCGCGTGGTGCTTCGGCGACTACGGGCTGACGTGGGATCTCTTGAGCAACGACAATCCACTGCGGCGTGGCTCGACGCGCGAGGAATACGTCACCCTGCGCCGCCAGTGGGCTGGCGAGGCTGACCCCGGCGCCCTTCGCCTGACCCTCATCCGCGACCAGCCGCAACGCGCCAGCGCCCTCTGGGTGCCGGGAGCCGCTGGCCGCCTGGCGGGCAGCACCGCCAAAGAGCTTGAAGCATTCTGGTCGGTCGTGCTGCATGAGACAGAGCTTGCGGGCCAGATTGACGAGGTACCAATGGCGACGCTCACGAGTCAGGAGACGGGCCGCCACTGGTACTGGACCGCCTACACCGTCGTCCGCGACACGGCATCTGGCCTCTGGACGATTGGCAAGATGCGCGATGAGGGCGCGGCGAGCCAGACACTCACGGTGGATGAGTTGCAGAAACGAATCAAGGAGACGCGGGAGAGCGCCGAACAGACGGCGCAAAGCGTCCCGGAGAATCCGCGTGATCCACGGACGATGGAGGTGGTACGCGCCGTCACCGGGTCGCTGGCGACGGTGCTGCACTACGATGACGCGCTCATCGTCAAGCTGCCGCTGGACGAGTCGGCGTACCGGAGCGCGATAGACGACGCGCGCACGATGAACAACCACGAGCGCGCCGCCGCGCTGCTGGAACGGATGCTCGGGCGCTTCCCCAATCAGGTGCGCACGCGCTTCGAGCTGGGCGTCGAGCAGTATCTGACCGCCGACCAGTATGCCAACCAGGGCGAGCAGGAAGCCGCCGCCAACTGGCTGGACCGCGCCATCGCTACCATGACTATCGTGGCCGAACAGGAGCGCACCGCCGAACACCTGCAAGGGTTAGCCGAGCTGCTGGCGCAGCGCGGACAGGCGGATGAGGCGGAGAAGTATCTGCGTGAGGCGCTGACACTGGACGCCACGCGCGCATCCATACACGCCGACCTCGCCTCGGTGCTGATGTCGCGGGTCTCGGAGGAGCATGCCGACGAGCCGGAGAAGGCCTTTGGGGGCAACCCGTCCCCGGCCGTCCGGGAATCGCTGGGGGAGCTGCGCGAGGCGGCACGGCTGGATAGCGCGCTGCCCGGCATCTTCACCCGCATGGGCGCCATCTACGAGATGCTGGGTCAGCCTGAAGACGCCCGTCTCTCCTATGAGGAGGGGATTCAGCGCAATGCCGAGGATGCGACGGCCCATTACGCGCTTGGCTCGCTGCTGCTGAGCCGCAAGAACGACGAGGCGGCGCTGCCACACCTTGAGGCGGCGGTGCGGATCGAGCCGCTGGCGGTGACGTTCCGCCTTGGGCTTGCCACCGGCCTTGTCGCGGTGGGGCGCATCCGCGAGGCCAATCGCGAGCTTGACCTGATCGACCGCCTGCAGCCTGATCTGCCGCAGGTGCGCGAATTGCGGGCGATATTGGCCCGCCAGCAACACAAGAAATAGACTCTACTCGTTGGAGGATAGACGCATGGGTGTGCTTGGCTACGCGGCGATGTTCGAGCAGTTTACGCCGACCGATCTGTTACGGTGGTCGCGCCAGGCCGAGGATGCTGGCTTTGGCGGCATCATGGCCTCCGACCACTTTCATCCGTGGACGCCGCAGCAGGGACAGGCGGCGTTCGTCTGGGCATGGCTGGGGGCGCTAGGCGCGCAGACCAGCCGTGTCGTCTTCGGCACCGGAGTCACCGCGCCGGGGCCGCGCTACCATCCGGCGATTCTGGCGCAGGCCGCCGCCACGCTCGAAGCGATGTTTCCTGGGCGCTTCTATCTTGGCATGGGCGCGGGCGAGGCGCTCAACGAGCATATCACTGGTGACTACTGGCCCGAGGCGCCCATCCGGCTGCAGCGCCTGGAAGAAGGCGTCGAGATCATCCGTAGGCTGATGACGGGGAAGGTCACGAAATATCAGGGGACGCACTTCCGGCTGGAAAGCGCGAAGCTGTATACCCTCCCGACGACACCGCCGCCGATCTACATCGCCTCCTCCGGCCCGATCAATAGCGAGCGCACCGGGCGCATCGCCGATGGCTACATCACCGTCGGTGCGTCGGACGAGAAGATTCATGCGCTGCTGGCGCGGTTCGAGAAGGGCGCGCGCGAGGCGGGCAAAGATCCAGCGAAGATGCCGCGTATCATCCAGCTGCACCTCTCATGGGCCGAGAGCCGCGAGGCCGCCGTGGAGCAGGCGGTGCGCGAGTGGCCGAACGGCGGCATGGCCTTTCCCAAGGCCGATATCCGCAATCCCGAGGACTTCGCCGCGATGGCGCAGATTGTCCGGCCCGAGAACTTCGAGGGGCGCGTCTTCATGTCGGCGGACCTGGACGCCCATACGGCGCACCTGCAACACTACATAGACCTGGGCTTCGACCAGGTCTATGTCCACAACGTGGGGAGGAATCAGCAGGCGTTCATCGAGGCGTTCGGCCGGAGCGTGCTGCCGCGTCTGCGCTGGCCGGAGTGCGCCGCATGACGGCGCGTGCGCAGCTGACCGAAGCCGAGGAGGCATTCGCCGCGCAGCAACGGGTGGCGCGCCTGGCCACTAGCGACGCCGAGGGACATCCACACGTCGTACCGGTCTGCTATGTCTGGGATGGCGCGCGCTTTGTCACGCCGCTGGATGAGAAGCCGAAGCGCGTCGGCGACCGCGCCCTGCGCCGCGTGCGCAACATCGAGGCGCGTCACGAGGCGGCGCTCGTCATCGACCGCTACGACGACGACTGGTCGCGGCTGGGCTACCTGCTGGCGCGGGGGCGGGCCGACCTGCTGCCGCCGGATGCGAGCGATCACGCGGAGCTTGTGGCGCTGCTGCGGGCGCGTTACCCGCAGTATCAGGCGATGGCGCTGGAACAGCGGCCACTACTCACCCTCATCCCCGACCAGATCACCAGTTGGGGGCCAGCCTTTGAGCAGTCCGATAGCACCATGCCGCCATCGGGGCGGGGGAACGACTTTCTGCCGCTGGCGCGGGGGCGGCGCTCGGTGCGCTCGTTTCAGCGGCGGGCTGTGCCTCGCGCGGCGCTGGAGACGATGATCGAGGCGGCGCGCTGGGCGCCCTCGCCTCATGGACGACAGCCGTGGCGCTTCGTCGTCCTCACCCGCGATGAGCCGAAGGCGGCGCTGGCGGCTGCGATGGGCGCGGACTGGCAGCGCACGCTGGAGATGGACGGCCAGGAGCGCGCGACGATTCAGCTGCGGCTGGAGAAATCGCACGAGCGCATCCGCACCGCGCCCGCGCTGATTCTGGCATGTCTCTATCTCGCCGAACTTGACCAGTATCCCGACGCCGACCGCCAGCGCGCCGAAGAAATCATGGCCATTCAGAGCCTGGGCGCGGCGATCCAGAATATGCTGCTGGCTGCTTACGCGCAGGGGCTGGATACCGGGTGGATGTGCGCGCCGCTGTTCACGCCAGCGACGGTGCGCGCCGCGTTAGGACTGGATGAGACGCTACAGCCGCACGCGCTCATCCCGGTCGGCTACGAAGAGCATCCGCCGAAACGCCGCCCGCACCGGCCCATTGACGAGCTGATCGTCCGCTTCGAGTGAGTGCTGGGCGAGCAGTGCAAAGCAGGCGGCGCCGAGCGGCTTCACCGCTTGACACCGTGGGCAGCGGTAGAGTACTATGACGATGTCACCGGGGAGATCGCGCCGCGGTGATCCACGCCAAAGTGGTGGAATTGGTAGACACGCAACGTTCAGGGCGTTGTGCGCGTACGCGCGTGGGGGTTCGAGTCCCCCCTTTGGCACCACACGGAAGGGTCGCATAGTAGGTCTAGTGCGGCGGTTTGCTAAACCGCTGTCGGGGTTAACCCGACCGTGGGTTCGAATCCCACCCCTTCCGCCAATCCTCTCCCGGCGAACCCGCATATTCAGCGGGTTCTTTCTTTTTCCCCTTTCTGCC
>Ga0070684_100004830_pt1 | contig 10297 bp, 7 predicted proteins | sample KBSC723LmetaG_FD_65653 | JGI IMG/M metagenome (GOLD analysis project Ga0070684, IMG submission 65653) | Corn rhizosphere microbial communities from Kellogg Biological Station, Michigan, USA - KBS C7.2-3L metaG | ecosystem: Host-associated > Plants > Roots > Rhizosphere ...
CGACAAGGTGTCGGCATGGGACGGCTGGGCGCAGGTCCCGCAGTCGGTGCAGGCCAACATGTCCTACAACGGCAAGCGGTACGGCGTCCCCAACGGCACCGACGGCCGCGTGCTGTACTTCAACAAGAAGTTGTTCGCGCAGGCCGGCCTGCCGGCCGACTGGCAGCCCAAGAGCTGGGATGACATCCTGGCCGCCGGGCAGTCGCTCAAGAGCCTCCCGGGCGTGACGCCCATCCAACTCAACGCCGGCACGGCGATGGGTGAGGCCACGACCATGCAGGGCGCGCTGCCGCTGCTGGTCGGAACCGGCCAGCAGATCTGGGCCAACGGCAAGTGGCAGGGCAACACGCAGGCGATGCGTGACGTCCTGACGCTGTACCAGAAGATCTATAAGGGCGGCCTCGGCGACCCCGTATTGCAGGAGGACGCCAAGGGCCGGGACGAGTCGTTCCAGGAGTTCGCCGCTGGCAAGATCGGCATCCTGCTGGAGAGCGACTACTTCTGGCGCTCGGTGGTCGAGCCGACCAAGGGCATCGCGAAGATGGCCGACCGCAACCAGGTCGTCGGGTGGGCGAAGATCCCGGCGATGAAGCCCAAGGGCGGCATCCGCGGCCAGGACTTCGTGTCGATGTCGGGCGGTGCCGGCAACGTCATCAACCCGGCGACCAAGTACCCGCAGCAAGCCTGGGAACTGCTGCAGTTCATGAACTCGAAGGACGCGACGATCGCCCGGCTGGGCGGCGCCGCACAGATCACCCAGCGTCAGGACGTCAACAGCCAGGTGCTGGCAGGCGACCCGATGCTGACCTTCATCTCGCAGCAGGTGCTGCCGCTGACCGCGTTCCGTCCCGGCTTCGCGGTCTACCCGCAGGTGTCACAGGCTCTGCAGCAGGCCACCCTCGACGTGGTCAGCGGCAAGAGCCCGGCGGACGCGGCGGCGGCGTACCAGCAGACGGTGGCGGGGCTGGTCGGCGGGACGGACAAGGTTGCCTCCGGCTGACAGGAGTCAGCGGGCGGTGGTGCCGGCGCAGCCCGCCGTCACCGCTCCGCCGGCGACGCTCGCGGAGCCGGCGCCAGCCAGCGCTCGACAGCCGGCTGTCGCGGCAACGCCGCAGTCCGTGGGGGTGGACACGTCCACCCCCACGGACGTGGCCGGGCTCGGCCGGCTGCGGGCGGTCGGCTTCATCGCCCCGGCACTGGTGCTCATCGGCGTGTTCCTCGTCTTCCCTGCGCTGTGGACGCTCTACATCGGCGCGACGAACTTCCGGCTGACCGGGGTGGCGGCGCGCACGCCCGACTTCGTCGGCCTGGACAACTACCGGCGAGCGCTGTCCGACCCTTCGTTCTACCGGTCGCTGTGGTTGACCCTGCTGTTCGTCTTCGGCTCCGCGGTCATCGGCCAGAACGGACTCGGCTTCGTGTTCGCCTGGGGACTGCGGGGCGCGCGGCGCTGGGTGCGCCGGACGGCCGAGTCGTTGGTCCTGCTCGCCTGGATCCTGCCGAGCTCGGTGGTGGCGTTCCTCTGGATCGCGCTGCTGGAGCGCGACGACGGAACCCTCAACGAGTTGCTGGGCCGCGCACCCGGGGTGCCGTGGCTGGTGCGGTACCCGATGCTCGGCATCATCGTCTTCAACATCTGGCGGGGAACGGCGTTCTCGATGATGCTCTACTCTGCGGCGCTGTCAGCCGTGCCGCCCTCACACCTCGAGACCGCGCGGCTAGCGGGATCCAGCACCGCGCAGACCCTGCGCGACGTGGTGCTGCCGCACATCCGCCGGTACGCGCTGAGCAACACGCTGCTCATCACGTTGTGGACGTTCAACGACTTCTCGCCGTTCCTGCTCACGGCCGGCGGTCCCAACCACGGATCCGAGACGACACCGGTGTACATCTACAACACCGCCATCGTCGGCGGCCAGATGGGCTACTCGGGCGCCATCTCGCTGCTCGTACTGCTGATCAACCTGCTTCTCGCGCTGGTGTACCTGCGGGCCGCCCGCACGAGCCGGCGGCTGAGCGGAGGATGACGGCGGTGAACGATAGCGACGGCGTGCGGCTCGCCTCGACGGTGGTACGACGCATCTTCTTCTACGTCCTCATCGGAGGAGGTACGGCGTTCTTCGCGCTGCCGCTGCTGTGGCTGCTGTCGGCGTCCTTCGACGACACGCCCACCTATGCGGTGCGTGTTCCGCGGCATTTCTCGCTGGGCAGCTTCGCCGAGATCGGTCGCAACCCGTACGCGCTGAGGTCGTTGCTGAACTCGACGGTGCTGGCGGTTGCCACGATGGCGATCGTGGTGACGGCCGCCGCCCTGGCCGCGTACGCGCTGTCCCGCGCGCGGGTGCCCGGCCGCGACGCGCTGCTCTACGCGCTTCTGCTGCTGTCCTCGGTGGTCACCGGTACCGCGGCTATGGTCCCGATCTTCCTGCTGATCTTCCAGCTCGGGCTGATCGACTCCAACGTCGGCGTCGTCCTGGTCCTCTCCGGTGGCCTCCTGCCGGCCGCGATCTTCCTGCTGAAGGACTTCATCGACACGATTCCGCGCTCGTACGAGGAGTCCGCCCGGGTCTTCGGTGCTTCGCCGCTGCAGATTCTGCGCCACATCGTCGTACCGGTGGCTCGTCCCGGCCTGGCGACGATCGGCGTGTGGACCGTCGTGCAGGTGTGGGGCAGCTTCCTGACGCCGTTCATCCTGCTGCGCGACCCGGACAAGCAGCCGGCCGCCGTGCTCGTGCGCACGTTCTACACCGAGGGCGGCTCACCCAATCTCAAGCTCATTGCCGCGTTCTCCCTGCTGTACTCGATCCCGGTGGTGCTGATGTACCTGCTCGCGTGGAGCCGCTACGGCTTCCGGTTCCATGGAGGCATCAAGAGCTGATGGCCGCTATCACTCTGACCGGACTGACCAAGGAGTTTCCGGGCGCTGTGCGCGCGCTGGACGCCCTGGACCTGTCCATCGCCGACGGCGAGTTCTTCGCCCTGCTCGGTCCGTCCGGCTGCGGCAAGACCACCTTGCTGCGCACGATCGCGGGCCTGGAGACGCCCACGGCAGGCACGGTGCGTATCGGCGAGCGGGAGGTCACCGCGCTCACGCCCGGCGCCCGCGACGTGGCGATGGTCTTCCAGGACTACGCGCTGTTCCCACACATGACGGTGCTGGACAACATTGCCTACCCGCTGCGCATCCGCCACGAGCCCCGGCAGGCACGCACCGCGCGGGCCGAGTCGGTCGGCGAGCATCTGGGCCTGCGCGCACTGATGGGCCGCCGGCCCGCCGAACTGTCCGGTGGCCAGCAGCAGCGGGTGGCGCTGGCCCGCGCCGTCGCCTGCCGCCCTTCGGTGTTCCTCTTCGACGAGCCGCTGTCCAATCTGGACGCCCGGTTGCGGCTGGAGGCGCGCACGTTCCTCAAGCGGCTGCAGCGTGAACTGGGCGTCACGACGGTGTTCGTGACGCACGACCAGGCCGAGGCACTGGCGCTCGCCGACCGCATCGCCGTGATGGAGGCGGGGCAGATCCGTCAGCTCGGCACGCCGCGTGAGGTGTTCGGCCGGCCGGCCAATACGTTCGTGGCCAACTTCATCGGTTCCACCCCGATGAACCTGCTTCCCGCGGTGGTCTCCGGTGGCGCGCTGGACCTGGGCGGCCACGCACTGCCGGCGCCGACCGTACTGTCCACATTGGACGGAGGGGAAAAGGTGACCGTCGGGGTGCGGCCGGAGTATGTGAGCCTGCGACGTTCAGCCACCGAAGGCGCCCTGCCCGGCAGCGTCTCCATCGTCGAGAACCTCGGCACATCCTCCCTGGTGACCGTCGAGGTAGGCGACCTGCTGATCGGCGCGACCGTACCCGAGGAGGACGAGCCCGAGGCCGGCTCCCCCGTCTGGCTGGTGCCCAATCCCGACCGGTTGCTCATCTACCGGGCGGCCGACGGCGCGCTGGTCGGATGAGCGGCCGCGCGCCCGTCGTCCACCGCGGCCGGTGGTTGCCCGAGGACCGGGCCGACGCGCTCTACCGGTACCTGCCGGTCGAGGTTCCCCGCGACGCCGAGGGCCTCCGGGTCGAGTTGGCGTACGACCGGTCGGCCGGTGTGCTGGACCTCGGCTGCTTCGGACCGGACGACGAGTTCCGCGGCTGGTCGGGCGGCGCCCGCGACCGGTACGCCATCGGCCCCGACTGGGCCACGCCCGGCTACCTGGCCGGAGCGTTGACGCCGGGGGAGTGGCGGGTGGTCCTGGGGCTGCACCGGGTGCCGGCCGACGGGATCGCCTGGGAGATCCGCGCCGCGACCGGACCGGTTGGGCCGGCGCCGCTCGCACCGGCGCCCCCGCCACCCGACCGGCCAGTGCGCCTGGCGGGCCTGCCGGCGCCGGACGGCCTGCGCTGGCTCGCCGGCGATCTGCACGCGCACACGCTGCACTCCGACGGGGCGTTGACGATCGACGAGGTCGCGGCGCTCGCGGCCGGTACGGGGCTGGACTTCCTGGCCGTCACCGACCACAACACGACCAGTCACCACGGTGCGCTGGCGGCCGCCGGCGCGCGCTACGGCGTAGTCCTCGTCCCCGGGCAGGAGGTGACCTGCGGCCTCGGGCATGCCAACGCCTTCGGTGACATCGGCTGGGTCGACTTCCGCCGGCCCGCCGCCGACTGGGTGTCCACAGTGGACGCCCGGGGCGGTCTGCTGTCGGTAAACCATCCGCTCGGCGGCGACTGCGCGTGGCGTCAGCCGCTGCCGCACCGCCCGCCACTGGCCGAGGTGTGGCACTCGGACTGGTGGGACCGTACCTGGGGAGCGCCCCTGGCCTGGCTGCTGGCCTGGGACCCGGCCGCGGTCCCGGTCGGCGGTTCGGACTTCCACGAACCGTCATCCCACCCGATTGGCCGGCCCACCACCTGGGTCGCGGCCGAGGACAACTCCGTGCCGGCCGTGCTCGCCGCGCTACGCGCGGGGCGGGTCGCGATCAGCGCGGACCCGGAAGGGCCTCTGCTGCTGCGCGTCGGCGCCGAACTGGTGGCGCTCGGCGCGGACGGGCTGCTGCTGACCAGCTTCACCGGCCGCCGGCGCATGGTCTGCGGTGAGCGATGCGCGTTCCCGGCCGAGGACGGGGTGCACTGGCTGGAGGACGGCGCCACCAGGGTCATGGCGATAGCTGGATAGTCGCGATCTCCCAGGAGCGCAGGGGCAGCTCCACCTGACCGTCCACAACGGACAGCGGTGCGCCGGGGTTGCCGAGCAGGTCCCCGCGCCGGGCCGCGCTCACCTGGCCGATGTGGGCCGTCGTCGGCTGGTCGGTCATGGCCACCAGCCGCAGTTCCAGCCAAGTCGCGTCCCGCCGGCGCAGGCTGGTCATCACGACGCCGTCGCCGGACACGGCGGGCCCGGCCCGCTCGACCAGGTCACCGCCGGCCGGCGCCGTCGAGTGCTGGCTGGCGTCGGCTCCGCGAGCGTCGCCGGCCGTGCCGGGCGCCACGATGAAGGGGCACCGGAAGTCCTCCGCAGCCGCCACCACGCCGGCCTCCGCCCACCCACCCCGGTGGGGCAGTACCGCCAGCCGGACGCGCACCTCCTGCCCGAGGCACTGAGCCGCGGGCGTCGCGATCACCGGTCCGGCCGGCTCCGCTCTCAGCGGATGCTCGGCCCGGCTGATCAGGCCGGTGGCGCGCAGCAGGGTCAGCGCGAGTTCCCGACCGTCGTCGACGGCCTCGTATTCGGTGACCTGATCGAGCAGGACGGCGGCACCGCCGGCGTCCACGAAGGAGTAAGCGGGGAAGGTCGGCAACGGTACCTCGCCGTGCCCGCCCTCGCTGTGCAGCTCACGGCGGACGACCGCGAACTGGCCCTCGGCGTGGGTATGGGTGGCGGGCCGGTGTAGTGGCACGTGCAACCGCACCCGGTGGTCGGGGTGGTGGTTGGTGAAAGTCACTTCGAGGCGGCAGAACGGCTCGCCGGCCCGGAGTTCGACGTCCAGCGCGACGCGGGTGCGCTCGCGCCAGGGGTATTCACGCACGATGCGCACCGCGCCGACCAGCGGGCCGTGCCGCGTCACCTCGACCTCGACCGCGTCCGGTCCCGCTGTCGAGCGCTGGCCGCTGGCCGCTCCGGCAAGCTGCGCGGCTGCCAACTGGTCCTGTGCCGGCGGCGCGTAGTTGTACAGGTCGCCGATGTCGTCGCCGTCCACCAGCCGGCCCACGCCGGAGAGCACCACACCATCCACAGTGGACAGGGTGAGGGTGCCGTCGTCCGCCACGTCAACACTCAGCTGCGCGTTGGCCAGCCGCCGGTCGCCGACGCTGACCCCCTCGACGGCCGGCGGCGTCGTCGGGTGCACCGCACGCAGCTGCGTGTAGCCCAGTGGTGGCGCGGACACCGCCACGTACCCCGTGCGCAGCGGCTCCTCCACGACCACCAGCCGCCAGTCGCCACCGGTGGCGGCCACCGAGGCCGCCCGCGCCCGATGCTCAGCGGTGAAGCCGCGTCCGGTGCGGCCCATGATGACGGTCAGTTCGCGTTCTCCTGTCACCACGACGTCCTGGACCTGCCGGGCCAGGAAGTCCAGTCCCAGCGAACCCTTGCGCAGCCCCGCCGCGATCCACTCGGCGCTGCGCCGCGTCTCGAACAGTGTCTCGCCGGCGTTGTCGGCCACCTCTTGGAAGGCGAGCACCGGCCCGTCGGGCAGGCACAGCGCCACTGGCGCGGCGGGCCTCGCGGGCACCGTGACGGCGACGACATCGGTACGCCGCCGGGGCGAAGGGTTCACCACGAGCGCGGCGTCGGCGGCGGTGTGCGCGGCAAGGTCGCCAACCACCCGGTCACGGATCCCGCGCCCGATCTGCTCGGCCTCCGCGATGCGGGCGGCCACCTGCACGGCGGTTTCGTCGACGCCGCAGCCGGTCACCGAGTCGTGGCAGGAGCACTGCACGAGGCGTTGCCACGCCAGCTCCAGCAGCCGGGCGGGCCAATGCGCTGCCGGTGACCAGAGCGCGGCCAGTGGCTCCGCGTACCGCTCGACCATCCGCTCGGCGGCGCCGAGCGCGCGCTTGAGGTGCGACCGATTGGAGATGACGCCCGGCAGAATGTTGGCCCGGGCGTGGCTGCGCAGTTCGCCGTGCCACACCGGCAGCCCGGCCACCTCTCGCGGATCGAACAGGGCCAGGTAGTCCGCCAGGGTGGCAAGTCGCAGGCGCACGACCGGCCCGCCGTTACCGCCATTGTTCAGCGCGCCCACCGCGGAGGCGAGCCAGGGCAGCGGCGCCGAATGGTCAGTGCCGTACATGGCGAGGATGGGGTCGTCGCCGAACCACGGGCGCGCCCGGTCCACGTGCTCCGCCGCCGCGTCGGCCAGTCGCGACGGATCCGCAAGCATCTCGGCGGCGTTGCCGTACCCGCCTGGAAGGTACTCGGTGCGCAGGCCCGTACCGTCCGGCGCGGTCCACACGAACGCGTGGTGTTCGATGGCCGCCGGTACGCCACGCCACACGCACGCCTGGCGCAGGCCCGCGCCGGCCAGGATCTGCGGCATCTGGGCGCAGTGGCCGAACATGTCCGGCAGGTACCCGACGTCCATCACGGCGCCGAGCTGGCGACCGCGGCGAAGCCCCCATTCGAGATTGCGGACGATGTTCTCGCCGGAGCACAGGAACTCGTCGAGCAGGATCGCCCACGGGCCGACGGCGAACTGGCCGGAGCGCACCAGCGCCGCGATCCGCGCCGCCGCCTCGGGCCGGACCTCGAGATAGTCATCCACCACGGCCGTCTGGCCGTCGAGGGTGAAGGCGAACGCCGGATCCGCCTCGGCCCGCGCGATGACGTCGTCGAGCAGGTCCACCAGGCGCAGCCGGAAGCGCTGGAACGGCTCGTACCACTCGCGGTCCCAGTGGGTGTGCGGCACCAACCAAACGGTCTCGCTCAATGGATGTCCCCTGTTCACCGTGTGTTGGACAGGACGAACTCGAACGTGTACAGCGAGGCGCGGTAGTAGTGGCTGGCGAACTCGACCGCGCGTCCGCTGTCGTCGTACGCGGTGCGCTGCATGGTCAGCAGCGGCGCGTTGCGCCGGTCGCCGAGCAGCCGCGCTTCGGTGGCGCTCGCCGAACGGGCGCCGACCGTCTGGGTCGCCAGGTGCAGGCGGACCCCGGCGGCGCGCATCAGCTGGTACAGCCCGGTGCTTTCCAACGCCTCGCGGGTGAGGGCGACCAGGTCGACCGGCAGGTAGTTGCGCAGCACGGCGAGCGGCTCGTTGCGGGCCAGGCGCAGCCGCTCCAGGGTCAGCACCGGCTCGCCCTCAGGGAGCCCCAGCGCCTGGGCCACCAGGTCGGGCGCGGGAGCCCTGTCCAGAGCGAGTACCCGGGTGGTGGGCTGCTGGCCGTCGCTGGTCAGGTCGTCATAGAGGCTGGTCAGCTCCAGCCGGCGACGCACTCTGGGCTGCACCACCTGGGTACCCACGCCCCGTCTGCGCACCAGCAGGCCGCGCTCGACCAGGTATCCGATCGCGCGCCGCACGGTGGGTCGCGACAGCCCGAGCTGGTCGGCGAGCACGATCTCGTTGCCAAGCTGAGCGCCGCGGGGCAGTTCGCCGGACTCGATGGCGCGCTCCAGCTGTTGGGCAAGTTGGTAGTACAGCGGCACCGGGCTTGCCCGGTCGACTGTGGCAGCGGCCACCGAGAAGGACATGGCGTCCCCTGTCGTCGCAGTGAGGTGGCTTTCGATGGTAGCCCTTCCGCGCCCGTTGTTCGATCACGTTCTTGTACGCATGTCAGTACATAGCTTGACGGGTATCGCGCGCAAGGCGTAGACACGTTGGTGTGCGGATCGGGGTCGCCGGAGTTGGCCGGATAGGTGCATTCCACGTCGCCACACTGTGCGGTCTCGACGAGGTCGATTCGTTGGTGGTGGCCGATGCCGCGCCGGGCCGCGCCGTCGAAGTCGCCTCCCGGCTCGGCGTCGAATCGGTCGACAACCCGGACGCGCTGTTCACCGCCGGCCTGGACGGCCTGGTGATCGCGGCCGGTACTGACGCACACCCGGAGCTCATCGTTCGTGGCGTCGACCGCGGGCTGCCCGTCTTTTGCGAGAAGCCGGTGGCACCGGAGGTGGCCGGCACGCTGGAGGTGCTCAAGCGTGTGCAGGCCGCGGACGTCCCGGTGCAGATCGGCTTCCAGCGCCGGTTTGACGCCGGCTTCGCAGCGGCCCGCCAGGCAGTTGCAGAGGGCCGGCTGGGCTGGCTGCACACGGTCCGGGCGGGCACGCTGGACCCGGCGCCGCCGCCCGCCGCCTACATCGCGACCTCCGGCGGCATCCTGCGCGACTGCGGCGTGCACGACTTCGACGCGATCCGGTGGGTAACCGGCGTCGACGTGGCCGAGGTCTACGCGGCCGGCGGTAACCGGGGCGCGGACTTCTTCGGGGCGGCAGGCGACGTGGACACCGCCGCGGTCCTGCTGACTCTCGCCGACGGCACCCTCGCCCAGGTCAGCGCGACCCGCTACAACGGGGCCGGCTACGACGTGCGGCTGGAACTGCTGGGCTCGGAGGGCAGCGTGTGCGTGGGCCTGGACGACCAGCTGCCTATGGCGTCGGCCGAGCCTGGGGTCGACTTCCCGACCGGCGAGCCGTACCCGAACTTCATGGCCCGGTTCCGCGACGCCTACCGTGCCGAGTTGGCCGCGTTCGTGGACATCGTGGCGGGCCGGGGCGAGGTGCGCTGCTCGGTGTCCGACGCGCTGGAGGCGTTCTACGTGGCCGAGGCCGGCGAGCTGTCGCGGCAGCGGCACGGCCCTGTGCGCATCGAGGAGGTGCGCGCGTGAGCATCCGCGCCCGGGTGGCCGGGGCCCCCATCTCCTGGGGAGTCTGCGAGGTGCCGGGCTGGGGCCACCAGTTGAGCCCGCGACGGGTACTGGCGGAGATGCGCGACGTCGGGCTGGTGGCGACCGAGTTCGGCCCGGACGGCTTCCTGCCCGGTCCCGGCGTCCTTGAGGAGTTCGGACTGGCGGCGGTCGGCGGGTTCGTTCCGGTCGTGTTGCACGAGTCCACAGTGGACGTCATGGCCGTGGTGACGTCGAAGCTGGATGAGTTCGTGGCGGCCGGCGCCGGTACTCTCGTGCTGGCGGCCGATTCCGGCCTGTCGGGGTACGACGCGCGGGTGGAGCTGGACGACGAGGCGTGGCGCACGCTGCTGGACAACCTCGACCGGATCCGTGACGCGGCCGGGGAGCGCGGGGTCACCGCGGCGCTGCACCCGCATGTCGGCACGGTCGTCGAGCGTGGGCCGGAGGTCTGGCGGGTGCTGCACGGCAGCG
>Ga0070684_100004831_pt1 | contig 10296 bp, 12 predicted proteins | sample KBSC723LmetaG_FD_65653 | JGI IMG/M metagenome (GOLD analysis project Ga0070684, IMG submission 65653) | Corn rhizosphere microbial communities from Kellogg Biological Station, Michigan, USA - KBS C7.2-3L metaG | ecosystem: Host-associated > Plants > Roots > Rhizosphere ...
GAAGGTGCCGGGCGCGAAGAAGCGCTTTTCGGAGGCCCAGCCGCCAACCATAGCCTCGATGCTGAACGCGCCGTGCGTGCCCATCCACAAATTCTCGCCCGTCCCGCGGCGTTGCGAGCGATCGGAATGTTCGAACCGGCCGGTCATCGCCAGTTGCTGCGCATAAGCTGCTGCGGCGGTGCCAAGCGCATTGTCCCACGCCAGCGGCGGCACGCCGGCCTGCGACCGCTGCGCATTGTGGGCGGCCAAGACTCGCGCCGGAAACTGCGCCGCAAATGACGATTGTCCGTAGGCATGCGCCGACGACACCGCCATGCCGGCAGCTGCCAGGCCAATCCAGAACCGCATGTCCCCTCCCCGGAACTCCCCAAAGGCAAGCTACCGCACCGCAGTCCAACGACCACTGAACCGGAGGTTCATTGGCGCGTCAGCTGCTCAGGCCGCCGTAAATGAGGAGTGGAAAGAACCGCTTAACGCGGCGGCAACTCAGTCGCCGCTGATCGCCGGATCGATCTCTTCGGGATGGTCGACGATCGGCAGGATCGGCCTGCCGACGTCGCCCTGCCCAACCGTGCGTCCCGCGATCTCGAGCATCCGCTCGAGCGGTACCCGCGCCCGCGCGATTATCTCCGGCGAAAGCTCGATCCTCGGCTGGAGGTCTCGAAGCGCAACGTAAAGCTTTTCGAGCGTGTTCAGCGCCATGTACGGGCACATGTTGCAATTGCAGTTGCCGTCGCCGCCGGGCACCCCGATAAACGTCTTTTGCGGCGCCGCTTTCTGCATCTGGTGGATGATGTGCGGCTCGGTCGCGACGAGGATCGTGTCCGCCGGGCTGGTGAGCGCAAAGTCGAGGATCGACTTGGTCGAGCCGACGTGATCGGCATGGTCGATGATGTGCGGCGGGCATTCGGGATGGGCAGCCACGAGTGCGCCCGGATGCTCCGTCTTGAGCTTCAACAGCTCGGTTTCGCTGAACGCCTGGTGGACGATGCAGATGCCCGGCCACAGCAGCATGTCGCGGCCGGTCTTGCGCGCGAGATAGCCGCCGAGGTGCCGGTCGGGACCGAAGATGATCTTCTGGTTCTTGGGGATCTGGTCGAGGATGACGCCTGCCGACGAGCTCGTGACGATAATGTCGGACAGCGCTTTCACCGCGGCCGAGCAGTTGATGTAGGTCAGTGCGATGTGATCCGGGTGCTTCGCCCTGAATGCCGCGAACTGGTCGGGCGGGCAGCTGTCCTCGAGGCTGCAGCCGGCGTCCATGTCTGGCAGGATCACGGTCTTTTCGGGCGAGAGGATCTTCGCCGTTTCGGCCATGAAACGAACGCCGCAGAACGCGATCACGTCGGCGTCGGTCTCGGCCGCCCTGCGCGACAGATCGAGGCTGTCGCCCACGAAATCGGCGAGGTCCTGGATCTCCGGCTTCTGGTAATAATGCGCGAGGATCACAGCGTTGCGCTCGCGCTTCAGCCGCTCGATCTCGGAGAGCAGGTCGAGCCCTTTGAGGCTGGCAGTCTGAACGGTCATTTTCGCCCTTGAGCAGCCCTGCGCCGCTCCGCTTCCTGAATCGCCTGCTCATATGGGGTCGAAAGATCGATATAGGAAGCATCGTTCTCGCCCTCGGTCGGGAAGCGGGCGACGACCTTCACATCCTTGAAACCCGCAGCGACGAGCGGCATCGCGAAACTGCGTTCCACCGCGTCGCGCGCGGCCTGGTGGGCGAGCCGCATCGGCACCGCGGCGGTCGCCTGCTTGCGCAGGTCAACAACCGCCCGTTGCCGATTGGCTGCGTCGAGCTGCTGATTGGCGTTGGTCAGCGCCGAAAGCACGCCGCCGCCGCCATATTCGCGCACTGCGTTGATATCGACGTCGGGCCCGGCGACCTCAATTTCGGGCAGCTTGACCTTCAGCGTGTGTGTGGATCCGTCCCAGCTCACGTCCTTATTCTGCAGCTTCGACAAATCGAGCTCGTACCGCACGTCGCCGGGCAGGATCAGCGTGCGTTCGGAGCTGACCAGCCCGCCGAGCTTCTGCTCCTGGCTGGTGACGACAGACACGTAGCGCGCCGCGAAAACGGTCAGGCGGTTTTCGGCCCGCATCGACTCGAGGCTGGCTGTCGCGATGGTCTTGGGGTTCGGTCCGAAGATCTTGTCGGCCACCCCTGTCGCAATACCGACGAGCACGCCCAGTATGAGCGCGACGGCGACCATCGCGAGCACGAGCGGCTTGTTCAGACGGCGGTCCATAAATCCTGCCGCTGTTCAACGAGACCGCGACGCTCAAGGTCCAGCAGATGTGCGAGCACCGACCCGCCGGCGGCAATGACCAGCCGCGGGTCGAGCCCCGGATAGGCGTTGGCGACAATGTCGGGGATCGGCCGCGGCCGCTCCGAGACGAGCTTGAGAATCTGCTTCTCGCGCTGCATCCGGTGGCCGACGAGGTGCCGGACATATTGCTGCGGATTTTCGACCGGCGGCCCGTGTGCGGGATAATAGATACGGTCGTCGCGCCGCCGCAGCTTGTCGAGACTGTTCATATATTCGGCCATGTCGCCGTCTGGGGGGACGACCACGGTCGTCGACCAGCCCATCACATGGTCGCCGCTGAACAATGCGCCGCGAAAGCCGAAGCAGAGGTGATTGGACGTGTGGCCGGGTGTCGCGACCGCGGTGATGCTCTCGCCGTCTATCTCGATAGATTCTCGGTCCGACAGGACTCGATCCGGCCCATAGTCGCCGTCGAACGACGCATCGGCGCGCGGGCCCACGGTTTCGAGCGAAAGTGGCGCGCAGCCGATAACGGGGGCACCTGTCCGCTGCGCGAGCGGTCGCGCGGCGGGGCTGTGGTCACGGTGGGTGTGGGTGCACATGATCGCCGCGACCTTCCGTCCGGCAATCGCCTTCTCCAGCGCGTCGAGATGCTCGGGGAGGTCAGGCCCTGGGTCGATCACCGCCAGCTCATTTGTGCCGGCCAGATAGGTCTGCGTTCCGTAATAAGTGAATGCCGAGGGATTGTGCGCCAGCACCCGGGCGATCCCGGGCTCCAACTCCTCAACTTTCGCGTATGGCGCGTCCACCGCCGCGCCTCTGCCACGCGGAGAGCGGCGGCGCTAGCAGCGCAGGTCGTACTCTCCGACGGATCCGGCCGGCGTTCCGCTCGGCGCGTTGGCGGCCGATGCCTGGATCTCGACCTTGCTGCGCACCACGCCGGCGCAAACTTTTGCCGGCAGGCGTAGCATTGCCGTCTGACCTGACCGCAGGGCCGGCAGGGTAAGCTCGGCGCGTTCGTCGCCATGGCGCACGAAGTGCAGGGCGAGACCCGCGGGGTATGCATCGTCGGCGCGCAGCACCAGCACCGTGTCCTTGTCGATGCTGTCGCAGTCGGTCGGACGGTCCTCGTCACCCTGCAGGGCGCAAAGGAGCGTGACACGCGGCGTCATCGCCGCCAGCCCTCCGGCCCCCAGCACGTCTGGCGGCGGCACGTTCGACGCGATCGGAAGCGGTGGAAGCGCATCATAATCGCGCGAAAGCGGCCGTTCGGGGGTGGTATTGGCCGCGGACTTGGGCAGCTTGCTGATGTCCGCCCCCTTGGGCATGTCGAGCGCGGGCGTGCTCAGGCGCTCGATTTCCGCATTGACCGCCGCAACGATCTGCAGCTTCGCGCCCGGTGGCATTTCGCTCGCCTGGGTCTTCTTGACCGCATCTTTCAGCGTCTTGATCCAATCGGCATCGCTCTGCCCGTCGGTGCCGCAGAGGCGCACCTTCGACTGCTTGGGCTTGCCATCCACCATCAGCTGGATGGTCGTTTCGAACTTGTGCGCATCGCAATTCTGGACGATCGCCTTTTCCGCCGTGGGCGGCTGTTCAGGTGCAGCGGCCTGCTTTTGCGGCGCGGCGCTTGCCGCAGCAGCGGCCGCGAGCACCACGATTGAACCGCCGACTTTGAAGTGCCCCCGCCTCATCGTCCCGACTGTCGCCCCATACTCGTGAACCCGCGTTGAACCGTCGTCAGGCGGCAGCAACGGCAGCACCGCCGAGCGCGAGCAGCCGCTCCCGTCGCCGCTCGAATGCGGCAGGATAGACGTGGCCGAACAGCGCCTCCATGCTGCTCACCCAGCTGAACTGCAAGGCATGCGCCCGCGCCGCCTCGCCCATCGCCGTGCGGTCGCTGTTCCACACCTCGAGGATGTTTGCGCTCATCGCCGCGGCATCATCGACCGGACCGAGGCGGCCGGTTCCGTTCGCCACCCTGTCAATCATCGCGCCGGCGGCAACACCAACCACGGGCAGGCCCGACGCCTGCGCCTCGATGATCGACACGCCGAACGTCTCGTCCGCCATGGCCGAGACATAGACGTCGGCGCTCGCCAGCCATCGCGAAAGCTCGGCGCGGTTCTTCACGTACCCCGGCATGATGATCCGCTCGTCGCGGAGCGCCAAGATGTCGCTCCGCAGCGGTCCTTCGCCGAGCAGGACGAGTTTGGCACCGAGCGCATCCGGCAAGCGCCGGAACGCATCCACGACGACGTCCGGCTTCTTCTCTCCGTCGAGCCTGCCGACATAGATGAGCAGCGGCTGGTCGTCCGAAACGCCGAGCGTCGCGCGCAGTCGCGGATCCCTGCGCGCGGGGCCGAATTCGCCGAGCTCGACTCCGAGTGGGACAATCTCGAGCGGTTCGATGCCAAGCGCTCTCAGCTTCGCGCCGCCGCCGTTACGGCTAAGTGCAAAGACGCTGTCGAACCGGCGATAGAGCAGGCCGCAATAAGCGTAGCAGATGCGGCCGATGACGCTCGCGACGGGCTTGGTCAGGACCTTGGACAGTGGCCGCTCGACATAAACGGTAGGAAAATCGGTCATGTAGGCGGCGATGAGCGCTGTGTCCGGGTGGCGGCGGCGATGGTGGATCGCCGCCCACGGCAGGTTGTAGGCGTCCTGGCACTCGATCAGGTCCGGCCTGAACCGTTCGAGCGTAGCACGAACGGCGCCGTTGCGCAGCATCAAGCGATAATGCGGGCTGCCAGGCACGTGGGGCGACCTGATCGTGACGGTGACCGCCCGCTCCTCCTCGACCACTTCATCCCGAGCGCCGGGGATGATCATCAGGTGCCTGTGGGGCGTGGATTCGAGAATATGCCGACGCTTGTGCAGCAAATAGGTGCGTACGCCCCCGCCGACGTCCGACCAGCTCTGGGTCAGGTCGCAAAACAGCTTCGGACCGCCGTGGCGGACCGGATCAGGATCGTGCCGACTCACCGGCCAATCCAACCCGGAAGCCCAACCAAAGTGCCATCAGCCGTCAATCGGCTCTCCCCTGTCGGAATTCTTTACGCAACCGCCGATCACCCAAGTCCGGCAACAATCAAAAACAGCAGAAATCCGTCACTTCTTGAATTTGGCACGCCCATTGCTACAATAAGCGCGTCCACTTGGTTCCACGCCACGAAAGGGCGGTGCAGCGGTTCTCTGGTCCAGCTGCACCGCCCTTTCCACATCTAGGCGTCAGCGCCGAGCAGCTGCTTGAGCTCGCCGCTCTCGAACATCTCCATAATGATGTCGGATCCGCCGACGAATTCGCCCTTGACGTAGAGCTGCGGGATCGTCGGCCAATCCGAATATTCCTTGATCCCTTGGCGGATCTCGGGGTCCTGCAGCACGTCGACGGTCTCATATTGAGCGCCGAGCCGGTCGAGGATCGCGATTGCCCGGCTCGAAAAGCCGCACTGCGGGAACAGGGCCGTGCCTTTCATGAACAGGACCACGTCATTCTTGTTGACGATGTCGTCGATGCGCGATTTGGCGTCACTCACTGTTAGTCTCCGTTTGCGGCACCGCGGTTTCGAGCTGCAGTGCGTGAAGCTCTCCCCCAACTCGTCCCCCGAGCGCCGCATAGACCGCCTGGTGCTGGCGGATGCGGCTCATTCCTTCAAACCTCTTCGATACGACGCGTGCGGCATAATGGTCGCCGTCCCCGGCGAGATCGCGGATCGTCACCTCGGCGTCGGGGATCGATGCCTTGATCAGCCGTTCGATCTCGCTCGCGGGCATCGGCATCAGAGGCCAAGTCCCCTCACAAGTTCGTGCTCTCGATAATCTGCCGCCGCGCCTCGATTTCCTTGTTGCGCAGCGCCTCGCGCACTTTCTCTTCGTCGCAATCGACGCCCGCGGAGGTGAGATCGCCGAGCACCTTGCGGATCACGTCATGCTCGCCGGCTTCCTCGAAATCGGAACGGACCACGTCCTTGGCATAGGCGTCGGCCTCGGCTTCGGAGAGGCCCATCTGCCTCGCCGCCCATTGCCCGAGCAGCCGGTTGCGCCGCGCCGTGATGCGGAACTTCATCTCCTCGTCGTGAGCGAACTTGGATTCGAACGCGCGTTCGCGGTCGTCGAACTGGGTCATGCGTTTCCCTTGTGCATTTGCCGCCGAGATAGGAGCGGGCAAGGGTTGCGTCCAGCACCATGGACGTTCCCGCCGGAGTTGTTACGGTCGCGGTCTCAATGGGAGGACCACGATGCTGAGGATCTTCACGGCGATGGCGCTGGTAACGCTGCTTGCACCCGCGGCCGGCGCTGCTCCGACGAGCAACGCCGCCATCGTTGACCCGCCGCGCGATGCCAGGTTCCCGGCGCATAACCAGCAACTCTTGATCCCGTCGCACGGGCTCGGCATGAACGCATTGCTGTTCGTCGCCAGCGGCAAGGGACCGCATCCGACCGTCATCCTGATGCACGGCCTTCCCGGCAACGAGCGCAATCTCGACCTTGCCCAGGCGATCAAGCGCGCGGGGTGGGATGTTTTGACCTTCACCTATCGCGGCGCCTGGGGCTCTCCCGGCGATTTCTCGATCAGCAATTCGATGGAGGATACCGCGGCAGCCCTCGCCTTCGCACGGTCGCCGGAGGGCACCAGCTATGGCATCGACCCAAAACATATCGTTCTTGCCGGACATTCGATGGGCGGAGCAACCGCGTTCATGACGGCCGCCGGATCAACAGGTCTCGACGGGTTGATCCTGATTGAGGCCTGGAACATCGGCGCAGGCAACAGCAAGGGCGCCGTCACTCGCGAGGAGTTGGCGAAGGGCTTCGACGATTTTGGCAATTCACTCCATGGCGCGACACCCGAAAGCGTCGCCGATGATGCGGTGGCCCACAGGTCTCAATGGGATCTGGTCGAAGCGGCTCGACGCCTGCACGGCCTGCGCGTTCTGACGGTCAATGCGCGATACGGTATCGGCGAGCGAAACCGCCCGGTGACCGCCGCGCTGCAGTCCTCCGGCGCCCAGGTGACAGCGGTCCTGATGGACACCGATCATTCTTTCTCGGATCACCGGATCGCGCTTTCGAAGGCGGTCGTGAGCTGGCTGCAGTCGCTTCCGATGCGACGCTAGGAACGCTTTCGCCAGAAGCGCACGAGCAGCAGGACGACGATGACCGCGACTGTATCAGCGGCCCAGTCCCATACGTCGCTGTCGCGGTGGAGGGCGGGAATGGCCTGGACCACCTCGATTGCCCCGCCGAACAGCGACAGGCGTACGAGGAGGCTGATCAGGGCCGTAGCGGGATAGGCGAAGCTCCCGAGCAGCGCGAGCGTCGCAAAGGCGGTAATGTGCTGGACCTTGTCGTTGGGTTCGCCGGGGACCTGCGGCGGGTGCGGCAGCACGGCCATGACGAATGCGAACGCGGCGGCGGCCCAGAACAGCGCCCGCACAGTCCTGCTCGCGCGCCACTTCGACAGGTTCAAAGCGTCACCACCAGCTTGCCGATGGCGCGGCGATCGCGGAGTGCGGCGATGGCCTCACCGGCGCGCTCGAGCGGATAGGTGGCGCCAATTCTCGGGGCGATCTTGCCCTCGTCCCACCAGCGGAACAGCTGCTCGACATGCGCCGCGTTGCGCTTGGGGTCGCGCGCGAGAAACCCGCCCCAGAACACGCCGCACACGTCGCAGCTCTTGAGCAGAGTCAGGTTGAGCGGCAGCCGCGCGATCCCTGCCGGGAAACCAACCACCAGGAAGCGGCCTTCCCAAGCGATGCTCCGCAGCGCCGCCTCGCTATAGTCGCCGCCGACCGGGTCGAGGATGACGTCGGCGCCCGCCGGACCGACCGCCTCCTTGAACGACTGCGACAGGGCCCTGAGGCCGTCCTTGTCGAACGGCCCGGATGGATAGACGAGCGCCGCGTCCGCGCCAGCACTGCGCGCGGCTTGCGCCTTGTCGTCCGAAGAAACCGCCGCGACCACCCGCGCGCCGAGCGCCTTGCCGACCTCGATCGCGGCGATCCCGACGCCGCCAGCGGCGCCGAGCACCAGCAGCGTCTGCCCCGACTGCAGGCTCCCGCGGTCAATCAGCGCATGGATCGCGGTCGCATAGGTCATCAGCAGCGCCGACCCTTCTTCGAAGCTGCGCTCCTTGGGCAACGAAATGGCGCGCTCCGCGGGCACGACCACCTGCTCCGAGAGGCCGCCGAAGCCGAGGACGGCGATCAGCCGGTCGCCGGCCGCCCAGCCGCCGACGCCCTCGCCCACTCCGATAACCTCGCCGGCAATCTCGCCGCCCGGCGCGAACGGCCGCTCAGGCCTCAGCTGATACTTGTCCTCGATGATCAGCACGTCCGGGTAGTTGATCGCGCAGGCGCGGACTCGGACAAGCAGCTCTTTTGGACCGGGCACCGGTTCCGGTAGATCCGTCAGCGTGAGCGTCTCCGGTCCGCCGGTCTCGTGCGAAAGGAGCGCCTTCACCTGTGCTCAGTCGACGTAGTTCGCGCTGGTCTTCTCGCGCACTTCCTCGCGCGTTACGCCGGGCGCGAGCTCGACCAGCTTGAACGGGCTGTCGTGGGCCGGCCGCTGGAACACGGCGAGGTCGGTAATGATCATGTCGACCACGTTCTCGCCGGTCAGCGGCAGCGTGCACTCGGGGATGAACTTCGGCGCGCCATTCTTCGACGTGTGCTCCATCACGACGATGATCTTCTTGACCCCGGCGACGAGGTCCATCGCCCCGCCCATGCCCTTGATCATCTTGCCCGGGACCATCCAGTTGGCGAGGTCGCCCTTCTCGCTGACCTCCATCCCGCCGAGGACCGCCAAGTCGATATGCCCGCCGCGGATCATCGCGAAGCTGGTCGCGCTGTCGAAGTAGCTGGTCTGTGGGAGCTGGCTGACGGTCTGCTTGCCCGCGTTGATGAGGTCGGGGTCGACCTCGTCGTCATAGGGGAACGGGCCGATCCCGAGCATCCCGTTCTCGCTCTGCAGCGTGACGGTCATGCCCTGCGGCACATGGTTGGCGACGAGCGTTGGGATGCCGATCCCGAGATTCACGTAATAGCCGTCGCGCAGCTCCTTCGCCGCGCGCTGCGCCATCTGGTCACGGCTCCAGCCCTTCGTCTCAATTGCAGTCGCCATCATTGCGCTCCTTCGGACGGCACCCATGGGTCCGTTCCGTAAACATCTTCGAACTTGAGCTTGCCCTGCCACGGCCCGTAGCTCGGGTTGGGAAGAAGGAACCAGCCGCGTCCCCACAGGCGTGACGCAGGACCTGCAATGGCGGCGCGGCGGCGTTGCGCCGGCGTCAGCGCCGGGTCGTTGAAGAAGTTGCTGAAGTCGCCAAGCTGGTCGCCGGCCATCGCGATCACGCAATAACGCGCTGCTATGCGAGCGCGGCGGCCATCCTTGTTCCCGCCGTCCTTGTCGTCGCCGACGAGGAACAAGGTCCGGCCATGGACGAAATCCCCGAGCCCCACCGCCTTCAGCGTCGCCGCCGTTGCCGCCGCATTCGTCGCGGACCGATTGGTGTTGACCACCGGCGTGATGCCGGCGCGGCGGAGTGCCGAGAACGCCTCGACGGCGCCGGGAATTGCGGTCGCATAGCCCGCCCCCGTCCGCTCCCACGAGTCCCACACCTTCGGGTCGAACTTGCCGCCATTGTGCAGCACGTTGTCGCGCCGCGGCGGGATGTTCCAGATCAGCGTCTCGTCGGCATCGAACACCGCCGCGAATGGCTTCGCGCGGCATGGGACGAAGGAAGCAGCGGCGGTTCCCACAGGGGAGGAACCTTGGGCGAGGACGACGCTCCACCGCGGGCGGTGGCGGGCGGCCCTGACGGCATATTCCGTCAGCGCCCCGAATGCCTGGCGGGTCGCCACCGATCCCTCGGCCGAGCCGTACAGCCACTGGTCGCCGTTATAGCGGTTGAGCTGCTCCGGATTGGGCTCGGGCGCGGGCGCGGGCGCGGCGACCTGCGCCGCTGCAGAAGCGGCAGCGAACAGCGCGATGACCAATGGCGCGAAGATCCTCATTTCTTGCC
>Ga0070684_100004838_pt1 | contig 10291 bp, 10 predicted proteins | sample KBSC723LmetaG_FD_65653 | JGI IMG/M metagenome (GOLD analysis project Ga0070684, IMG submission 65653) | Corn rhizosphere microbial communities from Kellogg Biological Station, Michigan, USA - KBS C7.2-3L metaG | ecosystem: Host-associated > Plants > Roots > Rhizosphere ...
GTTGCGTAGACGAGCGTCGTCCCGTCGGGCTTGAGGATCGAGACGCGCGCCGAGCAGCACGTCGAGGTGCCGATCGTGACGTTGGTCAGCCCGAGCGCGATCCGCTTGCCCTGCGTGCCCGAGAAGATCACGAGCGCGTTCTGGCCCGGGGTCGGCCCCGTAGTGACCGTCACCGGCGCGCCTCCGGGCGTGATCGTCGTCGTCACGTCAGGTGGGACGTCGTACAGCGTCAGCGTCATCGAGCCCGTGGACGTGGCCTGCGGGTCGACGAAGATCCGGTAGCGACCGGTCGTCGGCAGCGTGCGCGTGTCGATGAAGCCGCCGTTCGTGCCTGTGAGCGTCTGCTGGCCGAGCATCGTGCCGTCCGGCTTGAAGATCGAGACGTAGGTCGAGCAACACGGCGATGGGCCCATCGTGACGCCGCTCATCTTGAGCGCGATCCGCTGATTGGCCTGGCCGTCGAAGGTCAGCCAGGCGTTCTCGCCGGCCGAGTGCGTGGCGATCGTGACCGGGCTGCCGCCCGGGACGATCGCGTAGGTCTGGTCGACGATCGCGGACACCGTCTGCGTGTCGGACGTGGTGCCGTTGCTCGCCGTGACGGTCAGGTTGACCGCGCCCGCCGAGGGCGTGAACGTCGCGGAGTAGAAGCCGTCGCCGCGCGCGTCGAGCGGGAACGGGCTGCCGTTGAGCGTCGCGGTGACCGTGACGCCGTTCGGGGAACCGCACTGCACGCCGATTACCTGCACCTGGAGCGGGTCCCCGGCGTTCAGCTCGACGCCGTTGGCCGGCGACTCGATCCAGGCCTGCGGCCCGGTACAGCGGACTGCGTGGTCGACGTTGAGCCGCCCCGCGGTCCTGCTCGCGCCGGCCAGCGCCGTGATCGGATCGACGGTGCGGAGCAGAAGCGCCTTCAGTCCGACACCGCTGGCGTTCGGGAACACCGCCTTGACGAGCGCGGCCGCGCCCGAGACGTGCGGGCTCGCCATCGACGTCCCGTCGGCGAAGCGGTACGTCGAGCCCTTCCAGGTCGAGTAGATGTTCGTGCCCGGCGCGGAGAGGTCGACCGTGCGCACGCCGTAGTTCGAGAACCACGCCTTGCGGTCGAACTGGTCGCTCGCGCCGACGGAGACGATGTTCGGCGTGTCGTAGCTCGACGGCCAGAACGGCTCCTGGTCGGTGTTCGTGAAGTCGTTGCCCGCAGCCGCGACGAAGAGCTCGCCGCTCTGGTCGGTCAGCTCGATCGCATCCTGGAGCGCCTGCGAGAAGTCGCCGCCGCCCCACGAGTTGTTCAGGATCGGAACGCCCTGCGCGCGCGCATAGAGGATCGCGCTGATCGCGTCCTCGGTCGAGCCCGAGCCCTGCGAGTCGAGGAACTTGAGGGGCATGATCTTGCTGTTCCAGGTGACGCCGGTCGTCCCGATGCCGTTGTTCCCGGCCGCGGCGATCGTGCCCGAGACATGCGTCCCGTGGCCGTTGTCGTCGGTCGGGTCGTTGTCGTGGTTCACGAAGTCCCAGCCGCGCCAGTCGTCGACGTAGCCGTCGCCGTCGTCGTCGATCCCGTTCGTCCGGCAGCCCGCGCAGTTCTCGCCCTGGTTGATCCAGATGTTCTGGGCGAGATCGGGATGCGCCAGGTCGACGCCCGTGTCGATGACCGCGACCGTGACGTCCGGGCTGCCGTGGGAGACGGACCACGCCTCGGGCGCATCGATGTCCGCGTCGGGCGTGCCCGTCGTGAAGTTGACCTGCTGGCCCGTGTTGTTGAGGCCCCACTCCTGCGAGAACGACGGATCGTTCGGCGTGTCGGCCGCGTGGACGATGAAGTTCGGCTCCGCATAGGCGACGCGCGGATCCTGCTCGAGCGTGTGGATCGTCCACGTCGTATCGGCGGGAGTGACCGAGACGACGGTGCTGTCGATCTGGGCGAAGTGCTTCTGGGCTCGCGCGCCGACCGCGTTGAGGACTCCCGCCTGGCCCTTTGCGGTGACGTGGCTCTTGAACCCGACGATGATCGAGCCGGGGACCGCGGCGGGAGCTCTCGCTGTGTGCCGGCCGTTGTTCGCCGCGCTCGCAATGGCAGCGGCGACGAGCGCCGAGGCCAGAGCAGCGGCAAGGAGAAAGGGTCGTGCTGGGCGGTCGCGCATGGTGTCATGGCCAAAAACCCCACCCGCGCGGGGAGATCGGCCTGTTCTGAGCGTAGGGCCGAACCGCGAAACGGGTATCCCCCGCGCGGGTGTCTGGCAAAGTCGTGTCATGAGCAGCCAGGAAGAGCGCGCGGCGCGCTTCAAGGCGCTCCATGAGGGCGACCCGTTCGTCATCCCGAACCCGTGGGACGCCGGCTCGGCGCGCGTGCTGGAGAGCCTGGGGTTCCAGGCGCTCGCCACGACGAGCTCGGGCTTCGCGTTCACGCTCGGCCGGCTGGATGGGAACGTGACGCTGGACGAGGTCGCGGCTCACGTCGCGTCGCTGGCCGGAGTCGTCGAGGTGCCGATCTCGGTCGACCTCGAGAACGGGTTCGGCCCGGAGCCGCGTGACGCCGTGCGGGCCGTGACCCGGGTGGCCGAGGCCGGCGCGGTCGGCGGGTCGATCGAGGACTGGGACCCGGACGGGCACCTGTACGAGCTCCAGCACGCCGCTGAGCGCGTCGCCGCAGCCGTCGAGGCGGTCAGCGGCTTCGGCTGGCCGTTCATGCTCACCGCACGCGCCGAGAACCACATTCGTGGACACCCGGACCTCGACGACACGATCGCGCGGCTCCAGGCGTTCGAGGCGGCGGGCGCGGACGTCCTCTACGCACCGGGGCTCGCGTCGGTCGACGAGATCCGTCAGGTGTGCGCGGCGGTGTCGAAGCCGGTGAACGTTCTCGCGAGCTGGGGATTGACCGTGGCCGAGATCTTCGAGGCCGGGGCACAGCGGATCAGCGTCGGCGGCAGCCTGACCTGGTCGGCGGTCCAGGCGCTGGCCGGCGCGGCGGTGGCGATCCGCGACATCGGCTCGTTCGACGGCCTCGGCGACGGGTCCCGCGTGAGGGACTGGCTCGGCTGAGAGCACTCGTCCTCGGCGGAACCGGCGCCATCGGCCGCGCGACCGCGCGACGGTTGCTGGCGGCGGGCTGGGAGGTCGATCTCACGGGGCGCGATCCGTCCCACGTTCCCTCGGATCTGGCCGGGGCGAGGTTCGTCGGCTCGGACCGCCGCGACCCGGGTCAGCTGGCCGACGCGTTCGGCCTCGGCGCCGACCTGCTCGTCGACTGCGCGTGCTTCACGGCCGAGGATGCGGCGACGCTCTTGCCGTTCGCGCGCGAGACGACCTCGACGGTGATGATCTCGAGCAAGGCCGTCTACGTCGATGCCGACGGGAACCATTCGAACTCGGAGCAGAAACCGAACTTCGGCGGCCCCGTGTCCGAGACGCAGCCAACGGTGGCTCCGGGCGGCGGCGACTACATGACGCGCGAGGGCTACGGTGCGAACAAGGTCGCGGCAGAGCAGGTCCTGCTCGGGAGCGGCGCGCCGGTGACCGTCCTCAGGCCGTCGAAGATCCACGGGCCGGGCTCACGGCAGCCGCGCGAGTGGGTCTTCGTGAAACGGGTCCTCGACCGGCGGCCCGCGATCTTCCTCGCCAATCGCGGCGACGGCGTCGACCACACGAGTGCGGCGGCGAACATCGCGGCGCTGATCGAGGTCGCCGCAGAGTCGCCGGGCGCGCGCGTCCTCAACTCGGCCGACCCCGATGCGCCGAGCGCCCTCGAGATCTCTCGCGCGATCGCGAGCCACCTCGGCCACTTGTGGGAGAAGGTGCTCCTCGACGACGCGCCCCCCGACGGCCTGGGCAGGACCCCCTGGGACGCGCCGCACCCGATCGTCCTCGACACGAGCGCGGCCGTCGAGTTCGGCTACGAGCCGGCGGGTGACTACGCGGCCACGGTCTCCGACGAAATCGACTGGCTCGTCTCGGGAGCCGAGCCTCGTCCCGCTACGGACGACGAGTACTTCGCCCGGTTCCTCGACTACACGGCCGAGGACCGACGGCTCGGTCTGGGCTAACCGGCCCCGTTGTGCGACATCTGGTCGATGCAGACGGTGACGGCGAGGATCACCGCGTCGTCGCCGCCCTCCTCGATCTCGATGCCGTAGACGTCTCGCATTCGCAACCAGCGCTTGGATACCCGGGCGATCTGCTCATCGCCGCGAGTTATCACGTACTCGTGGTCGACGATGTCCCCCTCCGCATCCAAATCCTCGCCCTCGGCGACCTCAATCGAGTAACGCTCGCGCAGTGGGGTGAAGAGCGCTTTGGTGACGGTGACCACCGTCTCGCCGTTGCGGACGATCTCCATGGTGTTGCGAACGCCTAGGAGCCTCTTCTGGATCGTGAGCAACTCGGCGCCCTCGGGTGTCTCCAGGACGAACGCCTTTCGGATGCGGAGCGCCTTGCCGTCGACCTTGAACGCACGCGAGCCCGCTTCGGTCTCGATCCAGTAGTCGTCGCCAATCGCGAACATCTGCTCACGCAGCTGGTACCTCATACCGCGACCGCTTTCGGTCGGGAGGGCCTGATCGTGTCGGCGATCAGCTGCACGAAGCGCGTGGGTGCGTCGAACAGGACTGCGTGGCCCGCCCCTTCGACCTGCCTCACTTCGGCAGTCGGGATCGCGGAGGCAAGCGATCGGACCAGACGGGCCATGCTTGTCGGGCTCCGTGCCCCGTAGGTGCAGAGAATGGGCATCTCAACGGTTGCGAGGTCGGCCGCCGATGGATAGCTGCCGATCGAGTTGCGGAAGTCCGCCAGCGCCGGTTTCGCGTTCTCCCGGGCCACGCGCCGCCACGTCTCCGGAAAGCCATCCCAGGCGCTTCCACCACCGCGGTAGCTGTAGGCCGAGCGCAGGAGTGCCTCGACGGCGTCGCTCGGCCGGCCGAGCAAAACGTTCGACCCGATCCTGGCCAGCGCCGCCAGCTGTGCTCCCGTAGGAAGGTGGCGGGTGAAACGCCATGGAAACTCGTGCGCGATCGCGACGCGCACGAGCTCCGGCCGGCGAACGGCGAGGTCGACGGCGATCGCCGCCCCGGCGCTCGTCCCGACGACGACGGCGGGCTCCGGCGCCAGGTATTCGAGAAGCGACGCGGCGTCGGTCGTATGGGTGGAGATCGAGCGCACCGGGGCGCCGCCGGAGCGTGCGTAGCCGCGCCGATCGTACGTGATCACGCGGCCGACCCGGGCGAGGTCACTCACCCCACCGCCCCACGTCGAGGCCGTCGACCCGGCCGGGGGAATGAGCAGGATCGGCGTGCCCCCGCCTGCCTGCTCGTAATAGAGGTCGAGTCCCATCAGCCCTTCGTCAGTTCATGCGGGTACGCCTTCAGGGACGAGGCCGAGCTGGACCGCGACGGCCATGTTGTCGTAATAGAGGGTGTTAAGGATGATCTTTCCGTCCGCGTTCACCCGCACGATCTCCATCCCTCTCACTTCCACCCGCTTGCCCGCGGCAGGGAGCAGGTCGCCGTTCGGCAGCGCGAGCGGCGCGCCGGTGTGCGTCCCCACGAACGTCCACTCGTCCGCGAACGCGTCGCCCTGCTCGACGAAGCTGACCACGGTGTGGGTAACGTCGGGAATCGCGTCCAACTCCTGCGCGAGCCGTTCGCGGATCGCGCTCTTGCCCTCGAAGATGCCGTCGGGCATTCCCTGAACGGCGTCCTCGGCGTAGAGGTCCATGACAGCGTCCAGGTCGCCGCCGTTGTAGCGCTCGACGTAGCGGTCGAGCAGCTCTCTGTTCGTCATTCTTTTCTCCTCTCTTCGTATTCGGGTCTCACACCTCTTTGGGCACGCGCCGCGTGAGCACCCGCCGCATGACCTTGTGCCCGAAATCGGCAGTAGGCTCGAACATCAAGGGACACCCGCCGTCGATCACCGTGATGCCGTTCCGGCGGCCGAAATCCGTGGCCGTCGCCGAGACGCTCGAGCCGCCGGCGCCACGATGCATCCACACGTGCTTGATGCCGAGCTCGGCGCACTCGTGCATGGTGCCGTCGGCGTACTCCGGCCGGGTCGCGATGACGACCGCGTCGACTCCACCGGGGATCGACTTCAGATCGTGGTAGCAGTGGTCGCCCTCGACCATCTTCGCGTTGGGATTGACCGCGAAGACGTCGTAGCCGCGCTCGCGTAGACGCTTGTAGACCGTGTTGCTCCCGTGCGTCTTGGGCGTGCGAGAAACGCCTGTGACTGCCACTCGCCTATTGGCCAGGAAAGCGGATGCTGCCTCCTTCATGCCTTGCATGACTCCTCCAATCCGCCTACAGGACGAGCCCGAGGATGATCGCCGTGAGGATCACGCTCTGAGCGCTATGCACAGCGATCCCGATCCAGGCACTTCGATAACGCTTCGTCCCGTAGACCAGTGCGACCGTGTCGAAGACCAGCGTCGCCGGCATGACCCAAGGCACGTGGACGTGGTAGGCCGCGAAGAAGACGCCGTTCGCTGCCCAGTCGCCACGTCCGAACCGTCCGTTCATGCGCGGCAAGAGCAACCCCCGGAAGAGAAGTTCCTCGCCCAGCACCGTGTTGAACACGAACCAGACCAGGATAAGGCCGAACCAGCCCCAGTTCCCGCTCAGGAAGCTCTGACCCGTGTCCGAGTTCAGGAACTTGCCGAAGTCACGATCGGCCGGCGCCCCGAACGCCGGAATCATCGCTCCGATAGCGAACACCGCGATCAGCGGGATCACGACGAGCCACACCCTGCCGCCGACGCGCCCAGTACTTGGGCTCCGTGGTGAACGAAGCCAGAGGGCGTCGCGCATCGTCGACCAGTGGAGGCTTCGCTGCTCGAACGAAACGAGGCCCAGAACGAGGGCGAACTCCCAGATCGACCCGATCATGAGAACGAGGAGCAGCGCCTTCGCCAGCGGCACGTTTCCTGCGCCCGCAAAGCTGTCCTTGAGTGCCGGAGCGACGATCCAGGCCAACACTCCCATCGGGACCGCCGCCGCAGCCCACACTGCGATGATCTGAGTGAGGGTGTACTGCTTGATGCCCGCGTACCGATCGGTCGCTTCGTCGAGACCGCACAGTGTCCGCGGGGCCGGGACTGTGATGGTTGGACTAGACATGACTCCTCCCTCGGAACGCCCCGACGACAAGTAGGGCACCGCCTGCCAGGAAGATGACACCGGCAACGAGGAAGCCGAGGCCGATCCAGGGCAGCGCCGAGACCTTGGCCCCCAGGTCGGCGCCGACGGCGATTCCCGGTCGCCCGTCGGCGTTCATCACCACGACCGACCACGACCCCTCCTTGGGATTCCAGTCGACTGTCCGCGCCCCGACACCCGTGTCCGAGGCAACCCAGAACGACTGCCGGCCGGGCCGCGAGACCGACGCGCCGCCGCCGATCGACTCCACCTTGTCCGTCCAGAAGTCGGAAATGACCGTGTGCTGCACGCCGCTCAGGTAGCGGTCGACGTCGCGCGAGCGGCCAATCCCGACGAAGAGCGGCGAGCTCGAGCTAGTCGGTGTCACCCGGATCCGCACATTGCCCAGCAAGCCGGGCGAGTACAGCCAGCCGACCCCGGCCGACCGGAGATCGGTCGGCTCGGTCGTCAGCGCAGATCCCTCGGTGGAGAAACTGTGGACGTCGCTCGTCGCGTAACCCGCATCGCGCTGGGTGCGATCGGCCCAGAGCGCCGTTCCGCCGGCGCCGAGCAGGACCAGGGAGAGCAGGACGAGCAGCGACCCGATCACGACGGCCGCGATGCGGCCTCCCGTCCAGCGCGAGGAGCTGGGCGCGGCATCTTGCAGCACCGCCGGTGGGACATGACTCTGAGTCACGGGTACCACCCCTTCCAGATGAAGTTCAGAACGTGAGCGCCTTCTCTAGGCGGGAACCTCCTCCGGGACCTCAACGCTTGCGTCGAGCGACTGGAACAAGGAGAACTTCTTGAGGGTCACGGCACCAGGCGGCATCGCGTGGAGCGCCTGGGACAAAGCAGGCGAAGGCTCGGCGTAGAAGACGACGGTGTGGTCGTCGGCGAAGTCGCGGAACAGCATGTTTCTCGCCTCGGCGATGTGGCTGGCATGTTCGACCAGTGCATCGGCGTCGGCGTAGCGCTCTCGGACCTCGCACTCCGTCCCGTCGTCGCTCAGGAACCAGTCGTAGCGCATCGTCTTCGTGTCCAGCTCCCTCGTCGCCTTCATCACCTCAGCGGCCTGGCGCTTGAAGCCTTCGAGCTCGCCATCACGGACCTTGAGTCGGGCAGTCACCTCGAACACGTCGCTGCCTCCTTCCGTGTTGCACGCTCGCTGGAGCGCGACATATGGAGGGGGCCACGCTACGAGCTCGAACCGCCGGGCGCCTGATCAAGATTGATCAGGCGCCCAAGTCCGGTTCGCCCTTAGGACGAATGGGGGAAAATTCCGGATGCGCAGCCGCGTGAGAGAAAGGACGCTCCACGTATGGCCGGGCAACCGGCAGCGAGTGTCCGCTCAGGCGACGCGCTCTTCGCGTTCGGACGCGACCTGATCATCGTTTCGTGGAACGCGGCAGCAGAGGAGCTGACGGGAGTCTCTGCCGAGGAGGCAGTTGGGCGCCCCTGCTGGGAAGTGCTGGGCGGCCACGACGCTCGTGGAAACCTCGTGTGCCATCGAGGCTGCTCGGTCGCCCGACTCGCACGCGAAAACTGGTTTGCCCGCTGTCAGAAGGTCGTCCTCGAGACACCCGACGAACAACGGACCGTGAATGTGTCCACGATCGCGCTCGGCGATGGTGAAGCTCGAAACTTCCTCCACGTCCTCGTCCCGCACGGGGAGCGGTCTTCGCGGGAACGCCACTTGCTCACGCCGCGTCAACGGGAGGTGCTCCAACTTCTCGGCGATGGCGTCACCGCCAAGGAGATCGCGACAGACCTCGGCATCGTTGAAGCGACCGCTCGGAACCACATCCGGGCGATCCTGGTTGCACTCGGTGCGCACTCCCAGATCGAGGCGATCGCGAACGCGCGCCGCTTGCAACTCATCGACTAGGGCCCTGAGATCAGGGCAGCGCGAGGAGCAGGTACGCGTCGACTGGGTCGTCCTTGCCCTTCATGCGCAGCCCGCTCCAGCGCTCGACGATCGCTCCGGCCGGAAGCCTCCGATACGTGTCCGCACCGATCAGCACGCCGCCCGCGGGAGCCATGCTCTCCAGACGCGCTCCGGTGTTGACCGTGTCCCCGACCGACGGGTAGGCGACGTGCCCGTGGCTCCCGATCTCGCGGACCATCACGCAGCCGCTGTTCACTCCGACGCGGGCCGACGGCCAGTCCGGATGCTGTTCGACGATTCGCGACAGCCGGCGCTGGAGGGCCAGCGCGGCACGGCTCGCCTGGAGCGCGTGGTCCGGCTGGTCGCCTTGGTTGTTGAACATCGCCATCAGCGCGTCGCCGATGAACTTCTCGAGCTCGCCGCCGAACTGACGGCTGATCAGCGGCGCGGCGGCGCCCCAGTAGGCGTCGAGCACCGCGGCCACCTCTGCGGTCGAGGAGCGCTCCGCGAAGCTGGTGAAGTCGACGAGGTCGGCGAAGAGGACGCTGACGTCCTGATTCCGGGCCCGCGTCGTCGGCAGGTAGAGGCGCCGGAACCGCTCGTCTCGCCACTCCCGCCGTGCGGCGAGCCCGACGATCACATACGCCGTCACGATCAGGCCGTGCCACTCCCACCAGCTCGCATGCCACTTCCGCTCGCCGGTGACCGCGACGCCGATCATCGCCTCGGACAGAAGCAGGAAGCAGGCGATGACCGTGATCGGAAGCAGGTTGCGACGGTCCCTGAAGATGCGCCAGTAGCGCACGGCGCTGACCGCGTACATGAGCGTGCCCGCGACGGCGATCGCCGTGATCAGGTGGTTCGTGGCGGCCTCGCTGTCGGGCCCCGCGAGCGGCGGCATGTTCGTCACCGTCCACGCGAACCAGACGACCATCGCCGCGAGCACGGACGTCCGCAGCAGTGTGCGGCGCCGGATCAGTCCCGCCGCGAGCCCGGGCCGGATGTCGACGAAGGCCGAGCCCGTGGCGAAGATGGCGCTCACGAGCAGCCCGACCGGAATCGCGACCTGGAAGCCCGCGTGCTCGTCCGAGAAGAGGATCGTCGGGGTGCCGATCGCGTGCAGCCAGAGGAAGCCACCGGTCGCCATGAACGCGAGCGAGAGCAGGAGGACGCGAGCGTCGCCACGCCGGTTGGCCGCCTCGCCGGCCGCGAAACCGAGCATGAACGCGACAGCGCCGACGAGACCGAAGACGACGAAGTGCAGCTGGTAGTTCTCGAT
>Ga0070684_100004840_pt1 | contig 10288 bp, 8 predicted proteins | sample KBSC723LmetaG_FD_65653 | JGI IMG/M metagenome (GOLD analysis project Ga0070684, IMG submission 65653) | Corn rhizosphere microbial communities from Kellogg Biological Station, Michigan, USA - KBS C7.2-3L metaG | ecosystem: Host-associated > Plants > Roots > Rhizosphere ...
AGTATTGGGCGGAAAACTTTAAGGTCTACGCCGGGGACGCCAACGTCCCAGGTCCGAGGTCAGGCGTCCGAGATCCGAAGCCCGACGCCCAGATCCTCAGTCATAGCATCCCTCCACCTGCCACTGCCCGTTGAGCAAATCCCGGACCAGGCGATAGAGCGTGATGCCGGTTGCTTCCTGTAACGCGATGTCCCACTCGTCGCGGGCCCATCCTTCCTGTTCCCACCAGTCTCCGGAAGTGCGCCAGGGACCCGCAGCCCAGAGGATTTCCCCACAGATGTCCTTGCGCCTGGAGCAAGCAATGCGCACCGGCCTGCCTTCCTGCAGGGTTACCGTGGCGCGCACCGGTGGGCGGAAGATGCGCATGGCCGTGACCGCGACTTCGTTTTGTTTTTGAGGTTCCTCGCGCTTGTCATTCCGCAATGTCTTGGGTTTGCGGGCCGTCTGCTCCTGCCTGGGGTTGGGGGCAAAATGCTGCATGCGAAATGCTTCCGGACGGTGTGTGTCCAGCAGTTGCAGCGATCCCACTTTGTTTTGCCCAACAATCCCCGCAATCCTTGCCAGCGTGAGCTCGAGTTTTTCCGGTTCTGGAGAAGGCGGCAGGAATAATCCACTCTGCGCTGCCCGCGGCCGCACCGGTTCCGCCGACAAGTGGACCTTCACGATGGGGGCGCCGGGTGGATGAGCATTCAAATCAAGCTGCAGCAGCTTGAGGAAAATTTTGGCATCCAGCAGGGGAACGGGGAGGCGCAGGGTGCGGTGGAAATTCTGTCGAGCTTGCGCGCGCCCAGGATGGGCGGGGGCGCCCGTCCCCACGTGGTCCAAGGTCAGGGTCAGATTTAATTCCTGGGTTGCTAAAGCCCGAGCGCCCAGTCGGGCGCATAGCTGATCCAGCAAACGGCCCAGCAGAAACGCCAGCGGTTCGAGCAGCACCAGGGGATATTCCAGCTCAATGGCCTCTTCGAAAACCAGCGGCGGCTCGACTGGAACCAGCGAGCGCGAACTGCAGCCGCGCGCCAATTGTTGCAGGCGAATGCCTTCCTGCCCCAGGCGCTCGCTCAACGCGATTTCAGGCAATGCGGCCAGAGCGCGAAGATTTCGGATCCCCCAGCGCTCGAGCACGTCCAGAGTCTGGAGATCGTGACCTCCGGTAAACAACACTTCCAGAGGAAGATTGCCCAACTGCTCGGCTTCTCTTCCCTGGGGAATCACGACCACCCCGGAAAAGCCGAGAGCAGCGAGCACGGCGGTGTCCGGATTGGAGGCCACGGCAACGTTGGTTTCGAGGCCCAGGTCGGAAGCACGGCGCGCCACATCGCGCGCGATTTTCGGCAGCGGGCCGAAAAGCGGCTCCAGACCGGCGAGGTCGAGAAGCACAGTGTCACAACCCGCATCCTGCACTCGCGGTGAAAATGACTGGGCGCAATCGAGCAAGGCAGCGTGGGCGGTAGCCTCCTGTAATAAAGATCGCGGACGCAGGGCAAGATCAGGGCAGGCCTCCACCTGAAGTTTTGTCATTCCGGCTGAAACTCCCGCCTGGCGGGCCTTTTCATTTAAAGCAAAAATGGTTTGCAGCGGCGCTTTACCTTCCAGCACGGCCAAAGCTTGTGAACGCAAGTTGGGTTCGGCGCGCAGCAGGGCCTCGACCGGAAAGTCAGGAACGAAGATGCAGGCAAAGGCAGTCATTAATAAATCAGTCGTCAGTCAGCAGTCGTCAGAAATTCGTAACGCCGGCCCTTCGACTACGCTCAGGGCAGGCTCAGCCGGCTGTCGCGAGGGCGTCTCGCCCTCGCAGCGGATCCGGCCACGTAAGGACAGATGTCCGCATCTGTCCAGTCGAGCGCAGGTTCTGCATGCACCAGACTAGCGTGAGCTTCGCTCCACCGGGCAGATGAGGACATCTGCCCCTACGTGGCCGGGCTACGCCATCCGCACCGCTTTGGTGGCGAATGTCGCAGTGATGCCTTGCGCCGGTTTTCGCTGCAGGCGCGAACGCAACAGCTCTCCTTCAACGAGCAGTCCATCCAGAAGTTGCGCGTGAGCCGGTGAAACCCCGCCTTTGGCTGACAGCTGACAGCTGATAGCTGAAAGTCGTTGCCCCGCCTGCAGCCTGATCAGCAGGGAAGCGCAAGTCGGAGCGCAGGGCGCCTGAGCTACCACCAGCAGCACCGTGGAGGTGGGTTCGACCGCGCGCTGAAAGCGAAACCAGGAAGCCAGCGGAATCCGCCGCGCCGCCGCGTCCGCCACATCCCCAAGATCAATGGCCACCAGGCCAAAGCCCCCGCTTTGCAGGAGCAGGTCGGTGACACGCAGTGCCTGCTCGAGAGAGCGGACCTCGGGTGTCGGACCTCGGACGTCGGACGTCAGACCTGGGGCGTCAGACTGCGAACCGCGGTCCGCTGATCTTTGATTTTGACTCCTGACTTCGAACTTCGCCCCCGAGGTTTGAAGTCCGAGGTCCGACGCCTGACGTCCGAGGTCCGAGGTCCGACGCCCGAGGTCCGACGCCCGGCTACAGCGTATCCACAGCAATCTTTCCAGCTCAACTCCGGCGGCCGCAGCCGAAACCGCATCGAGCGCATCCGTGGCGTCCACCAGGGCGCAGACTTCCTGGCGCCGCGTAGCTGCCGCCAGGGCGGCCAGCAACACGCTGGTGCGCCCGGAAGAAGCGGGCCCGCAAATTTCGCTGAGACATCCCCGCGGCAGTCCGCCGGCAAGCTTATCGATCTCGCGAATCCCGCTGGAGACCATCTCCGGCGCCGGCCGCACCTCCAACCGCGAGGCCGCAGTCACGCCCGCCAGCTTGGGCAACGCCGCCAGGTGTTGTAAGACCAGCTCCGGCTTCTTCTTTGCAGCAAAGACAGCAGCACCATCCGCTGGAGCGGAAAAGAGTGGGGAAGCCATAAGGACCTCAAAAATTTTCAGGGAACGCCGAGGCGGCTGGCCGAGGCTGCGAATTGCTTATTCGCTTTTTATTCGCTAAAAGAAATTAGCCCCGGGAGAGGAATATTGTCAAGAGAAAGGTGATTGCCGGCAGACGACAACTTAGCGCCGGCGTCCCGCCGGCTGTCTGGCGGGCGTCTCGCCCGCCCATCGGGCCGGCCGGACCCCAGCCCGTCCGGTTTGCTTTGTTATAATGACTGCTCTCCGGGGCGCTATCGTCTAGGGGTTAGGACGGAAGATTCTCAATCTTCAAACACGGGTTCGATTCCCGTTAGCGCTACCAACATTCCTGCTGCTTCCAGCGATTTCGGCCCTATCCCTATCTGCCTGGTGTCTGATCTGTGGCGGGCCTTGTGAGTTGGGACTTCCAAGCCGCAAGCCGCGGGCATTACGTCACAGATTTTGAGCAACTGGATAGAAGGGTCAAGAGTGCCTTCATCTCCTTCTCGGCCTCAAGTTCCCGATCAGACAGGTTGACGCCCCAAAAGTTCTTTTGCGGGTCCACCGATTCGATACCGGCCTGCAGTTCGTTGGAAGCGATCGCTCGAATCCATTCGACTCGGAACTTCGCTTTTTTCGATCCCCGTTGCAAAGTTATGACGGTTCCGGGTTTCAATTGGGTCCGGAGGGCGGCCAGCCGGGCTCCTACATCGGTGATATCGATGGTATGCGCAAGGTGGGTGACGCTATCGATCGAAACCTTGACCGGCAACACCATTTTTCTGCGCTGCGATTTGCGTCGGTTCAGCATTGGCAGACGATTATCCGGTGTCCACCCATGACCGACAAGTTACCTCAGTCATTGATGCAGGTCGTTTCGACCGCCATCGACGTTCGGACGCCGCCTACAGAGGCACCGCGTGGCGTGCAATGTACTCATCCAGGGAGTGGTCGGGCCCGATGTAGTGGAACTCTTCGGCGTAGTCGAGGCCGTATTTTTTGCCGGCGGCCCGATCCTTGGTTTCCACCGCCATTTTTGTAAACTCGTCGATGGCTGCAGTATCGGCGCCAGATAGGGCCGGTATCCGCTGTTTCTTCTCCACCAGAGAAGCGTTCAGTTCCCTGATCATGTGGGTGATCATGGTCCGGCATGCCCTCAGGCAGGCAAGTTTGGTTTCGACCGTCGGGCCAATATCCACCACACGATTTACCAGCTGCGGGCCTCGGGCGAAATAGTATTTCTCGGACACGCTGTGCGGTTTCAGACCCGCGGCAAAGTGTTCCGGCATATCCAGATGGCCGCCGGACATCCAGCAAGCCGCTTCTACCGCCTGCGCTGTCACGTAGTGGTCTGGATTCTCCTCGTAATGTCCCCAGGGATCGTAACTGAAGATGGTGTCAACCTTGAGCAGACGAAACAGAAAGATGAGGCGGGCGCGAATTTCCGTGCGCGCCAGGTCGTCCATGCGGTGATTTCGATAGCCGAGGTCGAACGTCTGCTTCAGGCCCGACGCCTGCAGGAAGGCCTTGGCATCGCGCTCGTTAGCCAGCACGGTTTCTCCCAGAGTCAGGTCGTAGGAATCCTTCTCGTCATTGCTGGTCCGGATGAAGTAGCCGGTATAACCTTCCCGGAGGAGTTTGGCGACGGTGCCGCAGGCAAAAAAGGGGCCATCATCGAGATGAGGCGTGATCACGGCGAGCGTTTTTCCCTGGTGCGGAGTTCCCGAGACAGCTCGCTCGATCACGATATCCGCGGACGGGTTAGTGTGGGACGGCAGTTGCGGCGCAGCAAGCAAGCCTGCGGCCGCAGCACCTTTGAAGAAATCACGCCTTTCCATCCGAACCATCCCTCCAGGATCAGCTGCGGCCTCAGGGAAGACGCCGCGACGGCCATACCCCCGTCGATCATAAGTCGAAGACCGGCAAGCCCGTCTGAGCGATATTGGGGGCAATAGTGATGCATCAGGTTCCCGCGGTTTTGGCTGAACACTGAGGACCACCTGGGGACAGCGCGCTCGACTGTCCGGTCGAGCAGGGCTCTCAGGCCTACATCGCAAGCGGGAAGCGGTCCCGCAACACTCCCGCTCTTTAGTTCACGACTCCAGGTTTCATGTTTATGAACAATAAGGGTGTCTGGAGGGCCGTTTTGGGACTCAGGGATGGGGTGGGTGCGATGACAAGTCTCTTTTTGTGCAAATCTCTTCACATCTGACCTCTGGACGGGTGTCGGCCCCATGATTCCATGATGTTCCAGGTTTGGAAGCCAGCGTGCACTTTATGGATTTGCCAAGGCTATTTTCCTCCCCCCGAGCTTGAAATCACAGATTCCATTGAGGAACACTTGAAAGACACCAGCGTAAGCGTGGTTCGCCATCGTCATCCCAGCCGCAAGGGCAGGCACGCCGGGACCAAGTTCCTGGTAGTGCTCTTGTTTGCGGCAACTGCAGCCATTACGTGGCAGTTTGCCCGGCAGCCGGTTTCGAGTTCTCCGTACGCATCTTTGAAGCCCAGTCCGATCGGCCTGAACCAGGCTGTTCCCTCTGGTTCGGCGAATCGGGAATATTCTGCTTTCATCGCGGGTCGGCCCAGCCGTCCGGCCTACCTGTATTCGGTGATTCCCGGCGGAGTCGCGAGTGTGGATGAACTGCGGCAGGCCATCGATCACGATCCCGTCGTGGCGCGGGAATTCCAGGGATTCGATTTTCAGCGGGCACACCTGGTGCAGGTTTCCGAAAAGCAGTCGATGCATGTCGCCTACCGCATGGGAGACAAGGTGTACTGGACCCGAAAGAAGGTGGCGCTGCATCCGGGTGAAACGTTGATCAGTGACGGAAAGATTGTGGCGCGCACGCGCTGCGGCAACCGGATCGCGATGACCCCGCTTGGTCCGCCGGCGATAGTGGACCCGGTAGAGGCAGACTTCAATGAGCCGCTTTTTTCCAATGACATGGTAACCCACGAAGTCGAGCCTCGGCTCGAGACTTACGCGGCGGCGTTGCCGGAACAGGCCACTCCACTGCAGCCTGCCAAACGCCGGCGCATGGTTCCATTTTTCCTGCTGCCGTTCTTTGGTTTACCCGGCGGCGGTTCGTCGCACACGCCACTGGCGGTTACTCCCGAACCCGGTACCATGCTACTGGTCTCCACCGGGCTGATGGGGGTGTACTGGAAGGCCCGGAAGTCGAGGCGCAAACCATAAGTGCGAACTCTCGGGTCCGGCATGCCTAGTTTTTCCAATCCAAGCTTCCTGAGGACCAGTTTCCTGAAAGCGGGTTTCCGGAAACCCGGGCTTCTGGTTTGCGGCCAGGCTGCGCTGGTTTTTCTCCTGGCGGGCTGGCTGTATGGCCCGCTTGCCATCGGCCTGGCGAGCCAGTGGTGGCATGATCCGAATTACACCCACGGTTTCTTTGTGCCGGTGTTTTCCCTGTTTCTGGTCTGGGAGAGGCGCGCCAAACTGGCGGCTCTGCCAAGCCAGCCCGCCTGGTCCGGTCTGGTGATTTTTCTGTTTGCCTTGCTGGCACTGGTGTTAAACACGATCATTTCAGGATTTTTCCTGTACCGCATCTCACTTCTGCTTTTTATCGCTGGCCTGGTGGTCTTTCTCGCCGGGTGGAAACACCTGGCAGCGCTTTCGTTTCCGCTGGCATTTCTGGTCCTGATGATTCCTTCCTCCACATTGTTGGGCTACATCACCCTTCCGCTCCAGATTGTTGCTTCCAAGGTCGCAAGTTTCCTGCTGATGCTGGTGGGAATTCCCGCGGTTCGGGAAGGCAACATCATTCTTCTGCCAACGGCGCGGCTGGAGGTGGCAGAGGCGTGCAGCGGAATCCGGTCACTGTTCTCCCTGATTACCCTTACCGTCATTTACGGGTATCTGACGGAGAAAAAAGTGAGTCTGCGGGTCCTATTGGTTTTCCTGGCTGTGCCGATTTCGGTGCTGGCTAATGCCCTGCGCATCGCCGTTACCGGAGTGGTGGTGGAATATTGGGGCATCGAAGGCGCGCAAGGCACGCTTCACCTGCTTGCAGGATGGCTTATTTTTGCCGGCTCCCTGGCGATTGTATTTCTGCTCCATCGCTTCTCCCGGGCGCTGTTTTTTACCCGCCACGAGGCCGCAGTGCGGGAGGAATACGCATGAACTCCTGGAACGCTCGAGTCACGATTGTCACGTTACTGTTGGCAGGGACCGCGCTGTTTCTGCAGGCCCGGTCCCGCAGTGAGTTTGTTTTGCCGAAGACCGCGCTGGCCACATTTCCAGCGGAGCTGCAGAACTGGGTGGGGACTGATGTTTTCCTTGATGACGACAGTCTGAAGGCTCTTCGCCCGGGAGATTTCCTGCAGCGAACCTACCGGAACCAGACGGGCGGCACTGGTTACGTTGATCTGTACGTGGCGTATCTTCAGAATCAGCACGCGCTGTTCCACCACCTTCCGCAGGATTGTCTGGAAGGCTCAGGCTGGTCGCCGGTGGAGTCGGGAACAACCACGCTGGCGTTTCCCGGCGAGGCACCTTTCCCGGCCAATCGTTACCTGATCGCTAAAGGAGACGATCGCCAGTTGGTTCTGTTCTGGTATTCGGCCCGCGGCCGCCGGGTCGCCAGTGAAGACTGGATGAACGTTTACCTGGCGTTTGATTCGCTTCTTTGGAACCGAACTGACAACGCGCTGGTTCGAATGAACACCGAGTTGCAGCCGGGAGAAAAGCCCGAGGATGCGGAGCGCCGGCTGCTTTCCTTTGCCGGACTCGCCGGTCCGCTGCTTAAGAACTACATTCCGCTTTAACCCCACGCACCGCGTAGCCCTCCTTCGACTTCGCTCAGAACCCGGGCTGGCAAGCGAAGCCCGCCTGGGTTGTGCGCGATCAAGCAGAAGAACCAGCCGGGCCTTGCCCGGCCGGGCAGGTGAGGACACCTGCCCCTACGCGATTTCCGGTCGATCAACAGTCAATTGCTCCCTTTCAGATATTTATCGAACCACTCGACCGAGCGCCGGATCGAATCGATCTGGTTCTCGCGCTTTTCGAATCCGTGGCCTTCGTTGGGATAGTAGTGCGCGTCCACGGTTTTCCCGTCTTTCTTCAGGAGTTCGACCACCTGTTCCGCCTCTTCCTTGGGAACGCGGGGATCGTTCTCTCCTTGCAGGACCAGCAGCGGGGCCTTCACGTGGTGAATGTAGGTGATGGGAGAAGCCGCGTCATAGATGGCGCGATCTTTCACGGGATCGCCCAGCAGGCTTTTCTCATACTCCTGCAGCATCGCGTCCTCATGTTGCAGCATGGTCATCCAGTTGATAATGCCGTAGAGCTCCACGCCCGCCGCCCACACATCCGGAGAGCGGCCGATGGCCATCAGAGTCATGAATCCGCCGTAGGAGCCACCTGTGATGCCGATCTTTTTCGGATTCACATAACCCGTGGCCTCGAGAAATTTGGCAGCGTACACTTCATCCTGCAGATCGCCGCCGCCCAGGTCTTTGTAATTGGCCTTTTGAAACTCAATGCCGTAGCCGGTCGAGCCGCGCACGTTGGGCGCGATGCAGATGTATCCCCGGGAGACAAAGGCCGCGATGCGCGGGCTCCAGTAATCCTGGGATTGCCCGGTCGGGCCGCCGTGGGGCAGGACCAACGCGGGATTCGAGGCATCGCGCTTTAGATTGAACGGCACCCACAACAAAGCGCTGATGGTTTTTCCATCGAAGGATTTGTAGCTGATGACCTGCGAAGGAGGCCGGGGCGCGGCCTTCAGGCTGGCTATCACGGAATAGGTAAGCTGCCGCGGTTTTTGCGAAGCCAGATCATAGACCCAGAAGTCCGCGGGCTCGACCGAGCTCTCGTGCGACAACAGCAGGCGGTCTCCGGAGGACGAAAACGAGGTGGGGGAAGCGGCAAAGCCGTTCACGCCACCCGCGATGGGAATTTTGTCCGACTGGGTCGAGGCCGTGTCTCCGAGATAAACATCCGAGCGGCCGTCGGCGTTGATGGCGTAGGTGAAGCGCTTGCCGTCGGGCGAGAAGTCACCCGCACTGGCCTCCCACTTGGTGTCCGTCACCCACGTGATCTTTTTGCTTGCTATGTCGAGCAGAGCGACGTTCTGGTAGCCGCTCCTGGCGTTGGATGTGATCAAAAGCGTCCGCCCGTCTTTTGATAGAGAGGATGCAGTACTGAGAGATTTTCCCTGGTGCGAAGTCAAATTCGTGGAGTTTCCACTCGCGACATCAATGGCGTAAATGTCGGCATCGGTAAAGCTGACTTCCAGCCGGTTGGCGTAGAGCGTCTTACCGTCAGGACTCCAGGCCACCGATTGCCACAAGTGGTCGGGCGTACTTTCGTGCGTGAGCAGCGTCACCTTGCGCGTGGCCCAATCCATCAGCGCAATGTTGTAAACCGTGGCCTCCTTGGGCTTGTGGTTCAGGGCAATGGTCTTACTGTCGGGCGACCAGCGCGGGTTCTCTTCACGAATCTCGGGAGTGTTGGTCAGGTTGATCGCCTCACCCCCTTCGCTCGGAATGGCGAAGATGTCCCACAGTTCGTTGCCGGCCTTGTCCTGTTGAAAGACGATCCACTTACCGTCGGGCGACCAGGATTCGCCGTATTGCCTGTCATCCGATTGCGCCAGTTGAATCGGCCATCCCCCATTCGCGTTTACCTTCCACAAATTCGATCGGCCGGATATGTCGGTAGTGAAGACAATCTCGTTGCCGTCTGGCGACCATGATGCGCTGGATACCGAGCGCGTGAAATATAGATCGTCAATCGGAATGGGCCGGGCATTGGGATTGATAGCCGAGACGATTGTTTTCGCGTCGGTGATTGCCCTGGTGTCCGGACCCGAGGACTGCGCGACCGCGAGACCGCAGGCAAAGAGAACGAACAGAGCAGAACTGGTGTGCCGCAGAGATTTCATCACGACCTCATTCGAAAGGGATATCGGGCAGATATTTCACACGGAATCCGCGGTCGGAATTGTACACCGGGCCGGATTGACGCTTTTGCCTGGGTTCGAGAGAAGCGTGAACCACAGAGGACACGGAGTCTAATCACGCCCAAATTCCTCTGTGTCTTTTGTACCCGGTGTGGTTGAAGGATAGAGCGAAACTACTTCGTTTTGGGAGGGGGGACGATGCCGCTGCCTTCACGGATGGTGAGGATCTGGTTGGCTTTCACCTGGGTGAAGCGTTCAATCTTCTGCGTGGTCGGCCATTTCACCTCGATGACATCCACGGTCTGCGCTTTGCCCAGGCCGAAGTGAAGGCGCAGATCGCATTGCGACATCACGCTGGCACCGCCGTGGACTTCGTCCATCTGGGCGTGATTGCCGGTCACCACGCGCACCCGGGCGCCGATCGCGGTGCGATTGCATTTGGTGCCAATCAGCTTGATCTTGATCCAGTTCTGCCGGTTGCCGCC
>Ga0070684_100004843_pt1 | contig 10285 bp, 10 predicted proteins | sample KBSC723LmetaG_FD_65653 | JGI IMG/M metagenome (GOLD analysis project Ga0070684, IMG submission 65653) | Corn rhizosphere microbial communities from Kellogg Biological Station, Michigan, USA - KBS C7.2-3L metaG | ecosystem: Host-associated > Plants > Roots > Rhizosphere ...
CCCAACTGGGGGCGGCTGATGGCGGCCATCGGCTACTCCGGCGCGCAGGTGGATGCGGAGCGGATCGACATCTGGTTTGGCGAGCAGCGCATCTGCCGCGATGGCGGGCGGGCGGAGGAGTTCGACGAGGGCGCGGCGCATGAGTATTTGAAAAAGCCGGAGTTTGCGATCTCTATCCAATTGAACCAGGGCGACGGGAAGTGCGTGTTCTGGACCACGGACCTGACGGCGGAGTACGTGCATATTAATGCGGATTATTCGTCGTGAAGGCAGGAAACAGGGACGAGGGACAAAGGGCAGAGGGCAGAGGGACAGAGGGATAGAGGGATGACGGATCGGAAGAGTGCGGGGGGCGGCGATGGCGCTGAGGTGGAGTTTTCGCTGATTCCGCATGAGACGCTGCTTGCGCTCTATGACGGGCTCGTGAAAGGGAAGGAGCGGCGCGTCACAGCGAAAGCGGCCGGTGGCGCGCAGTCGTGGAAATACGTGGCGGCGGCGGTGGCGGTGGCGCAGGACCTGATTCCGGGCGATACCGTGCTTGCCGAGCGCGCTGTTCCGGCCCTGCGCCAGGCGAAGGTGGCGACGCGCGGGTTTGCGGCGGAGCTGGAGCGCGCGATCGGGGTGGCGCTGCGAGACAAGACCAGGAAGACGGCAAAGGCGACGGTGGTTTTCGCTGCGGGCGCGGCGGGTGAGGCATGGCGTGATGTGCTGGAAGTGGCGCGGGCGCATCGGCTGCCCATGGTGTTTGTGGCCGAGCTGCGCGAGGAGAATGCCGCGACGTCTCGCGGTGACCTGGAGCCGGGAACCGAGTTGCCGCGGATCGCCGTGGACGGGCATGACGCGGTGGCATCGTATCGCGTGGCGCACGAGGCGATCGAACGCGCGCGTCGTGACCGCGGACCGACGCTGATGGAGTGCACGGCGTTTCGGGTGAACGGGCGCTCGCAGCAGAACTCGGTGGCCATGATGAAGGCGTATCTGCGGGCGAAGGGGCTGCTGAAGGGGTAGTGCGGGTTCCCTATTAAGCAGGAGGACCTAAGGTTCTGGGCGGATTGTCGCTCATGTGGCAGTAGCCGCTCTCAGAAGCAACTGCAGATCCTTCGACTCCGCTGCGCTTCGCTCAGGATGACAAGTTTGTTGAGAAAGATCCTTCGACTCCGCTGCGCTTCGCTCAGGATGACAAGTTTGTTGAGGGAGCCAGGGAACAGCAGATCCTCCGCTGCGCGAAGGATGACAGAAAGAAAAGCAACCACAAAAGCAAGTGCAAAACACAGGATCCGCTACCTCATCCGCTACCTCGCGCGTGGGTGCGTGCGGTCGTAAACCTGTGTGAGCTGTGAGACGGTGAGCTGGGTGTAGCGCTGCGTGGTCGAGAGGCGCTCGTGGCCCAGCAGTTCCTGAATGGCGCGAAGGTCGGCGCCCTCTTCGAGCAGGTGCGTGCCGAAGGCGTGGCGCAGGGTGTGCGGGTGCACGTCGGATGGCAGGCCGCGAAGCATGGCCACTCGCTTCACGATTCGGGCTACGCTGCGGGTGGTGAGGCGGGCCTGGCCGCCGGGCTGGTTGAGGCCTTTGAGCTTGAGGTTGAGGAATACCGCGGGCGTGGCTGCGACCGGGGATGCGGCGGAGGATGCGGCAGTGAGGCGCGCGGAACGCTCGGCAAGATAAGCGCGCAGGGCCTGCGCGGCGGCGTCGCCCAGCGGAACGTAGCGCTGCTTGCGGCCCTTGCCGCGGACGAGGATTGCGTCATTGGCCCAGTGAATGTCCTGCAGGTCGAGTCCGGTGAGCTCGGCGTTACGCATGCCGCAGCCGTAGAGCAACTCGAGGATGGCGCGGTCGCGAGCGGGCCAGCTCGCAGCGTCTTCGCCGACGGAGTCGACGACGCGATTCATCTGCTCGATGGATGGAACGCGCGGCAGGTGTTTTGGCAGCTTTGGCGTGGAGACGAGGCGCGCGACGTTCTGTTCCACGCGGCCGCAGCGGGCGAGCCATTTGAACCAGCTGCGAATGGCCGCGAGCGCGCGGGCGGCGGATGCCTTGGACAGGCCGGCATCGAAAAGCACTCCCAGGTACGCGCGAATGTGTGTGTGCTCGATGCGGTCGGGGGCGAGATCGGCGCCGTAGGTTCCAGCGATATATGTGGCGAAGGCGTTCAACTCGCGCCGATACGCCCGGAGCGTGTGTGGCGAGGCGTTGCGCTCCACAGCAAGAATGCGCAGATATTGCGATACGAGTTCGCCGAGCGTGCCTGCCGGAGAGGTTTCCATATCGGGCTGGGCGGTGCTCATGCGGATTCCTTGAACGGTTCGGTCTCGCCGCTCTCGTGCGTATCGGGTTCGGGTGTGGCCGCTGGGGTGAGCCGCGTGGCACGCGGATGATGCATGCGATGAACGGCCTTGAGGCGGTTGAGAGCGAGGTGGGTGTAGACCTGCGTGGTGGAGATGTCGGCGTGGCCGAGCAGGACCTGCACGCTGCGCAGATCGGCGCCGTGCTCCACCATGTGCGTGGCGCAACTGTGGCGCAGCATGTGAGGACTGGCGGCGGGGTCGGCAAGTTTGACCATGGTCCAGACCCAGCGGCGCGTCAGTGGCATGCCGCGCAACGATAGAAACAGCCGCGCGGAGTCGGCGGGCCGAGTGATGCGGCGCGAGCTGTGGATGCGAGCGAGGTGCGGCCGGCCTTCGCGGAGATATTTTTCAAGCGCATCGATGGCGGCGCGGCCCAGAGGCACGATGCGTTCCTTGTCGCCTTTGCCGCGGACGAGAACGCGCCCGGCGTCGAGCGAAAGGTCACTTTCAGACAAGGACACGATCTCAGAGACGCGCAGGCCGCCGGCATAGAGGAGTTCGAGGATTGCGTGATCGCGCAGGGCAGTGGCGCGGGCCTGCGGATGAGAGGCCGCGAGTGCGGCGCGCTCCAGCATCTCATTCACTTCGGGTTCGGCCAGGGACTTGGGCAGCACCTTCCACGATTTCGGCGATTCGATATTGATGGTGGGGTCGTGGTGGATGCGGCGGTCGAGCAGCAGCCATTTGTAGAAGCCGCGCAGGCAGCTTAGCTTGCGCGCAGAGGAGCGGGAATCGATACCATGGGCGCGCAGATGCTCGAGAAAGGCGGAAACATCGTCCTGCGCCGCGCTGAGCAGCACGCCATGACGGCTTTCAAGGAACTCGGCGAAGGTGCGCAGGTCGCAGAGATAGGCTTCGCAGGTGAGCGGCCGCAGGCCTTTTTCCACGCGCAGGTAGACTTGATAGTCCTTCAAGAGCGGAAGATTTGCGGTCGAGCTCACAACACCGATTATGGGCTGAGCGCGTCACGCGTGGCGGCCGCCGAGCAGGTTACCGAACCACACTCATCAAGGAATCAAGGGTTGCAATAGAAAGTTGGTTATGAGGGGTGGAATGGCTATTGACCACCGGCAGAGAGCAGGCGGCGGATGTCGCGCTCCATGGCGTTGAGGTTGGCCTGGCCCTTGTAAACGGCCGCGATGTTGCCCTGGCGATCGATGAGGAACGTGACCGGCAGGCCGAGCACTCCGCCATAGAGCCTGCCGAGTTGCGCGTCGCCCATGACAACGGGGTAGTTGACGTGACGCCGGCTGGTGAGCGCGAGGGCGGGAGCTGAGTCGTCCTCCATGGAGACGCCGAGGATCTGAAGGCCCTGCGTGCCGTATGTGGTCTGCCACTGGACAAATCGGGGAATCTCGACCTGGCAGGGAGCGCACCACGTGGCCCAGAAGTTGAGCAGGACGACGTGGCCGCGATAGGCGGAAAGATCGACGGAGTGGTGGTGAAGATCGGTCCGGACAAATGGCGGCGCGGGCTTGTGGACCAGGGACGCGGGCCCCTGCGCTAGGGCCGGGAGAGTCAGTAGGGCGAACAGGAGCATCCGGCTGACGCGGCGCGGACTGGGAAGGTGGTAGGCCATGGTGTACGTCCCATCCTACTTGTCGGTGGGATGGCCCTTGCTGACCCAGTCGTCGCCGAAGTTGTTGGGGATGTAGAGGACTTTTACGTTGGTGTAGCCGAGGGTGCGAAGGCGGTCGAAGGCGGGAGCGATGTTGGGGCAGCGGTTCCACGGGCAGCAGCCGCAATAGAGGACGATGAACTTGTCCTTGGGGAAGGCGGCGACCGCTTTTTCGAGCATGGCGAGGCCGGAGGGCTGGGAACCGGCGCCTGCATAGATGGATCCATGGATGTGCGCCTCGGTGTAGAAGATGCGGGATCCAACCTGAAGCACTACTGGAGCTTTTTCGGCGTTACTCGGAGCCAACAATGGCGGCAGGTCGGCGGGTTGCATCAGGCGGTCCGTCGGGATGGTGCTGGCGCTGACATGCGAGGGCTGGGCGAAAGCGCGAGGGGCCGTGATGGCGAGAATTGCGGAAAAGATTGCGAATGGAACGAGGCGCTTCATGGCGTTCTCCCTGGGAAACATTCACGTATAGCAGGGCGCATAGCGGGGGTGCAACCGCCTCGGGGTGTACCAGATGGGGCAAGGGTCGCGCGTTTACCGGGTGTTGATGTGCAAATGGGACGCGCATCGCGGAAAATAGAAGAAACGATATTGCACGACAAAGGAATGGCATTGGCGGGAACGGATTTGCAGGCGGTGCGGTGGAGCTGGGCGGAGTTGGAGCAGAAGGTTCGGGATCTCAAACCCCGTGTTGCGGTGTTCGATTGCGACGGCACGCTGTGGGATGGGGATGCCGGATTGGGCTTTATGAACTGGTCGCTGGAGCAGGGGATCGTGTCGCGCTCCACGGCCGATTGGATTGATACGCGGCACCGCGCGTATCGCGCGGGAGACGTGAGCGAGGTGCAGATCTGCGGCGAGATGGTGCAGATCTACGCGGGCCTGCGCGAGGATGAGATGCGCCGGGCGGCTGAGGAATACGTGCGGGAGTTCGTGCGGCCTCGCATGTTCGCGGAGATGTTCGAGATCGTGGCCCGGGTGCGCGAAGGCGGCGCGGAGATATGGGCGGTGAGTTCCACCAACAAGTGGGTGGTCTGCGAAGGCGTGCGTGCTTTCGGGATTCCCGAAGAGCGCGTGCTGGCCGCGGAGGTGGCGGTAAAGGGTGGCGTGATCGGCAGCGACATTGTGGACGTGCCGACGGACGAGGGCAAGGTGTCTTCTCTGAAGCGCGTGGGGATTACGCGGCCGGACGGCGTGTTCGGCAATTCCATTCACGACCTGGCGATGCTGGAGATTGCGGCGAACGCGTTTCCGATTAACCCGTCGGCTGGATTGCTGGAGGCGGCGGCACGGCACGGCTGGGGATATTATCGGCGGGAAGCGGCGCAGGGCGAGAATGGGGACGTTACGGGGGCCTGAAGCGGGCGGCCGAGACTTGGAGGTACACTCTTCGGCAACCTGTTGGAAGAGGGCGGCTTCGAACTCGACGGGTACACTGGGAACGTGGATCAAGCGGCTGAAAACGGCAAGCCAAAACCGGCGCTCGGAGCATTGCGGTTTGTCGCGGCTGCGCTCATTGTGCGGGGTGGGGAAGTGCTGATTTGCCAGCGGCGTCCAGACCAGCCGATGGCGTTGCAGTGGGAATTTCCCGGGGGCAAGATCGAGCCCGGCGAGAGTGCCGAGCAGGCCCTTGTGAGAGAGCTGCAGGAAGAGATCGGCGTGACGGCGGAGGTGGGGCCGCGGGTGGCGCACATTCGCCACAATTACCGCCATGGCGGCGCGGTTGACCTGCAGTTTTTTGTGGTGCGGGAGTTTGCCGGCGAACTGGACAACCAGATCTATTCGCAGGTGCTGTGGGTGCGGCTGGAAGATCTGCCGCAATACGAGTTCCTGCCGGCGGATCGCGGGCTGATCCGGGACCTGGCGGCCGGGAAATTGCTTTGAGTCGAATGCCGCCGGGGCGCCGGACGGAACGATAAAGATTGTCAGAAGCAGAAAGGCCCGCCTGAGCGGGCCTTTTGTGTATGTTGCGGCAGGGCTGGGCTATTTTTCTTTGGCAGTGGCCAGCTTGGCTTCGGCTTCGTTGATGACGTGAAGGGCGTGGTCGTAGGCCTCTTCGCTTTCGCCGGCTTCGTTCCAGAGCTTTTGACCGCGATCGAGCTGCTGCTGTGCGCGCGGGATGTCGATCTCGTTGGGCTTGAGAGCGTCGTTGGCCAGGATGGTGACGCGGTCGGGGAGGACTTCAACGAATCCCCAGCTCACGTTGTAGATCTGGTCGGGCGCAACCTGATCGCCCTTTGCCCCGTGCAGGCGAACGTCGCCGGCGCCGAGTTCGGCGAGCAGCGGCGCGTGCCCGTAGAGCACTTCCATGTAGCCATTCTTCGCGGGCAGCTCTACGGCATCCGCGGGCGCGTCGAAAAGGATGCGCTCGGGAGTGACGAGGCGGACGCGAAGCGAGTTGGATGTTGGATCAGCCATAAAATCCTGGGCTCCTAGCTGCTAGCTACTAGCTCCTAGCTAGAGGCTAGAAGCTAGTAGCTGTCTTTAAACGCTTGCCTTCATCTTCTCGGCGGCGGCGAGGACTTCCTCGATGGCGCCCTGCATGTAGAACGCCTGCTCGGGCACATCGTCGTGCTTGCCTTCGAGGATTTCCTTGAAGCTGCGCACAGTGTCGGCGACCTTGACGTAGCGGCCGCTGATTCCAGTGAACTGCTCGGCAACGTGGAAGGGCTGCGAGAGGAATTTCTGAATTTTGCGGGCGCGGGCCACGGTGAGCTTGTCTTCTTCAGAGAGCTCGTCGATGCCCAGGATGGCGATGATGTCCTGCAGGTCTTTGTAGCGCTGCAGAATTTTCTTTACGCCCTGGGCCACGTCGTAATGCTCCTGGCCGACCGCGCGCGCGGAGAGAATGCGCGAGGTGGACGCCAGAGGATCGACTGCCGGGTAAATGCCCAGCTCAGACAACGGCCGGCTCAACACCGTGGTGGCATCGAGGTGGGCGAAGGTGGTGGCCGGGGCGGGATCGGTCAAGTCGTCGGCGGGCACGTAGACGGCCTGAACAGAGGTGACGGAACCCTTGCTGGTGGAGGTGATGCGCTCCTGAAGCTCGCCCATTTCGGTAGCGAGGTTGGGCTGGTATCCCACGGCGGAGGGCATGCGGCCGAGCAGCGTGGAGACTTCAGAACCGGCCTGCGTGAAGCGGAAGATGTTGTCGATGAAGAGCAGCGTGTCGGCGCCTTCGACGTCGCGGAAATATTCAGCGACCGTTAGGCCGGTGAGGGCGACGCGGAGACGGGCTCCTGGCGGCTCGGTCATCTGGCCGTAGACCAGGGCGCACTTTGACTCCTGCCACTTGCCGGGGTTGATGACGCCGGACTCGGACATTTCAAGCCAGAGGTCGTTGCCCTCGCGGGTGCGCTCGCCCACGCCAGCGAACACAGAGAAGCCGCCATGGTTCTTGGCGACGTTATTGATGAGCTCCATGATGACGACGGTCTTGCCGACGCCGGCCCCGCCGAAGAGGCCGATCTTGCCGCCCTTCAAGAACGGCTGGATCAGATCAATGACCTTGATGCCGGTCTCGAACATCTCTTCGTGGGTAGACTGCTCGTCGAATGCGGGCGCGGCGCGGTGGATGGGCATGCGCTGTGTCTCGCCCACCGGTCCGAGATTGTCGACCGGCTCACCGATGACGTTGAGCACGCGACCCAGGGTCTGCTTGCCGACGGGCACGCTGATGGGGCCGCCGAGGTCGATGGCCTTCATGCCGCGGACCATGCCGTTGGTGTCTTCCATGGCGACGGTGCGCACGCGGCCCTCGCCCAGGTGCTGCTGGACTTCGAGAATCACGCTGATGGGCACGGGGGTGTTGAAGCCTTCGCTGGTGACGCGCAGCGCCTGGTAGATGGGCGGCATCGTGGCTTCTTCAAACTGCACGTCTACCGCGGGACCGGAGATCTGGATTACCTTGCCTGTGTTTTGTGCCATTGTGTAAAGCTCCTAGCTTCTAGCTGCTAGCTCCTAGCTGTTCCTCATTTGCTCCAGCCTCTCTAATTCTTACCGTCGAGCAATCAGCGTGACGAGCTAGAGGCTAGAAGCTAGTAGCTAGAAGCTGCCTTTCATATCGCGGCGGCGCCGGAAACGATTTCGATGATCTCCTTGGTGATGGCGGCCTGGCGCACGCGGTTCATGGTGAGCGTGAGCGAGTCGATCATGTCGGAGGCGTTGTTGGTTGCCGAATCCATTGCGGTCATGCGGGCGGCGTGCTCAGCGGCAGCCGACTCGGTCATGGCGTGGAAGAGCAGGGAAGCGATGTACTGCGGGAGCAGCGCGTTGAACAGTTCCTCGGGCGGCTGCTCGTAGATGTAGTCGACGTTGGCGGTGCCGAATTTCTTCGCTTCCTCGTCGGCCTGCTGCGTATCCGCCGCTTCGAGCGAGATGCCGGAAGTAAGGGCGGCTTCCGCGGCGCGCTCTTTTTCGGCGAGCGTGGGCTCAGTCGAGCCGGCGACCTGCTGGCCGCCGATCTCGCGAAGCGGCAATAGCTTTTCTACGACGACGCGCTGCGCGATGACGGACTTGAACTCGTTGTAAACGATGTAGGCGGCGTCAATCTCCTCGTGCACGTAGCGGGAGATGATGCTTTGCGCGAGATCGAAGACGCGGTTCGCTTCAAGCTTGACCAGCATGCCGGGATGATCGGGCATGAGTTCGATGGCGCCCTTGCGCTCCTGGCGCGCGGTGGGATTTTCGTCGTCGCCGGAGGAGAACTGGGCGGCGGGGTAGCGGCGGCGGAGCAAATCGCGGCCCTTGCGGCCGACGGTTTCGATATCGAACTGCTTGTCATCGCCGGCGGCGGTGAGGAACTGCAGCGCGGACTTGAGGATGTTGGCGTTGAAGGCGCCGGCAAAGCCGCGGTCACCGCTGATCACGACGAGCAGCACGCGCTTCTCTTCGCGAACGGCAAACAGCGGATGGCGCAGGTTGCCGGTTTCCTCGTCGAAAATATCGACGCGGCGCATGAGCGAATCGAGCACGCTCTGGATCATTTTGGCGTAAGGCCGCGCGGCGGTCATGCGCTCCTGCGCGCGGCGCAGGCGAGCCGCCGAGACCATCTTCATGGCCTTGGTGATCTGGCGCGTGTTTTTCACGCTGCGGATGCGGCGTCGGAGATCGAGGACGTTGGCCATTGTTGTTAGCTGCTAGCTCCTAGCTTCTAGCTCTTAGCTTTTGTCTCGTCAGTTCTAACCCCGGGGCTCTAACTAGCAGCTAGAAGCTAGAGGCTAGAAGCTGTTTTACGCGGTTACCGCTTCCGCCGATTGCGCCTTGAAGTTTTCCTTGTATTCCTTCATGGCGGCGTGGAGGCGGTTCTTGATGTCGTCGTCAAGCTGCTTCTTTTGCGTCAGGTCGTTCATGAGGGCGGTCTGCGCGGTTTCAAAGTACTTGTGCAGGCCGTCTTCAAAGGAGCGAATCTGGTTAATCTTGAGGTCGTCGAGGTAGCCCTGCGTGCCGGCGAAGAGCACGATGGCCTGCTGCTGCCATGTGAGCGGATGGAACTGCGGCTGCTTAAGCAATTCGGTGAGGCGCTGGCCGCGGTTGAGCTGCTTCTGCGTGAGCGGATCGAGGTCGGAACCGAACTGCGCGAAGGCTGCGAGTTCGCGATACTGCGCGAGGTCGAGCTTGAGCGTGGAGCCGACCTGCTTGACCGCCTTGATGGCCGCCGAGAAGCCGACACGCGAGACCGAGAGGCCGACGTTGACGGCCGGACGCACGCCGGAGTTGAACAGATCGGTTTCGAGAAAGATCTGTCCATCGGTGATCGAGATGACGTTGGTAGGGATGTAGGCCGAGACATCGCCCGCCTGGGTCTCGATGACCGGCAGCGCGGTAAGCGAGCCGCCGCCTTTTTCCTTGCTCATTTTGGACGAGCGCTCGAGCAGGCGCGAGTGGAGATAGAACACGTCTCCGGGGTAGGCTTCGCGGCCCGGCGGTCGGCGGAGCAGGAGCGAAATCTCGCGGTACGCCATGGCGTGCTTTGAGAGATCGTCGTACATGACGAGCGCGTGGCGGCCGTTGTCGCGGAAGTACTCGCCCATGGCGGTGGCGGCATAAGGCGCGAGGTAGAGCATGGGCGCGGGTTCGGATGCGGAAGCGGCCACGATGATGGTGTGGCCCATGGCGCCGGCCTCAGTGAGTGTCTGCACGACCTGCGCGATGGACGAGCGCTTCTGGCCGATGGCGCAGTAGATGCAGATGAGGTCGTTTTTCGCGTTGTTGATGATGGTGTCGAGCAGGACGGCGGTTTTGCCGGTCTGGCGGTCGCCAATGATGAGCTCGCGCTGGCCGCGGCCAATGGGAATCATGGCGTCGATGGCCTTGA
>Ga0070684_100004847_pt1 | contig 10282 bp, 13 predicted proteins | sample KBSC723LmetaG_FD_65653 | JGI IMG/M metagenome (GOLD analysis project Ga0070684, IMG submission 65653) | Corn rhizosphere microbial communities from Kellogg Biological Station, Michigan, USA - KBS C7.2-3L metaG | ecosystem: Host-associated > Plants > Roots > Rhizosphere ...
CTGAACGACACCATCTGCGGCTGAGCGTCGCACCAGCGCGTCAGCGCACTCGTCCATTCCTGGGCGCGCCTCGCCTCGAACGCCTCCTCACAGGTGGCGATGACACCGCAGTAGACGATCCCGGTCAGGACGGGCGAGACCGCGTCAGCGGTGATTCCGACCATCGCCTCGTCCAGCAGTCGAAGGCCTTCGTCCATGACAGCCTGCTTGATCCGGCTCATGCCCTGCATGTAGAGGGCGACGGCGGCGAGGTCGGGATCGCGGAAGCGCTCGGCGTACCCGACCGCGACGACCGCACTCTCGTGCGCGGCCTCGTACTGGCCCATGAACAGAGCCTGGAATGCTTCGGGGACGCGGAGCCAGCCCTGCTCGACGCAGTCGCGCCCCTCGCGCTCGACGAGTCGCCGGCTGCGTGCGAACCAGCCGCTGGCCGGGCCGACGTCGCCTCGCGTCGCCAGCGTCATTCCCAGCCAGACGGCGTTCCGAGCCGCAGCGAGGTTCTCGCCGCGCTCGACTCGAGCGAGGTGCGCCCGTTCCAGCAACGCGAGGTAGTCGTCCATGCGGCCGACCATCGAGGCCGAGGTGGCGAGGAGCTCGAGGTCGTCTGCCTCCAGGGGAGTGGCCCGATCCGCTTCGCCGAGCGCCGTGTATGCGTCGAGCCACGCTCGCTTCGCATAGGACTCACGGCCGCGCCGAAGCTCGTCCGTCGTCTCGATCACGCCGTCCACGATACGAGTAGCGGCCCTCGGAGTCGAGTCGGCGAGCCTGGAGTCACGCGGCCGATGACCCGCCATTTCGCCGACCACCTCGACTTCTACGCGGACGCCGGTCTGGCGGCGGCGCCTGCTCAACCGCAGTAGCACGCCCACACGAGGCGGCCGAGAACCGCCCACACCTCCTCGGACATGGGATGGGTGTTGAACATGACGACCACCTGGCGGTCGCCGTTCCTGCTGCCGAGCGCGGTCGTCGTGTAGCCGAACGCGAACCCGAAGTGGCCCCACGCCGAGCCGCACGTCGACTGCTCGATGCCCCAGAGCGACGTGACCTCCTCGATTCCCAGCCCGTACCCGTCGCTCTCCTCCCAGCCGGAGGGGATCGTCCTGAGCATCTCGGCGTACACGCCAGGCGCAAGCAGCTCGCCGCCCAGCAGCGCCCGCAGGAAGCGCGCGACGTCCCGGGCCGAGGAGACCATCCCGCCGCCGCCCCAGCCGAAGGGCTCGACCTCGCTCACGTCGACCAAACCCGGACCGGGGCCTGGAAGCACTGGATTGTCCGCGGGGAGGTAGCCGCGAGCAAGGCCGGGCGGTGTCGAGGACAGCTCCGGCAGATCGGTGTTCGCGAGGCCCAGGGGATCGATGATCCTCCGTCGCAGCTCCTCGCTCAGACTCGCACCCGTCGTCTCCTCGACAAGCAGCCCGAGCACGACGTAGTTGCTGCCCGAGTAGAACCACCCCTCGCCCGGCGCCAAGAGCCGAGGCCTGGATTCGATCAGCCCGAGCATGTCGCGAGGCGTCCACTCGGGGCGGTGCGCCGGGTTCTCCCGATACGGCTCCAAGAGCTCGTCGAGCTCGACTCCGTGCGGCAGGCCGCTCGTGTGGTTGAGCAGCTGCCGCACCGTGACCCCGCCCTCGATCAGGCCGACCTCCCCGTCGAGCTCGAAGGCGCCCTCGTCGACGAGCTGGAGCACGACGGTGGCGACGAAGAGCTTGGTCACGCTGGCGATCCGGAAGCGATGCTCGAGAGTCATCGGCGATCCGGTCTCCACGTCGGAAACGCCTATCGCCCGCTCCCAGGAAAGCCCTGGGCCATTGGCCACGACCACGACACCCGGAGCGCCGGCTCGCAGAACTTCCTGGAGGTGATCGTCCAGCATTCCCACCTAGAGCACCGGCTGAACGTGCGAGACCAGTTCGCCGTCGACGACCGCATGCACGGCGAAGCCCAGGATCTCCGACGTGAGCTCGATCTGTTGCGCCTGAAAATCCAGCCGCGCCTGCACATACGTGCTCGGAACGACCAGCACGTTCGATCCTGCGAGCTCGCCGCTCATCGTGCCGTGGAAGTGGCCGCACACGATTCGCCGCACTTGCCGATGCCGCTCGACCACATCGCCGAGCGCACGTCGATCGGCCGCGGCCAGGCCGATTTCGTCCCACGCCGCCACGCCGAGCACGATCGGCGGATGGTGCATCGCGATCAGCGTCGGCTGCCCCGGCGCCGCGGCCAGCTCGGCCTCGAGCCAGTCGAGCTGATCGCCCTCGAGCGCGCCCGAGTCCCTCCCCGGTAGCGTCGAGTCCAGCGCGACGAGCCGCAGCGGGCCGAGATCGACCGAGTAGCGCACCGGATCGCCGGCTTCGCCGGGAATGTCGAAGTTGCCTCGGAGCGCTTCGCGGCGGTCGTGGTTGCCGGGCAGCGCATACACGGGCGCGCCGAGCGGGGCGAGCAGTTCGCGCACCTGCTCGTACTCCTCGTCGCTCGCGTGGTCGGCGATATCGCCGGTCAGGAGCACCGCGTCAGGCTCCGCCCGGATCGCGCGCACCGACTCGACCGCCGCGGCGAGCCGGTGTATCGACTGGTCGTCGAACCAGTCCGCACCGATGTGCGGATCGCTCAGCTGCGCGAGGAGGAACGGCCGCGACAAGGGAGCGCATCATCGCGCACCCGACGCGGGCGGTCAGAGGGTCCGACTGGGCTCCGTGGCGGTGGCAGCCACTGCCTCCGCCACCCTGAGCTGCGGCTCGAAGGTCACCTCGGCCGCATGGACTCTCTGGCTCGACGGGAACAGGGCCTGGGCGACCTGGATCGTGCTCTCGCACGTCCGCCGCAACGATTCCGCAACGCCTTCCGGAAGGACGGCCGCGACGATCTCCGACGTGCGCCCGTCTGGTGCCTCGTACTTGCTCGCCGGCGACGCCAACGGATACATCCGCCTCAGCGAGTCCACGAACCCGTGGACGAGGTACGCGTCGTCGAGCAGCCCGACCACGCCGTAGGACGCTTCGGGCAGGAGGTCTTCCTCGTCGAAGATGTACGTGAGGATCGTGCCGGTCGCGAACGCGACCGCCCGGCTGAAGTGCGGATCCTTCGACATGGCGAGCGCCGCTTCGAGCGCGTCCGGCACCGCGCGGAGATAGCTCTCGAGCACGGCCGCCAGCTCGTCGACGTCCTCGCTCGCCACGTCGCCCGCGTGCCTGCCCAACCCGTCCGCGATCTCGTCGGCGGTGACCTTCTCGTCGAACCCGATTCTCAGCAGGTCGATCACCAGGACTGCCCGCCGCCGAACATGGCCTCGTTGGCCCCCTCACCGACGGCCTTCCCCACGGCCTGGACGAACGCTTTCGCGAGGCTCCCGGCCGATGCGCCCGGCTGAGCCTGGACGACCGGGGCGTACGCGTAGCCCTGTTGCGGCATCGGGCTCACTCCGGGGACGTAGAGGTACTGCGCATGCCCATACGGACACATGAAGGCCGGCGGCAGCGGTCCGCACGCGGGGCACGTCGGGCCCATCGAGGTCAACTCGACCCACATCGTCGCGTGCGGCATGAACCGGCCGGAGCAGTTCAAAGCCGCCGTGTAGCCGCAGAACGCGCATCTCGCGTAGAGCACGTTCGCTCCCTCGTTGGGGACAGGGCTGATGCTACTACCGTGCCGCGGGTTGTCGAAATCGCGTGAGCTACCGGCGGCCGACGACGAGCTTGACCGGGAAGCCCCGGCGGCGCTGCGCTCCCGCCCTCGGGTTCTGGCCGATGACGCGGCCTGCTCGACCCGAGCGGGCTCGGCGGACTCGCCCTACCGAGCAGTGGCGGCTCCGGATCCGCTGCTTCGCGCGGCCGAGAGTCAGTCCGATCACGCGCGGCACGCGGCAGAGAGGCGGAGGCGTAGGCGGAGACGGAGGCGGCGGTGGCGGAAGTGGTGGCGGCGGGGGCGGTGGTGGCGGAGGCGGTGGTGGTGGCGGAGGAGGCGGCGGAGGCGGAGGCGGAGGTGGCATCGTCGACTGCGCGCTTCGGTAGACGCCGCCCCCGGCCGTTCCGGCATACACGTAGCCCGCAGGGTCAATCGTCAGCGCCGAGACCGTCCCGCCGGGGAGGCCGAAGCTGACGTCGTTCCAGCTGTCTCCGTCGGTCGTGGAGTCGAAGACCGAGCCGCCCGCGCCGGCGAAGAGCTGCCCAAGCGGGTTGACCGCGACCGCGCTGATGTCCGGGAACGTGATCCCGACGCTTCGCTCGAGCCAGCTGTCGCCGTTGTCGGTCGAGCGGAACACGCCGCCGCCCTCGCCGAACTGCGACATCGTCCCGGCAAAGAGGTGGCCGTTCGGCGCGAACGCGAGCGCTGCGATGTCGGTCGACGTGAGCCCGCTGTTCACGAGCTGCCAGTGATCACCGTGGTCGGTCGACCTGTAGGCGCCGGTCCCGCAACCCGCGCTCCCGGCGAGCACGTCACCCGCCGCGTTGACGGTCAGCGACCAGATGTTCCCGCAGTCGAGGCCGGTGTTCACGGGCTCCCAGCTGTCGCCGTTGGTCGTCGAGCGGTAAACGCCGCCGCCGAAGTACGTGCCGGCGTAGATCCGCCCGCTCGCGTCGATCGCCAGCGCGCGCACGTCCGTCGCGATCGGGCCTGTGACGTCCTGCCAGGTCGCGCCGTCGTCCATCGTGCGGAACACGCCGCCCGCGCCACCGACGAAGTCGGCTCCAGCGAACACGGCCCCACCGGGGTTGATCGCCAGCGAACGCACGTAGAGCGAATGCGGCAGACCGGCGTTGATCTTCGCCCAGCTCTGACCGCTGTTGCTCGAGCGGAACATCCCGATGCCGTACGTGCCGGCGAAGAGCTCGCCGTTCGCATTGGTCGCAAGCGCTCGGACGTCGGTCGCGATCAAGCCTGAGTTCTGCTCCGTCCACGTTGATCCGCTGTCGGTCGAACGGAAGACGCCGCCGCCGAAGTACGTGCCTGCGAACAGGTTGCCGCCGGCGGCGGTGAACGAGAGGACGAACGGCGTCGTCAGCCCGTTGCCCGCCGGAGACCAATGGTCGCCGTTGTCGGTCGACCGGAAGATCCCGTCGCCGTATGTGCCCGCGTACACGTTGCCGTCGTGCCCGAGCAGCGCGTTGACGCCGTTCCCGGAGGCCAACCCGACGTTGACGGGCGCCCAGTGGTCGCCGTGATCGGTCGAGCGGAAGACGCCCGCGCCGAAATCCGCGCCTGCAAAGAGGGCGCCACCCGCGCTCGCGAGCGAGAGGATCGCGGGCTCGGTCAGACCGGTGTTGACCGGATCCCAGTGGTCGCCGTCGTTCGCCGAGCGAAAAACGCCGCCGCCAAACGTCCCCGCGAACACGTATCCGTCCGCGACGACGAGTGCCGTGACATACGTGTTGGCCAGTCCTTCGATGACCGGCGTCCAGGAGTCCCCGTTGTTCGTTGAGCGGTACACACCGCCGCCCTCGAACGTCCCGGCGAAGATCGTGTCGCCGTCGATCGCCAGCGAGATCACAAACGGCATCTCGATCCCGTCGCTCGCCGGCGCCCAGTGGTCGCCGTTGTCAGTCGAGCGGAAGACGCCGCTGAACGTGCCGGCGAAGATGACGCCGCTCGAGTTGATCGCGAGCGCGCGGACGTTCGTCCCGGTCAGGCCGTCGTTCACGCCGGTCCAGGTCGCACCGTCGTCGGTCGAGCGGAAGACGCCGCCGCCCTGCGTCCCGACGAAGACATCGCCGGCCGCGTTCGAGGCCATCGCGATCCCGTCGCCGCCCTGCGGGCCGTTCGTCTGCACCCAGAAGGCGGCGCCGTGCGGAGCCGCGCGATCCGAGTGCGCGGCCGCAGGCAGGACGAGCGCCGCGAGCGCCACAGCGAGAACCGCCAGTCGTCGGTAGAGCAATCTTTCTCCTCCCGAGAGGGCCGGGTTGTATCACCTCCGCCGGGTCGAACGGAAGGGCTCGGCTCAGCGCCTGATCCTCACCGGTTCGTTGGTCACGGCCTCCAGATCATCAGGATGAAAGCCGCGAAGATCGCAGCAGCGGCGGCGTAGTTGAGCGCCAGAGCAATCGGAGCGTCGAGCATCTTCCGCAGCTCGGCATTCGGAGCGTCACCCGTGCGCGCAAGCTCTTCCGCGAGCAGACGCGCGCGCTTCGGCTGCTGCCCTCCGATGCCGCCGAGGACGAACGAGGCGATGAGCAGGACGAGCCCCGCGCCGATCCAGCCATCGCTCAGCGAGTAGAAGCCGTCCGAGTCCTCGATCAGCCAGAAGCCGCCCACCAGCACGAACAGGCTGCCAACGACGACGAACAGCACGCCGACCCTCGTCAGCCCGAGGAGCACCGCAATGTGCGACGGGCGTTCCTGGCGTCGTGCTGCCGCGTGGCCGACGCCTGCGATCGACATGCCCGAGAACAGGAACAAGACCCCTAGCAGGTGAACTGCAAGTGCCCAGTCTCGAGCGGTCATCGCCTGTCACTCTCTCGCAGATGAGCCAACTCGTCCAGATCCTCGGCGCGCTGGCAATCCTCGCCGCCTTCGTCGCGGCCCAGCGCGGCGTCTTCGACGTGCGCTCGCCGGCGTACCTGTGGCTCAACTTCCTGGGTGCGCTCGTGCTCGCGATCGTGGCCTGGCACGAGCGGCAGTGGGGCTTCCTGCTCCTCGAGGGCGTGTGGACGCTCGTCTCCGCGTGGGGGCTCGTTCGCCGCTAGCCAGCGAGGCGCACTGCGACGACGGCGCCCGCGTCGGCCATCTGCCCGAGGATGCCGAAGTCGACGTTCGCGACCGTGTCGCACGCCTTGTGGTAGCACGCGTCGAGCGACGTCCCCGCCTTGCCGCCGAAGCGCCTGGCCATGTCTGCCGACTTGGGCTCGTCCGCACCGGTGAACAGGCCGCCGACCGGGATCCCCGCGGTCGCGAACGACGCGTGGTCGGACGCTCCGCCGAGCGACTCCTCCTCGACAGGCAGTCCGCGGGACGCGAAGTACGCGCGGAACGCGTTCTCGATCCGGACCGAGCCCCGAGGTGCCCCGTCTCCGGTGTAGACGATGCGGCCGAAGTTCGGCGAGCCGACCATGTCGAAGTTGAGGACGTCGAGAATCCGCGAGCGCTGCCGCCCACTCAGGCTCTGCACGTAGCTCCTCGAGCCGAGGAGCCCGAGCTCCTCCCCGCCCCAGAACGCGAACCGCAGCCCGTGCCTGGGCCGAACGTGCAGCCGCCGGGCCTGCCGCGCAACCTCGAGGACGAGCGCCGAGCCGGAGCCGTTGTCGTTGATCCCCGGCCCGCTCGCGACCGAATCGAGGTGCCCGCCGAGCAGCACCACTCCGCCCTGGCGCCCGGGCAGGTCGGCGATCACGTTCGCGGCCCGCGCAGTCCGGGTGGAGACCGACAGCTCGACGTGCACCGTGCTCGACGGATCCAGGTCGGCCGCGGCCGCCGAGGACAGGATCAGGACGGGGATCCTCACCGTCGCGAAGAGCGTGGCCATGAGCGGCGCGGTGCGTCCCGGCGTGCCGTCGTTCGCGATCAGCGCCACCGCTGCCCCAGCCGCTTCCGCGTTCCGGGCCTTCTGGGTGAAAGGGCACTCGCCGCGTTTCATCAGGGCGATCGCGCCGCCCGGGAATCCGGCGAAGTCCGAGGCCGAGCACCCGCTCGAAGCCGAGGTGTTGTGAACAGGGACGATCCGCGCCGTGACGTTTCCGCCGCCCGAGTACCGCATGACGAGGAAGTCCGTCCCCTTCGTGTAGCGCCGAGTCGCGGGCTTCAGACGCTCGAGCACGGGAGGCTTCGTCTCGCGGAAGAAGTCGAAGGAGAACGTCTGGAGCCTCGGCCGATAGCCGGCCGCGCGGAGCTTCCGCACGACGTAGGCCACCGACTGCGCGTACCCGGCAGTTCCGACGGCGCGGGTTCCGCCGTTCCGCCTGGCGATCGCCTGGAGCGCCGCGAGGTGCGCCCTCAGCCGCGCCGGAGTGATCGCACGCGCGAGCGCCGAGGTGGGAGTCGCCAAGCGAGCCGCCGACTCCGACCTGCGCTCGTCCGCCGCCGAGCCCGCTCCCGCAGCAAGCAGGACTCCGAGCCCCACCGTGAGCGCGAAAACTCGCACGTGTCTTGATAGACGGCGCGCTCGAACGGAAGTTTGGTCTCGCCTAGGAGTCGGCCTCGAGCTTGGCGGCGACCTCGGCTGCGACGCCCACCTTCTCGACGATGTCGTAGCGGTCGGCCTCGCCGCCGACAACGCGCTCGACATCCGGCAGAGCGTGGCCGGGCTTGAGCACGAAGAAGGTCGCCCCCATCTTCCGCACCGACGAGTACTCCTCCGAGGTCAGCGAGATGTGCTCGAAGCACGAATCGTCGGCGCACTCGCACATGAACTCCGTGAACATCGGGCTGACGCCGGACCTGGCCGAGTCGATCCGCTCGTTGACTTCACGGAACAGCGACTCGTTGCGCGCCGCGCGCTCCGGTCGTGATTCCGCTGTCATCGCTCCTCGATCCCCGTGCTACTCGAACGCCAGACGAGGAGAAGATGCGGCTCGCCGTGCATCGAGGGTAGCACCGTTCTTCGATACACCCGTTACGAAGCGTGGATCGGAATCAGTACTTCTTCGCTGCGTCGTAGAGCGTGGCCGCGCACGCCAGGCAGTACTGGCCGACCTGCTCCGCCTCCTGCGTCAGGCGCCGCTTCGCCTCCTCCGGCCCGAGCTCAGACGCGTACTGCCGAACGAGCGCCGCGTACTCCCGCGTCAGCCTGGCGATGCTCGGGTCGGACGGAGCGGCGACCGTCTCCCGGACCGAGATCTGGTAGTCGAGCTTCTCGAACTTCGCGTTCATGCTCTCGGGCGGATTGCCCTGACCGCAACCCGCAAGCAGGATTACCGGAAGAAGAAGGCCGGCCGCGCGCTTCATACGGCTCTGATCGTAGCCCGCGCGCGTCTGGATAGGGTGGCTGCGTGGCCAAGGTGGGAAAGCGGCTCGTCAAGGAGTACGAGTCCGAGGAGATCGTCGTCGAATGGGAGCCCCGGCTCTGCTTCCACTCCGGGAATTGCGGGCGGCTCCTTCCGCGGGTGTTCGATCGCGAGGCACGGCCCTGGGTCAACGTGACCGCGGCCTCCGCGGACGAGATCGAGGCGACGGTCGACCACTGCCCCTCCGGAGCACTTCGCGTGCGGCGGGCCGGGCGCGTTCCGCTCAAGGGCATCCAGGCGCGCCCGATGGCGAAGGGGCCGCTTCTTCTGCGCGGCGAGGTCAAGGTCTACGACTCCGACGGCAACCTGCTCTTCGAAGGCGAGAGGGCCGCGCTCTGCCGCTGCGGCGGCTCCTCGAACAAGCCGTTCTGCGACGGCACGCACAAAACGAACGGGTTCCAGGGCTAGTGCTGACGCTCTACCAGGCCGAGTGGTGCCCGTTCTCGTCCGCGGTGCGCGAGATCCTCACCGAGCTCGGCATCGATTTCGTCGCGCGCCAGGTCGAGGCATGGCCCGAGCAGCGTGCCGGGCTGCTGGCCGCCTCCGGCTCGGATCAGATCCCGGCACTCGAGACCGAGGACGGCCGGTTCTTCAACGGCACACGCGCGATCTACGGCTACCTCCGCGGGTTGGACGCCTGGGAGCACGCAGAGCAGCACCGGCGGCGCTTCGGCGACCACCTCCCGGCGCGCCAGTCGGACTCGGTCGGCCAGCTCGTCCAGTACTTCGACGAGCCGGACGAGGAAGACGTCGCCGCGCAACCGGAGGACGCCGAGGTCGTCGACGTCCCGGACGCCTCGCAGTACGAGCTCCGCCTCGGCGATCGCCGCATCGGCCTCACCGCGTACCACCTCCGCAAGAATCGCGTCGCGTTCCTGCACACCGAGATCGACGAGGCTTGCGAGGGCCGCGGCTTCGGCAGCCGGCTCGCCTCGGCCGCGCTCGCAGATGTGCGCCGCCGCGGCCTCGAGGTCGTCCCGCTTTGCCCGTTCATGGCGCACTACATCGCCACGCACACGGAGGAGCAGGACCTGGTCGCGGCCGACTACCGCGACCGCGCCGCAGTGGGATAGGCTCGCAACATGAGGATCCTGATCGGGATCGTCCTCGTCTTCTTCCTCGTGCTCTGGGTGCGCGCGGTGATCGACGTCTGGAGCCGCCGCCGCGACCTGAGCGTCGGGGGGAAGTCGGCCTGGACGATCATCATGCTGATCCTGCCGTTCATCGGGCTCTTGCTGTACACGATGCTGCGCCCGGCGAACGCCGGCGCATAGGGTCGTGAAGATCGTCGGGCTCGGCGGGTCCTTGGCGTCGGGCTCGCAGAGCCGCGCTGCGCTCGCGGTGGC
>Ga0070684_100004848_pt1 | contig 10281 bp, 9 predicted proteins | sample KBSC723LmetaG_FD_65653 | JGI IMG/M metagenome (GOLD analysis project Ga0070684, IMG submission 65653) | Corn rhizosphere microbial communities from Kellogg Biological Station, Michigan, USA - KBS C7.2-3L metaG | ecosystem: Host-associated > Plants > Roots > Rhizosphere ...
GGGCCGCGCAAGCGCGTCCCGAGGTCCAGACGCGGCCGCGCCAACTCCGTCGCTCATGCTCTCGCCCTCCCCAGTGACTCACCGAGGAGGCCGGTGGGCCGGAACATCAGGACGACAACCAGAACCACGAATGCGGCCACGTCCTGCCAGTTGGAGCTGGTGATGGTCGAGGCGTAGTCCTCGACGATGCCGAGCACGAGCCCGCCGAGCAGGGCGCCGCGCAGGTTGCCGATGCCGCCGAGGACGGCGGCGGTGAAGGCCTTGAGGCCGAGCACGAAGCCGATGTCAAACTTGGTGTTGCCGATCTGCAGCGCGAAAAGCAGCGCCGCCGCGCCGGCCATGACCCCACCGAGCACGAAGACCAGCATGATCACGCGGTCCTGGTTGACGCCCATGAGGGCGGCGTTGTCCGGACTCTGCGCGACCGCCCGCACACCCCGGCCAGCTCGGGTGCGGTTGATATAGATATCCAGGCCGATCATCATCAGGATGGCCGCGACGATCACGAAGACGTGCTTGTAGGTGATGTCGGTGCTGCCGATCGAGAACAACGGCTTGTTCGGTAGGACGTTGGGCATGCCGACGATGAGACGCCCGAACGGCCGGCCGAAGATCTTGGCCAACACCAGGCCAAAGATCTCCTGCAGGATGATCGACACGCCGATCGCGGTGATCAGGAAGATGAGCGGCGGCGCGTTCTTCTTTCGCAGCGGGCGATAGGCGACGCGCTCGACGATGAGGGCGGTGCCGCCCGACGCGACCGCGGCGGTGATCAGGCCGACCACGACCAGCACGATGATCATGCCAACGCCGGGGTTGTCCTTGGCGCCCACCGCCGTCCAGACCCCGAGGACGGCGAACGTGCCGACCATGAAGACCTCGGAGTGGGCGAAGTTGATCAGACGGAGGACACCGTAGACGAGGGTGTAGCCCAGCGCGATCAGCGCGTAGACCGCCCCTTTGGCAAGCCCGTCGACGGTGTGCTGCCCAAGATGGGTAATCAGGTCATGCACAACGGCTCCCAAACAAGATGCGGAGTGCGGCCGGAAGAAACCTTCCGGCCGCACTCGCAGGGGTCGAGCTCAGCTCTTCGGGATCTCCTGGTCAGCCACGATCTTGCCACCCGTGACCTTGTAGGCCCAGATGACCGTCACGGAGGCGTCCACGTCGCCCTTGGAGTCGAACTTGATGTGCTTGGTCGCGCCGTCCTTGTCGTACGAGGACACGAAGTCGAGGATGTCCTTCCGCGTGGTCTTCCCGGCCTTGAAGGCGTCCAGGAAGATGTTCGCGGAGTCGAAGCCCTCGGCCGCGTAGGTGCCCGGGTCGCTCTTGTACTCGGCCTTCCAGTCGGCCGCGAAGGTGCCGGTCGACTTGTCGGCCGGGAGGCACGGGCAAGTGATGATGGCGCCCTCGGCAGCCGCCGCACCGGCGCCCGGCGGGAAGTTGGCGTCGTTGATGCCGTCGCCACCGATGAACTTGGCGGTGATGCCGGCCGCGCGCAGCTGCTTCAGGAACGGCGAGGCCTCATTGGTGTAGCCGCCGTAGAAGACCGCGTCGGCGTTCAGGTTCTTCACCTTGGCGACCGTGGCGTCGAAGTTGGTCTGCTTCGACTGGGTCTTGTCCCGACCGACCACGGTCGAGCCGAGGACCTGGGCGACGGCGTCGGCCAGCGGCGCCCCGTAGGCCGTGCCGTCATCGACGACCACGACCCGCTGCGACTTCAGGACCTCCTTGATGTAGCGGCCGGCGGCCGGGCCCTGCTGGCTGTCGTTGGCGACGACCCGGTGGAAGACCTTCCAGCCCTTGCTGGTGAGGTCGGTCGCGGTGGCCGACGGGGCCACCATCGCGAGACCGGCCGACTCGAAGGTCGGGGCGGTGGCGCGACTCTCACCCGAGAAGTGGCCACCGATGACACCCAGGAAGGAGGTGTCGGCGGCGAGCTTCGTGGCGACCGGCGTGGCCTTGGTCGGGTCACCCTCGGTGTCGAACTCCTCCATGGTGACCTTGCAGTCCGGGTTGGCCGCGTTGAACTTCTTCACGGCCAGCCGGGCGCCGTCACGAGAAGGCAGCACCAGGCCGGAGTCGCCGCCCGAGAACGCACCGAAGATCGCGATCTTGCCACCGCATTTGGCGGCATTACCGCTTCCACCGGAGTTGCCAGACTTCTGGCAGCCCGTCAGCGCAAGTCCGGCAATGAGCGCTACGCCCCCGATTGTGCGTAGATGGATTCGCCTCACGGCTTTTTGCCCTCCTCAAAGTGCAGGCGACAAGTTCACAGTCTCCCCGGGGGCCGTAATGTCCCACCGCCTGAGACCGCCCGCCTGCATAGCGGTCCGTCGCGCGGACAGTACCTGAGGCCCTGATTCCTCTGTAGAAGCAACCGCAACCATGCATCAAACTGTTACGTGGCCGAAGCATCTGACCTCTGCATTACCTCGCCGTGACAAAGTGGGCCTTGCCCGGTCGGTCACTTTGCGTTATAGTGCGCGATCCAAATTCGGCCCGTGGTGCCGTCGTCACCGGCTGCGATCAACTCGCCCGGGCCCGCGGCGACCGCGAATCCCTTCTCCGACCCCGACGGGTGAGCACCCGGCGGCATGCTGACCGGGCGCCAGGTCTGGCCGCCATCCGCGGAGGTATAAAGGCCATACTTAGCGCCGTCCTGACCCGACACGAGCACCGAGTTGCCGGCCACGGTCATCGACCGCACGTCGGCCAGCGGTGACAGGTCGCTCCCGAAGCGCCCGCCGACCTGCCACTGGGCGCCGGTCGCCGAGGACCAGGCGCCGAACGTGTCGCCGTGCGGCCCGACCGCCACGTATTTGCCGCCGGCCCGGTCGACCCGCTGCAGGTCCTCGTACTGGCTGTCGCGCGGCACCGTCACCCGGGTCCAGTGATCGCCGTCGGGCGACGTCCACGCGAACGGATCGTGGTCGATCTGCCCCTTCGGCAGGCCGCCGCCGACCACGACGTAGCCGCTGTCCCCGACGTACCCGTCCTGGGCCTGCGTGTCGAGACTCGGGTCGCTGGCCAGGCCGGGCGAGTTCTCCACGATCCGGAAGACCGTGGCGTCGGCCGAGAGCCAGGCGGCCGCCCCGGTGACCCGGTTGCCGGCGATGATGAAGCCCTTCGGCCCGGCCGAGAGCCGCCCGACGTTGACCGCCTCGGATCCCCCGTACAACGTGAAGGCGGCGTTGGTCACCTCGATGAGGTTGTCGCCCTGCTGGTAGAACGTGCTGATCCGGGGGTTGCCGTGGGCGCCGCCGCTCTTGGCGCCAATCGCCGCGACCTTCCCGTCCTTGCACGCGGCCGTGTAGAGCGTCTGCAGCTTGCCGTAGAAGCTCGAGGCCTGCAGCGTCATCGCCCGCCAGGTCCGGCCGTCGTCGCTGGTCCACGCGGCCGGCCGGCTGGCGACTGTCGCGGGATCTTCGACGGCACCGAGGACGGCGCCGACCACGTACCACTTCCCGTCGCAGGCCTGCGCGTCGCGCACGGCGAGCCGGCCGGCCGGACCGGGCGGGGCCGGCAGCTTGACCTCCTGCCAGGACAGGCTAAGCGGGCCCGCGGAGGGCCCGACGACCGGCGCATTGTGACCGCTGCAGGCGGCCAGCAGCAGGATGGCTGCGACGAACGCGGTAAGCCGCTTCATAGCGTCTCGGCGATGATCCGGTCCGCGACCTCGCGCATCGTCATCCGGTGATCCATGGCCGTGCGCTGAATCCATTTGAACGCCTGCGGCTCGGTCATCCCATAGGCGGCCATGAGCTGACCCTTGGCCCGCTCGACCGCCTTTCGGGTCTCCAGCCGGTCGGTGAGCGTGGCCACCTCGGCCTCGAGCTGGGTCAGCTCGGAGAACCGGGACAGGGCCACCTCGATCGCCGGCACGAGGTCACTTTTCTGGAAGGGCTTGACCAGGTAGGCCATCGCGCCCGCGGCGCGGGCCCGCTCGACGAGGTCGCGCTGGCTGAACGCGGTGAGAATGACGACCGGCGCCAGCCGCGAGCCGGCGATCTTCTCGGCCGCCGCGAGGCCGTCCATGATCGGCATCTTGATGTCGAGAATCACCAGGTCGGGCTTGAGACCCTCGGTCAGCTGCACGGCGGTTTCGCCATCGCCGGCCTCACCGACGACGTCGTAACCTTCCTCGACGAGCATCTCGCGGAGATCGAGCCGGATGAGCGCCTCGTCCTCCGCGATGAGTACCCGGCGGCTGACTGCCTCGGTCACGCGCCCACGCTCCCACCCGACACGGTGGTATCGGTTACCACCGCGAACAGAGTAATAGGTACCCTGGAGTGGCGTCGTGGTCAGTCTGAGTCCTGGTATCCCAACCGGCAGAGGAACGGAGCTCAAACCTCCGACAGTGTGGGTTCGAATCCCACCCAGGGCACTTTCATTGCACTAGAGGTCGCCATACTGCACCTCGTCAGTCGAGTGGAACGGGCCGAGGATGACGCGCCGGCGGAAGGCGCCTGTGTGGACGTCCGTCCGGAAGCCGAGCTCCAGCGTGAACTGCTGGTGTGCGTGCAGCCGCCGGCCGCCGATCCGCACCGGGCGAAGCGCCTCGAACAGCGACGGCCACGGGCATTCGTAGTAGCAGGTGCCGTTGCCGCTCACCTGGATCCGTTCAATGATGTCGCTGGCCAACGCCCGGTCGATGTCGACCTTCAGCTGAAGCGTCGCTGCCGGGTCGGGGTCGCAGGCCCACATCTCCTTGATCGCCCGCCGCGCCTTCGGGTCGGACCGCCACCGGTCAACGGTGGCCGGGTCGGTCAGGCACCACGGGTCGAAGTTGAGGCCCTCCGGCAGGTCCTCGACCGGCGGCGGGGCCGGCCGGACCGCCGGCGGCTCGGGCAGCCGCGCACCCGTCAGCAGGCGCGGCATCGATGCCAGCTGGCCGGCCTGGTACCAGAGTTCCAGCGCAAGGCGCAGCTTGTCCTCCGCGAGCAGGTGCAGCCCCCGGTTGTCGCGGCGAGTCTGCAGTGCCGTCGCGTAGTCGGCGGCCGCCGCGGCCTCGGCCGCCAGCTGCTTGAGCCGGTTGAACGCGACCCGGCGGCCGGCCGGCACGCCGGCCTTGTCGAGCGCGAACAGCATGACGTCGACGTCCTCGCGCAGCGTCGGGGCGACCGTCAGCAAGGCCTGCAGGTGCTCGGCCGGGCACGGTTGAACGTCCGGCCAGTCGGTCAGGTCGGCCGGCAGCGCGTATTCGGCAGCCAGGTCGAAGTCGGGGTTGGACCGCGCCTGCCGGGCCAGGCTGACCCAGTCCTCGACGGCCGACAGCCAGGACTCGGCCTGGGCGAAGGTCACCGCCGGCAGGAAGCCGACGGTGCCCGGGTAAGCGGCGTAGTCGGCGTCGAGCAGAGTCTCGCCGAGCGACTGCAGGACAAACGCATTCCAGGAGGCCACGAGCTGGCTGCCGACGGCGACGGGCGCCTCCCACGGCGAGACCCCGGCCGCGGTCAGCTCGGCGCGGGCCCGGTCGGCCTGCATCCGCTCGTCGTACGCCGCCCGCCCGGCCAGGCGCACCACCTCGAGGATCGATGCGTCCCGCTCACCGCCGATCTTGGCGCGCAGCCGTGTCATCAGCGTCGGACTGAGCGGGTCGCGCATAAGAATCACGGTAGCGCCCATCAACCAGAGGCAATGCCCCAGAACTCTCAGGTTGCCGGGCGGCCTGCCGAGTGGCTGATCATGAGCACCGAGGTGTCCACCTTCGCCAGCGTCGGCGAGGTCATCGACGCGCGTGCGGTCACGACCGTCTTCCAGCCCATCGTGCGCATCGATCAGCGACAGGCCGCCCGAAAGCCGGACGACAAGGCCGAGGTCGTCGGCATGGAGGCCTTCGCTCGCGGCCCCCGCCACTCCCCCTGGGAGACGCCCCGCGCGCTCTTCGAGGCGGCCCGCCAGGTCGGCCGCCAAGCCGAGCTGGACTGGATCTGTCGGGCCGGCGCGTACCGGGCGGCCATGGACAACGAGCTGCCCGACGGCGTGACGCTGTTCGTCAACGCCGAGCCGCACACGTTCGGCACGCCGTGCCCGCCCGACCTGGCCGAGGTCATCCTCGCCGCCCAGTTGCGCCTGCGCGTGGTCACCGAGATACCCGAACGGGCCATCGCCGACGATCCGCTCGCCGTGCTGGCCGCCGGTACGGCCTGCCGCAGCGCCGGAGGCGGCGTCGCGCTCGACGACGTCGGCTCCTACCCGGGCTCCCTCGCCTTCCTCACGCTGCTGCACCCGGACGTCGTGAAGGTCGACCTGGCCGCGATGAAGGACCGCGAGCACACGATGAGCGGGGTCCGCGCGTACGCCGAGCGCAGCGGCGCGACCATCCTCGCCGAAGGCATCGAGACCGAGGCACATCTGGAAATCGCGCTCAGCCTCGGGGCGACGCTCGGCCAGGGCTACCTCTTCGACCACCCGGGCCCGCTGCAACTGGTCGGCAACACGCTGACCAGGCCACGGCGGACGGTCCCGTTCGTGATCGCGCCACCCGCCGGAGGCGGCTCCCCCCGTACACCCTATGAATCAATCTCGTCGGTGAGCCCGACCGCCGAGTTGACCAAGCGGGAACTGCTTGACACCACGCGGCTGTTGGAGGCCCGGGCGATGGCGGCCGCCGAGCCGGCCGTGCTGCTGTCCTGCTTCCAGGAGGCGCGGCACCTCACGCCGGCCACGGCCCGGCGCTACGAGCGGTACGCGCAGTCGTCGGCCCTGGTGATGGCGCTCGGGACCGACGTGCCCAGCCGGCCCGCGCTCGACGTGCGCGGGCTGGCGCTGGCGGCCGACGACCCGCTGCGCGGCGAATGGGACGTGGTCGCGGTCGGGCCGCACTTCGTGGCCGCGCTGGTGGCCCGCGACCTCGGCGACGACGGCCCCGACCCGGACCGGCGCTTCGCCTACACCCTCACCTACGACCGCGAGCTCGTCCTCGGCGCCGCCCGGACGCTGCTGCACTGGAAATGACAAGGCGCCCCCTTCGAAAAGGGGGCGCCCGTCTACCAAAGGTTAGTCGCGGAAGGCGTCCTTGACCTTCTCGCCGGCCTGCTTCAAATTGGCCTTGGCCTGGTCGCCCTTACCCTCGGCCTCGAGCTGCTCGTCGTCCGTGGCGCGACCGTAGCCTTCCTTGGCCTTGCCGCCGAGTTCCTCGGCCTCGTTGCGGACCTTGTCATCCAGACCCATCACAAGCCTCCTGTATCGGCGTTGTCGTACCCCTTGGTTACCCACCCCCTCCGGCCGAAAACCTCGGGAATGCGGCCGTTGCGCAGATCATGACCCCGGTGCCATGCTGCATTGCCATGTCCGGGCTGGGGCCGAAGCTGCCGTCCGTGGCCCTGCTGACGTTGGGCGCCGCGGCCGCTCTTGGCGTGGCCGCTCTCGCCGGTTTTGCCCCGACTCCCCCGATTTTTCAGGTCGTCCTCACACTCGCCGTCGCGGCCGCGCTGGGGTTCGCCGTGGCCGAGCCGGTCCGGTCGGCCCTGCAGTCGTGGCGCCAAGCCAACGTGGCCGCGGCCGGGGCCCACCGCCGCACGAAGCCGGCGGAAACGCCCGACGAGCCACCCTCTCAGATCCCGCGGCCGTCCTGGCCCCGCATCGCCATGACGGCGGTCCTGGTGGCTTTGTTGGTACTGGGCAGCTGGGTCTACCCGCAGCCGCTGCTGCGCTGGCTCTTCGGCTACTTCGCCTACGTGCTGCCGATCCTGCCGCTCTTCGTGCTCACCGGGGCCGGCTTCACGCTGAGCCGGCTGGATCCGGTCCTCGTCCCGCTGGTCGAGCGTCGCATGTGGACCGCCGACGAGCTCCTGGCTCTCCTGCGCTGGCTGCGTGTGCAGCTCTTCACGCGTATCACCGGCACCTCGGTGGCCGTGCTCGGGCTCCTGCACCTGGTGCGCAGCCGCCCGAACCTGGGCGACGGCGGCACCGAGCGGGCCGGCGGTTTCGCCGGGTGGCTCATCGGCGAGCCGCTGCGGCTGGCGTTCTCGGCCGCCGGCGGGATCGCCCTCCTGCTCGCCACCGTCGCGTGCGTCGCGGTCGTGCTCGCCGGGTACGTGTGGCAACTGCGAAGGCTCGTCGTCGGCTACGTCGCGCTCGGGCTGGCGTTCGTGCTGCCGGTCACCGCCGTGACCGTCGGGCACTGGGTCGGCTTCGACTACTACCTGACGACCCAGGGCTCCCGGGTCGTCGTGGTGGCCGGCCTGTCCCCGGCGCACCGGCACGCGGTGTACGACGCCGGGCTGTCCGTCGACGGGCTGACCCCGTCGCTGAAGACCCTGTTCGCCAAGGGTTTGCCGGTTGCCGACCGGGACGACGGAACGCGGATCGCCAAAGCGCTCGCCCACCCGGCGACCGCCGCGGCCCCCGCGTACGCGGGCGACCAGTACGAGCTGAAGACCGGCGAGTGCTTCGACTTCATCGGCGGGTCGTCGCAGCTGCGCTACGTCGCGCCGTGCAACGGCAGCCACGTCGGGGAGGTGTACTTCGTCGGGCACCTTCCGTTCACCGTCGACCCGGGCGCGGCGGCCGTGCAGTTCGCGGCGCGAGCGATGTGCGAGCAGTCGTACGGCGACTACCTCGGTGTCCCCTTTGGACAGTCGTACCTGCCCTTGGAGGCCCCGCTCATGCCGCCCGGCAAGGGCTGGACGGCCCGTCCGGTCATCGCCTGCTGGCTCGGCTCGGTCGGGCCGTGGGCGCTGAAGGGCTCGAAGACCGTGGCCGCCCTGCAACAGAAGGTGCCGTGGGACGGCGCAAACGGCTGCAAGATCGAGCTGCCCGACGCGTTGCGGGTGACGGCCGGCACGGCCAACACCCGGTGCGTGGCCCCCGGTCCCGGGCAGAAGCTCGCCGTGGCCAACAGCGGGTACTCCATCGACCTCGAGTTCAGCGCGATCGGCAAGAACGTCGGCAACGCCCGGGTCGGAGCGGCCTGCCTGGACGGGTCCAACCTGGCCAACGGCTACACGTTCGAGGTCACCGGCACCGGCGTCATCGAGGTCTGGAAGCACAACGGCGACCAGCACTCGAAGCTCGGCGCGTCGGCCAAGCCGAAGGGCGGCGGCGCTCCGACGACGGCGACCACGGCGATGCAGGTCTCCTGCAAGGTGGTCCCGGGCAAGGGCGTCGAGCTCATCGCCAACTCGACCGGGAGCCGCAAGCTGGGCGTGGTCGACGCGAACGCGCCGATCACCACGCTCAGCCCGCGGCTGCTGCTCGTCAGTGCCGAGGTGGCCCCAGCCACGATGACCGTCGTCATCTTCAGCGCGACGCGCCTCTGACCCTCGCCCGAACCAGAGCCATCCCCAGCAGCAATACCCCGGCGACCGCCCAGGCGCCCAGCGTCAACGCGGTCGTCGCCGCGTGCGCGCCGTCGAAGTAGGCGACCGACCGCAGGAGCGTCATCCCGGCCCCCGGCGGGAAGTACTGCCCGATTGCGCCCCACGGCTGCGGCAGCAGCTCGGGCGCGGCGTTGATGGCCGACAGCGGGTTGCCGATCACGAACACCCCGAGCACGGCCAGCGCGATCCCGCTCCGCCCGAGCAGCGACGCCAGCCCGAGGACCACGCCGCTGATCGCGGCCGCCACCAGGCCGAGCACGGCGGCGTTGGCCAGGTAGGTGCCCGGCAGCGCATGGAAGAAATACTGCAGCACGGCCGCCTCGGCGAGCCCGGCCAGCGCCGCGAAGAGGATCAGGCCGACCAGCCGCCCGGCGATGGACCGGACCGCCTGCCACAGCAGCACGGCCGCGATAATCGCGGTGATCAGCATCGGCAGGAACGCGCTGGCCAGGCCGGCGCCGCGCGGGTCGTCCGCGTCGACCGGCACCACGTCGACGACCTTCACCCCGGAGCCGGCGAACTGCTGGGTCAGCAGGCCTGCCACGGTCGGGCTGGCGGCCGACGCGACGTGCACGGTCATCGAGCCGTCCGGGGACGGGATGAACGCGGCGTAGGCGTCCCGGTCGCGCAGCGCCTGGTCGGCGTCGGTGACCCCGGTGACCTCGAAGCCGCCCGGCCGGAGCTGGTCCAGCCGGCCCTGCACCTGCGCAACCGCGGCCGGCGGCCCGGCGACGACGACCGGCAGGTCGTGCGGGGCCATCTTGAGCGCCGGCCACGCGAAGAACGCGACGAGGAGCGCCTGCAGCACCACGATCGCGGCCGCGACGGCGATCGGCCGGAGCTTGTCGGGCGGTCGGCGGGTTTCGTGCTTCGGCGCGAGGGTGACGGGAGCCTCGGTGAGCATGATCTCCTCCATAAAACGAATGCTCGTTCTCTTTCCAACAGCGTGACG
>Ga0070684_100004849_pt1 | contig 10281 bp, 8 predicted proteins | sample KBSC723LmetaG_FD_65653 | JGI IMG/M metagenome (GOLD analysis project Ga0070684, IMG submission 65653) | Corn rhizosphere microbial communities from Kellogg Biological Station, Michigan, USA - KBS C7.2-3L metaG | ecosystem: Host-associated > Plants > Roots > Rhizosphere ...
GCGGGAGGAACACGCCGGGATCCGTGGACGCGTCCGCCGTCTCGCTGATCGCCTCGCCGTTGGTGTCGAAGTAGCTCTGCAGGCGGACCTCGCAGCGGCCGTCCTCGCAGACGTGGCCTGCGGCGCAGGTGACGTTCGCGCAGTTCGTCGTGATCGGCGGCGCCGGGACCACGATGCCGTTCGGCTCGCGCACCTGCGCCGACGCGATCCCGCTGCCGGCGACGATGGCGAAGGGGACTAAGTAAACAAAGGCAATGCGAAGATGGAGGCGGGCGGGCTCAAGGATGGTCCGAAGCAAGGCAACCTCCCCAGCGGGTCGCTAGAGTGTCGACGTCTTCGGCTGTGGGCTCAATAACTAAATTGTTAGGGTTCATTACCGAGCTGCGCTGATCGGAGGAGATATGGACGAGGCCGAACGCGTGCCCGATCTCGTGCGCGATCGTGATGGCCAGGGGCGCGCCGGACAGGTCGGTGTTGATGAAGACCTGTCCGCTCGGTGCGTCGTAAAGGCCGTGGAACGGTGCGCCGGCGTTCTGGAAGTGGATGGGCAGTCCGGGCGTGCCGGGCCCGAAGGCGGCCGGCCCGGAGGCGGCTGGGTCGCCGGCCATCATCAGATGCGTCCCGGCACGATCGTTCCACAGCGGCATCGCGGCGGCGATGCCCGCTGCCTGCGCGTCGGTCAGGCCCGCGTCGGTGATCAGCGGCAGCGGCGCGCACGCGTCGAAGGCGACGTCGGGGCCGTCGCTGCTCAGCCCGTTGCCGGCGCCGCACCCGACCGTGAAGGTGCAGGCAGACGTCACGAGTAGGGCGGCGACGAGGCGGGGTGAAAAGGCCACGTGGGAACTACGGATGCTACGGGAACTCGGCCGTGGCCGGTGACGAAATTCCTCAGCTCGACCGCACCGCTGGCCGGCCTCGCGCATCGGGCAAAGCCTGACGGCCGAGCCTTGTTGACGGGGCGCGGATGGCCATATCTATGAAGGGACTTAAGAGGATCAGCACGTGGGTTCGGTGGAGGGGGGAAGATCATGAAGCGGCTTTCGATGATCGCGGCGGGCCTGCTGGCTTTGGGTGTGACGGCGGCACGCGCCGAGGACAAGACGACCGTCGAGGTCGTACCGCCGAACGCGCCGGACACGAACGCCAACACGCCACCGGCGAGTGACGTCGTCAACGGCACGGCCGCGCCGAATCCGAAAGCGGCGCCGGAGAACAAGGCGGTCTCGCCGTCGCCGCCCGTGCCTGGGACCACGGAGGTGCCGCCGCCGGCGGCGAACGTGAAGGTCGACGTGAATCCGACGCAGCCGGTGAGGCCGTCGGTGCCCCTGACCACGCCCAGCGTCAGACCGCCGGCGCACGTCATCAACAACAACACGGCGGCGATCACCGGCGCGGTGCAGGCGGACATCGTCCCGGTCGGCCCCGCGCCGTTCTATTTCGCGCAGCCGAAGCAGGCCTTTCCGCTGGAGCACACCTGGGTCTCGAAGATCGGCGCGGGTGTGCTGGTGGGCGGCGGCTTCGAGGAGTTCACCAGCAACACCATGCAGAACATGACCGGCACCGCCGGGACGTGGACGGCGCGCGTGCTGGCCGGGACGCGCCGGTTCATCGGGGCCGAGGCCGCGTACGTGGGCAATGCCCGCTCGATCGACGCGCTGGGCCTTCAGTCGAGCGCCACGCTGATCTCGAACGGCGTCGAGGGTAACGCGCGCGTGAACGTTCCGGTCGTCATGCGGAAGGCCCAGCTGCTGGAGCCCTTCGCCTTCGTCGGGCTGGGGTGGCAGCACTATCAGGTGACGAACACCAACACGTTCACCTCCAGCGTCGCGCGCGACGACGATGTCATGGCCCTGCCGGTGGGCGGGGGCCTCGAGTACGCCGTCGGCCGCTTCATGGCGGACGCGCGCTTCACCTACCGCGCGACCTACTACAACGACCTGGTGGTGAGCGGCGCGAACCTGAATTCGTGGGGCGTCGCGACGCAGATCGGCTTCAGTTTCTAGCGCGTCCGGGGTTTCGCCCGGAGGGGCCTTCGATAGAATGACAGCGTGGCGGTGCTGCTGGCGCTGTTCGGTCCCAAGCGGGGCGTGCGGCTGGAGATCGACGCGCAGGCGACGCTGGGGCGGTCGTCGGACGCCGACCTGCAGCTGGTCGATGGCAAGGTCTCGCGCCTGCACTGCAAGTTCACGGTGCGCGACGGCCGGCTGGAGGTCGCGGACCTCGGCAGCCACAACGGCACCTACGTCAACGGCGAGAAGCTGAGCGCGGCGCGCGCGCTCGCGGCCGGCGACGAGGTCGCGGTCGGCGACTCGCTGTTCCTGGTCGACGGGGGCGCGGACGCGGCGGCGGCGCGCTTCGGTGACGCGACGCTGATCGTCACGCCGGGGAGCGCGGCACCGGACGTCGCGGCCGCGGCGCCCGCGACGCCCGAGGGGGGGCGGCTCGCCGCCGCGTCGGCGCTGGCGCTCGAGCTGGCCGGCTGCGGCGATCTCGAGTCGGCGGCCCGCGCCGTGCTGTCGGCGATGGAGAAGGCGCTGGCGCCGAAGCGCGGCTTCGTGCTGCTGTGGGATCGCGCGCAGGCGCTGGCGCGGCCGCTGGTGGGGCGTTCGGACGACGCCACCGTTTCGATCTCGCGCACCGTGCTCGAGCTGGCGGCGCGGCGGAGACGGGCGGTCGCCGTCGAGGACGCGGTCGAGGACCGGGTGCTGCGGCAGGCGCGCAGCGTGGTCCGGAACCAGCTGCGCGCGGTCGCCGTCGCGCCCGTGATGCTCGGCGGCGAGGTCGCGGGCTTCCTGCACGTCGATCGCGCGGGTCAGAGCTACACGGCCGAGGACGCCGCGCTGCTGGACTGCTTCGCGGCGGCCTTCGCGCTGGCCGGCCACCTGCGCGCGCCCGTGCCCGCAGGGGCGGCACCGGCGCGTGGCCGCGCGGCCCCCGCGCCGCCCGCCGAGGCCCCGATCGGGGGCAGCGCCTCGTGGCGCGCGGCGATCCGGATCGCCGACGCCAGCGCGTCGGCGACGTCGACGGTCCTCATCACGGGCGAGAGCGGGACCGGCAAGGAAGAGATCGCCAGCTACCTGCACCGGCGGAGCGCGCGCGGGGCCGGACCGTTCGTCGCGGTGAACTGCGGCGCGATCGCCGAGACGCTCGCGGAGAGCGAGCTGTTCGGACACGAGAAGGGGGCGTTCACGGGTTCGACGGCGTCGCGCACGGGCAGCGTCGAGGCCGCCGATGGCGGCACGCTGTTCCTGGACGAGGTCGGCGAGCTGTCCGCCGCTATCCAGGTGAAGCTGCTGCGCGTGCTGCAGGAACGGGTCTTCTGCCGCGTGGGCTCCACGATCCCGCGGCGCGTGGACGTGCGCTTCGTGGCGGCCACGCATCGCGATCTGGAGGCCGACGTACGCGCGGGCCGCTTCCGGGAGGACCTCTTTTACCGGCTCGCGGTGATTCGCATCAAGGTGCCGCCGCTGCGCGAGCGTCCGGACGACGTCGCGCCGCTGGCCCGGGTGCTGCTCGCGCGCACCGCGGCCGCGCTGGGCCGGCGCGACCCCGGAATCGCCGACGGCGCGCTGGACGCGCTCCAGCGCTGGCGCTGGCCGGGGAACGTGCGCGAGCTGGGCAACGTGCTCGAGCGGGCGCTGGTCCTGCGCGCGCCGGAGGCGACGGGCCCGATCGACGCCGCCGAGGTCGCGGCGTCGGTGGACGTCGACCTGCACGTCGATGCCGGGACGCACGCGGTCGGGACCACGCTGGCGAGCAAGGTCGACGCGCTCGAACGCGTCGAGATCGAGACCGCGCTGCGAAAGGCGCGCGGGGTCAAGGCGCGCGCCGCGCAGGCGCTGGGCCTGTCGCGCCCCACGCTGGACAAGAAGATGGCCGACCTGGACATCGACGTCTGGCGCGGTGAACCCGCGGCCAAGGAAACGAAGTAGGCGCACGAAATAGCGCGCGCAGTAAAAAACCGCGAGCGGTCGAGGTCAGAGGTCATCGGCCCCGACCGCCCGCGGTCCCCCGCAACGGAGCGGCTGCGGCGCCCGGGCGTTGCGCGTTCCCGCCCGGGCGTCGCGAATGTCTGTCAGAGCGAGCGCACGAACTGGACGATGTTGTGCTGGTTGGCGCTGGAGAGCGCGTTGAACGCGTTGCGCGCCGCCGCGGCCTGGCCGTCGTGCGCCTGCACCGCGCACACGACGTCGCCGCAGCGGCCGTCGTGCAGCAGGTGGTTGCGGAAGCGCAGGCCCCAGAGCGGCGCCGTCCGCATCCGCCGCGTCACCGCCAGGCTGTCACCCGCGTTGCCGATCTGGTCGCCCAGCGTTCCCATGTCGTGGACCGCGAAGTCCGAGTAGGGGTTGAAGGCGAAGTTGCCCGGCACACGGACCGTCTCGGTCCCCGCGGCGTCGATGCTGACCGGTGCCGGGTTGGCCGGTGTCCGGAACGTCGTCGTCACGTGGCAGTTGTTGCACCCGACCTGCGAGAACAGCGGCTGCCCGCGCGTCACCGCGATCTGATCGCTGAAGTCGCGCGGCGCCGGCGCCAGCGCGGTCATGAACACCGCGAACAGGAACACGTCGTCCTGAATCTCGGTGCGACCGTTGGTGCACGCACCGACGGCATCGTCGACCTGGGCCCACTGCGTGGCGGTCAGGCCCCCGCCCGGGTTGGTCCCGGTCTGCCGGGGCGCGCGGTCGTCGCAGTTCGCGGAGACGGGCACCCCGTTGGGCGCGGACTCGACGGCGAAGCCCGTGACGGCCGCGCCGCGGAAGCAGCTCTGCGTGGTGATGCCCATCTCGTTGACGTAAGCGTCGGCCGCGAACTGGATCATGCTCGGCACGCCCGCCTTCCACCCGAAGCGGGTGACGCGCGTCGTGCCGACCGCCTGCGACGGATCGCCCGGGTTCGGCAGCACGATCTGGCCGCGGTTGACGGTGCCGCGCTGGGCCGCCGGCTCTGCCGCGACCAGCCCGTCGAAGAACGAGTCCGGCATCGCGTCCACCAGACCGAGGCCGAACGTCGGCGTGGTCAGGCGGCCGACGTTGTGGACGGTCGCGTCCGCGGGCTCCCGCTCCAGCGGAACGTTGCACGCCTGGCCGTTCAGCGCCGTGAACTGCCCGAGCGTGAAAAGCTGACGCAACGAACCGCCCTCGTTCCCGAGCGGGTTGAACACGCCGTTGTCAAAGCGCCCGAAGCGACGCTCGATCTGTTCGCCGGCGCCGCCGATCGCGCCGTTGGTGTGGCATTGACCGCATGCTTGTGCGTTGAAGATCGGTCCGAGACCGTCGTTGGCGTCCTCGAACGTGTTGAATGCATCGTTGGCTTCCGCCAACAGATCGGCATCCCCTTGTAGACCGGGCAAGCGATCACCTATGACCGCCGAAACGACCGATGTCGTGTCATCCGCGAGATCGCCGCAACCCGCGGCGATCAGCGTGGCTCCCAGTAGCAGCTGGCTCGTGTGTCTCAGTCTCATGGCGTCCCCTCCGCGCAAGAGTGAGTGACCGGCCTGGATCCGCTTCCAGGCGCTAGTTCCGGATAAGTCGCGGCGGGGAATTCCAGCAGGCAACCGGGCGAGAACAAATCGCGCAGCAGCAATGATGTCGATTATTTGAGGCGACCCTTCGCGGACGATCGTGTACAGGACCTGTAACGTTTCCACGTAGGTGCTTATGCGGAAAGCTGTGGCGAAGTCGCGCGTCCGCAAAGCCAAAATGACTCAGCTGGCTAACGTTCGTCGGGCAGCCAGCCTTGCCGGCGCAAATAGATCTGCAGCTCCTCGTTGTCGCGAGAGATCGGCGGCAACCAGGCGTCGACGCGCTCGCGTGTCCACCACCCGGGCGCGCCGCGCGGCGCGAAGCGATAGCGATACAAGTCGACGCGCAGGAAGCGCGGCGGCGCGCCGCCGAACGGATCGCTCGCGATCAGCTTCAGCGCCGCAGGTTCGGCGCCCAGCAGCTTCCACGCGAGGTGAACCGCCCACGGATAATCGCGCGGGCCGCCCATCGCCGCGAACCAGAGCAACCAGTCGAGCCGGTAGTGATACGGGCTCATCCAGCAGGGCCGCCGCGCGGGATCAGCCGGCTGGCATTTCCATTCGTATTCACGCCAGACCGTCGCGGGCGTGATCTCCGCGTCCGTCGTCCCTTCGAAGACCAGCTGCATCCGCTCGCGACCGACGGATCCGAACGCGCCGTACGTGTTGACCAGCGGTAGGCGCGTGAACGACGTGTTCATCAGCTGCTTGTTCGACAGCATGTTCAACACGACCGGGACGCTCAGCAGCGCCACCGCGACGCCCATCGCCAGCGTCACGGCACCGTGCGGGCGCGACGGCGCGGCCGCCCCGCGCGCGCGTTCTGCGCGCGCGACCAGAAAACGCGGGAGCACGCGCCGCCACAACCCGTCGTCGAAGCAAGCGGCGATCGGCACCAGCGTCAGCCAGTTCAGGAAGGCGAGGTTGCCGCTGGCGATCAACACCAGCTGCAACGCCGCCATCAGCGCGCCGCCGACGAAGCGCGCACGGCGCCACGGCGTGACCAACAGGAACGGCGCGGCCAACTCGACGACGTGGTTGAACAGGACGCCCGCGGCATGCGCGCCGTGGGGCAAGAAGTGAAACGCCGGGCTCAGCGGGCTGGGGATCGGCTGCGTCTCGAAGTGGAAGTCGAGGCAGGTCAGGTCGGTCCAGCAGCCGTCGCCGCGCAGCTTGATCAGCCCCGCGCCCCACATGACGCGCATGATCAGCCAGCGCAGCAGCCAGATCGCCAGCCGCGGCGGAGGCCGGCGCGGGAACGGACGCGCGTCGAGCAGCGGGCAGAGAAAGATGCAGAGAAAGCCGGTCTCGACCAGCTGGATCTCCCAGCCGAACGCGTAGAAGTCCTGGCCGATGTCGATGACCGAGATCTGCAGCGCGCATAGCAGCGCGAGGACGATCGCGTTCGCATAGCCGGCGACCACGAGCAGCGACAGCACGACGCCGATCCAGCCGACGGCGGCGATGGCGCCGTCGCCGCCGCCCAGCAGCCAGAAGAGCGTCGGCATCCGCCAGAACCCGGCGGCGCGCCCGCCCAGCTGCGCGGCGGCGTCCGCCAGAAAGTCGGAGGCCGGAAGCAGCCCGTGCGTCCCGATCAGTCCCGGCCCCTGTTTGACCAGGGTCAGGAACGCCATGAGGTAGATGAGACCCAGCAGACGCAGGACGACGAACCGCCCCAGCCACTGACCCGGCGCCGCCGGATCGTCGCGCGCGACCCAGTCGGCGGCGCGCCTCAGCGACGACAAAGGCGCGCCGGGATCCAGGCCGGCGCCGCCGTCGTCGCCGGCCATCGTCTACGCTCGCGCTACGTGGTCGGGGGCTTGTCCGACGGCGGCGGCTCGGCCGGCTTGTCGGCCGACTTGGTGGCGTCGGCGGCATCGCCCGACGGACGCGTGATCGTCTTGTACGCCAGCCAGGCCAGCGCGAGCGCGACCGCCGTCAGCAGCAGCGCCCAGCGCCCGGTGTCCGACCCGGGCTTGGGCGGCGCCTGCGAGTCCGCGGCGGCGGCCGGCGGCGCGTCGACGATCTTCATGCCCGGCGGGAACGGCGTCGGCGCCTTGCAGAACGCCTGGAACTCGGTGAGCGAGAAGAACGCGTCGCCGTTGGCGTCGCCGATGCGGATGTAGCGGACGCTGGTCGGCGGGACCTGGGTGGCGCGCGTGCGCATGCCGTGGCCCGTGTTCACGACGTTGGGCAGCTCGACCAGCAGCTTGAAGCTGGCGGGCGAGCCGTCGACCGAGCCCATCACCTTGTAGGTGTCGTTGGCGTCGGCCTGCGCGACGACCGCGGAGATCATCCGCTCTTCGCCGAGATCGTAGGTGACGGACGAGTTGGCGTTTTCCAGCGTGACCCCGAGCGGCACGTTCCAGTCGGCCCCTTCAGGGGCGACGTTGCCGTCGGTGACGAGACCGAGGTCGCCCTTGATCGCCTGCGACGCCGACGGCTTCTTTCCGGCGAGAAGGTTTTCCGTCCCGCAGGGCGCCGCGGCGGCGGCTAGGGAAGGGAAGGCGGCCAGGGCCAGAGTGGCCACGAGGAGGGTCAGGCGCGGGGTTTTCATAGAATTCGGCTATCACGGGCCGGGAAGACGAGCAATAGGGCCGAAGGGGGGGGGCTCGGACCCCGGCCTTCTTACCGGGGCAGCCCGACGGTCAGCTTGGCGGCGACGTCGATCTGGACGCTGCCGGCCGGGATCGGCGCCCCGGCCTCGAGGCGGGGGTTCGTGACGACGACGAAGACGAACTGCTGCTGGTTCTCGATCGCGTGCTCGATGACGGGGCGCGCGGGCGTGTCGTCATTGATGGTCACGTGCTGGGCGTCGGTCATGACCGTACCGGCCGGAACCGGCTGGGTGCTGCCCACGATCGCGACCCCCGGATCCGTCTCGCGCGTCGAGCCGGCCGGCCCCGCGTAGATGTCGAACTGCGGGATCTCGAACGTCAGCGTGTTCGCCGGGATCGTGTAGGCGACGTCGACCAGCTGGACGAACGACAGCGCGTGGCGTTCGACGCGCGTGACGAACGCGTCGTCCTGGAGGACGTCGACGGGCTGCGACAGGTGGGCGCTGCCCTGGGCGAAGCACTGGTTCGTGCTGGTGTCACAGCCGAGCGTCACCTGCACGTCGGACGGCACGCCGGTCGCCGAAGAGGTGTCGACGCCGACCGTCGGCGACGTCCCGCAGACCTCCTGCGCGACGGCGTCGCTGCACATGACGGTCGGGACGGTCCCGGTCTGCGATCCGAAGTCGACCACGAACGTGCGCGCGGTGAGCGCGACGTCCACGTCGAACACGTCGGCGCTACAGCCGCCGGCGATCGCGGCGGCCAGCGTCAGCCGCGCCGCCCCTGCGCCGATGCGCCACATCGCACGCGCCATCCGCCGTCCTAGAGGCCGACCTTCAGCTTCGGCGAGACGATGATCTGGATCGAGCCCGCCGGGACCGGGTTGCCCGCGTTCATGCGCGGCGAGGCGACGATGATGAACACGAAGTCCTGCTTGTTCTCGACCGCGTGCTCGATCACCGGCCGCGCCGGCGAGTCGTCATTGATGGTCATGTGCTCGGCCGTGGTCGTGGACGTGCCCGCCTTGATCGGCTGGGTCGTCCCCAGCAGCGCAACGCCCGGATCCGTCTCGCGCGTCGACCCGGCGGGCCCCGCGTAGACGTTGGCCTGCGGGATGTCGAACGTCAGCGTGTTGATCGGGATCGTGTAGGCCACATCAGCCAGCTTCACGAACGAGAGCGCGTGCCGGGCCACCTTGCTGCTGAAGTTGTCGTCCTGCAGGACCGCCACCGTCTGCGTCGCGCGCGCGTTGACCTGCGCGTAGCACTGCCGGCTCGCATCGTCGCAACCCAGCGTGACGTCGACTGTCGACGGGACGCCCGCGGCGGCGCTCGCGTCGAACGTCGCCGCCCCGGCACACGCGCCCGCGCTCGCGTCGCACGCGATCGCCGGCATCGTCCCCGTCTGCTGCCCGAAGTCCAGCGTGAAGGTCTGCTGCGCGAGATCGACGTCGAAGTCGAAGAGCCCACATCCCAGGCTCGCCACCACCAACAGCGGCGCCGCGAGCGCGCCGATCCGCGTTGTTCCGCGAAGCATCCTTCCTTCCACCTTGCCGCCTTCCCGCCTTCCCGCCCGCGACCTCGGCCGCAGCCAGGTCGATATTGAGAACGTACGGGCCGAGGTCGGCGGGCGGGACCCCTTGACGTGCGCTTTTTCTGGGCGCGCACGCGTGCGAATCTGCGGGGGATGCCGTCGCCGGCCATGGTCGCGCTGCTCGTCGCGGCGGCGTTCTTCGCGGGCCTGGTCGACGCGATCGCGGGCGGCGGCGGGCTGATCTCGCTGCCGGCGCTCCTCGCCGCGGGCCTGCCCCCGCACGTCGCGCTGGGGACGAACAAGGGGCAGGCCGTGTTCGGCGCGACGGCGTCGACCATCTCGTTCTGGCGGCGCGGGATGGTCGACCGCGATCGCGCCGCGCTCGGCTTCGGGGCGGGCTTCGTCGGATCGTGCCTGGGCGCGTGGGGCGTGCTCGCGGTGCCGCTGCGCCCGTTGCGCGTCGTCGTCATCGTGCTGCTGCTTTGCGCGGCCGCGGTCGTGCTGGCGCGCCGGAACGTCCCGCCGCGGCCGCGCGCGATGGGGCAGGGCGCGCGTGCCGCCGCGCTGGCGGGCATCGCGCTGGTGCTGGGCGCCTACGACGGCTTCTTCGGCCCCGGCACCGGTTCGATGCTGGTCGTCGCGTTCTCGGTCGTGTTCGGCGACGCG
>Ga0070684_100004850_pt1 | contig 10279 bp, 8 predicted proteins | sample KBSC723LmetaG_FD_65653 | JGI IMG/M metagenome (GOLD analysis project Ga0070684, IMG submission 65653) | Corn rhizosphere microbial communities from Kellogg Biological Station, Michigan, USA - KBS C7.2-3L metaG | ecosystem: Host-associated > Plants > Roots > Rhizosphere ...
CCCGTCGTCGATAGCCATGCGTTTGTCGTCCGGTTTGTGCGGGCGCGGTTTCTGCCATTTCCCCGTGGACCCCAGCCGCGATAAGCGCGCCGCGGAGGGGGAGGCAACGCTTGCCGCTCCCGGCGGGCGGCCCTACCTTGGCCACGCGACCCTCGCCCAACTCGAACCATGCTGCTTGTCGGCCTGACCGGCAACATCGGTAGTGGGAAGTCTACCGTCGACCAGCTCCTCAGCGAGCGTGGCGCGACGATCATCGACGCCGACGTGCTGGCCCGGCGCGCCGTGGAGATCGGCACGCCTGCCTATCGCGCCATCGTCGAGCGATGGGGAACCTCGATCCTCGGCCCCGACGGTATGCTCGATCGCGGCGCGCTCCGACGCATCGTGTTCAGCGAACCCGCGGAGCTCGAGCAGCTCAACACGCTCGTGCACCCCGAAGTCGAGCGCATGCGCGCGGAGCTCGTCGAGGCGGCCCGCCTGCGCGGCGACAAGCTGGTCGTCTGCGATGTCCCGCTCCTCTTCGAGCGCAAGATGACCGACCTGTTCGACCGCATCGTCCTCGTGGACGCACCCCGCCCCGTCCGGCTCGAGCGGCTCGTGCGCGAGCGTGGCCTTCGTGAGACGGAAGCGATGGACATGATCGTCGCGCAGATGCCGGCCGAGCTGAAGCGGGCGCGCGCCGACTTCGTCATCGACAACATCGGGACGCTGACGCAGCTCGACACGCGCGTCGCCGAAGTGTGGAGCGCGCTCGAGCAGGCGGCCGAGGAGATCGCGTCTCCCGCGTTCGGCGGCTGACGCCGCGGCCGGCGCCTTGACACTGCGCTCGGCCGCCCGATAGACTGCGCCGCCTCACACCCGACCGCTGGAGCGAGACGTGTCCGACATCCCGCAGGATCTGCTCTACACCGAAGACCACGAATACCTCAAGCCTGCCGGTGAGGCGGGCGTGGTGTTCATCGGGATCACGGACTACGCACAGGGAGAGCTCGGCGACGTCGTGTTCGTGGAGCTGCCCAAGGTCGGGGCGAAGTTCAAGAAGCACGACGTCTTCGGGACGATCGAGGCCGTGAAGGCCGTCTCCGAGCTCTACGCCCCGGTCGGTGGCGAGGTGCTCGAGATCAACGGCCGCCTCGACGCGGAGCCCGCGCTGGTCAACACGGAGCCGTACGAGAACGGCTGGATGATCAAGCTCCGGATGAGCGACGAAGGGGAGAAGTCGGGTCTTTTGGACTCGGCGAAGTACAAGGAGAAGGTTGGCTAACGGCTGATGTGATCGGTTTACGGTGAATAGTGAGCAGTGGGCCTCGGGACGCATTGGCATTCCGAGGCCCACTGTTCACTGATCACCCAGCACTGATCACCGCGAGCGGCGCTACGCGCCGGCCGCGTTGTCCTCCGCGTACGCATCCGTGGGCGGGCACGAGCACACGAGGTGTCTGTCGCCGTAGGCGCTCTCCACGCGTCCCACGGACGGCCAGAACTTGTGATGGTGCGTCCAGTGGGCCGGGAAGGCGGCCTGCTCGCGGCCGTACGCGTGCGACCAGTCGTCGCTGATCACGGCGCGCATCGTGTGCGGCGCGTGCTTGAGCGGATTGTCGTCGCGGTCCGACGTGCCGCGCTCGATCGCGGCCACTTCCTCGCGGATCGCGATCAGCGCGTCGCAGAAGCGATCGAGCTCCGCCTTCGGCTCGCTCTCCGTCGGCTCGATCATCAGCGTCCCCGGCACGGGGAAGCTCACCGTCGGGGCGTGGAAGCCGTAGTCCATCAATCGCTTGCTGATGTCCTCCACCTCCACGCCGGCGCTGGCCTTGAGGCCGCGCGGGTCGATGATGCACTCGTGCGCGATGCGCCCGTTCACGCCCTTGTAGAGCACGGGATAGTGGGCCTCGAGGCGCGCCGCGACGTAGTTGGCGTTGAGGATCGCGATCTTCGTCGCGTACGTGAGTCCCTCGCCGCCCATCATGTCGATGTACATCATCGAGATCGGCAGGATGCTCGCGCTCCCCCACGGGGCCGCGCTCACCGCACCCTCCGTCTCCTTGCCGCCGACGGGGATGACGGGATTGCTCGGCAGGAATGGCGCGAGCCGCTCCACCACGCCGATCGGGCCCATCCCCGGGCCGCCCCCGCCGTGCGGGATGCAGAAGGTCTTGTGCAGGTTGAGGTGGCACACGTCGGCGCCGATGTCCGCCGGCCGGCAGAGACCGACCATCGCGTTCATGTTCGCGCCGTCCATGTAGACGAGTCCACCGTGCTCGTGCACCACGTCGCAGATCTCGCGGATGGACTCTTCGAACACGCCGTGCGTGCTCGGATAGGTGACCATCAGGGCGGCGAGCTTGTCGCGATTCGCCTCGGCCTTGGCGCGGAGATCGGCCACGTCGATGTTGCCGCGCGCGTCGGTCTTCGTGACGACGACGGTCATCCCCGCCATCACGGCGCTCGCGGGGTTGGTTCCGTGCGCCGACTGCGGGATGAGACACACGGTGCGCCCGTCCTCGCCGCGCGAGTGGTGATAGGCGCGAATGGCCAGCAGGCCGGCATACTCGCCCTGCGAGCCCGCATTGGGCTGCAGCGACACGGCCGCGAAGCCGGTGATCTCGGCCAGCGCGCGCTCCAGGTTCCGGAACAGCTCCTGATAGCCCTGCGCCTGATCCAGCGGGATGAAGGGATGCAGCTTCCCGAACTCGGGCCACGTCACGGGGAACATCTCGGCGGTCGCGTTCAGCTTCATCGTGCAGCTGCCGAGTGGGATCATCGAGTGCGCGAGCGAGAGGTCGCGCGACTCGAGGGTGCGCATGTAGCGCAGCATCTCCGTCTCGGAGTGGTGCGTGTTGAAGACGGGATGCGTCAGGAAGGCCGACGTGCGCGCGAAGCGCTCGTCGTACCGGTCGTCGACCTCCGCCGCCAACCCGCCGGTCTCGGGCGCCGGATCTCCACCGGCGAAGATGGTGAGCAGCTCCTGCACCTCGTCGTCGGTCACGGTCTCGTCGAGCGCGACGATGATGCGTGAGTCCCCCGCCGCGCGGAGGTTGATCTCGCGCGCCTCGGCCGCCGCGACGATCTCCGCGGCCCGGCGTCCCGCGAGCTCGACGCACAGGGTGTCGAAGTAGACGTCGCTCGCCAGCGTGTGCCCGAGCTGCTCGAGCCCCGCGGCGAGCGTCGCCGCGTGCCGATGGATGCGTCGGGCGATCGTGGTCAGTCCCTCGGCGCCATGCCACACCGCGTACATGCTCGCCATCACGGCGAGCAGCACCTGCGCGGTGCACACGTTCGACGTCGCCTTCTCGCGACGGATGTGCTGCTCCCGTGTCTGCAGCGCCATGCGCAGCGCGGGCCGGCCACTCGCGTCGCGGCTCACGCCGATGATCCGGCCGGGCAGCATGCGCTTGAACTCGTCCTTCGTCGCGAAGAAGGCCGCGTGCGGGCCGCCGTAGCCGAGCGGAACGCCGAACCGCTGGCTGTTCCCGACGCAAACGTCCGCGCCCCACTCGCCGGGGGGCGTCACCAGCGTCAGGGCGAGCAGGTCCGCCGCGGCGACGACCAGCGCACTCACCGCGTGCGCCCGCTCCGCCGCCTCGCGGTAGTCCACCAGCGCGCCGTCGGTGGTCGGATACTGCAGCAGCACGCCGAAGGTGTCCGTTCCGAACTCCACGTGCTCGGCGTCACCGACGAGCGTCTTGATTCCGCGAGCGTGCGCGCGCGTCTCCACCACGTCGATGGTCTGCGGATGGCATCGCGCGTCGATGAAGAAGGTCGATTTCCCCTCGTTCCCGCGCGCCTGGTACGCCATGAACATCGCTTCCGCCGCCGCCGTGCCTTCGTCGAGCAGCGACGCGTTCGCGATCTCCAGCCCGGTGAGATCGATCACCATCGTCTGGAAGTTCAGCAGCGCTTCCAGCCGTCCCTGGGAGATCTCCGCCTGGTACGGCGTGTACGCGGTGTACCAGCCCGGATTCTCCAGGATGTTCCGCTGGATGACGGGCGGCGTGTAGGTGTCGTGGTAGCCGTAGCCGAGGTACGAGCGGAAGATGCGGTTCTTCCGCGCGATGGCGCGCATCGCGGCCAGCGCCTCGTGCTCGCTCCGGCGCTCGTGAATGGCGAGCGGCCGCCGAAGGCGGATCGGCGCGGGGATCGTCGCGTCGATCAGCTCGTCGAGGGTGGCGTAGCCGAGGAGCGCGAGCATCTCCGCGACCTCCGCCTCGTTCGGGCCAATGTGGCGCGGGATGAAGCTGTCCGCGGGGGTGATCGTGGTGTTTCGCGTCGTGATCGTCATCCAGGCCTCAGGCGCGGGGAGCGCCGGTATGTCGTCCGAATGTCGGGGGTCGCCCATCCGGCTAAATTCCTCGGAAGGCGCGAGGGTTCGCGCAATCACTCATTATAGCCGCCTGACGGTTGCCCTGGCGTCTGTTCCTCACTCCGCCCCTTGGCGGAGCCGAAAATATGGCGCTCGACGAGGCGCTGATGGCGCGTGCGCGTCGGACGGGGGAGCACGTCCTCCGCGTCTACGGGTGGTCCGCGCCGACGCTGTCCCTCGGCCGGAACCAGCGCGCCCACGGAGTGTACCGCGCCGACGAGCTCGAGCGCCGCGGGATCGGCGTCGTCCGGCGTCCTACGGGGGGCCGGGCGCTGCTCCACCATCGGGAGGTGACCTACAGCGTCACGGCGCCCTGCACCGCCGACGCCGGACTGGCCGCCGAATACGGGCGCATCAACCGGCTCCTCGGCAGTGCGCTCGCCGCACTTGGCGTTGGCGTCGTCGTCGCCGCGCCGACGTCGCGCAGTGCGCCGCCGACCGCCACGCCCTGCTTCGCCGAGCCGTCACGCGGTGAGCTCACCTTCCACGGCCGCAAGCTCGTCGGATCGGCGCAATGGCGACACGACGGCGCACTGCTGCAGCACGGCTCGATCCTCGTGGACGACGACCAGGCATCGATCCCCTCCCTGATGCGCGAGCCGGTCCCGCTCTCCAGCCGGCCCGCGACACTGCGTGACGCCTTGGGACGCGCACCCGTCCTGCACGAGGTAGCCGAGGCGCTCTTCGCGGCGGTGCGCGCTCAACTCGATCCCCGAGCGCTGCCGCTGGCGCGCGAGGAAGTGCTCGTGCAGGATGCCGAGCGACTCGCGACCCGATTCCGCGACGACACATGGACGTGGCGCCGTTGACGCGCGACGTTGCCTCGGAATCGCTTGACCACGTCTGGGCGCAGATCCATCGTTGACCGCCATTTCCCCCTATAAAATGCTCCGCTCTTCCCGCCGTTTCAGCTTCCGCGCGACGCGCTGGACTCCTGCCGCCATGGCCGGAGTCCTGTTGATCGGATGCACTGAAGTGAAACAGCAGCCGCAGACCGCGGGGCCGGCGGATATCGGCGGCACGATGGTCGTCGCGACCCCGGCCGAGCCGGGCACGATCCTCCCCGGGCTGTACTCCACGAGCGTCGAACGGCAGGTGACCGACCTGCTCTTCGACCGGCTCGCGGAGATCGGCGACGACCTGAATTCCATCGGCGACAAGGGATTCACGCCGCAGCTGGCCACGCGGTGGGAATGGGCGCCCGACAGCCTGTCGATCGTGTTCCATCTCGATCCGCGCGCCCGCTGGCACGATGGCCAGCCGGTGCGCGCGAGCGACGTGCGATACAGCGTGAGCCTGATCAAGGATCCGACGTTCGGATCGCCGATGGCCTCGTCGACCATGAACGTCGACTCGGTCTCGGTGCGCGACTCGCTCACCGCGGTGGCGTACTTCAAGAAGCACACGCCGGAGCAGTTCTTCGATCTGGTCTACCAGGTCTCGATCGTCCCCGAGCACATCCTCGGGAACACGCCGCCGGCGCAGCTCAGGACCGCCGAGGTGGCGCGGCGTGGCATCGGGTCGGGACGGTTCCGCCTCGCCCACTGGGACCAGGGGAAGCGCCTCGAGCTCATCGCCGACACGGCGAATTACCGCGGCCGGGCGAAGCTCGATCGCATCGTGTATTCGGTCTCGCTCGACTTCAACTCGGCGGTGGCGCGCCTCTTCACGGGCGACGCGGACTTCTTCGAGCAGCTCCGCCCCGAGAACATGGCGAAGGTCGAGAAGGACACCTCGCTGCGCGCCCTCCCATATCCGTCGCTGCAGCACACCTTTCTGGCGCTCAACATGATCGACCCCGCGCACCCCGGTCAGCCGAACCCCATCTTCGGCGACCGCACCGTGCGGCGCGCGCTCACGATGGCGGTCGATCGCGCCGGCATGCTGCGCAACGTCTTCGGTGCGATGGCGCACCCGTCGTACGGGCCCTTCCCGCGCTTCCTCGCGGTGGCCGACACGACCCTTCCGCAGCTTCCCTACGACACGCTCAGGGCCCGCGCGCTGCTCGACTCCGCCGGGTGGACACCGGGCCCGGACGGCGTGCGAACGAAGAATGGCCAGCGCCTCGCGTTCACGATCACGACGACGGTGTCCAGTGCGACGCGCAAGCAGTACGCCGTGCTGCTTCAGGAGGCGTTCAAGCGCGTCGGGGCGGCGGTCAACATCGACGCGACGGACTTCGCCGGATCTGCCGCAAAGCTTGCGGGTCGCTCCTTCGAGACGACGCTCGTCACCTTCGCGCCCGATCCCAACGTGTCCGGCATCAGGCAGGCGTGGAGCAGCGCCGCGCTCGGGAAGGACGGGCTGAACTATCCCTCGTACGTGAACCCGATCGTCGACGCGCTGCTCGACAGCGCCACGATCTCGTTCGATCCGGCGCGCGCGCGCGCGTACTCGCGTCGCGCGTTCGAGATCATCATCGAGGACGCGCCGGGCATCTGGCTGTACGAGGCTCCGACGGTCGCCGGCATTCACAAGCGCATCCACACGACCGGTCTCCGCGCCGACGAGTACTGGGCGAGGATGGCCGATTGGTGGATCCCGGCGTCGGAGCGTACGCCGCGGGACCGGATCGGTCTCCGCCCCGCACCCACGCCGTAAGCGCGTGCGGCGGTTCGTCGCCGGTCGCCTCGCGCAGGCGGCGATCGTCGTGTTCCTCGTCACGACGGTCACGTTCGTCCTCGTCCACCTCGCGCCCGGCGACCCGTTCGCGACCGCGCTCGCTCGGCCGGGCATCACGGAGGCGCTGCGGCAGCAGCAGCGCGAAGCGTTCGGACTGGATCGCCCACTCGGAGAGCAGTACCTCCGCTGGATCGGCAACGCGGCGCGCGGCGAGCTCGGTTGGTCGATCTCCTTCAATCGGCCCGTCCGCGACGTCATCGCCGACGCGCTGCCACGGACGCTGCTCCTCGTCGGGCTGTCGTTGGCGCTCAGCTTCGCGCTCGGCATCGTCGTCGCCGTGCTGCAGACGGAACGACCGGGCGGACGCCGCGATCGCTGGCTGGGGCGGATCCTCCTCCTGCTCTACTCGGTGCCGGACTTCTGGCTCGCGCTCGTCGTCCTGCTGATCTTCGCCTACTGGCTCCCGATCTTCCCGCCGAGCGGGATCGTGGATCCCGTGCGGCACGACTACATGTCGTTCTCGGGCCGCCTGCTCGATCGCCTGTCGCATCTCGTGCTGCCGGTGACCACGCTGACCCTCCTCGCCACCGCCGCGATCTCACGTCATCAGCGCAGCGCGCTGATGGAGGTGATGCCGAGCGACTGGATGCGCACCGCGATCGCGAAGGGGATGAGTCATCGCCGCGCCGTGCGGCGACACGCGCTCCGCAACGCGCTGCTCCCTGCGATCACACTCGCCGGCCTCTATCTGCCGGCCCTCGCGGCGGGCGCGCTGTTCGTCGAGAAGGTGTACAGCTGGCCGGGCATGGGGCTGCTCGCCGCCAACGCCATCGTCACACGCGACTATCACCTCGTCACGGCCGCAGTGCTCATCAGCAGCATCGCCGTCGCGCTCGGCGCGCTGCTCGCCGACGTCGCCGTGGCGGCGGCCGACCCGCGCATCCGGGTGAGCTGACGTGACTGCGCCCGGGCAGATTGCCTCGTTCACGCGTCCGCGCCGACTGCTCTCGCGACTACTGCGCGATTCGCGGACCCGCATCGCGATCGTCGTGCTGTTGATCGTCGCGCTCTCCGCCGTGTTCGCACCACTGCTCGCGCCGTACGATCCCACCGCGCAGCTCGACATCGTCCGGCTGCCGAGCCAACCACCTTCCCTCGCGCATCCGCTGGGCACCGACCCGTACAGTCGCGACGTGCTGTCACGACTCCTCTATGGCGGACGGATCTCGCTCGCGGTCGGACTCGGCGCCGTCCTTCTCGCGATGTCGTTCGGCATCGCCATCGGCGCCGTCGCGGGCTTCATCGGCGGTGCGGTCGATGCCGTGCTCATGCGCTTCGTCGATGCGGCGTTGTCGATCCCGCGGCTCCTCGTGCTGATCCTGGTCGCCTCGCTCTGGGGAAGTCTCGGGCTCGTGCCACTCACCCTGTTGATGGCCGGCACGGGCTGGTTCGCCGTGAGTCGACTCGTGCGCGCGGAGACGCTCGTGCTTCGCGAGCGCGAGTTCATCGTCGCCGCGCGCGCGCTCGGCGCGTCGCCGTTTCGCATCCTGGTCCGCCATGTGCTACCGAACGTGGCGGCACCCGCGCTCGTCTCCGCCACGCTCGGCATCGCCAACGTGATCCTGCTCGAGGCGGGGCTGTCCTATCTCGGCATCGGCGTGCGTCCGCCGACCGCGAGCTGGGGCGCCATCATCCAGGACGGTGCCGAGCAGGTCTCGGACCTCTGGTGGCTCACCCTCTTTCCCGGACTGGCGATCCTCGTGACCGTGTTCGCGTGCAATGCGCTCGGCGACGCCTTGCGGGATGCGTTCGATCCCCGGCAGCTTCCCCGCGGTACGGATCCGACCTTCGCCGCCGAGGCATGACGACACCACTGCTCGAGCTCGAGAATCTCCACACGTTCTTCTACACCGACACCGGTGTGGCCAGGGCCGTCGACGGCGTATCGTTCGCCGTCGGTGTCGGCGAGACGGTCGGCGTCGTCGGAGAATCGGGCTGCGGCAAGAGCGTCACCGCCCTCTCGATCCTGCGCCTCGTGCGCCCGCCCGGGCGCATCGAGCCCGGCAGCGTGATGCGCTTCGAAGGGAAGGATCTCATGGCGCTGGACGAGAGCGAGATGCAGCACGTCCGCGGCAATCGCATCGCGATGGTGTTCCAGGAGCCGATGACCGCGCTCAACCCGGTCTTCACGATCGGGGACCAGATCGGCGAGGTGGCGCGCGTGCACGCGGGGATGAACAAGCGCGAGGCGCTCGCCAAGGCGGTCGAGATGCTCAAGCTGGTCGGCATCCCCGCCCCCGAGCAGCGCGCCGGCGAGTACCCGCACCAGCTCTCGGGCGGGATGCGCCAGCGCGTCGTCATCGCGATGGCGCTCGTCATGAACCCGGCGCTCGTCATCGCCGACGAGCCCACCACCGCGCTCGACGTCACCATCCAGGCGCAGATCCTCGAGCTCCTCGGCGACCTCACACGGCGGCTCGGGACGTCCGTCCTCCTCATCACGCACGATCTCGGCGTGGTCGCCGAGAACTGCACGCGCGTCATCGTGATGTACGCCGGCGAGGTCGTCGAGGAGGCGGCGACGTCCGAGCTGTTCGCCCACGCGCACCATCCCTACACCGAGGGACTCCTCGGCGCGATGCCACGCGTCGGCGGAGAGAAGGACCGGCTCGCGACCATCCCCGGCACCGTCCCGCCGCCGACGAACTGGCCCAAGGGCTGCCGCTTCCGCGATCGCTGCCCGTACTCGTGGGAGCGCTGTGAAGCGGAGCACCCTCCGCTCTATCAGATCGGCGGCGGCCATACGTCGCGTTGCCACCTCGCCGAGGAGCCCGAGCGCCGGCAGCATCCGCACCCGCCACTCGCCGCGCAACGTGGCGCGACCGCGGCATGACGGCACCCGCTCACGCCGACGCGTCGCCGCTGCTCTCCGTCCGCGACCTCACCAAGCATTTCCCGATCAAGCGCGGGATCTTCGGCCGTGCCGCCGGCGCGGTGCGCGCCGTGGATGGCGTGACCTTCGACGTCGCACCCGGCGAGACGCTCGCGCTCGTCGGCGAATCGGGATGCGGCAAGTCCACCACCGGCCGCGCGATCCTCCGCCTCATCGAGCCCACGTCGGGGAGCGTGCAGTTCGACGGCCAGGACGTGCTCGCCCTCGATGCCGCCGAGCTGCGGAAGCTGCGACGCCGGATGCAGATCGTCTTCCAGGATCCCTTCTCCTCGCTCAACCCGCGCATGTCCATCGGCGCGATCGTGCGCGAGGGGCTCACCATCCATCACCTGGCTGAAGGCGGT
>Ga0070684_100004855_pt1 | contig 10272 bp, 6 predicted proteins | sample KBSC723LmetaG_FD_65653 | JGI IMG/M metagenome (GOLD analysis project Ga0070684, IMG submission 65653) | Corn rhizosphere microbial communities from Kellogg Biological Station, Michigan, USA - KBS C7.2-3L metaG | ecosystem: Host-associated > Plants > Roots > Rhizosphere ...
GAGATCGGGAGGAACTCGGTGATCCCTTCGACGATCCCCAGGACGACGGCGTGCGCGGCGTCGAGCGTGGGTTGGACGAGCGGTGCGAGGAGTGCGGCGGCGGTCACGGAAGCGGCGAAGAGGTGAGAGGCATCGAAGCGTCGTCGGCCCGGACGGTACCACGTAACGCGTCCTCGTAAAAGGCCTCGTACTGCGCGACGACCTGGTCGAGGGAGAAGCGCTCCCGCGCATCGGAGGCGGCGAGCGCGCTCGCCGAGCGCCACTGCGCCTCGTCGCGCAGCAGTGCCACGGCGGCGCGCGCCATCCCGTCGACGTCACCGACCGCGCAGAGGGCGCCAGTCTCTCCCTCGCGGACCACCTCGGGGAGCCCGCCGACGCGCGTCCCGATCACCGGCACGCCGGTGGCGAGCGCCTCGAGGGCGCTCAACCCGAACGACTCGCTCTGCGACGGCAGGAGGAAGAGATCCGCGCTCGCGAGCAGCGGCGCGACGGCTTCGAGCTTTCCGAGGAAGAAGACGCGATCCTGCACACCGAGGTGGCGGGCCTCCTGCTCCGCGTCGATCCGCTCCGGACCGTCGCCGACCATGACGAGCACGCTCGGCACCTCCTTCTCCACCCGCGCGAAGATGCCGACGACGTCGCGCACCCGCTTCACGGCGCGGAAGTTCGAGATGTGCATCAGCACCCTGCGCCCATTCACCTGGTCGCGGAGCTGCGGCTGGTAGCGCGTCCGGTCGTAGACCGACGGGTCGACGAAGTTCGGGATCACCTCGATGCGGCAGCTCATGCAGCCGAACGCCGCGCGCGTCTCGGTGCGCAGGAACTCCGATACGGCCGACAGCCCGTCGGACTTCTCGATCGAGAACTTGGTGATCGCGTGGAACGACGGATCCTGCCCGACGATGGTGATGTCGGTGCCGTGAAGGGTGGTGAGCACCTTGATGTCCGGCCGCGTGTTGCGGAGCATCTCGCGCGCGATCCACGCACTCGTGGCGTGCGGGATGGCGTAGTGCACGTGCAGGAGGTCGAGGCCGTGCGCGAGCACCACCTCGTGCATGCGCACCGCGAGCGCGAGATCGTACGGCGGATACTCGAACAGCGGATACCGCCCGACGTCCACCTCGTGGAAGTAGATCCTCGGCAGGAACGACGGCAGCCGGAACGGCTGCTGATACGTGATGAAGTGGATCTCGTGGCCGCGCTCGGCGAGCGCGATCCCCAGCTCGGTCGCGACGGCGCCCGAGCCACCGTAGGTCGGGTAGCAGGTGATCCCGATCTTCATGCGTCGCATGTGTTCCACCAGGAGAGAGTGCGCGCCTCCCAATCGGGAACGCGCGGATCGAGCCGGGTCACGTCGAGGCCGGCGAGCTGGTGCCGGAACCAGGTGCGCTGGCGCTTGGCGTACTGCCGCGTCGCGACGACGACGCGCGTCTCGGCCTCGCGCTCCGAGAGCGCACCGTCCTCGAGCTGACGAATCGCGTCGTAGCCGCAGGCGTTCCAGGCCGGGGCGTCGGCGGGGACGTCGCGCATCAGGGTGCGGACCTCGTCGCGCCACCCGCCGGCGAGCATGGCGCGCGTCCGGTGCTCGATCCGGTGCGCGAGCACGTCACCGGGATCGACGACGAGATACCGCGCCGTCCACCGCGCCTGCCGGCTCCGCTCGCGATGCAGGTCGCTCACCCGCCGGCCGGTGAGGAGGACGATCTCCGCCGCGCGGAGCAGCTGCGTGCGTCCAAGATGGGCGCGCGCCGGATCGAGCGCCTGCACCCAGCGGCGCAGCGATTCGGTCGGAAGCGCCGCGAGCTCGACGCCGAGGGCGGCACGCTGCTCGGGATCGAGCGCCGGTTCCTCGAAGAGGCCGCCGAACAACGCGCGGAGATACAGACCGGTGCCGCCGACGACGACCGGCTCCCGTCCCGCGGCGCGCGTCTCGCGGATCCAGGCGTCGGCGCGGTCCGCCCACCACGCGGCCGATGCCCGCTCGGTCGGAGCGAGCACGTCGATGCCCAGATGGCGCACGGCGCGCTGCTCCTCCGGCGTCGGCTTCGCGGTCCCGATGTCGAAGCGGCGATAGAGCTGCCGCGAGTCGGCGCTGACGACGACGATGTCCTCGTGGTGCGCGAGCCGGAGCGCGAGCCCGGTCTTCCCCGCCGCCGTCGGTCCGCAGATGACACGGATGGGTGCCGCGCTACTGTCGGCCAAAGCGGCGCTCGAGCTCGGACCACGAGAGCTGCACGATGGTGGAGCGGCCGTGCACGTCGTGCGCGGGGAGCGTCGTGTCGCCGAGCGCGACGAACAGCGCACGCATCTCGCCCGGCGAGAGCTCGTCGCCCGCCTTGATCGCGGCCTTGCACGCGACGGTCGCGGCGAGCCGCTCGTGCCGCGCATGCGACGACGCCTCGCGATCGCCGGCGAGCGCGGCGAGGGTCTCGCGGAGACAGCGCTCGGCGTCGAAGCGCGGGTGCGGCATCGGCACCGCGTTGACGAGCAACGTGTGACCGCCGAATCCGTCGACCTCGAACCCGAGCCGCGCGAGCACCTCGCGATTCGCCTCGAACGCTTCCGCCTCGGCCGGCGCCAGATGCAGCGTGAGGGGAAAGAGCAGCCGCTGCGACGGCGCCTCGCCGCGCTCGAGCATCCCCATGAAGCGCTCGTACAACACGCGCTCGTGCGCTGAATGCTGGTCGATGAGCACGACGCCGTCGTCGTGCTCGAACATCATGTACGTGCGTCGCAGCTGCAGCAGTGGCGGCACGTACTGCGTGGGCGGCGTCTCGCGCGCCGGCGCGGAAGGGAACTCGGGCTCCGGCGGACGGAGCGTCTCCTGGTCGCCGTCGCGTGCAGGCTCCAGCGCTGCGTCGTGTGTCGTGGCGCCGGCGCCAGTCGTCGCGCTCTCGAACAGCGCGCCATCGGACACCGGCGCGGGGCGCAGCAGCTCGACGTCGGCGGGGCGGGCCGCGTTCCACCCGGGTGCCGTCGCCGACCACCGGCGCACGCCGAGCGCGGCGCTCGCGTCGAAGGTGCCGAGCGCGCGGCGCACCGCCTCCTCGACGCACCGCTCGATCGTCCAGCGGTCGCGGAAGCGCACCTCCGCCTTGGCGGGATGCACGTTGACGTCGACCGCGTCGGCGGGGAGCACCACGTCGAGCAGCAGCGAGGGACGGAGGCCGGGCGCGAGCGTCGACTTGTAGGCGGCTTCCGCGGCGCGGAGGAGTCCGTTGTCGCGGATCGGCCGCCCGTTCACGGTGAGGAAGGTGCGGCGGCTCGCGGTGCCGACGTCGGCGGGGCGCTCGGCGAGCCCGCTCACGTGCACGGCGCCGCGCACGTCCTCGACGTCCACCATGCGGTCCGCCGCTGAAGCGCCCCACAGCGCGGCAACGCGATCGCGCAGCGATCGCGCGGCGGGGAGCGCCATCGCCTGGCGGCCGTCGTTCGTGACGGTGAAGCGGACGTCGCGCCGCGTGAGGGCGACCGTCGTCATCGTCTCCAGCACGCCGCGCCACTCCGAGCGCGCGCCGCGGAGGAATTTCTGGCGCGCCGGCGCGTTGTAGAAGAGCTGCGACGCGGCGATCGTCGTGCCGCGGCGGCGCGCGACGTCGCGCACTTCCGTGACGACGCCACCCGCGGCGTGGACCGCCGTGCCCGCACCGTCCTGCGGCGCCGTCTCGATGACGAGCCGACTCACGGAGCAGATCGCGGGGAGCGCCTCGCCGCGGAAGCCGAAGCTGGCGACACCGACGAGATCGGCCGCGTTGCGGATCTTCGACGTCGCGTGGCGCTCGAGGGCGAGCAGTGCGTCGTCGCGATCCATCCCGGAGCCGTCGTCGCTCACGCGGATGAGCTGCCGGCCCCCTTCCTCGACGGTCACATCGACCGCGGTCGCGCCGGCGTCGAGGGAGTTCTCGACGAGCTCCTTGACGGCGGACGCGGGCCGCTCGACCACCTCGCCGGCGGCGATCTGGTCAGCCACGGCGGAGGGAAGCACCACGATGCGCGCCATCGGGCGAATGTTACCGGATCGGCGCCAACCCGGTCAATCGCGCCGGCTGCACGGGGTCGATGGGCATGACGGCGCTCGCCGGCACCCAACCGGCGCGTGTCGCGTCGAGGGTGATATGGACCCATCCGGCCTCGCGCGCGCCGAGGCGACCCGCCTCCCCCGAGCCCGCCGTGGCGAGCGAGGGCGCGTCGGCATTCGGCGTCTCCACCAGCGCGCGGCTCCGCACCAACACGCCGAGGTCGCGCGCGCCGAGCTGTGCCTCGAGCTCGAACAGCCCGACGAGCCCGACCAGCGCGACGGCGATGGCGCCGCCGGCGATCGGACGTGTCGCGCGCGGCTGTCGCGCAGGGGGCAGCGCGAGCACGAGCCACGCGAGGACCCACGCGGCGAGCACGAAGACGGCGATGTGATCAGGGGCGAGCGGCGCGACGTACGCGGGCGCCCGAGGGCCGAGCAGCTGGAGCGACGCGAGCCGGTCGCGCGTCTCGTCGTCGAGCGGGTCGAGCCGGAGCGCATGGTGCCAGGCGCGGGCGGCCTGCGCCGTGTCTGCGCCTTCCCACGCGGCCGCGGCGAGGTTCGCCCACGCATCGACGGCGCGCGGCTTCTCGCTCGTCACGCGGAGGAAGCGCCGCTCGGCGAGCGAGAACTGGCCGTGGTCGTAGGCGCGCACGCCATCGGCGAACAGCCGCCCACTCTCGTCGACCGCGTGCGCCGTCGCGGTCGCCGTCAGCGCGACGGCGACGAGCAGGGCCACCGCGCTCGCGGCGCGCACGGCGGCACGGCTCGGACGGATCGCTTCACGATCGACCATGTCGGCGATCTCCAGCGCCTCGCGCACGGCGCGATCGCCGAGGGTGCCGGCACCGGAGAACGCGGCATCGTCGAGGTGCGCCAGCATCGCCTCCGCCTCGAGTGCGACGTCGTCGCTCACGCCGGCGCGGCGCAGCACGCGCCCGAGTGGCTCACGCTCGCGCCCCACGGCGGGCACGCGCTCGCGCAGCGATTCGACGAAGAGCCGGCGGACGTCGCGCGCAGGGGGCGGCGACGGTGCATCGGCGAGGGCGCGCAGGCGACGGATCGGGCTCGAGCCCGCCGCGGCGATCCGTCGCCGGCGCGACAACCGGCGCAGCGTCGCCGGGATGGGCGCGATGGCGAACAGCGCCCAGTACCACGGGCGCGAGGAGAGCGGATCGCGGCGCTCGTCACGCAGCACGACGCGGATGGGGAGATGCGGGCCCGTCGCCGTGTCGCTCGACGCGAGCGAGCCGGGGGCGACGACGAGCGGGATCGGCGCGGTCTCGATCACCGCGTAACGGCCGAGCACCGGATCGAAGTACGGATAGCGAACGCTGGGGATCACCTGCGTGCCGGCGACCTTCGGCGTGATGATCCAGTCGAACTCCTTCGCGCCGCTGATGCGCGCGGTTCCGGAATCCAGCTCGACGCGCTCGTCGGTCGGCGTGAGCGACGCCCACGAGAGATCGACGGTCGGGCGCGGCAGGAGCTTCACGTTGCCGACGGCGTTCACGCGCACGGTGAGCACGACGGCGTCCCCGACGCGCGTCGTCGGCGATTCGGTGCGCGCACTGATGCGCAGCGTTCCGACCGCGCCGGCGAAATCCGCCGGCCGCCCCGCCGCGGGCGGTTCCACGGCGACGAAACGCACGCTGTCCGAGCGGAGCTCGAAGCTCTCCTCGCGCGAGAAGAACGACGACGAGAGCGGCAGCGAATAGGTGAGGACCGCCGGCGGAATGGCGACGCGTCCCGGAAAGAGCGGGAAGAGCGCGCGTCGATAGCTCAGCGTCTCGAAGCAGCGGCGCCCGTGCGGCGGCCCGCGCGGGATGTCGACGTCGTAGGCGAGCACCGACGCCATCTCGGGAGGAAAGAAAGTCGGGTTGCGTCGGAGCCGCCCGCGCGCCGGCTCGTTCAGCAGGACGTCGACGGTGTAGTCGACCTGCTGTCCGACGACGAGCGAATCGAGCGTCGATCCGTGGTGCGAGTCGTCGAGCCGCGCGGTCACGAGCACGACCGGCGGCGGGTCGATCGGATCGCGCACGTCGACGGCCATTGGTTCAGAGACGGCTCGCTTTCCATCGAGTGTCGCGACGAACGGCGGAAGCGTGACGCGGCCGACGGGGGAGATCGCGATGTCGGCGGTGCCTTCGGTGATGGAGCTCGTCCGACCCGCGCCGTCCTGTTCCTGACGCGAGCTGACGCGCCAGCGCAGAAGCTGGATGCCTGCGCCACGCGGCGGCTCGAGGGTCGGCGCGGTCGGGCCCGCGGCGCGACTCGCCGCGGTGAGCGTGAGCGGCAGGCAGGCCGTCGCGGTGTCCGGTCCGTGCGCCGTGATCGCGAGCTGTGTGAGGAGCGCGAAGCCGATCAACACGCCTGTCTCACCAATCCTTGCCGCCTGGTGGTGGCTCCGGGCGGTTCTGCTGCTGCTTCTTGCTCTGCACCTCGCGTTCCTCGCGCTCGGCGCTGCCCAGCAGCTGCTCGGCCTGCCGCTGCGCGAGCGTCGGCTGCGGCTTCGGCTCGTTCTTGGCCGGCGCCTTCGACGCGTCCGACGAGCCACCGCCCCCGCCGCCACCGCCCCCCTTCTTCTGCTTCTGCAGCGCGAGCTCGTAGTTCCACTTCGCGTCGCCGTCGTTCGGACGCTGGATCAGGACCTTCTTGTAGCCCGCGAGCGCCTGATCGAGCTCGGGCTTCGCGGAATCTCCCGAGAGCTTGAGCCCGCGCACGAGGTGTGTGTAGCCCGAGTTGAAGCGCGCGCGATAGCGCACCTCCGAGTCCGCCTTCTCCGCCGCACGATCGAGGATCTCCGCCGCCGGCGGCAGCGAGTCCGCCGCGATGAGCGCCGTGCCGTAGTTGTACAGCGCGCCGGGGGATTTCTCGTCGCGGGCGACCTGCGCGAAGAGCGCCGCCGCGCGGCCGTAGTCCTTCGCCTTGTACGCTGCGGTGGCGTCCACGGCCGCCTTCGAGCCGCCGCACGCCGTGAGGAACATCAGCAGGAACGACGCGGCGACCGCCGTCTGCGCGGCGGCGACCTCGCGGCGCCGGCGTCCTCGCCTGCCGGCCAGGATCGTGTCGAGCCAGAGGAGAAGGATCGCCGGCAGCAGGAACCACTGATACCGCGGCGTGCGATCCTCTCCGCCGAGCGAGGCACGCGACTGCGTGCGGAGTCGCGCCAGCGCGCTCTTGATCCGCGCCGCCTTGTCCGTCGCCTCGGCGGGGATGAACGTCCCCTGCGCCGCGGCGGCGGCCACCTGCAGCACGTCCGGCTTGTAGTGCGATACGACGATCTGTCCGTCCTCGTCGCGCTTCTCGGTCACGCGGCCACCGTCCTTCACCGGGATCGTCGAACCCTGCGTCGTGCCGAAGCCGACCGTGACGAGGCTGACGCCCGCCTCGCGCGCGCGACGTGCCGCGGCGGTGATCTCGTCCTGCGGCTCGAAGGCTTCGCCATCGCTCATGATGACGAGCGCACGATCAGCGCCACTCTTCGTCAACGAGAGCAGGCTCGTACCCTGCGTGATCGTCTGCGCGATCGAGCTCCCCGCCTGCCCGACGACGCTCGGATCGAGGTTGTCGAGGAACAGGTCGAGCGCGCCGCCGTCGACCGTGATCGGCGACAGCACGTAGCTGCGGCCGGCGAACGCGAGCAGGCCGACGCGATCGCCCGGACTGAGCGCTCTCAACCGACGGATCTCCTGCTTCACCTGCTCGAGCCGGTTCGGCCGTTCGTCGGTGGCGAGCATCGAGAGCGACGCGTCGACGGCGAGCACCATGTCCACCCCGGTCGAGCGCACCGTCGTCCGCTCGACCCCCCACCGCGGACCGGCGAGGGCGATGCCGGCGAGCAGCGTGGCCGTGCCGAGCCGCGCCGCCCGCCATCCGCCGCTCACGCTGAACACGGACGCCGGCACGAGCCGACGAATCGTATCGAGCGCGCCCAGCCGAGCCAGCCGCTTCGCCCGACGTGCGCGCGCGCGCCGCAGCAGGAACACGAACGCGACGGGCAGCACGATCGCGAGGATCAGGAGCCAGGGCCGCTCGACGGCGTCGTACAGCAGGGTGACCAGCGGCATCATGGCAGCGGCCCCTTCCAGGCGACGAGCACGAGCTCCACCGCGATGGCGATCAGCATGAGGGAGAGCGGCCAGCGAAAGAGCTCCGCGTAGCGCACGTAGGTGCGGCTGCGCACCGGTCCGCGCTCGAGCGCGTCGATCTGCTCGGTGATGCGCTGGAGCGCGGCCGGATCGCGCGCGCGGAAGTAGCGCCCGCCCGTCGCATTCGCGATGTCGGTGAGGAGCGCGTCGTCGATCTCCACCTTCTGCATCTCGTAGCGCAGCCCGAACAGCCCGCGCCCCACCGGCACGGGCGCCATCCCCTCGGTGCCCACCCCGATGCCGTAGATGCGGATCCCGAACTGCGCCGCCGCCTTCGCCGCGGTGCGCGGATCGATCGAGCCGCGGTTGTTCACGCCGTCGGTGAGGAGAATCATCACCTTCGACTTACCGGGCGCGTCGCGCAGCCTGTTGGCCGCCGTCGCGATCGCGGTCCCGATCGCCGTGCCGTCCTCGAGCTGTCCCGGCTGGAGATTGTCGAGCGCCGCCTGCACGACGGGGTAATCGGTCGTGAGCGGCACCTGGGTCAGTGCCTCGCCCGAGAACGCGATGATGCCGATCCGGTCGCTCGAGCGCATTCGCACGAACGACTTGATCCGGTCGCGTGCGACCTCCAGCCGATTCTGCGGCTGGAAGTCCTGCGCGAGCATCGAGCTCGAGATGTCGAACGCGATGACGATGTTGATGCCTTCCGAGGTCGACGTCACCTCGTGCGCCCCCGCACGCGGCCGCGCGAGCGCCACGATGCCCGCGGCGAGCGCGAGATTGCGCAGCAGCGCGATCGTGCGCGCCAGCCCGCGACCGGCGCGCGGACCGCGCGCGAGCACGGACACGCGCGAGAAGACGATCGCCGCCGGCGTGCGCCTCCGCGCCAGCACCCACCACGCGGGCAGCAGCAGGAGGAGGAGCAGCCACCACGGCGACGCGAACTGCAGCGCGCTCAGATCGCTCATGCGGCCTCCTGCTTCGACGCTTCCAGCGCCGTCGCGCGCGTGTGCTCCTCGCGCACGATGGACTTCGCCAGCTCGCCGAGCTCGCGCGCCCGCTGTGCGGTGACGCGCGCCGCGGCGAACTTCACCGGGTCGACCTCGTCGAGCAGCCGGCGCAGCTGATCAAAGGGAACGGTTCCAATACCACGGACGGCGCCGAGCAACTCGCCCGTCGTGTGCGAGAGCGACGCCGTCTCGTGCCGGCCGGCGAGATACCGGCGCACCACATCGGTCATGAGCGCCGCATGGCGTCCGGGCTCGCCCGCCTCGGGGAGCTTCAGCCGCTCGATGCGGACGAACGCCGCCTCCGCGTCGGCGAACGGATCACCGGTCGCGCCGGCGGCGCGCCGGCGGCGTCGGCGCCACCACCAGAAGCCGAGCCCGATGAGCAGGGCGGCCAGTGCGGCGAGCGCCCACCACCACCAGGGGATCGGCGCCCGCACGGCAAGCAGCTCGCGCACCGGCTTGGGCACGCGCAGCGCGCTGTCGGCAGGCAGCACGCTCCTGACGAACAACACCGGCAGCGTGAGCGCGACGCGCCGATCGCCGTCGTCCGATTGCACCACCACGTCACCGAGGCGGATCGGCTGACGGCCGACGTCCCACGCCGAGAGTCGGTAGACGGCGATGCGGTCGACGACGCTCGAGTCGGTGCCGTCGCTCACGACGGGCGGCTCGAGCGCCTGCACCGGGGCGAGCGAGTCGAGCCCGGTGGGAAAGTTCACCGTGGCGCCGAGCGGCGCGCGCACACGGACCGTGAGCCGCACGACGTCGCCGACGGTGACGGTGTCGTGATCGACGACGGCGCCCGCCTGCACGGTGATGGACGTGTCGGAGCTCGACGCAGCCGCCGGCGCCGAATTCCGCGCCTGTGCGCCAAGGGGCGACGCGCCGAGCGCGAAAAGGAGGAGCCACGCCGCGCGCTTCGCGATCGGCCCGATCGCGCCTTCCTGCGGCGTTGCGCCCCTTCCGTGGAAGTTCAGCATTTCACCGCCGTTAATCGCTCCTCCCTCCGGCGCGCCGCGCCTCCGGTCGGAGTTCTGCAGGTCCGGCAACGTGATCGCTCCTCCCTCCGGCGCGCCGCGCCTCCGGTCGGAGTTCTGCAGGTCCGGCTTCATCGCTGCCGAGCGCGCGTCTCGCGCGCGCGGAAGAAGCGGAT
>Ga0070684_100004857_pt1 | contig 10272 bp, 10 predicted proteins | sample KBSC723LmetaG_FD_65653 | JGI IMG/M metagenome (GOLD analysis project Ga0070684, IMG submission 65653) | Corn rhizosphere microbial communities from Kellogg Biological Station, Michigan, USA - KBS C7.2-3L metaG | ecosystem: Host-associated > Plants > Roots > Rhizosphere ...
GCGGGCTTCGTCGACCGGGTTGAGGTCCTCACGCACCATGTTCTCGATCAGCGCGACCTGCAGCCGCTCCGCCCGCTCCTGGTCGCGGATCACCGCCGGGACCTTGGCCAGGCCGGCTGCCGTAGCCGCCCGCCAGCGGCGCTCGCCGGCGACCAGCTCGTAGCTGCCATCGGCAAGGGGGCGGACGAGCAGCGGCTGGATCACGCCGTTGGCTTCGATCGAGGCGGAGAGCGCGGCGAGGGAATCCGGGTCGATCTTGGTTCGCGGCTGGTTGGGATTCGGCTTGATCAGCTCGATCGGCAGCTCGCGCAACTCCCCGGCGGCCTCGGCCGCCGCTTCCGGCAGGATCGCCGAGAGGCCGCGACCGATGCCTGGTTTGGTGGCGCTAGCCACGCTCGACGAGCTCCTCGGCAAGAGCCTGGTAGGCCTCCGAGCCCCGCGAGCGGGGGGCGTGCTCGGTCACGGGCAGGCCATGGCTGGGAGCCTCGGCGACCCTGACACTGCGGGGGATGACCGTCCTGTAGACCATTTCCGGGAAGTGCTGGCGCAGTTCCCGCTCGACGTCCTGCGCCAAGCGGGTGCGCTCGTCATGCATGGTGACCAATAGGCCCGACACCTCCAGCGCGGGGTTGAGCTCGCGCCGGATCATCGCCAGCGTGTCGAGGAACTGGACCAGGCCCTCGAGCGCGAAGTACTCCGCCTGAACCGGCACGATCACCCGGTCGGCCGCGGTGAGGGCGTTGACGCTGACCGGCCCCAGCGAGGGCGGGCAGTCGAGCAGGGTGTAGGCGAAGCGATCGCGCACCGGGCCGAGGCGGTCGCGCAGGCGCGTCTCGGAGCCCTCGATCCGGGGCAGCTCGACCGAGGCGCCCGCCAGGTCACGGTTGGCCGGCACCAGCCAGAGGTTGTCCGGCCCGGCCGGCCGGGCCGCCTCGGCGACCGAGACGTCGCCGGTCAGGCAGTCGTAGGAAGAAGGGTGGGAGTCGCGATCGCCGCCCAGGGCGACGGTGGCGTTGCACTGCGGATCGAGATCCACGAGCAACGTCTGCGCCCCTGAGGAAGCGACGCAGGCGGCGACGTTGACCGCGGTCGTCGTCTTGCCGACGCCGCCCTTCTGGTTCGCGATCGCGTAGACGACGCCCATGGCGACGGAGACTATTGGGGCGACGCGCGGGGGCCGCTTTAGCCGTAGGGCCTCTTCTTCGCCATTCCCGCACGTCGCGGGAGCTTCCGCGGTGTCGGACCGGACTTGCGAACGAGGTGGAGGTGGCGGTGCTCGCTTCCTGCGTATGGGCCCACGTGCCGGACCTCCTCCGGTTGCATCGCGAGGGCCGCGGCGGCGTCGCGAAGTTGCCGCTCCTCGTCGGGGTCGCGCTTGCCCTTCCAGGCGACGAGGGCGCCGCCTTCCGCCAGCAGCGGCGAGGCGAGCTCGGCAAGCGTGGAGAGGCGCCCCACGGCGCGGGCGGTGACAGCGGTGTAGGCCTCCCGGCCGTCACGCACCGCAAGCTCCTCGGAGCGGGCGTTGATTACGCGCGCATTCTCGATCCCCGCCGCCTCGATCGCACGCCGGATGAAGTCGCACTTACGGCCTACCGACTCGATCAGGTCGACCCGTGAGTCGGGCAGCGCGACCGCCAATGTCAGTCCCGGAAACCCCGCTCCAGAGCCAATATCCGCAATCTTCTCAGCCCGGCGGAGGTCCTCGAACTCAAGTCCGGTGAGGCTGTCCCCAACATGGACTTTCCAAGCCCGCCCCGGCTCGGTAACGGAGCTGACCGACGCCCTCTCATCCCGCAAAAGCTCAAGAACGCAAGCGAGCGTGGTCCTCTGTGCGGCGCTGAGGGAGTCTCCCGGTGGGGGTGGAGCGTCTTGTACTTTTTTCGAATCCACCTTCGGGCGTCAGCCCACCTCTCTCCTTCGAAAAAAGTTAAGCGGAACCCCTGCCGCGCGGCTCCTTACTCGGCCACGAGTGGGGCGACGACCACGCACCGCCGCGGCTCGTCTCCTTCGCTATACGTCTCGACGCCGGCCCGCTCCTTGAGATGCTCGTGGACGACGCGGCGCTCCTGGGCGCTCATCGGATCCAGCTCGACAGGCCGGTTGCCGTCGAGCGCCTGCTCGGCCGCTCGGTCGGCTCGCGCGATCAGCGTCTCCCTGCGCCGCTCCCGATATCCCGCCACGTCCACCACAACCCGCTTGCGGTCGCGAAGTCCCCTGAAAGCGGCTTGAAAGGCCAGGAGCTGCAGGGCGTCGACCGTCTGCCCCCGCTTGCCGATCAGGAGGCCGTAATCGTCGTCGCCTTCGATCGAGGCGGTGATCCGATCGTCGTCCTCCTCGATCTCGACCTCGCCGTCGAGGTCCAGCTCGTCCAGAACGCCCTCGACCAGCTCACGCACTCGCGCCGCGGGGTCCGACGGCCACTCTTCGGTCTCAGTCACGCGCGCAGCCTATCCCGCGTGAGGGGTGTTGGTAGGGGAGGGTCTGGTGGCCCTCCTCACTCAACTTTTTCCGAAGACAGCTTTTTGGTCTTGCCGCGGACGAACAAGCGGAAAAAGTACAAGCCGTTCGAAGGGCCACCAGACCCTTCCAGCAACAGGTCTCGCGGGACCGCCTGCGCCCGAAAAGCTCGAAGAGAAGCGCCCCGATCCCGGTGCGAGTGCGAGAGCTGTCTCGGCGAGCTTTTGGCTCCCGGAGTCGCCTCCACCGCCCCATGCGAGCTGGCGAAAGCTGTCGGTGGGGAAGGGCGGGGCATCCCTCCGAACGGCTTGTACTTTTTCGCGGGGGAGCTTCGGGCGGCAGCTGTCCCCGTCCTCGAAAAAGTTGAGTGAGGAGGGCGTGCCCCGCCCTCCTCACTCTACCGCCTCTTCTTCCGCTTCTTCGGCGGGGGCGGAGGCGGCTTCGCAGCCTGCACTTCCTCGACGCTGGGCACGTGCGGCGCCGGGATGATGCGCTGGATCGTGTACTGCTGACCGATCGTCCAGACGTTAGTCGTGATCCAGTAGAGGACCAGCCCGGCCGGAAAGTTGATGACGAAGGGGACGAAGACCAGCGGCAGGATGAACATCATCGTGCGCTGGCTTTTGTCGGCCGTGACCGACATCACCATGCCCGAGATCAGCTGGGTCCCGACGTAGAGGATCAGCAGGGCGATGAGTTCGGCACCGGTCGCCTTGGCTGTCAGGTCGTGGATGAAGAGAAACGACGCTTCGCTGCCGCAGTGCCCGGCATTGCAGCCGATGTCGCTGGGCAGCTCATGGCGCAGGACGTAGAAGAGCGTGATGAAGACAGGCAGCTGCGCCACCAGCGGAATGCAGGAGGCGAAGGGGTTGACTTTGTTCTCCTGGTAGAAGCGCATCATCTCCTGCTGCATGCGCTGGCGGTCGTTTTTGTACTTCGCCTGGATCTCTTTGATCTGCGGCTGCAGCGCCTGCAGCGCTCGCATGCCTTTGAGCTGGCGGTAGGTGAGCGGGATGAGGAGCGCGCGGGTGACGATCGTCAGCGCGATGATCGACATGCCCCAGCTGAAGCCGGCGTTGTCGTGGAAGAACTGCAGGACCGCATTGGCGATGTCGATCAGCGGCTGCAGGATGTTCGCGGAGAGGATCACGAGTGCGCCTCGCCGTGGTAGGCGGCGGGGTCAACCGGCCCGACTCTGAGCGTGAACCGCTCTGGAACGGGGTCAAAGCCGCCGTGGCTGAATGGGTTGCAGCGCAGCAGTCGCCAGCCGGCGAGGAGGAGCCCGCGGCCCACGCCAAAGCGGCCTATGGCCTGAGCCGCATAGGCCGAACACGTCGGCTCGTACCGGCAGCGCCGAGCCCTCGAGGGTGAGAGCCAACGCTGATAGGCGCCGATGAGGCCGAGCGGCAGCCGTTTCACGTGGAACGCCCCCCGGTCATGCCCGTCAGCGCCTCTTCGACGCTCGTCCGCACGCCGGGGCTGCCTTCTCTCTCGATCAGGTCCCGGATCTCCGGCCGGGCGACGACGACGAAGTCATACCGCGGAGGGACCCGCTCCGCGAGGCCCCAAAACGTTTCGCGCAGGACTCGCTTGACGCGATTTCGCTCCACCGCTCCACCGACCTTTCGGCTGACCGACACCCCCAGCCTCACCTCGTCCCCCTCCTCCGCCTTGCGCGGAAAGCCGTAGAGCACGAGGTAACGGGTGGCGTGTGATGATCCGTCTCGGTAGACGCGGTCGAACTCGCCGCTGCGTGAGAGGCGGCGTCGTTTCGGCGCCATTTACGGAGTGAGACGCTTCCGGCCTTTGCGGCGACGGCGCTTGAGAATCGCGCGGCCGCCTCGCGTGCTCATTCGCGCACGAAAGCCGTGCGTCTTCGCCCGCTTTCGCTTCTTCGGCTGGTAGGTCCGCTTCATCCGGCGTCGCAGTATACGGACGCGGCCAGGGTCGGGCGGACGCGGCGACAAATCTTTCTTACGGGATTTGCGGGTGGCCCATCCTCGACCTCGCTGGCCGTCGCTATGGTCGCCCGTTGGTGCTCGATGACTCCGCGCGACAAGATCTCGACTCTCTCTGGGACGACGTCCGAGCCCGCCTACGCGCCTCTGTGCCGCAGTCGACCTTCGATCTCTGGCTAGAGCCCCTGAAAGCGGTGGGGGGAGAGGGAAGAACCCTTTATCTCCATGCCCCGGAGGGGATTCGCGCCTGGGCCGAGCGCCGCTACGCGGGCCTGATCCGGGCGGCCCTACTGGAGCTCGGAATGGACTTCGACGAGATCAGCTTCGGCGGGCCGGGAGCCGAGGCCGCCCCAGATTCCGAGCCCAGCGTCGACCTCAACGTCAACTACAGCTTCGACCGTTTCGTCATCGGCGGCGGCAACCGGGCCGCCCATGCGGCGGCGCTCGCCGTGGCGGAGGCCCCCTCCGAGGCCTACAACCCGCTTTTTCTCCACGGCCCACCAGGACTCGGCAAGACGCACCTGCTGGTCGCCATCGCGAACTACCTCGAGGAGCACGCGAGCGGTCTTCTCGTCCGCTACACGACCGCTGAGCGCTTCACCACCGAGTTCGTAAGCGCCCTGCGCAACGAGGGGGCCGAGCAATTCAAGCGGCGCTACCGAGACCTAGACGTGCTCCTCGTCGACGACGTCCAGTTCCTCGAGGGCAAGCGCCACACCGAGGACGAGTTCTTCCACACCTTCAACGCGCTCTACGAAGGCGGCAGTCAGCTCATCCTCTCGGCCGATCGCCTGCCGCGAGAGTTGTCGAGCCTCGAGGCGCGGTTGCGTGATCGCTTCGAGTGGGGACTCACGGTTGCCGTCGAGCCACCCAACTTGGCGACGCGGCTCACCGTCCTCAAGCGCCTCGTACGGGAGGCGGGCATCGACACCGAGGGCGACGTGCTGGCCGAGCTGGCGCGGCGGATCGACTCCAACATCCGCCATCTCCATGGCGCGCTGACAAGGGTCCTTGCCCACGCCTCGCTCACGGCGAAGCCGCTCAGCCCGGAGCTGATCGAGGCCGTGGTCCCGCACGGGCTGAGCGGCCAGCAGTCGACACCCGTGGAGGAGATCCAGCGCGAAGTGTCGAAAGCCTTCGGCATCTCGCGCGCCGAGCTGGTCGGCTCGACCCGGGCCGCAACTCCGCTGCGAGCGCGCCAGGTCGCCATCTACCTCACCCGCGAGCTGACCGACCTCTCGCTGCCCCAGATCGGTCGTCTCTATGGCGGGCGCGACCACTCGACGGTCCTCAACTCGATCCGTCGGCTCGAGGCTCGCTTTGCCGAGGACCACGGTCTTGTCGAGCGGGTCGCGAAACTGCGAACCACAATCCACAGCGAGCCCACAGGCAAGCGCTAACGGCCGACGGCGCTGTAAGAATCAACGCTTTGCCACAGCATCGTCCACAGGCGCCAAAGCGCGGGCCAGTGCGATATTCGCGGCGCCCTACCCGCTTTCCACAGGAACTAAACCAACTCAAGAAGGCAACGGTCATTTGAAGCTGACAACCAAACGCGACGATCTGGTCGCCAAGCTCTCGATCGTCTCCCGCGCGGTCTCAAGTCGAGCGGCGACTCAGTCGCTGGCCGGGATCCTGCTCAGCGCCGGCGACGGCAGCGTCGATCTCCGTGCCACCGATCTCGAGATGGGGTTGGAGACGAAGCTCGCCGCGGAGGTCGAGCGGCCCGGTTCGACGCTCCTTCCCGGCCGCCTGCTGGCGGAGCTGGCGCGTTCGCTCGGCGACTCTTCGGTGGCGATCGAGCTGCGCGAGTCCGAGCGCGATGTCGAGATCCGTAGCGGCGGGTCGAGCTTCCACCTCCGCACCCTGCCGAGCGAGGACTTCCCGAAGTTTCCGGAGGACGAGGGCGAGCCGCTGAAGATCCCGGCGGCGGCACTCGCCGCGACTGTGGAGCTCGTGGCCCGCGCCGCTTCGCGAGACGACATGCGGCCGGTCCTGACCGGGGTCCTGGTCACCGCGGACGGCACCGAGCTGACGATGGTGGCGACCGACTCCTACCGGCTTGCGGTCAAGCGGACCGAGCTCGAGGGGGGGATCGGCGGCACGCTCGAGGCGAACATCCCGGCACGGGCGCTGCGTGAGCTCGGCCGTCTCGTCGCCACCGAGGACGGGGGCGAGGTGGAGGTTCTCCTCCTTCGCAACCAAGCCGTGTTCAAGACAGGGGACGTCGTCCTCAACACGAGGCTGATCGAGGGGCAGTTCCCCAACTTCCGGCAGCTGCTGCCCGAGTCTTACGAGCACGACGTCCGCCTTCCCCGCTCCGACCTGCTCGACGTCACCCGCCGCGTCAGCCAGCTGGCACAACGAAACGCGCCGCTGCGGCTCTCCTTCGCGCCGGGCGAGCTCACCGTGGCGGCATCGACCCCCGACGTCGGCGACGCGGAGGAGAAGATGCCCGCCGCCTTCGAGGGCGAGCCGCTGGAGATCGGCTTCAACCCCGACTTCCTACGTGAGGGAATCGAAAGCGTGGAGGGCGAGGAGGTGCTGCTGCGGTTGATCTCGCCGCTGCGCCCCGGCCTGCTGCAGCCCGTCGAGAGCGATGACTTTCGCTACCTGGTGATGCCGATTCGCCTCAACGTGTAGGCGGGTGTGCCGGTGCTGGTCACCGTCGTCGAAGCAAAGCCGCTGCGCAGCCTGGCCTGCGCCAGGCTGGATCTGGGGGCCGGGATCGTCAGCCTCGTCGGAGCCAACGGCGTCGGCAAGACCAACCTCCTGGAGGCGCTCTACTTCGCCCTGACCGGACGCTCGTTCCGCACCTCCGATCGTCGTGACCTGATCCCGTTCGGCGAGTCCTTCGCGCGGGCGGAAGCTATTGTCTGCAGTCAGGACGGAATCGAGAGCCGCCTGCTCGCCGCGGTCAGCCGCAGCGAGGGCCGCCGCCACTTGCTGGACGGAAGCGCCGCCGAGCCGGGGCAACTCGCGCGCAGCCGCCCGCCGATCGCGGTCTTCTCGCCCGACCGCCTGGCGCTGGTCAAGGGACCGCCGGCGGAGCGCCGCGCCCACCTCGACCGCTTCGTCACCGCGCGCTGGCCCAGCCGCGGCGAGCTGCGCCGGCGCTTCGGTCAGGCGCTTGCCCAGCGCAACGCTCTGCTGAGCCGGGTTGCGTCGGGCCGGGCCGCGGCGAGTGAGCTCGACGTCTGGGACTCGACCCTTGCCGCATCTGCCGCCTCCCTCACCGCCGCCCGCGCCGAGGCGGTGGCCGAGCTGAAGGCGCCGTTCGCGGCGGCGGCGGAGGAGCTCGGCCTCGAGTCGGGCGGTCAGATCGAGTACGCGCCGCGCGCCACGGGATCGGCGGAGGAGATCCGGGTCGGTCTCGGGCAGCGCCGCGAAGCGGACCTCCGCCTCGGTCGTAGCAGTTGGGGCCCTCACCTCGACGAGGTGAAGCTCTCTGTGGGCGGCCGCTCCCTGCGCCGCTTCGGTTCGCAGGGACAGCAGCGCACAGGGCTCCTGGCCCTCCTCTTCGCCGAGCGCGACGCCCTGCTCCGGTCACGGCGAGTGGCGCCGCTGCTGTTGCTGGACGATGTGATGAGCGAGCTCGATCCCGGGCGGCGAGAGCGACTCGTCGAGCGACTCGGGTCGGGAGGGCAGGCGGTGATCACCGCGGCCTCGGTCGACTCGCTTCCAACCGCCGCGCGGGAGACGGTGGTGCGGATGCCGATCGAGGTGGCAGAGGCGAGGGCGGCTTGATCGCGAAGAGGAGGCATCGGCGGTGACGCGACGACGAGCGCCAAGGCCGGCCGCCACGGCGATGCGGGCGGCGCTCGAGCGGGTCGCTCCGAGCACGCCGCTGGCCGCCACCCAGACCGCCTGGGCCGAGGCGGTGGGCGACCAGATCGCCGCGGTGACCCGCCCGGTCTCGGAAAGGGGCGGCCAGGTGACGATCGTCTGCGCCGATTCCGTCTGGGCACAGGAGTTGGATCTGATGCAAGAGCAGCTGCTGGAGCGCCTCTCGAATCGGCTTGGCGAGCGGGCACCGCGGAGTTTGCGCTTTCGTGCGCAAGAGATCGGAGAGTAATTTCAATTAGCGTTTATTTGCAGGCGTTTTACCCCGGTCAGGAGGGGTCTCGGAGGGACCGAACTGGTATCCTTATGTCAACTTGCGTTTCCGCCCCGGTCCCTGTGGCGAATGTCCGCACGGCCGGGGTTTTCTATGAGAGCGGGAAGGGACTAATTGCCTGAGAAGACGAAGAACGCCGCGCAGAAAAAAAAGGGCTCGAACTCTTACGGCGCCAAGGACATCACCGTCCTCGAAGGCCTGGAGGCGGTTCGCAAGAGGCCGGGCATGTACATCGGCTCGACCGGTCCCCGCGGCCTCCACCACCTTGTCTACGAGGTCGTAGACAACTCGGTCGACGAGGCGATCGCCGGCTACTGCGACAGCGTTCGCGTCGTCCTCCACCCCGACAACAGCTGCACCGTCGTCGACAACGGCCGCGGCATCCCGGTCGACATGCACGAGAAGGAGAAGCGCCCGGCCGCCGAGGTCGTGCTGACCACGCTGCACGCCGGCGGCAAGTTCGGCGACGGCGGCGGCTACAAGGTCTCCGGCGGCCTGCACGGCGTCGGCGTCTCCGTCGTCAACGCGCTCTCCGAGCGGCTTCACCTCGAGATCAGCCGCGACGGTGCGATCTGGTCGCAGGACTACGAGCGCGGCAAGCCGCAGGATGCGCTCAGCGACGGCAAACCGACGCGGGAGACGGGCACGACGATCACCTTCCTGCCGGACGCGGAGATCTTCGACGAGCTCGAGTTCGACTACGCGGTCCTCGCCGAGCGCCTGCGCGAGACGGCGTTCCTCACCCGCGGTCTCAAGATCGAGCTGATCGACGAGCGCGCCGCGGGCCAGAGCGACACCTTCCACTACGAGGGCGGCATCGTCGACTTCGTCGCCCACCTCAACGAGAACAAGGACGCTCTGCACCGCAAGACGATCTTCTTCGAGGGCGAGACCGAGGACGGCCACGTCGAGGTGGCGATGCAGTGGAACTCCTCTTACCAGGAGTCCGTCTTCAGCTTCGCCAACAACATCAACACCCACGAGGGCGGCTCGCACCTCTCCGGCTTCCGCTCGGCACTGACCCGCACGCTCAACGCCTACGCCCGCGGCAAAGGGCTGCTCAAGGAGAAGGACGAGAACCTGACCGGCGACGACGTTCGCGAGGGCTTGACCGCGGTGATCTCGGTCAAGCTGCAGGACCCACAGTTCGAGGGCCAGACGAAGACGAAGCTGGGCAACCCCCCGATCGAGGGCCTGGTCAAGGAGACGGTCAACCGCAAGCTCTCCGAGTTCTTCGAGGAGAATCCGAGCGAGGCGCGGCGGATCGTCGGCAAGGCGGTCGACGCCGCGCGAGCCCGCCAGGCGGCGCGCAAGGCCCGCGACCTGACCCGCCGCAAGTCGGCGCTGGAGAATTCGACCCTGCCCGGCAAGCTCGCCGACTGCACGGTGCGCGACCCGGCGCTGGCCGAGCTCTTCATCGTCGAGGGCGATTCCGCCGGCGGCTCGGCCAAGCAGGGTCGCGATCGCAACACGCAGGCGGTGCTGCCGCTGCGCGGCAAGATCATCAACGTCGAGAAGGCGCGGATCGACAAGGTGCTCTCCAACCAGGAGATCCAGGCGCTGATCACCGCCGTCGGCACCGGCGTGCGGGAGGAGTTCGACGTCGGCGAGGCGCGTTACCACAAGGTCGTGCTGATGACGGATGCCGACGTCGACGGTGCCCACATCCGCACGCTCGTGCTGACCTTCCTCTACCGCGAGATGCCCGAGCTGATCGAGGCCGGCTACGTCTACATCGCG
>Ga0070684_100004858_pt1 | contig 10271 bp, 9 predicted proteins | sample KBSC723LmetaG_FD_65653 | JGI IMG/M metagenome (GOLD analysis project Ga0070684, IMG submission 65653) | Corn rhizosphere microbial communities from Kellogg Biological Station, Michigan, USA - KBS C7.2-3L metaG | ecosystem: Host-associated > Plants > Roots > Rhizosphere ...
GCGACGATTCCCAACGTCTCGGCGACCAGCAGCGAGGTCGTGGTCAACAGCGTGATCACGCGCGAAGGCCATAACCGATCGGGCAAGATCGTCGGCGTCGACTCCACGTATTTCGAAGTCATGAACTTGCGGCTCGCACAGGGCGCGCGGTTCAGCGCCACGCATTTCGCGTCCGCCGGTCCGGTCACCATCATCGGCCAAGGCGTGAAGTCGCGCTTCTTCACGACCGAGGAACCGATCGGCCGTACGATCAAGGTCGGCAATCAGTGGCTGACGGTGATCGGTGTCCTCGAAGACCGCAAAGTATCCGCCGAGACGGCGCAGCGGCTGGGCATTCGCGACGCGAACATGGACGTTTACGTGCCGCTGCCCACGATGCTCTTGCGCTACCGCAATCGTGCTGAGGTCACCCAGCAGGAGATGGAGATCGCCGCGCGCGCGTTCAACTCGACCGACTCGTCGGAGACAGACGACGAGCGCGCCGAAAAGCGAAACTACAATCAGCTCGACAAGGTCATCGTCCAGGTCGACAAGTCATCGGCCGTCACGGCGGTTGCCGGTGTCATGCGCCGCATGCTCCAACGCCGGCACAACGACGTGACTGATTTCGAGATCAGCGTCCCCGAGCTCCTGCTTCAGCAAGAGCAGCACACCAAGATGATCTTCAACATGGTGCTCGGCGCCATCGCGTCGATCTCGCTCGTCGTGGGCGGCATCGGGATCATGAACATCATGCTTGCCTCGATTCTGGAACGCATCAAAGAGATCGGCGTGCGCCGCGCCGTGGGCGCGACGCAAAAAGACATCGGTGCGCAGTTTCTGAGCGAGGCGGTCATGATCAGCCTGGCCGGTGGAATCGCGGGCATCATCGTCGGCGGCATTCTGAGTTACACCATCGAGCGCATCTCGAAGATCCACACGATCGTTTCGCCAATGTCCGTTGTCGTAGCGTTTGGGGTGTCGGTGGCGGTGGGATTGGTGTTCGGCATCATGCCGGCCAGCAAAGCGGCGAAACAGGATCCGATCGTGTGCCTGCGTTACGAGTAACCACCACTCACGAAGCATCCTATGTCTCGTCTTCTTCTACTGGCGTTGGCCGTACCGTTCGCCCTTCACGCCCAAAACGCACAGACTCTCACTCTGCAGGACGCGATCGGGATGGCGCAGCGTCAAGGACCCGCCGCTCAGATTGCCCGGAGCCAGCGAGACGCCGCGCGGTTTCGTGATCACGCGTTCAACGCGCGCCTCATGCCGCAGCTGTTTTTGCGCGGCGATGCGGCCAATCTGAATCACGGCATCAACCCGGTGCCGCAGCCCGACGGGTCGACGCAATTTCTCGGACAGTCGCAGAACCAGTCGTCGTTCTCCCTTGGCTTCGATCAGCGGATTCCGCTCACCGGTGGAACCATCTCGATCGGCTCGGCGCTCACGCGCTTCGATCAATTCGGCACGCAGAACACGAAGTACTGGCAGACGTCGCCGGTCGTCGTGACGCTGCAGCAGGATTTGTTCAAGCCGCGCGCCGTGGTGTGGGACGAGCGCATTCAGTCGTTGAGCGCGAGCGTGGCTGAGCGCGGGTACCTCGAGGCGCGCGAAGACGTGGCGGGGAATACGGCGGACGCGTTCTTCAACCTGTACGCGCAGCAGATGACGCTGGCCAACGCCGCGAGCAACGCCGCGATCAACGACACGCTCTACACACTCAACAAAGGACGATTCGAGGTCGGCAAGATCGGCGAGAATGATCTGTTGAAGAGCGAGCTCGCGCTGCTGCGCGCGCGCGCGGCGGTCGACGACGCCCGATTGGCGCGCGATCGCGCCGAAGCCGCGCTGCGGCGTCTCATCGCATACCCCGACGGTCAGCCGATCGCGATCGTGACACCGGACTCGATTCCCACCGTCGACGCCGATCCGGACATGGCCGTCAAGGAAGCGCTCAAGAACTCCAGCACGATGGAACAGGGCGCGCTCGACGATGTGTTCACCAAACGCAACACGACGGCAGCGAGGCTGAACAATCGATTCAACGCCAGCATCGTTGCCAGCGCGGGATTCAATCAAACGGCGCCGGTGCTCCACGACGCCTATCAGAGCCCGCTCGGCAAACAGACGCTGACCGTCGGCATCAACATGCCGATGCTGCAATGGGGCGCCGGCCACGCCGACGTTGAAGCGGCAAAGGCGGACGAGCAGCGCACGGCGTCCAACAACAAAGTCCGGCGCGACGCATTGGTCGAGGACGCCCGATTCTCCGCGCTGCAACTCCAGCAGGCGCAGCGCAACATCCTCATCTCGGCCAAGGCCGATACGGTGGCCGAAAAGCAATTCGACGTCGCTCGCAATCGCTACATCATCGGTAAGATCACCAACACCGACCTGTACACGGCACAAACGGAAAAAGACGCCGCCGTGCTCGCATACGTCCAGGCGCTACGAAGCTATTGGACCGCCTACTATCATCTGCGTCGCGTCACGCTGTACGACTTCGCGAAGAAGCAGGAGATGGCGGACCTGCCTGAGCGATAGCGCGTTCAGGTATTGAACTGCTTTAGATGATGGTCGAGGTGCTTGGCCTCGAGCCGGCTCCAGTCGCGACCGCTCATCTTTCCGAGCGTGCTCGCCATCGGCCATGCGTCGTCGAGGCTCTTGGCCGCGAACGCGTCGATGAGCTCGAGACAACGCGCGCGCTCTTTGTCGAACTCGCAGCGCTGCGCGTCCGCCAGGAACTCCGGCGCGGTGGGCGCCCCAGTCGGCCAGGGCAAGTTCAGGACGAAGAACTTCAATACCGGCTTTGGTACAGGCGTCTTTACGGACCGCGATGGAACTTGGCCGAGGCTCTGCGCCAGCGCCTGATTCGCATGCCACAGCATCTGATCGATCCTCATCTTGCCGAACTTGCGCGGTGCATCGGGACGAAGGGCTTCGACGCGTGCGCGGATCGCGTTGCGAATCGCCGGATCATGAAGTAGTGCGTCCACGGCTTACCACTCCCTGAATGAGGGGAAGCCAACGATGCCAACGGGCGTCAGGGCTGTCAATCGCCGTCGGCGCTGCTGGCCGCACCTTGACAGGCCTGCGCGCGGGCCCTAGCATGTGCCTCATGATTCGCACCGCCGCCTACCGCTATTACTACTATTTCGCGACCCCTCTCCCGGGCCGTTGGAGTCGTACGCGGTAGTACCGGCACGTCACCGCGAACAACGCAACGACCCGTGGATTCCACGGGTCGTTTTTCGTTTGTCCCTCTTTCGCCTTCACGTGTCATCATGATCATCATCACCCGTCCCAACGTGTCCGACGCCGAGATCGACCACATTCGCGAACGCATCGAGTCGGTCGGCATGCGCACGCACCTCTCGCGCGGCGAACAGCGCACGATCATCGGCTGCATCGGCGACGAGTCCCTGCTCCACGAAGTCGCGCTCCGCTCGCTGCCAGGCGTCGAATCGGTCACGCCGATTCTCAAACCCTACAAGCTCGCGTCGCGCGAATTCGCCGTCGATCGCACCATCGTCCGCGTCGGCGGCCGCGACGGCGTCGCGACGTTCGGCGGACCGAGCATCACCGTCATTGCCGGCCCGTGTTCGGTCGAGAGTCGCGGGATGCTCATGGAGACCGCCCATTCCGTCCGCGCCGCCGGCGCGACGATGCTTCGCGGCGGCGCCTTCAAACCGCGAACGTCGCCCTACGCATTCCAAGGCCTTGGCGCCGAGGCGCTGCGACTGCTCGCCGACGTGCGCGCCGAAACCGGACTGCCGGTCGTGACCGAAGTGATGGATACGCGACAAGTCGATCTCGTCGCCGAGCACGCCGACATGCTCCAAGTGGGCGCGCGTAACATGCAGAACTTCGCGCTGCTCGCCGAGCTCGGACACGTTCGCCGACCCGTCCTCCTCAAGCGCGGCCTCTCGGCAACGATCAAGGAACTCTTAATGGCCGCCGAGTATATCATGGCCAATGGCAATCATGACATCGTGCTGTGCGAGCGAGGGATCCGCACCTACGAAACGGCCACGCGCAACACGCTCGACATCGCGGCGATCCCGGTGCTCAAGCGAGAGACGCATTTGCCGGTGATCGTGGACCCGAGCCACGCCGGGGGCGACGCCGACCTGGTCGCGCCGCTCGCGTTCGCCGCCATTGCCGCCGGCGCGGACGGACTCATCGTCGAAGTACATCCCGATCCAGAGAATGCGTTGTCCGACGGCGATCAGTCGCTCGCGCCACCGGCGTTCGCGACGATGATGCAACGACTCGAGGCCTTCGCCGTCGCGACGGGCCGCTCCGTCGGGCTCGAGACACAAGCCGCGTGGGCCGTGGCATGACCGACGCCGAGCCGAACGCCGAGGCGTTGGCCGAGCTCGCGCGATGTCGCGCCGAGATCGAACGCATCGACAATGACATCGTTGCGCTCTTGGCCAAGCGGCTCTCGCTTGGCAAACGCACCGGCGAGCTCAAACGGCTCGCCGGCCTCCCGATTCTCGACCCCACGCGTGAGGCGGCGGTGATCCGGCGCGTGACGGGTGTCGCGCGCGAGGCAGGCCTTCCGTCGGAACCGATTCGCGAGATGTTCTGGCAGATCGTCGGCATGTCGCGGCGTGCGCAGGACGACGGACACGAATGATGGAGGACGATTTTAAAAGCGTCGCGATCGTGGGGCTTGGGCTCATTGGCGGTTCGCTGGCGCGCGACCTCACCGAACGTGGTGTCTCCGTTCGCGCGTACGACGCAGATCCGCGGCACCTTGAGTCGGCCCTTCGCGACGGGTTCGTCGCCGAGCCGTTGGATGCGACGCTGAGCGGCGTCTGCCACGCGGATGCCGTCGTCGTTGCCGTTCCGGTCGACGCCGCGACCGACGTGTTGCGACGCGTGGCGCCCTACACCGTGAACGCTCGCCTGATCACCGACGTCGGCAGCACGAAGGCACGGATCGTCGCGCTGGCCGGCGAGCTTGGACTCGGCGATCGCTTCGTCGGATCGCATCCGCTGGCCGGCGATCATCGGTCGGGGTGGAACGCCTCGCGCACCGGCTTGTTCTCGAACGCGCGCGTCTACATTTGTCCGACTAACGAATCTCCAGTCGTCGAGCTCGCCGCGAACTTTTGGCGCGGCCTCGGTGCGTCCCCGACCGTCGTGAGCGCGGACGACCACGATCGCCAACTCGCCTGGACGAGTCATTTGCCGCACATGGTGTCCACGGCCTTGGCTCTCGCGTTGGCGCGCGCCGGGGTCGAGCGCCACGACCTCGGCCCCGGCGGTCGCGACGTGACCAGGCTCGCCGGCGGCTCGCCCGACGTGTGGACGGCGATCGCCCGCGAGAACGCACCGGCTCTCGATGCCGCATTGGCCGGCGCGGAGCGCGAGCTCGCAAGCATCCGGGCCGCGCTCGGCCGGCTCGACTCCGCCGAGCTGCACGAACGATTCGCTTCCGCTCGGACTTGGTTTGACGTCTGAGGCTGCGGCGTTAACGTCTTAGGGTTCGCGCAACGCGCTCACCGCCTCGAGGTCATCGCCTATGCTGAACTCACAGGGCCGTTTCGTCTGGCACGATCTCGCGACATCGGATCCCGATGCCGCCATGTCGTTCTACACGCAGGTCACGCCGTGGAAAACGCAGCCGGGCGACTACGACCCCAAGTACACATTGTGGGTCAACGACGGCCATCCACTTGGCGGCGTCGAGGTGCTGAGCGACGAGCTCAAGGCGCGCAGCATTCCGTCGCAGTGGCTTCCGTACGTCTATGTCTACGACGTCGACGCGTGTAGCCGGCAGGTCAAGACGCTCGGCGGCCAGGTGCGCATGGGACCGTACGAGGTGCCAAACGTGGGAAGTTGGTCCGTCATCACCGACCCGCACGGTGCGCGGATCGGACTCTACGAGCCCGAAGCAAAGGTGCCGAGCGAATATCGTACGCCGCGTCGCGGCGAGTTCTCGTGGCACGAGCTGGCGACGACCGACTACAAAGCGGCATTCGAGTTCTATCAGGCCCTGTTCGGATGGGAGAAGACGAGCGAGTTCGATATGGGCGAGATGGGTATCTATTTCATGTTCGGCAAGAAAGGCGTGCCGTACGGTGGAATGTTCAACAGGCGTCCGGACATGCCGCCGCCGCATTGGCTATCGTACATTCGCGTCGACGACGTGAAGGCGACCGCTGACGCGGTGAAGAAGTTCAGCGGGACGGTGCATCGGGGTCCGATGGAAGTGCCTGGCGGCGACATGATCGCCATATGCGCCGATCCCCAGGGCGCGCTGGTTGCGTTCCACACGCCGTCGGCGCCTTGAGTCGCCGTTCGTTCGTTTTTTCAACTTTCAATTCACCAATCATGTCTCGGCGTTTCCGCCGCGTCGCCGCGGTCGCGGCGGCCGCCACTGTCGCTGTTGTCGGTCTCCCGGCACTCGTATTCGCTTGGGGAGAAGCGGGTCATCGCATCACGGGCGAGGCCGCCGCGCTCGAGATGCCCGCATCGGCGCCCGCGTTCTTTCGCAATGCGTCGCGGCAGCTCGCGTATCTCAATCCGGAGCCCGATCGCTGGCGCGATCGCGGCGAGCGTACGTTGGATCCCGCCCTCGAGGGCGCGACGGCACCGGATCATTTCATCGACCTGGAGATGGCGTCACCGGTGGTGCTCAGCGAGGCCCTCAAGGCGCCCGATCGCTACGGCTATCTGGACACGCTTTCGGCCGCCGGAGTGAAGGGTGTCACGATGGGTCTGCTGCCGTTTCGTATGCTCGAGCTGTCGCAGCAGCTACGACAAGATTTTCGCGAATGGCGCGCCGCGCCCGATTCCACCAAGTCGCTCATCGAAGCCCGCATCATCGACGACGCCGGCATCCTCGGCCACTACGTCGCCGATGGATCGAACCCGGCACACACGACGATTCACTACAACGGGTGGGCCGGTCCCAATCCGAACGGCTACGCGACCGACAAACGATTCCACTCGCGCTTCGAGTCCGCGTATGTTGGCGCCAACATCAAGCTCGCCGACGTCGTGTCACAGCTCGATACGACGGCGCGTGTGTTCCCCGATTTTCGCACCGCGATCGTCGCGTACCTGCACGAGACGAATGCACAGGTGGAGCGGCTCTATCAGCTCGATAAGGCCCATCCGTTCGACGCGAATACCACGGCGCCGGAGGACAAGGCCTTCACCGTCGAGCGACTCGCCGCCGGCGCACGCATGCTGCGCGACATCTGGTGGACAGCGTGGGTCACCAGCGGCCAGCCGGTGCCGACCCCATCGAGGTAGCCGAGGGTCGAGTTTTTCTCGCCGAATCGGCATGGAACAAGTGAAAAAAGGAATTGGACGGGATCTGACGGATAACTGCAAAAGCTTTGGTTTTTCCGCGGTTCAACAAAGAGTCTTTGGCTCTTCCGCCGTTCATCCGTCAAAATCCTGTCCAATCCCGTCCCATCCTGTTCCAAGCTGTTCGCATCGGATTCGGCGCGCCACAACCGGTAGCAGGGAAATCGCGGCAACGGCTGGCTAGGACCGACCCAATTCGGTTACCTATCGAACCAACCATTCATCCCGCGTATCCCGATGCCCAACACGGCACCCGAGCTACTCTATCTCCTCCACGGCGATCCAGCTGAGTTAGCGGAGACACTCGCCGGAATGCGCGCGGCCGACATTGCCGAGGCGCTGCGTGATTTGCCGGCCACCGGCGCGGCAAAGGTCATGGCCGCATTGCCGTTCGATCTGGCCGTCCAAGTATTCGACGAGCCCGAGCTCGAGCGTCGCTACGAGATCGTGCAGCGAATGGAGACGGACGCCGCGATCGCGCTCGTCGAGGCGATGTCGGCGGACCAGCAAGTGGATCTATTTCGCGAGCTCCACGCCGAGCCGCGTGAACGACTCCTCGCCAAGCTCGATCCGGACACGCGCCGCTCGTTGACGCAGCTGTTGAAATATCGCGCCGAGTCCGCCGGCGGCATCATGACCACCGAAGTACTCACGGTGCCGTTCGACTGGAGCGTCGAGCAAACCCTCAAGTACATTCGCGAAGTCGCGCAGAACAAAGAGACCGTCTATGTGATCTACCTGCTCGACGACCACGAGCATCTGATTCACGTCGTCTCGCTGCGGCAACTCATGGTGGCCGACGGCTCTGCCGTGGTGCGTGACATCGGCGACCGTCGTCACCCGGTGCACGTGTCTCCGGATACGGACCGCGAAGAAGTCGCGCGCGTGATCGCCAAATACAACCTGCTCGCGGTTCCGGTCATCGACGACGAACATCATGTGCTGGGTATCGTCACCGTCGACGATGTGATCGATGCGATCGTGCGCGAACAGACCGAAGACGTGCAAAAATTTGGCGGTATGGAGGCACTGGGCGCCCCCTACATGGACATCGGCCTCGGGCGCATGATCCGAAAGCGCGCACCATGGCTCTGCGCGCTCTTTCTCTCGGAAATGCTCACCGCCACGGCGATGCAGCGCTTTCAATCCGAGATCGATCGCGCGACACTCTTGGCCATGTTCATTCCGCTCGTCATGAGCTCGGGCGGAAACTCGGGATCGCAGGCCACGTCGCTGATCATTCGCGCGCTCGCGCTCGGAGAGATCAAGCTGCGCGACTGGTGGCGGATCGCCGTTCGCGAATTGCCGACCGGATTGACGCTCGGCGCGATACTCGGCGTGATCGGATTCGTGCGCATTCTTCTCTGGCAGCAGCTCGGCTTCTTCGACTACGGCGTCCATCACGTACTCGTGGCGCTCACAGTCGGCTGCTCGCTCGTTGGAATCGTCACGTTTGGATCGCTCGCCGGATCGATGCTTCCGTTCATCCTGCGTCGTCTGGGTTTCGATCCCGCATCGGCGTCGGCTCCGTTCGTTGCGACGCTCGTCGACGTCACCGGCTTGGTGATCTACTTCAGCGTGGCGTGGGTGATACTCCGGGGGACGCTGCTCTAGACGACGGCATGCGTTGCGGTGAGACTCTGATCCCGTTGCCGCGTTGCGTCAGGGCTTCTGTGTGGCCTGCGAGAGTCGCGTGAGGTCGATCGCTTCGATCGAGCGCGACGCAAAGTTCGTTACGAGCAGTGTCTTCCCGTCCGCTGTCACGCGCATCTCTCTCGGAAACGCTCCCGCGGGAATGGATCCGAGAATCGCGCTCTCGCCCGAACCGAGCTTGGTCGCGTCGAGGAGCGTGAGCGTCTGCCGGTCGTTGCTCGATCCGGCGAACCGGTTGGAATTGGTGACGATGACTTTTCGTCCACTGTCGACGACGGCGACGCCGACGGGTGCTGTGCCCACAGTGACGGATGCGATGCGCGCATGCCCCGGGTCGCTCCGCAGCTTGGCCGTGTCGAACACCAGAAGGGCGTTGCTGTTGCGCGCGGTGACGTACACGCGATCGCCCGACGGCGACAGCACGAGGCGAACCGCACTGCATCCCGCGGGAATTGCGCCGAGCAGGGAGTGCGCGGGATCGACCTGTGCGCGTGCTGCGTCGACGATGAGAATGGCGCCTTGGGGATTCACGGGCGTCGTGTCGTTTCCGGCCGCGGCGCCCTCACGCTTGCACTCCGCCGGCCAGTTCAACGCCGTCGGCGCCCACTGGCTCGTGGTGTAGAGCAGCGACTCGTCGGGCGAAAAGGTGAGCGCGATGGGCAGCGAACCGGTCGGAATCTTTCCGATGATCGACGAGACACGGAAGTTGGACGCGCGAATCTTCGCCAGATCGATGACGGTGATCGTTTGCGCGGCTTCGTCGGCGACGAAGAGGACCTTATCGTCGCGTGTGACGTTCGCGTAGATGCGCCCGATGCGCCCCGGCTCATCGAGGTAGCCGAGCACCGCGTTGCTTCGCGTCTTCACGAGCTTGTCGGCGTCGACGAACGCGATGCGCTGTCCGTCCGCGACGATCAACGTGCGTCCATCGTGCGTGAGGACCATGCCCGTCGCATTCCCGTCGATCGGCATCACACGTGCGAGCTGGAGCTTTCCGCCGTCGCGGCGCAGCACGCCGATCTGTGACTCCTTACGCGGCGATCCGCCTGGCATCGAAACGAACACCCAGCAGCCATCGGCGCTCGGCAGCGCTTGGAACGGATTGCTCGGCACGTCGACGAACGTGATCGCGTCGCGCGGCGGGGCGTTGCAATTCGTTTCGGTGCTCGGTTGCTGTGCGCGGACTGATGTCGTTGCTCCAATGGCAACGAGTGCCACGATGACGACGCGCGACATAATCATCCGGCCGATTGCGCGGCGTGGTGCCGCTTCACTGCCTTCGCCAGAGATTCCGCCAAGCCGAGCGT
>Ga0070684_100004862_pt1 | contig 10270 bp, 9 predicted proteins | sample KBSC723LmetaG_FD_65653 | JGI IMG/M metagenome (GOLD analysis project Ga0070684, IMG submission 65653) | Corn rhizosphere microbial communities from Kellogg Biological Station, Michigan, USA - KBS C7.2-3L metaG | ecosystem: Host-associated > Plants > Roots > Rhizosphere ...
GGATGGACCGCGCGACCGCCGACTACGCCGGCATGCTCGCCACCGTCCTGAACGCGCTCGCGCTCCAGGACATCCTCGAGCACGAGGGCGTCGAGGCCCGCGTCCAGTCGGCGCTCGCCGCGGAGGAGGTCGCCGAGCCGTACATCCGGCGCAAGGCGATCGACCATCTCGAGAAGGGCCGGATCGTCATCTTCGCTGCGGGGACGGGCAACCCGTACTTCACCACCGACACCGCCGCGGCTCTTCGGGCGCTCGAGATCGGCGCGGATGCGATTCTTATGGCGAAGAACGGCGTCCGAGGGGTGTACGACGGCGACCCGAAGAGTAATCCCGATGCGGAATTCATCTCGTCCATCACGCACCTCGAGGCGATTGAGCGCGGGCTGAAGGTGATGGACACGACAGCGCTCTCACTCTGCATGGACAACAAGCTGACCATCCACGTGTTCGAGCTCGCCGAGGGCAACATCGCCCGCGTCGTGGCAGGGGAGCAGGTCGGCACGGTCATCGAGACACCGTAGGAGGGCATGCACATGGCAACCGTCGACGAGCTGATCAACGACGCGCAGACGCGCATGGGGAAGTCCGTCGAGCACTCGCGCAGCGAGTTCGGCACGGTGCGCACCGGCCGGGCGTCCGCCGCACTGCTCGACCGCATCGAGGTCGAGTACTACGGGACGCCGACTCCGCTGAAGCAGCTGGCGACGATCAGCGTGCCCGACGCTCGGATGCTGACCGTGCAGCCGTTCGACCCCAGCTCGATCCGCGCGATCGAGAAGGCGATCCAGGAGTCCGACCTCGGCCTGACGCCGTCCAACGACGGCAAGCTCGTCCGGCTGCCGATCCCGCAGCTGACGGAGGAGCGGCGCAAGGACCTCGTCAAGGTCGTCCGCGGCCTCGCGGAGGAGCACCGGGTCGCTGTCCGCGAGATCCGCCGCGACGCGATGAAGCGGCTGAAGGAGCTCGTCGACAAGGGCGACGTCGGCGCCGACGAGGAGCATCGCGCGGAAGAGCGCGTGCAGAAGCTCACCGACGAGCACACGAAGCAGATCGACGACCTGCTCAAGCACAAGGAAGCGGAGGTAATGGAGGTCTAGTGGCCTCGACCGCGCTATCGGTCGAGATCCCACGCGCCGTCGCGATCGTCATGGACGGCAACGGCCGCTGGGCGGAGGCGAGGGGCGTCGACGTCGCCGACGGCCATCGCGCGGGCTCGCGTGCGCTGCGCCCGATCGTCGAGACCGCGATCGACGTCGGCGTCGGCTCGCTGGCGGTGTACGCGTTCTCGACCGAGAACTGGGCGCGCTCGCCGGACGAGGTCTCCGCGTTGATGGAGATCTTCGGCGAGACGATCGACCGGGAGCTCCACGAACTCGCGCGCGAGGGCGTGCACACCCGCTTCGTCGGTCGCCGTGACCGCGCGCCGGAGTGGCTGCGCGCGAAGATGGCCGAGCTCGAGGCGGCGACCGAGAACGAGCGCCGGCTGCACCTGTGGATCGCGTTCGACTACGGCGGCCGCGCGGAGATCGTCGAGGCGGCGCGCCGCCTGGCGGAGAGCGGTGAGCCCTACGACGAGGAGTCGTTCGGCCGCCACCTGTACGCGCCCGAGATGCCGGACCCGGATCTCGTCATCCGCACGTCCGGTGAGCTGCGGCTCTCGAACTTCCTGCTGTGGCAGTCCGCGTACTCCGAGTACGTGTTCACCGAGACGCTCTGGCCCGACTTCGGGCCGGACGAGTTCCGCGCCGCGATCCAGGACTACGCGAGCCGCCGCCGTAGATTCGGCGGTAGATGAGCAATCTGATCAACCGCGTCCTGGTCGCGGTCGTCGGCCTGCCGATCGTGCTCGGCGCGGTGTGGGCGGGCGGCTGGTGGTTGTGGGCGCTCACCGCGATCGGCGGCGCGATCGCCGTGCACGAGTTCGTGACGATGGCGCGGACGCTCGCGCCGCTCGCGCCCGCCGCGTACCTCGGCGTGCTGCTCGGGCTCGTCGGGGCGAAGCAGGGCGGGGTGCTCTGGCTGCTCGGCGGCGTGCTCGCGTCGTTCGTGCTCGCATTCGCGCTCGAGGTGGTCGCGAAGACGCGTCCGCCGGCGACCGCGGCGGTCGGTGCGACCGTGCTCGGCTCGACGTGGATCGGCTTCGGGCTCGGGCACCTGATCCTGCTGCGGCGCCTGCACGACGAGCCACGGCTGATCTCGTTCGCGGTCCTGCTCGTCGTCTTCGCTGCGGACACGTTCGCGTACTTCGGCGGCCGGCTGTTCGGGCGGCACAAGCTCGCCCCGACCCTGTCGCCCGGAAAGACGTGGGAAGGCTTCGTCGTCGGCGCCGCGTTCGGGATCTTCGTCGCGTTCGTCGCGCTCTACAACGATCGCGACCACTACCTCGTGATCTGGGAAGCGGTCGTCCTCGGCGTCGTCGTCGTGCTCGCCGCCGTGGTCGGTGACCTGTTCGAGTCGATGCTGAAGCGCGACATGCAGGTGAAGGACACCGGCCGCCTGCTCGGCGGTCACGGGGGCATCCTCGACCGCATCGACGCGTTGCTCTTCGCCGCGCCCGCGGCGTACTACCTCGTGCGCGCCTTCGGCTACGCCTGAGGACACGTCCCGCAACGTGGTTGCGTCGCCTGGACGCTGACGTCGATCCCGGGCTACGTGATCGGGCAGCAGCGCGGCGTCTCGAGCCCCGGCGTCGCGTTCGTGCCGCTCTTCGGGCCGACGATCGTCATGCTCTGGTCGACCGGTCGCTCCGGGTGAATGTGCCTGATCGCGCTCGTCCCCGATTGTGGGCTGGATCTGGGTGATCTGGTTCGCGATCGTCATGCCCGCCTCGCACGGCCGCACCCGCTGGTGGGCGGTGGGCGTTCTTCGTCCTGCCGCTGCTCGGCTACGACCTCTACGCGTTCACGCTCGACGGGGCCGAGAGCCCGACTGCGTCGAGCTACGCCGCCTGAAGAACCGGCTCGAGCGCGGAGCGGTCGGTCGGCTGCCCGTGTGAGGGCAGCACGTGCTCGACCGGCAGGTCGAGGAGCGGACGCAGCCGCTCGACGATCTGCTCGCGCGTGACGTGCTTGCGACCGCCGAGCTGCACGTCGATGCCCTGGCCGAAGTCGGCGAGCGTGTCGCCGAGCACGAGCGCGCGAGCCGACGGCAGCCAGAAGATCAGGTCGTTGTCCTCGCGGCCCGGGAACGCCTGCATCCCGAACGGCCACTCGCCCGGACCGTGGAAGTGGCCCTCGCCCTCCCCGGCCCGGAGCCAGGCGAGGTCCTCGCTCTCCATCCCGCGCACCTTCTCGGGATCGATGCCGAACTTCTCCACCCAGTCCTGCCACGTGTCCGCAGGCGGCGTGTGGACGGGCAGCCCGAGCCTCCGCGCGTCCCGCTCGTGGTAGGGCGCGCTGAGGACGACCGCGGTCGCCCGCGCGCGCAGCTCGTCGGGAACCTCGAGCGGGTCGAAGAGCAGCAGCTCGCCGCCGGCCTCGATCGCGTAGGAGGAGACCTCCGGCGGCCACCACTCCTCGTCGTTCCAGTCGGGATGGCGCGACTGCCAGTGCCAGATCCCGGGCGTGACCTCGCGCATCACTCGACCTCGAGCAGGTCGACGACGAAGACGAGCGGCTCGTGCGGCTGGATCACCCCGCCGGCGCCGCGCGCGCCGTAGGCCAGCGCGCTCGGGATCGTCAACCGTCGCCGGCCGCCGACCTTCATCCCGGCGACGCCCTGGTCCCAGCCCGGGATCACCTGGCCCTTGCCGAGCCGGAACTGGAACGGCTCACCGCGGTTCCACGAGGCGTCGAACTCCTCGCCCGAGCGGAACGCGACGCCGACGTAGTGCACCGTCACCTTCGAGCCGGCCACCGCCTCGTCGCCGCCGCCCTCGACGAGGTCGTCGATGCCGAGCTCGAAGGGGATGTCCCCTTCCGGCTTCGCGATCACCGGCCGTTCCACGAAGATGGAACCTACATGGAACGGATCTCCGCGCACGTCTGGTGGATGCCGCCGGGCCCGCCCGACCGCCCCTCGCTCTGTGCGGTCGTCGGGGAGCGTTGGACGGTCGCGCTCGACGCAGGCTCGTCGCGGGAGCACACGCGCGCCTTTCTCGACGGGGTACCGTCGCGCCCGGCCGCGGTCGTGTACACGCACTCGCACTGGGACCACGTCTTCGGCGGCGTCGAGCTCGACGCGCTCGTGGTCGCGCATCGCGTGACCGCGGCGAACCTCGCCGATATGGCGGAGCTCGACTGGAACGACGACGCGAACGTGAACGACGACATCCGCGAGGAGCTGCCGGCGCCACGCACGGTCGAGATCGCGCAGGCGGACGTCGTCTTCGACGACGCACTCGAGCTCGACCTCGGCGGCGTGAGCGTGCGCGTCGAGCACGTCGTCAGCGACCACTGCGACGACGCGTGCGTCATCCTCGTGCGACCCGACAAGCTGCTCTTCGTGGCCGACGCGCTCTGCGCGGGCCGGGACGTGCTGACGCGCGGGAAGGCGCTCCCCCTCTACGAGCGGATCCTCGCCTACGACGCCGACCGTTACGTCGAGGGCCACCACGAGGCGGTCACGACGCGCGCGGAGCTGGAGGAGCTGATCCAGAAGGCACGTGCAGCGGCGGACGGCGAGGAGCTGCACGACAAAGACGGCGCCTATTTCGCCGCAGCGTTCGCGAGGTCGGCGTGAGCTCCGTCCTCGAGTCGACGCCGCCACGGTTCTCCGTCGACGAGGTCGGCGCGCTCGCGCGCGCGCTCTTCGGCTTGGGGGGCGAGGTGCGCGACCTCGGCAGCGAGCGCGACCAGGCGTTCCTCGTCGGCGACGCCGTCGTGAAGATCGCGAACGCCGCCGAGGACCCGGAGGTCCTCGCGTTCGAGGCCGCCGCCATCGAGCACGCGCTCCGCGTCGACCCCGGGCTGCCGATCGCGCGACAGCTCGCGACCGCGCTGCACGACGGCCACGTCGTGCGGCTGTTCGAGCGGATGCACGGCCGGCACGGCGGCGCCGACCTCTCCGATGCTGCGGTCGGCGACTACGGTCGCACGCACGCACGCCTGCAGCGCGCGCTGAGCTCGCTCTTTCACCCTGCCGCCGGCCGGGAGCTGCTCTGGGACCTCGCGCATGCATCGCAGTTACGGGCGCTCGTCGGGCACGTCGACGGCGGACGGCGAGGGCTCGTCGAAGCCGTCCTCGACCGGTACGAGGAGCGCGTCGCGCCGCGCTGGCGCTCGCTGCCCGCGCAGGTCGTGCACGGCGACCTCAACCTCGGCAACGTCCTGCTCGACGGCGACGGCCGGATCTCGGCCATCCTCGACTTCGGCGACGCGTGTCATACCGCGCGCATCGCCGACACGGCGATCGCGCTCGCCTCGCTGCTGCGCGGCCGCCCCGCCGACGACGTCTTCCGCGTCGCGCGGCTCGCACTCGACGGCTACGAGCCGGTCGAGCCGGAGGAGCTCGAGGTGGTCGGCGACCTCGTCGCGACGCGCCTGGCCGCGATCGTCACGATCAGTGCCTGGCGCGTCTCGCGCTACCCCGAGAACGCGGCCTACATCCAGCAGGAGGACGACGACTCGTGGAGGTTGCTCGAGCTGCGCGACGAGTTGGGCGCCGACCGCTTCTCCGAGGAGCTCGGTGCCGCGCGGCCGCTCGTCTCCACGCGCGAGCTCGCGCGGCGGCGGGAGGCGGCCATGGGCTCGCTGCTCACGAACCTGACGTACGACGAGCCGGTGCACCCGGTCCGCGGCGAGGGCGTCTGGCTCGTCGACGACGAGGGCCGGCGACTGCTCGACGCGTACAACAACGTCCCGGTCGTCGGCCACTGCCATCCACGGGTGACCGAAGCCGTCGTCCGCCAGACACGAACGCTGAACACGCACGCCCGCTACGCGTACGAGCCGCTCGTCGAGCTCGCCGAACGCCTGCTCGCGACGATGCCGGGCCTCGACACCGTGATGCTGGTCAACTCCGGGAGCGAGGCGAACGACGTCGCGTGGCGGATCGCGCGCGGCGTCACGGGTAACCAGGGCGCCGTGGTGACAGAGCACGCCTATCACGGGGTGACGGCGGCGATCGCCGACCTCTCGCCGGAGGAGTGGCCGCGCGGGGAGCCGCCGCCGCACGTCACGCGCATCCCGCCGACCCTGGAGCTGCCGCCGCTCGACGGCGTCGCGGCGACCTTCCTCGACACCGGACTCACGAGCGATGGGGTCTTCCCGGCGACCGCCGAGCGCGCCCAGGCGCTCGTCCGGGCGACGCACGACGCGGGTGGCCTCTTCGTCGCCGACGAGGTGCAGATCGGCTACGGGCGCAGCGGCGAAGACCTCTGGATGTACCGCCACCTCGGTCTCGAGCCCGACCTCGTCACGCTCGGCAAGCCGATGGGGAACGGCTATCCGGTCGCCGCGGTGCTCACGCGCCGCGAGCTCGTCGAGCGATTCCCGTACGCGGGCACCGTCTTCAGCACGTTCGGCGGCAACCCGGTGGCGGCACAGGCGGCGCTCGCCGTGCTCGACGTGATCGAGGACGAGCGGCTCGTCCTGCACGCGAAGCGCGTGGGGGAGTCGCTGCGCGCATGGATCCGCGCGCTCGCCCATCCGGCGATCCGCGACGTCCGCGGCATCGGCCTGCTCACGGGGGTCGAGCTGGACTCGCCGGAGCGGGCGCGCGCCGTGGTCGACGCCCTCCGCCGCGACGGCGTCCTGATCGGGCGCACGGGACGGAGCGACGAGGTGCTGAAGATCCGGCCGCCGCTGCTCTTCGACGATTCTCACGTGGCGCGGCTGCTGGAGGCCCTGGACAGCTCCCTACACTGAGCCCATGAAGCGCGTCGCCCTGCTGGGCGCCACCGGCTCGATCGGGCGCCAGGCGATCGAGATCGTCGAGGAGCATCCCGAGCTCGAGCTGTGCGCCGCCGCGTCGTCGACGACGCCGCTCGACGACGTCGACGCGCCGCTGAAGCAGGTCGGCGGCGATCTCGTGGAGCTGCTCGAGCGGGCGCAGCCCGACGTCGTCCTGAACGCCGTCGTCGGCTTCGCCGGGATCCACGCGACGCTCTGGGCGCTCGAGCACGGCATCGACCTCGCGCTCGCGAACAAGGAGTCGCTCGTTGCCGGCGGCGAGCTCGCGTGGGCGCTCAACCGGTCGGGGGGCGGCCGCATCCTGCCGGTGGACAGCGAGCACTCGGCGCTCTTCCAGTGCCTCGAGGGGCAGAAGGGCGTGGACACGCTCGTGCTGACCGGTTCCGGTGGCCCGTTCCGCGGGCGCACGCGCGAGGAGCTGACCGGCGTGACGCCCGAGCAGGCGCTCGCGCACCCGACGTGGCGGATGGGCCCGAAGATCACGATCGACTCAGCGACGCTCGCGAACAAGGGGCTGGAGCTGATCGAGGCGCACTTCCTCTTCGACCTGCCGTACGAGCGGATCGAGGTCGTGCTCCAGCCGACGTCGATCGTGCATTCGCTCGTCCGCTTCCGCGACGGCGCCGCGCTCGCACACCTCGGCTATCCCGACATGCGCGTGCCGATCTCCTATGCGCTCACGTATCCGGAGCGCGCCGCGACGCCGCTCGCCCGGCTCGACCTGACCCGCCTGACGCTGGAGTTCCAGGCGCCCGACCTCGAGACGTTCCCGATGCTCGCGCTCGCACGCGAGGCGGGGGAGAAGGGCGGCACGTACCCGTGCGCGTACAACGCGGCGAACGAGGTCGCCGTCGCCGCCTTCCTCGCCGGCCGGCTCCCGTTCCTCGCCATCCCGGAGGTGGTCGCGGAGGTGCTCGGCCGCGTCGACGGCGCCAGCGCGCGCGATCTCGGCGAGCTCGTCGAGGCGGACCGGGTTGCGCGCGGGCTCGCCGAGGAGGGGTTGAAGGTGGCATGACCTACCTCGTCGTCGCCGTCGGGCTCCTGCTCCTGATCTTCCTGCACGAGCTGGGTCACTTCCTCGCGGCCCGCGCCGTCGGGATCAAGCCGCGCAAGTTCTACGTCGGCTTCCCGCCCGCGCTCGCGAAGGTGCGGCGGAACGGCGTCGAGTACGGGATCGGCGCGATCCCGCTCGGCGGCTACGTGCGCATCCCCGGCATGCACCGGCCTGCGGCGAAGGATTTCGACGTGTGGATCCGGCCCGCGCTGCACGAGGAGTCGTCGCTCGCGCCGGTCGCGCAGCGCATCAGACGCCAGCTGGACGGCGAGCGGTACGACGAGGTGCGCGCCGAGCTGCCGGCGCTGCGCGAGCACCTGGAGGTCGCGCACCTCTCCGACGCAGGCCGGCGCTCGGCCGAGCGCGCGCTGCGCGAGGTGGACGAGGCGACCGGGGAGGACGCCTACTGGCGGCAGCCGACGTGGAAGCGGCTCGTCGTGATCGCCGCGGGGCCGCTCGCGAACGTCGTGGTCGCCTTCGTCGTGTTCTTCGCGGTCTTCGCGACGGGCGCGCCGACGAACGAGCCCGGAACGTCCGTCGGCTCGGTGGAGGCGAACACGCCCGCGCAGGCTGCGGGCCTGCATGCAGGCGACCACGTCCTCGCGGTCAACGGCGTCCACACGGAGACGTTCGACGCGATCTCCCGGCGCATCCGCTCGAGCCACGGCAAGCCGATCACGGTGACGGTCGAGCGGGACGGGCAGCGGCTCGTCCTCGGCCCGCACCGCACGATCAAGTCCGGCGACCGCTGGGTGTGGGGCTTCGTGCCCGCGCAGGTGCTGCGCTCCTACGGGGTCGGCGAGTCGCTCGGCAAGGCCGGCTCGCTCTGCTGGCAGATCACGACGGGCACGGGGCAGGCGATCGGCGGCCTCTTCCACTCGCGCGAGCGCGGCCAGCTGACGGGCACGGTCGGGATCGTCAAGGAGTCCGCGGCGGCGCTCCAGGTCGGGCTGCCGTACTACCTGCAGATCCTCGCCCTGGTCAGCATGTCGCTCGCGCTGCTGAACCTCCTGCCGCTGCTCCCGCTGGACGGCGGGCACATCGCCGTCTCGATCGTCGAGGCGGTGCGCCGGCGGGCGCTGGCCCGGGAGGTCTACGAGCGGGTCTCGATCGTCGGCATCGCGCTCGTGCTGTTCGTCGCGTTCATCGCACTGAACAACGACCTGACGGGCGGTCCCCGCTAAAAGTTACGAAGTCTCCAACGAGACGGCACAACTCAATGACGGGGATACTCCCCGTTTCGTGATTTCGTGACGAAGTCGTTGCATCTCAACGTGCGCTGAGCCCGGAGGGCGATCCGCGCGGTGGGGCTAGACTGGTTGCGATGGCAAGCACGCGCCAGATCACGGTCGGGGACGTGAAGGTCGGGGGCGGTGCGCCGGTCGTCGTGCAGTCGATGACGACGACGAAGACGCACGACGTCCCGGCGACGACCGCCCAGATCGCCGAGCTGGCGAGCGCCGGCTGCGAGATCGTGCGGGTCGCCGTCCCGAAGACGGAGGACGCCGAAGCGCTCGGCAAGATCGTCCGCTTCTCGCCGGTGCCGATCATCGCCGACATCCACTTCAACGCGAGCCTGGCCCTGAAGGCGATCGAGCAGGGCGTCGCCGCCGTCCGGATCAACCCGGGCAACATCGGCGGGCCCGACAAGGTCGCCGAGGTCGTGCGGGCCGCGAAGGCGAAGGGGATCCCGATGCGGATCGGCGCCAACTCCGGCTCGCTGCCAAAGCACCTCGAGGACGTCGCGCACCGCGACCAGGCCGAGGCGCTCGTCGAGGCCGCCCTCGAGGAGGTGCGCCTGCTGGAGTCGCTCGACTACTACGACTTCAAGATCAGCGTCAAGTCGAGCCACGTGCCGACGATGATCCGCGCGTACCGGCTGCTCTCCGAGAAGGTGCCGTACCCGCTCCACCTCGGCGTGACCGAGGCCGGCACGGTCTTCAGCGGCTCGATCAAGAGCGCCGTCGGGATCGGCACGCTGCTCGCCGAGGGGATCGGCGACACGATCCGCGTCTCGCTCTCCGCCGACCCGGTGGAGGAGCCGAAGACGGCGTTCGAGATCCTCAAGGCGCTCGGGCTGCGCGAGCGCGGGCCCGTGATGATCGCGTGCCCGTCGTGCGGCCGCGACAACGTCGGCGTGCACACGCTCGCCGAAGAGGTCGAGACACGCCTCGCGAGCTACCCACAGGCATTCGAGGTCGCCGTCCTCGGCTGCGCCGTCAACGGCCCGGGGGAGAGCGGCGACGCCGACTTCGGCATCGCCGGCGGCCGCGACGTCGGCTTCATCTACGCCCACGGGCGCGTGCTGAAGAAGGTCAGCTCCGACATCCTGATCGACGAGCTCTTCCACGAGATCGACAAGTGG
>Ga0070684_100004867_pt1 | contig 10258 bp, 9 predicted proteins | sample KBSC723LmetaG_FD_65653 | JGI IMG/M metagenome (GOLD analysis project Ga0070684, IMG submission 65653) | Corn rhizosphere microbial communities from Kellogg Biological Station, Michigan, USA - KBS C7.2-3L metaG | ecosystem: Host-associated > Plants > Roots > Rhizosphere ...
TGACGACTGCCTTCTCCTCGAAGAAGACGCAGAATGCGTCACCGTGATACCCAGCTATCCCGGAGTACGTCTTTGGCCCGACACCGCACGAACCGTATTTGGTGGCGATAAGTGCGGGACAAAGGTCGCTCACTATAGCGAGAAGAAAAGGCTTGATGCCAATGCAGGAATTGGTTTTTCCAATTGGCCTACAAAGCTTCGAAGGCTATACTTTCTGAGTTCGCCGAATGAGTGTACGGGCCTGAGCGTCAAACCCCTCTCGCCGCGCGAGGCCATGCTTGAGCTCGTTAAGTATTCCTATCTGATGGATGTTACCGATCGTCCGCGGCTGCAGCAAGACTTTGAACGGATAGCGAAGTTTGCTCTCAATCCGGTTTTTTTTCGCTTAGCTTTCCCGCATGATTATTCTCAGCTTGCAAGCGTTCGCCAAGCGATCTTGAGCGACTCTGCAGTGGCCTAAGGAGTGCCGCTAGACTCGTTTCGCGATCAGGCGAAGGGCGCGCATTGGATAGTAGAGGAAGCTGATGGCCTCCGGTACGCGTAGGAAATTCCGATCTGCTGGTTTAGGGACAAAAACGACATTCGCCACGCAGCGCAGCTTGTCCCAGGGTTGCTTGAGCAAAGACAAATGTGAAAAGACCCGAGGAGGACCGGCGGAGAGCTCCAAACAGGAGGCGCGCAATTTCGGAGGAAGAGAGACGGAGGAATAGATTTCGGGAAGTGGAGTTCCCAGTAGCAGCGAGCATGCGGCGAGTGTCTGGCAAACAGCGGGCTCTAAACCAAACCGCCTAGCCTTTTCCTTAACCCGGTGCCACTCGGGAGATTGACTGATGCATGTCTGATGCACATCCACGAGCCACTTGAGGCCCCGCCACTGGTGATCGGCAGCATGTATGCACAGATACAGAAATTGCCACTCCGGAGACAGTTGTCTGGCAGGTGCTCCAAAGAAATTGCTGCGTCGAGCTTCGTACCACAGATCGGTTACAGCAGCAGCATCTCGCGACGAGTGCTGTACCACCTGCCAATGGAGCTCGATCAGGCTGGAGTACCCGGAGAACTTGCGCTCAAAAGAGTAGTGGCGCCCGTGTCGGAGGTCGAGTTGACGAAAGAAATCTTCGCTGAAAACGTCCGAGTATCCCGCGGCCCGAATGATTTCCAGGGTGTGACCAACTTCCGATGGTGGAACGAGCAGGTCGATATCGGTGCAGGCACGACTAGCAGAGTCTTCAAAGAGAGAATTTGCCAGAGCAACGCCTTTGAGCGGCATAGCCGGGATTCCAGCATCGCCTAACCGATGCAACAGACCAACAAGTTCGTCTGAAGCACGCTGGTTCATTAGCGCTGTCGCCAGGTAGGCACGTTTCAGTTCGGTCTGGATTGCGTCGGGTACTGCGAAGAACTCTAGATCGCGAAGGTTGCGGTACACGAGCGGCCAAGTTTGGTGATCGTAAACCCGGGCAAGGAGTTCAGGCCACCGTACCGGAAGTGCAAGAAGGCTTCGAGCGCATCTCTGTTCGTCAGAGGTTAGCTGCCCGCGCGAGACTAGGAGAAATAGGCGGTCTTCCGGACATAAGTTGGACCATTCATTCTCATTGGCTTGAAACGTAACCGCCTCCGAAGGCCTTGCTCCTCATCCTACAACGTTACCCAAGACGTTCGATAAAGAAGTGCTTGGAGTCCCCAGGCTAGTCATCGCTTAAAGGACTTTACGGTGAATGAGGGTGTACTTGATATGCCGTAATCTACATTCATGTTGTCAGCGAATTTCGCCGACAACACAGCTGTGGTTGAATCGGGAAGAAAAAGGTCCTATTTCCGGTTGTTGGATGAGCAAACCGATTAGTCGAAACCGAATTCCACCTCCTTCATGATGCTCAAATTGCACGAGATGAATCTCAAGGAACTGCTAGGTCGTGATCCCCTAAAGATCGACCTCGAGAACGTTCGTCCTGGAATTCTTGGCCGTAGGGTCATGGTGACTGGGGCTGCCGGATCGATTGGATCTGAGCTCTGCAGCGAGATCCTCAAGTGCGGCCCGGCCAAACTGGTGTGTGTCGACCGGGCAGAGACCGAACTCTTCTCTTTGCGCCAGAAGCTGCCGCATTCTGAAAACATTAGCCAAGTCACGTTTGCTATCGCCGACGTCGGTAATCGATCCAGCATGCAGAGACTGCTTCTCAAGCAAAGACCAGAAATCATTTTCCATGCTTCGGCGTATAAGCACGTGCTTATGACGGAGGAGAACGTACCGGAAACAGTCCAGAACAACGCGCTTTGCGTTGTTAGCCTAGTTCCGCTTGCGGAGGCGGTCGGCACTGAGATTTTCGTGTTGATCTCCTCTGACAAGGCCGTAGATCCGACTAGCGTGTTGGGGGCCACCAAGCGGATCGGCGAAATGGTCCTTGCCTCAAGACCATCCGCAATGCGCTGCATCTCGGTGCGCTTCGGTAACGTACTTGGATCGGGAGGCAGCGTCGTTCCGACTTTATGCGAGCAACTCCAGAACAATCAGCCCCTCACCATCACACATCCAGAAATGAAGCGCTTCTTCATGAGCGTGCGTGAAGCCGTATTACTGGTTCTCAAGGCAGCGATGACCGGCAAGCATGGAGACATCCTGGTCCTCGAAATGGGGGAGCCGGTGCGCATTATCGACCTCGCGCATCGTTTGATCCGTCTCTCAGGAAAGGCGGACGAGGACGTTGAAATTCAGTTCATCGGGATACGCGAGGGTGAGAAACTCGAAGAAAAATTCTTTTACGCGAATGAAATCGCCGTTCCGACCGTCTTCCCTAATATCAAATGTGCTGTAGGCCCGAGCCGAGAATGGGGAGAGTTGAGCGGTCAACTAGAAGAGCTACGGGAGGCTCTGCACATCGGCGACGAGGCTCTGGTGAAAACCAAGCTTAAGAGCATTGTCCCGGAGTATTGCCCGCCCGAACCGCGGAGCGTAACTAAGGCATAGCGAACGCGAGGGAGAATCTGCTCTCGGCGTTCAGGGCGTCGGCGAGATGCAACCTTCTGGGATTGGTCTTTCGTCTTTCGTGGTTGGTCTTTGGTCGGCGCGAACGAGAGTACCTGTCACGCTACTTTCCGGCCGCTTCCGTATCACGATACCTTAGGGGTTCTCTTTCACTGCCCGGAGGAACCTTGTTCGATGTCCGCCCGAATCTCGCCCAGCCAGGTGCACTTCCTCTCGCTTCCAACTGCCATCTTTTGCGCCCAATGCGAACTGATTAGCGCCAATACGACTCCACATTGCTTGGCATGCGGCAGCAAGGCGGTGCTTGGATTGTCGCGTCTCCTCGGTGGTTCTTTGCGCGGACAGGCTTCTGCGCGATTGATCGAGGATGACGAATTGAACCGCCTTGTGCGGCAACTGTTGTGCACGGTTCCCGGAGCCGAGCAGGACCAAGGCGACTTCTCTGTATCCCACCCGGAGGAGGTCCACGCCACCGCACATGAAACCCATGTGCCACTTTCAAAGATCGGGCTCGAACCGGCCATTGGCGTGATCACCGAGCGAGCTCAGGTCTTAACCGGGGCTAGTGGCGCGGCCATCGCGCTGCGACGGGGGGACGAGGTGATTTGCCGTGCTCGCGCGGGGAGAACTGCTCCGGACCTCGGTGTACGCCTGCAGACCGACTCCGGAGTTTCTGCGGAGTGCATGCGCCGCGGCGAAGTCGTCCTCTGCCACGACGCCCATTCGAGCCCCTGCGCCGACAGGGCGACCTGCGAACGGCTGGGCGTGAGGTCGATTCTGGCCGCTCCATTGCGCCAGTTCCATCGCACCCTGGGAATCTTCGAGGTATTATCCCCCGCTCCCGAAGCCTTCGACACCCAAGACGTTGCAACCATGCAGCTGCTCTCCAGCATGATGGTTACTGCCATTACCCGCTTGTCGCGTCTGGGCACAATTTCTCGGCAGTAACGTGTTACCTTCCATTGTCCTGCCATTGTCCTTCTTATTTCCTGGCCAAGCAGCTCTGCTGGGTTAAGATGGAACCACTTTCCGTATGCATAGGGGAGCCAGGCCGGACGGACCCGAGACCTCTATTTTCGGACGCGACCGGCGGCGCTCACGTCGCCACCGCGTTCATACTCCTGCCTACGCGAGTTTGAGCGGCAGCTCGCAGGGTTCCGTTATCGAGTTGAGCGAGATCCTCAACATCAGCGAAAAAGGGATGTGCATCCAGGCACCCTCGCAGATGAAGATTAACCGGTTGTTGCCGCTTTGTTTGGAACTATCGGCCACCGGATCGCGCATTTACGTTTTGGGTCATGTGGTTTGGTCAGAAAGTTCCGGTAAGACCGGGATTCGATTCCCCGATGTCTCCGCCCCGGAACTGACGCATTTGCATCAGTGGCTTGAGGCAAATGCAGTAGCGGAAGCAGTTGCTAACGTGAACGATGGACACGCCCCTGAAGCCAACCCGGAATCGGCCTCAGTCCAGTCGAAACCGGCGTCTTCGCCCAGCTATACCTCAATGGTTGCCGAGTGGGCGGAAATCGAGAAAGAAGTCGACTCCTGCGGTCCGGACCTCGATCCAGCGTTACACCTGATTGCACAGCGGGCTCTTACCCTGACTTGGGCAAGCGGCACGGCTATCGCGCTGATCAATAGCCTGGCGCCTTCCGAGATGGTCTGCCGCGCGAGGGGTGGTAGCGATTCGCCAGAAATAGGAGCGCGACTCGACAGCAACTCCGGGTTCAGCGGCGAGTGTGTTCGGACCGGGACGGCCATCGTTTGCGACGACACAGAATATGACTCGCGCGTCGACCGGAAGAGTTGCCGCGCGCTGGGTATTCGCTCGATCGTGGCCTGCCCGGTAAAGCGGTCGAACGAGGTGATTGGCATCTTGGAGGTGTTTTCTCCTGAGCCGGCCGCGTTCTGGGAGAACGACGTAACGGTCTTGCAACGGCTCACCACTTTTATTGTTCACGCCGTCGACCGCGCTCAGCATGCCCGCCGCGACGCCCTGGCTTTTGCAACCATCAGCCCATCGAGCGAGTCGGTCCCCTTCGCGGAACGGGCACTGCTGGGCGAAACCGCTTCGCGACGGTTCCCCTTACGGGCCGTGCTCATTGCTGCCGGAATCTTGTGTTTCGGTGTGGCGCTTTGGGCCTTGGGTCCTTGGGTATCCAGGCTGATGGGACCAAGCTCTTCGTTCTCAATCCCCGCTTCGGCGGAAGCCGATTCTCCGGGGGATCCCTATTCCCAAATGGATTTGTCTGAAGTCCGCAGGCTGGCTGGACAGCACGATCCACGCGCGGAGTATGTGCTCGGGAAACGATATGTCAATGGGGACGGCCTGCCACGGGACTATCGCGCGGCAAGAGATTGGTTTCTGGCCGCCGCTGACCAGGGACATATTGCGGCGCAAGGCAAACTTGCGGCATTGTTCTGGAAAGGCAAGGGTGTACCGCAGGACTATGCCAAAGCGTATTATTGGGCGCTGCTTGCTCAGGCGGGGGGCGATAAACAAAGCCCTTCGATCGTCGCAGGTTGTGCTGCGCGCTTAAGTCCGGCACAGATTTCCGCCGAGCAGAAGCAAGCGAACCAGTGGCTGCATTCCCATCCCATCGGCAAACCCGAGTAACCACTTTCCTGTTCGTGCTGCTCTACAATATAGGCAGAGGTTTCCGTTGTCTTCCCTCCGTGAAGTGCTCAATCAGAACGTGCGGATAGGCGAACTCTATGAGCCAATCGAGCGGAACCGTATCCGCTGTTTTGCTTGTGGGCATTGCTGTCCGATTCCTGAAGGACAAGCAGGTGTCTGCAAGGTACGGTTCAATCAGGGTGGAAAACTGTACGTTCCTTGGGGATACGTGGGCGGAGTTCAGTGCGATCCAATTGAGAAGAAGCCGTTCTTCCATGCGTACCCGGGAGCCCTGGCGTACAGCTTTGGAATGCTGGGATGCGATCTGCATTGCTCCTATTGCCAGAACTGGGTAACTTCGCAAGCCTTGCGCGATCCTCAAGCCGTTTCACCGCCCCTCCAAGCTTCTCCTGAATTGTTGGTGAAAGACGCACTCAGCCAGGGGGCCAAACTCTTGGTCAGCACCTACAACGAGCCCCTGATCACCGCCGAGTGGGCGGTGGAGATATTCAAGGCGGCCCGGGCCGCCGGACTTAAGACAGCCTTCGTTTCGAACGGCAATGGGACGCCGCAGGTGCTCGAATACCTGCGGCCTTGGATCGATTTCTACAAAGTCGACCTGAAGAGCTTCGATGACCACCACTATCGGCAACTGGGCGGGCGTATCGGTCCGATCCTCGAGACGATCCAGCGGCTGCACTCGATGGGAATATGGGTTGAGATCGTCACGCTCCTCATCCCTGGATTCAACGACTCTGATGATGAACTACACCGGCTGACTGATTTTGTCGCAAGCGTCTCGCCTGAGATCCCCTGGCACGTAACGGCTTTTCACAAAGACTACAAGATGTCTGACCCTGCGGACACGAAGCCAGAAGACCTGATGCGTGCTGCAGAGATAGGAAAGGCGGCCGGGCTGCACTACATCTATGCTGGCAACCTGCCGGGGAGAGTGGGCGATCTTGAGGATACTCGTTGCCACAAATGTGGAAACACGCTGATTCGCCGCTACGGATACCTCATCGAAGACTATCGGCTGACGCCTCAAGGTTGCTGCTCGAATTGCGGCACCGCGCTTCCCGGTCGCTGGGCTGAGCGATTCGAACAACAGATTACAGACCGGCCTTTTTTGCCGAGCAAGCATGGCAAACTGGTTGAGATCAGCTGATCTGGTGTGGAAGCTTTTACACGGCACGGGGCAGCGGAGCTTCCTTTCCCCTGCATCTCTATTGGGAGCGCTCCAAGTTCAATGCCGCCCTGAGTGCGGCGATCGCTGTTGAGATCCCAATAACTACGCTGTGGCTCCGATCACAACAATCCGGATTCTCGGAATCGTACTCCTGTTTACGTCGCTAGCGGCTCTGCCGCAAGCATCCCGTGCCCAAATACAGAACCCGACCATCGCTTCCCTGCCGCCGTCACATGTGATTGCCCCCGCGCCTTCCTACTCTTTTCCAACCGAAAAGTACGCGTTCTCCGTGCACTGGCAGTTCTTCAACGCAGGAACCTCGACGGTCATGATGCAACGCACGTCCGCCGGACTGAGAGTTATGGCAACGGCGGATTCCGCTGGAATGGCTGACAAAATCTTCCGCGTGCACGATATCTTCAATGCTGACGTCGATCCGCGCACTTTCTGTACCCTTCACGTGTCAAAGCACAACGAAGAAGGCCCGCGGCGCCGCGACTTCGAGGTTGCTCTCGACTATGCGCACCGTAAGAGTCAGCTTGACATGCGTGACCTGAAAACCTCTGAGACCAAACACACGGAATTCGACATTCCGTCGTGTGCCACAGATGTTGTCAGCGGATTTTTTTACGTCGCCTCATTGCCCTTGGCGCCGGGCTTTTCCCATACATTCCCTGTCAACGACAATGGCAAAACCATTGACGCTCGCATTCAGGTGGAAGGACGCGAAGCCGTAAAGGGGCCGGCCGGCGAGTTTCAAACGTTGCGCGTAAAGGCCGAGCCCATATCCGGTCCAATGAAGGGGAAAGTCACCCTGCTAGTCTGGTTTACCGATGACTCGCGCCATATTCCGGTGCAGATGAAATCCAAATTGGCATTCGCAACCCTCTTGTTCCAATTGCAAAAGCCTGGCCCGCAACCTAGCGGGAAGTAGATACGTTTCAACTGCTTGCGGCACGGATGATCTCCGCGGAATCGAAAGCGATCGCCTTTGGGGTCCCACCCTTTGGGCGGTTAACCGGAACGGCCTTCGGAATGATGGCCGACACATGCGCCAGCCTGCCCGCTTCCTCGCGAGCATGCTTCAGTTCGGCCCGGTCGGACTTGGAATCGGTGCAATTCTTCACGATTTGCGAGTAATACTCATAGGCCTTGTCGTTCTTGCCGAGCGCAGCCGCTGCGGTTGCAGCGCCGTAAAGCGAATTGAAGCGCCCCCGATTCACCGTCAGCGTGATCTCGTATTCTCGAAGCGCCTGCTCCGGACGTTTTGCCAGCAAAAGCATGTCGCCAATCATCTCGTGCGCAGGAATGCCTTCGCTCGACTCCGCCTCGCCCTGTTCCTTGTCCGCGATCCCACGCAAGAGCGTGACCGCATTGTCGACGTTGCCATGGGCGAATTCTAGCCATCCTCTGGCTACGACCAACTCATCGCTAACAGCTGCATACTCGCCCTGGTCGTCCTTCCTCTTGGGCTCGAGCTTCTTCTGGATTTCTTCCAGTCTTGCTACCTCCTTCTCGACCTGCTCGGCATTGCCGGAACGGGCGGCGCCAATCGATCGAGCCATGTAGGTGAGCGAGTGCATGACGTCGTCAGCCCCGTCGACCGGGGTAAGTTGCGCAGCAGAGTTCCAATCATGCAACTCAAGCGCGTACGACACTGGATACGCAGACAATGCAAATAGCCGTGGATCAAACCCCATGCCGTACATGTCTTTCATGGGCGGCATGGCGCGAACATCGCTGATGATCTTCTGTGCCTCCTCCTCACGACCGGTCTGCAGGTAGGCATATACCAGAAAGTCCATCGCATGGAATTGGTGCCCTTCTCCGCCCATGTGCATGGCGGCTTCTTTCTGAGTGGCGGCGATCGAAGCGACATTTGAGTCAATGTCGTCCTGCCATAGGCCCAGCCGCGCGAAGATATGCGCCGGCATGTGCAAGGCATGAGGCGCTGCGGGAGCCAGCTGTGCGTACTTTCGTGCCGCTGGCAGCCCCTTCTCAGCCATATCCGGCTTATCGTAGGTGTGGATCAGGTAGTGTGCCACTCCAGGATGGTCCGGTTCCTCAGCAAATAGCTTCTCGAGAACGGCCGCCGCTTTCAAACGATATGCGTTCGTCTTGTCGTGGTCGGGCTCGGCCGCCAGCAAACTCAGCGCGTAAAACGCAGCCGCTTCGTGATCATCGGGATTTCGCTGGGAAACTTTTGCCATGGCCTTCGAGTAGGCCTGGGAGCGTTTCGCATATGGACGACCAGGATTTGAGTAAAAAGAAGCTAGTGCGTTGATGTAGCCCTTCTCACGCGGAGTCGTGTGCAGCGATTTCGCCTCCTTCAGTTCGGTCTCGCCTTGTGCAAGCACGGTTTCATCAGGGCGGTTCCATAGCTGGTGCCAGCCGCTCATTGCCATCCCCCAACGTGCCATGGCGCAGTTTGGATCATCCTTCTTGACTTGTAGGAACTGCTTTTGCGCTTCCTCGTACCAGAAGGAATGCAACATGGCCACCCCGCGTTCCAGGGATCCCTGCACCGTGGCCGCGCATGAGGTGGGGAAATGCACCGTGCCGACCTGCGCTTCGGTCATCTCCTCGTGATGCTCGTGGCCTTCGCCTTTCTCGTCTGCGATTGCTAGCGAGGAACCACCGAGAACGAATGCCAAGGCACCCGCGAGAAACATGCTTTTCATGGAAACACCGCCGAAAACAGAGTCTATGCCGGCAGGGATAAGAAGGTCAAAAAGGGCTACTGAATCTTGAATCTCTCACTAATCAATCGCTGCAAACGAGGCTTGTAGAGAATGTCGTAGGCAAGCTCTTTGTCGGGAAACATGGCCAGCGCAGCCCGTTTTGCTCCGGCGGCGAGTTCTGAGGCTTCTTCGATCGTCAGATTCGGGTCTTGACTGATCACTGACATCACCATGCTGATCATGATCTGCAACCGCCGTATTTTCTGCGCTTCGCCCTGCGACTCGTTGCCTTGACCCGGATCTCTCACTCTTAAATTAGATGACCTGCCTAAGGCCGGCGTTGCGTCTTTCTTGACCACCCAGGTGTATCAAAGCAGCCCTCACGCTACAATCAAGCGTCTTAGGAGTCGAGGATCCACCATGTCAGAAGCAGCAATGCCTCTACCCAACGAGAAGCTTGTGCGAGTGTTCGATACCGAGCAGGAATCAGAAGCCATGGTGGTCAAGGGGCTGCTGGATTCCGCTGGGATCGACTCTCATTTCGGCGATAACGAAAACTCACCTGATGTTTTGCCGGTCGGCGGAGTCGGCATCCTGGTGCGCGAACGCGATGCTGCACAAGCGCGCCAGCTGATCGAGGAGTACCGGCGAACGCCCGAGCAGGAAATTGCCGAGCAGGCCGAATTTGATGAATCCCCCATGGAAGCTAGCGGCAGTGAGGAACCCGAACGTTAACATCCCACCCACTAGATAAGCCGCTTGCGGGTTGTCGGCAGATTCAGCGG
>Ga0070684_100004869_pt1 | contig 10254 bp, 9 predicted proteins | sample KBSC723LmetaG_FD_65653 | JGI IMG/M metagenome (GOLD analysis project Ga0070684, IMG submission 65653) | Corn rhizosphere microbial communities from Kellogg Biological Station, Michigan, USA - KBS C7.2-3L metaG | ecosystem: Host-associated > Plants > Roots > Rhizosphere ...
GATTATCTGAGTGTCGATTCCAGCTCGGATGACGACAGCATCAATACCGCCGTCTCGGTGACCTGGAAGAAGGCGTCCACGCCCGAGGATCGCGCGGAGGCTTCGAGAACCTGGGATTTGCCGCGTCCCGAAACTGCCGGCCGCGGTAACGCCACGTCTTCCGCCTCGAGATCCACGTCGTCGGCTTCCTCGCCGCCTCGCGAAGCTGGCGATGACCGGCCCGTGCTTCGCCGCAAGGATCCCGATCCTGCTCCCGTGCCCCAGGCGGAGTCTGGTCCTGACAAGCCGCAGGAAGCCGCGACAGCGGCCCCGCCCAAGGTTTCGCCCAAGGAAGAAGAGCCGGACAACAGTCCTCCGCCGACTCAAATGCGTCCGCCCGATCCGAAGCCGGATGAAGACGATCCCGGCAAGCCGGCGCTGCGTCGTGGCGTGCCCGCACCACGGCGCCAGAGTGCCCCTGTCGAGGAACCCAAAGTCATGGCCGCGGCCGCGCCGCCGCTCGTGAAACCATCGACAGGCCCACCGCCGCCAGCGCCGGTTGAGCCACTAGTGGTGCCGCAAGCGGTTCCGCTCGGCGACGATCCGATCATCACCAAAGCTCGGGAGGCGGCGTTGGCTTACTCGGAGACGTTGCCGAATTACCTGGTCCAGCAGATGACCACGCGGTATCAGAGCGATCGTCCGAAGTCGGGCTGGCAGGCTCTCGATATCGTGACCGCCGATCTGACCTATCAGGATGGCCGCGAGAGCTATAAGAACATCAAGGTCGGTAACAAGAGCGTGAACACGTCCATGGATGAAATTCCAGGCACGCGGTCGACGGGCGAGTTTTCAACGCTTCTGGAAGAGTTGTTCGAGCCGGGCGCGACTAAATTTCGTGCGGGCGGACAGGATACGATCCACAACCGCTCAGCATACGTCTACAATTTTGAGGTAACGCGCGAACTCTCGCGCTGGAGGATCGAAGCGCCTTCGCAACTTTACTATCCAGCCATCAAGGGATCCGTCTGGATCGATAAGGAAACCTCGCGCGTTATGCGCATCGAGCAGTCGGGCAAAGGCATGCCTGCATTGTTCCCGTTCGACACCGTCGAAACTACTGTGGACTACGATTTCATCCGGCTCGGCACATCGGGACCGTACCTGCTGCCGATTGAGTCCGAAGTGCTGAGCTGCCAGCGGGGCAGCAGCATCTGCTCGCGCAATAAAATCGAGTTCCGAAATTACAAGAAGTTCGGAGCGCAGTCCGACATCACGTTCGACAAGCCGTAACTGCGCGTCACTTCGGCTTGGAGTGAAATGGATCGGGTTCCGTGCCGTGTGGCGCTGGCTCCGGACTCTCGATATCCAGGTTGACGACGATCGGCTCCTGGCCGCTGCGCACCACCACTGCTTCCACCGGTTCATCTGGACGAGCGTTCATCTCCTGATGCGGAACAAACGGAGGTACATAGATAAAATCGCCAGGCCCGGCCTCCTCGACGAACTCCAGATGATCGCCCCAGCGGAAGCGGGCGCGCCCGTGGACGATGTAGAGGACGGTTTCAAGCTCACCATGGTGGTGCGCGCCGGTGCGGGCCGCCGGCTGCACTATAACGGTTCCCGCCCACAGCTTATTGGCGCCCGTGCGAGCGTGCGTGATGGCCGCCGCCCGGCTCATGCCCTGCGTCTGAGGAGTGTTCGTGTCGAGCTCGTCGGCTCGCACGATGCGAATTCCGTGCTGCTTCCAATCGGACACGTAGATAAGAGCCCCGGGTTACTTCTTAGCCGCCTTCGCCTTAGCTTCCTTCTCCGCTTTGATCAACGTGTCCAGATGCCGGGAATCCTTCTCGTTTTCCGTGCAGATGTATTCCCAAAGATCGCTGTCGGTGATCAGTGGAGTCCACTGCGTAACCTTCCACGGTCGCGTGTAGTACACCGGATCCTCAATAGTGATCTCGTCCTTCAAGTTTCCGTAGTCCGGACGCGAATAACGCTCGATCACGTGGAGTTTATCCGATGTACCGTGCCCCGCAAGATCAAGCCATGTGAGCCCGTTGAAGCCAATGGTATCGACCACCAGTTCGTCGCCCTCCCACTTTCCGACCGAATCGCCCCACCAGGTTGGATTTAGAGCCTTGGGATGATCGCGATTCAAAAAGATCTGGCGGAAGCTGTGCAGGTTGCCTTCGTATAGAATCACCACCAGGTTGGGTAGCTGAAGAATCTTCGAAGGATACGGATCGCGCCGGGGCACACCCGTCGGCAGGCAGCGCGCCTCGGGATCTTCCGTGCCTTCGTTGGCCTGGCGCTCTTTGAAGAGCTTCTCGCCGAAGGGCGTCATCGGCAACTCACCAACGTCGTAATCCTTGGCGATGTCCGACGTGTAGCCGGCGTAGCCCCACACCCCTGAAAGGTCGACGTGTCCGTCGGAAGTTCGCGGCGTGGGCCCAGGCGGCCCTTTCTTTACGCGGCCGTTCCCTTTGCGCTTGGACTTGGGTATCGTGCTCTCGGCCGGAAATTGCCCTTGAAGGAATGGGACGGCCGTCAGAACGAACGCCGACGTGGTAAGGATCGCGAGCAGAGTCTTCTTTCTCACGGTAAAAATCGCCTCTCACAAATTATACTCGCGGGGTGGTTTGGTATGCTCATACACTTATGAGCCTCTTCGCCGTCAAGCCGCTGGATGCGCTCCTTAAGGATGCCGGGCACGAAACTCTTCACCGCACCCTGGGCCCGGTCCAATTGGTGGCGCTGGGTATCGGCGCGATCATCGGCGCGGGGCTGTTTGTGCGAACCGCAGACGCTATCGCTCAGCGGTCTGGTCCTTCAGTAACGCTGGCCTTCATACTTGCCGGACTGGGCTGCGCTTTTGCGGGCCTGTGCTACGCAGAGTTTGCTTCCATGATTCCGGTCGCAGGGAGCGCTTATACCTATTCCTATCTGACCATGGGCGAATTAGTCGCCTGGATCATCGGCTGGGACTTGGTCCTGGAGTACGCGGTCGGCGCGGCCACGGTCGCAATTTCATGGAGCCAGTACTTCAACAGGGTTCTCGACTACATTAGCCCCGGGCTAAGCATCCCATATCAGTGGAGTCATTCTCCCCTGGAGACTCAAATGGGCACCGGTGTGCACGGTTTGATCAACCTCCCGGCCGCCGGCATTCTGCTCCTGATTTCTCTATTACTGATCCGCGGCACGCAGGAGTCAGCCTTTGTCAACAGCTTGATCGTGGTCGCGAAAGTCTCAATTGTCGTAATCGTGATTCTTGTTGGCTGGGGGTTTATGAACCCGGTCAATCACACCCCCTATATTCCTGCTGCTACGACCTATACAACTCCCGAAGGAGTGACCCATGACTATGGCGGGATCATGGGAATTCTGGGAGCCGCGGGCGTTGTTTTCTTCGCCTTTATTGGATTTGATGCGGTCTCAACCACTGCTCAGGAGGCCAAAAACCCCAAGCGGGATATGCCCATCGGGATTCTCGGATCTCTGGTGGTCTGCACGTTACTATATGTCGCCTTCGCTCACGTCCTGAGCGGCGTCGCTACTGTCGAAGATTTTCGAACCGCGGGTAAAGAAGCCTCAGTGGCGTACGCCATCAGCAAGTACATGACGGGATATGCGTGGTTAGCGAAACTCGTCACCGTGGCTATTCTGGCCGGCTTCTCGTCCGTCATCCTGGTCATGCTGTTCGGGCAATCGCGCGTGTTTTACTCCATGAGTGTTGATGGATTGGTTCCGAAGATATTCTCCGACGTTCATCCCAAATACAAAACTCCGTGGAAGTCCAACATGTTGTTTTTCGCCTTCACCGCCTTGTTCGCCGCATTTCTGCCGGAGGACATAGTGGGGGAGATGACCAGCATCGGTACTCTGTTCGCGTTCATTCTGGTTTGCGCCGGCGTTTGGATCTTGCGCGTGCGTCGGCCGGAGCTAGAGAGAGCCTTTAAAGCGCCCATTCTGCCGTTCACGGCTATTATGGGCATCGTCGTCTGTGGAGCAATGATTTACGGACTTGGTTGGACGAATTGGGCGCGGCTGGGCGGATGGATGGCGATCGGCCTGGTGATTTACTTCCTATATAGCCGCAAGCACAGCATCACGCATAATTCATAAGAGCATTCGGACGAACCATCCGATTCCACCCACGAGTAAAACGCCCGCTGCCGGGCGCCGCCACGATGCTGGGATTTTCCGCACCACCAGCCAGAGCACACCGAGAAGCATCGCCTGGGTGATCGCCGCGGCGGTAAGGTATGACGAAGGGAAAGCCGCGAACGGCAGCCCATGGGCCACCCCCAGCACCGGCACTACCGCCCAGCGGGCCTGGCTGTCGGGCAGAAATACGATTTCCGCGGCGAGATACGCCACGGTCAACGCGAGTAGTGCTTCCAGGAATTCGGGGCTGAACGACATCGGGATCCGCGATGACAGAGGTCGCGCGAGCCATTCGCCGGCCAGAAATGCGATCGTCAGGATTCCCATTTCGCGTGTATTCCGTGCCGCCAGCACTAAGACCGCGAGAAACAGCAGCCCCGATACCGATTTGAAGAGTCGTGCGATTCCGGCTGCAGCGGCTTTGGCGATCAGCTCGGTGCGCGATGGCGGATGAAAACGCACCTCGGCTTGCCGGAAACTCTGATCGAACACCTGTTGGTCGCCATTGGGTCCTTGGACGGCGTAAAGCAGATGTACGTGATTCGGCACCGTAACCCGAAACAGCGTGCATTCGACTTCAATCTTGTCGGGCACGGGTCGATCAAATTCGTAATCGGCCCGACAAATATAAGTCCCGTCCTGCTCCTGACATTTCGACGAAGTCCGGCGCGCGCCCTCGAACTTTAACTGATCCAGCAGCGCCGTCTCAGGATTTGTCACATGCGTGAGCTCGTACATTGGGATTCGCAGTTCGTAGGTCGCGATGCGGCCGTCGACGTGCAACTCACCGCTGCTCATGCTGACGACGTGAGCATATGTGGAGGAACAAATCAGAAAGAGGACAAGGCTACGCATGAGCTTTTCGGCGGCGCATGCGGACAATAACGATGCGCAGCGCGGCGATTACCGGAACCGAAAAGAACATCCCTGGTACGCCGGCCACTCGCTCCCCTGCGAGCACTCCGAAAATCACCAGCAGCGGGTGTAGCTCGACGCCAGAGCTGAGCAGATATGGACTAAGCACGTAATCCTGAAATAGACGATACACGATAAAAAAGACCAGAAGCCATAGGACGTGCGAATAGCCGCTCACTCCCGCCACCACGAGTGCAATCACGGCGGCGGCCAGCGGCCCGAAGAAGGGAATCAACTCCAGCACGCCTCCCACGCTCGCGAGAAGCACTGCATACGGGACCCCAAGCACGGACAGAACAATGGAATAGGCTACAAACGCTGCTATGGCCAGCAGCACCAACGCGCGGATATACTGCGCGACTAGAAGGTGCAGATCTCTCAGGATTTCTTCCGCCAGTGAACGCCGGCGTGGCTGGAAGCATTCCACAATCGCATCGCGCATGAGGAGCCCGTCTTTGAGAAAGAAAAAACTGAGGATGGGTATAAGCACCACGGCTGCCAGACTTCCGAGCCCGGCGAGGATGCCGGGACCGACTTGTTTCAGCACCGGCAGGACCCTATCTCCGAGGCCGGCGGTCTGTTCCGTGATCAGCTCGGTGAGGCGGGGCCTCCATGTTTCCAGCCACGCGGGAAGGGGAACGCGGCTCAGCGGGTCTTCCTTAAGGGCTTCGGGAAGGCGTCCCGCCAGCGTAGCCGCCTCCTCGCCGATCTTGGCTCCCACGGGAATCAGAATGGCTAACGCGATTCCGATCAAGACCAGGTACACGATGGTGAGAGACAGGGTTCGGGAGACACTCCGCGGGGTGTGCCGCTCGACGCGATCGACTAGAGGAGCAATCAGATGCGCCAGGAAGATCGCCAGCAGGAAAATCACTAGAACGCTTCGCGTGAGGTAAATGAGCGCGACGGCCAGCACGAACACGAACACCGTCCACACTGCGCGCAGCACGCGCCCGTCAAGCAACATGGCTACTAGAATAGCGGGCCCATGGGGCGGAAGTAGTAGAGCGTCGGTCTGCTACGAAAGGCTACTAATATTAGCGACTGGAGATGATAGATCGCGTCACCATCTCAAATAAGTCCTGTGCATTGTTGGTGCAGCCTTGGCCGCCGTGATCTATGGTCTCGCGCTTGTGCGCTGGAGCATTTGAGGAGGCGTAGAAGAAGAGTGGCGTCTGATCACCCATCTGTCGTAGCCGGTCGAGTAGAACATAGCCTTCCCGCGGTCCTTCACGTCGGCCCATACCTGAAATAATTGCTGCATATTTCGTTTGGGAGATCTGTCTAAACGCTTCGTCTGTAGACAACGCTAAATGTAAAGCTAAAACCGACTGCTTCGAATGCCTTCCGCTCGTAGGTGTTGTTCTCCGGGCGATCATCCACCCAAAGAATATGATTTTTCTTGCCGTTCTCAGTGGACTGGCGCGTGTTGCTGACCACCTGGACGATCCTCTGCAAATCTGGTTGCGAGGTTGAATCCTGCCCTTTAGCTGTCGCTGCAGTGAGAGAAGCCACCGCCGTTAGTTGCATCTTCACGTAGTTCGCCTCGTCTTTGAAGTCGGCGGGTGCAAAGAGTTTTCCGCTGTGTTTGCTTACGAGCCACCCGAATACACACAAAACCAGAATCGGAAAACCGACCAAGAAATAGATCAGCGGAAGGTCACAGTTTTTCGAGCGTGAGGCGATCGAGCTTGCCGCCGAAATACTTTTGCAACGCCGCGGTGAAGACATCGTTGTCTGACGTCACGCTCGCAAACAGGCTCATCGAAGACCGAAACTTCAAGTCGTCCGGCGATCCCAGAATCTGGCGTATCGAACGTCCGTCTATTGCATTTACCAGACGAGTGCACTCCCGCAATCGAGCTCCCAGAACCGGATGCTCTAAATACGCCTCGGCTTCTTCCCGCGAAGCGATCCCGAAGCTAACAGCCATCTGGCTATACCCTAAGCCTCTCAGCTGCGGGAAGATGAACCACATCCAATGGCTTTCCTTGCGCCCGTTACGCAATTCGGCACAGACCTGTTCGTAGACTGGATTCTGGGCTTCGATAAAACGTTGCAGATCGTAAGGATCGTTCACGATCGCCTGTCCCTACTGATTACTATAGAGTGGTGACCCACACCCCGGCCGACCGCATGCGCGGGCTCGTGAGCGGTATTCAGGAACTGGAAGAGAAGCTCAAGGACGGCGGCGGCGCGAAGAAAATCGAAAAGCAGCATGTCGAAGGCAAGCTAACTGCGCGCGAGCGGGTGGCTCATTTAATCGATCCCGGCTCGTTATTCCTCGAAGTCGGCCTATTGATCGCCTACGACCGTTATGACGGACAGGCTCCCGCTGCCGGCGTGATCACCGGCTTGGGACACATCGAAAAGCGGCCGTGTGTGATCGTGGCCAACGACGCTACGGTGAAGGCCGGTGCGTGGTGGCCCGAAACCATCCACAAGATTTTGCGGGCGCAGGAAATCGCCATGCGCAACCGCCTCCCGATTGTCTACCTGGTCGATTCGGCGGGCGTGAACCTGCCTTATCAGGACGGAATTTTCCCGGGGCAATACGGCGCAGCACGAATTTTTTATTACAACTCGCTGATGCGGCGAAAGCTCAGAGTGCCCCAGATCGCCGCAGTGATGGGCATGTGCATCGCGGGCGGTGCATATCTCCCGGCGCTGTCGGATGTGATCATCATGGTCGAGAAGACCAGTTTCATGGGACTGGGCGGCCCGAACCTGGTGAAGGGCGCGGTGGGCCAGGTGGTCGACGCGGAATCGCTGGGCGGCGCGTCGCTGCATACCAAGATCAGCGGCGTCGCGCACTATTCGGTTAAAGACGATCGCGCGTGTTTGGCGCTGATCCGCGAAAAAATCCGTGAACTCCCTGAGACCACCGTGCCGCATAAAGGTTCCGCGCCCGCCAAGCCCGCGGAAGGGCTCTACGACCTGCTGCCCGACGATCACCGGCTTCCCTACGACATGGAAGCGGTCATTGCGCGCATCGTCGACTCAGACGACTATTTGGAATTTCAGCCTCAGCATGCCCCGGAAATGCTGTGTGCGCACGCCCGGCTCCACGGCCGGCCGATCGGGCTGATCGCGAACCGGCGCGGATTCTTGAAGACGCCGGAAGGGCCGCGTATCGGCGGGATCGTGTATCCGGAGTCGGCACGTAAGGCCGCCTATTTCGTCGAAACCATCGAGCGTCAGGGATTGCCGCTGGTGTATTTGCAGGATGTCTCCGGGTTCATGGTGGGTGTGGAAGCGGAAAGCGCAGGCATCATCCGCGCGGGCGCCGAGATGGTGGAAGCCATGGCATGCGCTACGGTGCCGAAAATCATCGTGACGCTGAATCATGCCTCAGGCGCGGGATATTATGCGATGGCCGGGCAGGGATTCGATCCCAACTTCACCTTCGCCTGGCCCACGGCGCGGATCGGCGTGATGGATGGCGACGCCGCCGTGCAGGCGGTGCATGGGCCTGAACTCGAAAAGTTCAAGTCGGCCGGGCAGCCGGTTCCGCCCGAGCTGGAGGCGCGCATTGCGCAGACGCGAGAGGATTACGAGAAGTGGCTGGATGCGCGTTACGCCGCGGCGCGCGGGCATGTGGACGCGATCATCGACCCCCTGGAAACGCGCCGTGTGCTGGATTTCGCGCTGGAAGCCGCGACCGCCTCCGGGCATCGCGAGCATCTGCCGATAGAGTTGTTGAAATGAGTCCGGCCGCATGAGTCTACGCGTGGAGCAAGACGGCCGCGTACGGCGGCTGACGCTGGCGGCTCCGGCTCGGCGAAATATTCTGGATGCCGCGCTGGCTTCGCTGTTGTTGAGTGAGATCCGCGATGCGCAAGGGCACGCCGAGACCGGTGCCATCCTGATCGACGCGGAAGGTCAGGTGTTCTGCGGCGGTATGGATTTCGCCCAGCCGTTTCCCGACGAGCTTTTCTCCTTTGGGTGCGAGTCTTCGAAACCAATTGTATTGGCGATGCAAGGGGTCGCAGTCTCGGCCGGCGTGGCGTTGATCGCTAACGCCCACGTAGCGGTCGCCGCCCAAGGGTCGAGCTTCGGCCTGACCGATATTCGCGAGGGGCGCTGCCATCCCGGAATACTCGGCGCAGTGGCGGCCGCCATCGGAGACCGGCGCGCGCGCGAATTGTCGCTGACCGGGCGCGTGTTCACGGTTCCCGAGGCACTGGCATGGGGACTAGTGCACGCGATGACGCCGCCATTCGAGCTCGATGACCGGGCGAGCGCCATCGCCAAGGCTCTGGCGAATGCCGATCCCGGCGCAGTGTCCGCCATCCTGGCATTTCATCGGGCGTCACGCGATTAAATTCAAAACTTGGAACTTTCCTGGAATCGGGACGTCCTTTAAAAAAGCATGCTGCCGCATTTGCGCTGCACCTTTCTTCTGCTATGCGTGACGGCCAGCCTATCCGGTCAGACCAGGCCGCCGCTTCAATCCGCAAGGAACTTACACATTACCCGTCTCTCGACCCCGCCGGTCCTCGACGACTACATCAACGACAATCCGCCCGATGGCGCGATGCCCGTCACCAATTTCATTCAGCGCAATCCCGACGACGGAAAAGCTGCCAGCAGCGAGACCAAAGCGTGGCTGGCTTACGACGTTCAGAATTTATACGTGATATTCGTGTGCCGATCCAACCCAGGCGAACTGCGCGCGCGATTTACCAAGCGTGACGATATCTTCGCGGACGATTTCGTCGGCGTGCTGCTCGACACCTTTCACGACCGCCAGCATGCTTTCGAGTTCTTCGTCAATCCTTATGGCATTCAGCTCGACGGCCTCAACACGGAAGGGCAGGGCGACGATTGGAACTTTGATACCTACTGGAAATCGGAAGGCCGGCTCACCAGCAACGGATATGCCGTGCGGATGGCGATCCCATTTAAGAGCCTGCGCTTCACCAGCATGGATATGCAGGAATGGGGCTTTGCATTTTTTCGGAATATTCCTGCGCGTAATGAGAATTCCTTCTGGCCTGCCGTCAGCAATCGCGAAAACTCTTTCGTCGCCCAGTTTGGCGATCTGGAGGGCTTCGACCATATTTCGCCCGGGCGTAACATCCGGCTGATCCCTTACATCGCCGGGTCCGGCGCACATCTCCTGGATCAACCCGCGGACCTTCCCCCTCGCTTTCTGACCAATCGCGACGTCCGCGTGGGAATGGACGCAAA
>Ga0070684_100004872_pt1 | contig 10251 bp, 10 predicted proteins | sample KBSC723LmetaG_FD_65653 | JGI IMG/M metagenome (GOLD analysis project Ga0070684, IMG submission 65653) | Corn rhizosphere microbial communities from Kellogg Biological Station, Michigan, USA - KBS C7.2-3L metaG | ecosystem: Host-associated > Plants > Roots > Rhizosphere ...
GCAGGAGGCGCTCGAAGAAGAGGCGGTCGAAACCGCCCGAGTAGGCCTTCAGGAACTCGAGCTGCCGCTGGGTGTAGCTACGCCCGTACTTCTCCGAATCGCTCGACACTGCCGCCCGATCCTAATTGGGGCGCCTGCTCACGGCGCGCGTTCAAACGTGCACTCGTGCTGTAGGCGGTCAGCGCAACCGCCGCGGCGAAGCAGAGCTCCGGCCATTCGCTGAACTTGGCCTGCGCGTAGGTCGGGTGCGGGAGAAAGGCGAAGCGGCCCGCGAAATAGACGGCCACAACGGCGAACGCGGGCACCAGCGCTCGCGGTGGTACGAACGGGCCCGGTCGACGGAAGAGCGGTAACGTCGCCGCGTAGAGCGCCGCGACGAGCAGAACGAGTCGCGTCGTCGACTCCACGGCGCCGAGGTTGTGGAGATTCAGTTCCTGTTGGTCGTTTGCGGCCGCGACCGTATCGGGCGTAGTCAGGTGGAACAGCCGCTGGCCCCACGAGAGCTCCTCGCCGATCGCTCCGACGGCCGCGAGGGCGAGCAGCGCGTACGCGACCCTGACGATGCCATCCGTGCGTCGCGCGACCCGAGCGCTCACGACCAGCGCCGCACCGTAGGCGAGCACCTCGCCCCACTCGAGCACCGAGTCCTCGCGCACGATCGCGTTGAACACGGGCCGCTGTGTCACGGCAAGCCCGGCAAGGAGAAAGGCGCCGAGCACGGGCGTGACGGCGGCGACGTACGCGACGCGGCGGTTCACGAGCCCAGGCTAGGGCTATTGCGCAGCGCAGGAAATGAGCCGGCGGTAAGAAGTTCCTAAGAAGCCGCCTGGAAAATTGCGCCATGACCCTCGCCGATCTCAGCCGACTGGCCGCCCAACTCGACGGTGTCTCCGAGCGCACGCGTGAGGGGCTCCTCGAATGGCGATACCAGGGGCGCCTGGTATCGCGGCAGCTTGACGACAGCCACGTCGTCATCCGCGCGTCCTTCGACGTGCGCGATTTTCTCGTGCAGTCGTTCCCCGAGACGTTCTCGGTGCCGACGCGATATGCGAAGCACATGATGGTCGTCGCCGACGTCGAGCACGGCAACGGAGACGCCATCGAAGACGCCGTCATCGCCGCGTGGGAGCTGCAGTCAGGCGGGCTCGACGGCTAGTACGCCTGTGCCCAGACAGCAGTGGTCGTTGCCGGGCGGCCGCACGAGATGCAGGCGCCGTCCGACCGCGCCGGCTGGTCCAGCGGCAGGCACCGAATCGTCGCGGAGCTGTCTTCCTTGACGCGCGCTTCGCACTCACTGCGCCCGCACCACCGGGCCTCGACGAAGCCGCCCGCGTCGCGGACGTGGTCGATCAGCTCGCCGTAATCGGCCGGAGCGCGGAGCGTTCGTCCATCCCGCTCGTCGCGCGCGGACGCGAAGAGCGAAACCTGGATGTCGGTCAGGAGCTCGTCGATCCCGGCCGTCATCCGGGACAAAGGGAGCTGCGTCTTCTCGCCGTCGTCGCGGCGCGCGACGGTCACTGTCCCTGCCGCGAGGTCGCGGCCGCCGAGCTCGACCCGCAGCGGCACGCCCTTCAGCTCCCACTCGTTGAACTTGAAGCCGGGCCGGTGCTCCTCACGGTCGTCGACTTGAACGCGAACCCCGGCCGAGCGCAGCTCGTCGGCGGCCCTGCCAGCGGCGTCGAGCACGGCGGCGCGATCGTCCTCCCGCACGATCGGGACGATCACGACCTGCACCGGCGCAACTCGAGGCGGGAGCCGCAGGCCACGCTCGTCCCCATGTGCCATCACGAGCCCGCCGACGAGACGAGTGGTCGCGCCCCACGACGTGGCGTGCGGATACTGCTCGCTCCCGTCGCGGCCCGTGAAGCGGACGTCGAACGCGCGCGCGAACCCCTGGCCCAGGAAGTGCGAGGTCGCCGCCTGGAGCGCCTTGCCGTCGCGCATGAGCGCCTCGAGCGTGTACGTGTCGACCGCGCCCGGGAATCGCTCGCTCTCGCTCTTGCGGCCGCGCAGCACGGGAATCGCGAGCACGCTCTCGATCGTGTCTGCGTAGACGTCGTGCAGGATCGTCAACGCCTCCGCAACGGCCTCGTCCGCGGTCTCGTGCGCTGTGTGCCCCTCCTGCCAGAGGAACTCGCTCGTGCGCAGGAAGAGGCGCGGCCGCAGCTCCCAGCGCACGCAGTTGGCCCACTGGTTGTAGAGGAGCGGCAGGTCGCGGTACGACTGCACCCAGCGCGCGTACGTCGACCAGATCAGCGCCTCGGACGTGGGACGCACGGCTAGCCGCTCCTCGAGCTCCTTTCCACCCGCCTCGGTCACAACGGCGACCTCGGGCGCGAATCCTTCGACCAGCTTGGCCTCCTGGGCGAGCACGGACTCGGGGACGAACAGCGGGAAGTAGTAGTTCTCGTGGCCGGTCGCCTTGATCCGGTCGTCGAGCTCGCGCTGGATCGCCTCCCAGATCGCGTAGCCGTACGGCTTGATCACCATCGCGCCGCGAACGGCCGAGCTCTCGGCCAGGCCGGCGCGGCGAACGACCTCGCCGTACCACGCTGGAAAGTCGCCCGACTGCGAGGGCAACGCTTGTGTGTTCATGACGTTCTCCTTCGTTGACGTCTACCGGCGGACGGAGTTCGTGTCGGCGCTCCGGGCCGAAGCGGCGGGAGCGCCTACGCCGGGACGTGCACGAACGGCGGCCGCGGGGCAACCGCCGGAACCGGCAGCAGCTCGTGCACGCGGGACCGCAACGTCATGGGAAGAGGATAGCGGTGCGCCGCCCGTCGCTGGGCGGCGCACCGCTAGCGGGCTATCCGGTAAACCGCGGAGACCTCACAGCCTCCACCTTCTTCGCATGGGGTCGAACGAGCACTCTTGCTCTCGCCCTGCATGGCCGGCGGGCCGTGCAATTCGTTCCGGCTGCGACGGCGGTCGCGACGTTCTTCCGCACGGTCGCACGCTGAACCGAGTTGGCGCGAACCGTCACGCGATAGCTCCTGCTTTGCCCGGCCGAGATGCTCGCGATACGCCAGCAGGCCCTCCCGCCGCTGAAGGTCGCGCCGGGCGCGCGAACGAACACGACTCCGGGCGGCAACGTGTCACAGACCCGCACGTTCGTCGCCTTCCCTGTCAGCGCTCGGATCGTGATCGTGAACCGGATCGTGGCGCCGCTGTGCACGACGTGCTTGTTCGAGACCTTCCGGAGCACGAGTTTCGGCGCCGGGGGCGGAGGAGGTGGTGGTGGCGGCGGAGGAGGCGGGGGAGCACAATTGGCGGGAGCGATGGTGATGGTCTGGGCCTGTGTGGCGCTCAGGCCTGTCGCATCAACCATCTTCAGACTGAAGTTGAAGGTCCCGGCCGTGGTGGGGGTGCCGGTGATCGCCCCTCCCGACGACAGCGACAAGCCGGGCGGGAGCGCCCCCGAGTCAACCGTCCAGGTGAACGGCGTGGCATCGATGATGTTGCCCCCCTCGTCGTAGTTCTTGCCGCTGTCGACAGTCGGAGCGGGGGCCGAGTAGGCCCGGCACGCAGTGCCGTTGGGCAGCGGGGTGCATGCGATCTGTTCCGCACCGACGACGTTGATCACCCACAGGTTGAAGGTGTTGCACATCAACGTCGCCGTCGAGCCATCCGGGGTGAAGACATCGATCCCATTCCCGACATCGTCGGGAACGTCGGGGCCAAGCCGAGTGACCCTGTTGAAACTGATGACGATGTTGGAACTCCCAGCGACCACCGATATGCCGATGTCGGTCCCGGGGCGGCCGGCGGGGCTGGTCAGCGTGTTGTTGGTCACGGTGACGTCGTGGGCGCCGAACAGCAGCATGGCCGTGCTCGCACCGGGACCGCCCACGGTCTGCGTGTAGCCGCTGCCGAAGATCGTGTTGTTGGCCACGGTGCCGGCCGCCCCCACGATCGACACGCCGTTCTGCGCGATCAAGTCCTCCAACGGATGCGACGGACCGGCGGTGCTGCCCGACAGGTTCATGATCGTCGAGCCACGCGCCTCGAACCCACTCTTTTGATAATCCGTGACCGTCGTGCCGGTGATCGTGATCGTGCCCGAGTCGTCCGCCCGGATGGCCCTCCCCGTCTGACACGAACCGAACGCGCCGTTCTGAACCTGGAAGATGTGCTGGACGATCACGTTGGACACGGAGCCGCCCGCCGCGCCATTGAAGTAGATCCCGTACAACACATTGCCGGCCGCCGTGCAGAGCTGGAACCCCGCGGCAGGGCCGGTGATCGTCACGTTCTGGATGTTCATCGTTTGTCCGGGACCCGCATTGGTCACGATTCCGCCGTTGAACTGAGGAGCGTCGGCGTCGTCTGCCGAGATCGTGTGGCCGGCGCCGTCGACGGTTGTGATCGTTCCCGGAACCGTGAGTGGGCTGTCCACCGGTCCGCAGTCGGCGGTCAACGTGAAGGTGCTTCCGTTGGGGGTGCCCGTACACACGGCTGTAATGTCCCCGCCAGGAATGGCGGCGTTAGCCGCCCCGCTTCGCGCGGTGTTGGCGCCAGGGAGGGCAAGTGCGGCCACCTCCGACGGCCCGAAGCCGGTCGTGTAGCTCGGACCGGTTACAGGACTCGGCGCCGCCGAGGCAGCGGCGACGAATTCGAGCATGACCATGCTGAGTGCCGTTGCCAGCACCGTGAGTATTCGGCGCATGCTTCCTCCTCGTGAGATGGGCGCCGTCCGGTCGATCGACTCAACGGAGCGGCAGGCTGGGTCGGGCTCGTCCTCGACCACTGCGAACAGACATCGACTTCGCCGCAGAGAGAAGGTTCGATTCAGAGCGGAACCCCCGTGCTCGGCTGCCCTCAAGGGTGGTCTATAGGCACCGCGGCGTCAAGGCCCGCGTGTCGGCACGTCAAGCGTGACGTGCGATCGGGAGTCAAGCCCGCGGCTCAGGCTTTGCTCAGCGCGTCGATCGTCGCCGTCTCGACGAGGCCGGAGACCGCGCGCGCCAGATCGCGGTCGGACGTGACGAAGGCGTCCGCTTGGAGCTGGGTCAACGCAACGAACTCGGCCGCGTACGTCGTCTCCCAGCCGAGCTCGTCTGCCACCCGCCACGCCGTTCGCTGGAGCACCTTGTCGCCGAGGAAGCGAACCTTGAGCGAGTTGATCCGCGTCACGCGCTCGAGCCCCTCCGCGGTCGAGAGCTCACCGCGGCGTGCGGACTCGTACAGCGCGGCGAGTGCCTGCGAGCGAATGAGCGTCGGCGCGACGAGCTGGTGCCCCTCGGCGACCTCGATCTCACCGGACGCGATCCGGAGCAGCGTGTCGCAATCGACGACGAACCGGCTCAACCCGCGAGACGCTACACCGTCGCGTCGGGCCTGCCGATAAAGCGGTGTGACCGATTGGCGGAAGGCGTGGGCGCTCTGGGTGATCGCAGTCGTCGCTGCCGTGCCGGCTTCGGCCGTGCTCTGGCTCGTCGGGGGCCAGGCCTGGTGCGGGGAAGAGACCTACAACATGCCCCCGGGCACGGCCGGCGATGCCCTCTGCGCCAGGCTCGTCGAGCCGATCGTCCCCTGGGCGTCGCTCGCAGCGATTCCGTTCCTGGTCGCCGCGATCGGTGGTGTGGTCGCCATCCGACGTCGACGGCGAGGCCTGTTCCTGGCCGCTGTCTCGGCGCCCTTCGCGTTCATCGCCTTCGCGGTGCTCGTGACTCTGGCTGTCGCCTGAGATCAGGCGGGCCTGACCCAGGGCAGGCGGTCCCAGTAGTCCGGCCGCACGCGTTCGGGCGCCTCGTACCCCGCGTACGCCACATCCGGGTCGGGCGTCGTCTCTTCCGCGCTCGCGCCGTAGCGGGCCGCGAGCTCCGACTTCGGATAGAGCAGCGTCTCCGGCTGCTTGCGCACACCGGTCATGAGGACGGCGCACGGCTCCTCGCCCGCGCCCACGAAGACGTGCTCGGTCCCGGCGGGCACGTGCACGAAGTCCCACGCCTTCAGGTGCCGTTCCTCTCCGTCGACGAGCAGCGTGCACTCGCCGGACAGCACGAGGAAGTCCTCCTGCACGCCCTCGGAGTGGTAGAGGCAGTTCGGCTTGCCGGGCTCGAGCACGCTGATGTTGATTCCGAGCTGCGGGAACTCGGCCGCCTTGTTCTCGAACGTGCAGTCCGAGCCGAACGACTTCGACGTTCGCCATGCCGCGTCCTGAACGTTGACGACGAACCAGCCCTCTTCGGCCGGTACGAGGCCTGAGCCGGAATCCTCGAGCCGCGCTTCTGGCACGCCCGCGAGTCTAACCTTGCCCCGCCGACGCCCGCTCCACGATCTCGGGCCAGCGTGGGATGAGGACGAAATGGCCCTCGTCCTCGCATGTGTGCACCGTGCACGAGGGGATGCGACGGGCGATCTCGGGCGCGTCGCGAGGCGCTCGGCCCGGGTCGAGCGCTCCGACCCAAAGGGTGACCGGGACGTCGATGTCCGCGAGCCGGAAGCCCCAGGGAAGCGCATCGGCGACCCAGTCGGCGACCAGTCCCGCCTGACCCTGGCGTGCGCCTTCGACGTTCGACTCCGCGAAGTTCGCGCGGAACGCCTCGTCGAGGAAGACCGCCTCGTCCGCGGGTTCCCGCTCGCGGCGGAGGAAGCGCAGCGGGTCGTCCGCGTACCACTGGCCGTGCTCCCAGAGCAGCTCCGTCGCACCGGCCGGATCGGCGCGGACCGCGGCGAGCGCCTCACGCTCCTCGTCGGTCAGGCTCGCGTAGGCGGCCTCGAGTTCGTCCACCGGGCCCCAGGAGGACACGACCGCGACGGACATGACCAGATCGCCGAGAAACGCGCCGCACGCGAAGGCGTACGGCCCGCCGCCCGAGAAGCCGATGACGGGGAACCGCTTCCAGCCGGCTTCGTCCGCAATCCGTCGGACGATCTCGGCGAACGCGGCCAGCGTGGGGACGGCCAACGGCGTCGAGCGGCCATACCCGGGCCGATCGACGGTGACGAGCCGAGGCTCGGGAGCGGGGGAGAAGAGCCGCGATCCGGGCGTCCCGTTCAGGAACAGAACCGGCTCGCCCGCCGAGTCGCCCCACTCGCGCCAGGCGACCGCGCCTCCATCGGGCAGCGCAGTTTCCCGGTCCCGAGGCATGATCGCCATATCCTGATGGCAGTCATGGCGCGAGACGCGGCGGTCGACTTCCTGCTCGCTTCCAACGAGCCGGCGATCCGGTTTCTGACGCGGCGGGACGTGCTCGGCGAGGCCGTGCACCCCGATCCCGACAAGATCTTCTCAGGGCCGCTCGTCCGCGGGCTCCTGCGCGGCCAGAAACGCGACGGCGGCTTCGGCGGGCACCCGTACCAGAAGTGGGGCGGAGCGCATTGGCGGCTCGTGTCGCTCGTCGAGCTCGGTGTGCCGCCGGACGACCGTCTGCTCGCCGCAGTGGAACCGGTGCTTGTCTGGCTGACCGGAGATGGACACCGCAAGCGGATCCCCGTCATCAACGGCTTGACCCGTCGCTGCGGGTCGCAGGAGGGCAATGCGCTGGCGGTCTGCTGCCGCCTCGGGCTGGTCGACGACCCGAGGGTGCAGCTCCTCGCGAGCTCGCTCGTCGAGTGGCAGTGGCCCGACGGGGGTTGGAACTGCGACAGGAAGGCCAGCGGGTACCGCTCGTCGTTCAACGAGTCGCTCCCACCGATGTGGGGGCTCCACGAGTACTGGGTCGCTACCGGAGACACGGCCGCAAGAGACAGCGCCGACCGCACGGCCGAGCTCTTCCTGGCGCACGAGCTCTTCCGGAGACTCGCGACCGGCGAGCCGATTCATGAGGACTGGCTCGTCGCGCACTACCCGCCGTACTGGCACTACGAGGTGCCGCAGGCCCTCCTGATCCTGTCCCGGATGGACAAGCTGGACGACCCGCGCGCCGGTGCCGGTCTCGACCTGCTCGAGGGCCTCCAGCGTGCAGACGGCACCTGGCACAAGGGCCCGTCCTGGTGGCGCAAGCCGGGCTCCCAGGGCAGCAACGTCGAGGTCGTCGACTGGGGCGGGCGCGGGCCGCACGAGATGAACACGCTCAACGCGCTCCGCATCCTCAAGGCCGCCGGCCGGCTGGAGCTCTGATGGCGGAGACCCGGCACACGAAGAGCGGCGACGTCGCGGTCGCCTGAGATCGGCGGGCGAGGTATCGCGCCAGCGCCTGGTCGCCGTACACCTCGCCTCCGGCGACGACCTTCCCGTCCCGCTGCGCGGCGAGCGCGCCGATCCAGTCTGCGCCCGTGCCGAAGTCGCTGAGCACGAGGCCGCCACTGCCGAACGACCCGTCGAGCGTACCGTTCGCTCGGTACCGGACGAGCGCCCAGGCCGACGTGTCGAGCTCGGAACTGTCGTACGCCAGTCCCCCGACGAGGACCCGGCCACTCGAGTCGGCGAGGACTGCGCGCGCATACCCTCCATGCGGCCCTGGCCTGAACAGCCGCTTGGCGAACCGCCGGTCGAGCGCGCCGTTGCGGGTGAGACGGAGAACGGCTGTCCGTGGGTCGGCGCCTTTGAAGTCAGCCGTCGACGATCCGGCGGCGACGATGTGCCCGTCCCGCTGCAGGTCGAGGCCGTAGAGGTCGTCGTACCTGTGCCCGCGGAAGTTCACGGTCTTGACGCCGTCGCCGGAAAACGAGCGGTCGAGCCTCCCGTTCTGCCGCAGCCGGATGACGACGAAATCGTCCTCGCTGCGATAGCGATGGGCCGCGACGCCGCCGATGACGATTCTGCCGTCGGGCTGGACGGCAACCGCCGCGCCGAAGTCGTCGCCGTAGCCGAAGTCGCGGGAGAAGCGGCCGTCTCCGGAGAACGTCGGATCGAGCCGGCCGTCGGGCAGGAAGCGCGCCACGGCCATGAGCATGTCGTCTTGCGCGTCGCCGCCGCGGAAGCGCCAGCCGACCGCGACGATGCGCCCGTTCCTCTGCACGGCGAGGTCGTGGAGGTCGCAGCCGCACCGCGAGCCGGGAAAGGTCGCCCGCGCCACGCCCGAGGCTCCGAAACTCGGGTCCATCGACCCGTTCGCGTTGTACCGGACGATGCCGAAGCAGAGCTCGAGCCCCGGGCACTCGATCTGACCGCCGACGAGGATCCTGCCGTCCGCCTGGAGCGCGACCGAATGGGGCATCGGGAAGATGCCGAGGTCATTGGCGACATAGCCGCCCGATCCGAACGAGCGGTCGAGGTCGCCGTTCGGGAGCCAGCGCCAGACGCCGAACCACCAGTGGCTCTGGCCGTCCTGCAGCTCGCCGACCGCGAGGATCTTGCCGTCGGGCTGGATCGCGATGTCCTCGGCTCCCTTCGGCAAGTAGGGCTTCGAGTAGCCGAAGACGTCGTAGGTCCGCACCCAGCCGTTGCCGGAGAAGCTCGGATCGAGGCCTCCGAGCGCGGCCGCGGCGGGTAGGACGACGATCAGGAACGCGAGCGCGATTGGCGCAAGGCGATGCATCTAGACCCCATATCCCATATTTACGGCTTTCTTACGCGCGCCCTACGTCGCCCTGACCTTTGCGTCCGACCATTGGCGAGACATGCAGTTCTCACGCCCAAGGAGGGTGCACATGAGGTTCCGCGTGGTCTTCCTCGCTCTGACGGCCGTCGCCGCAGTCGGCCTCGGAGCGACCGGCTCGATCGCGGCCAGCAAGCAGGGTCTCGTCGAGTACCAGTTCCGCGGTGAGCTCGCGGCCACTCCACCGCCGAACGCTTCCTCGCTGCTCGTGGACGTGGCCGGCGGCAACCAGCGCGCGCTGCGCCTGATGGTCGGCCAGCCGTCCGGTCAGGCCTTTGCGGTCGGTGCGAACACCCAGTACCTGCGTTGGGCTCACGGCGTCCCGACCGTCGTGCAGCTGAGCAACCTGGCCGAGGGTGATCAGCTCGTCGTCCGCATTCGCGCCCAGCGCGGCTCGACGCTCTCGCAGGTCGAAGCCTCGCCGGCCAAGGTCGTCGCAGATCACGGCCCGAACCCCGGCCGGGCCAGCAAGCCGCTCTGGCTCTTCCAGGGAACGCTGAACGCGCCCGCGGCCAGCGGCCATCTCAGCGTCCACGTCCTGGACGGAAACCACCGCGCGCTCAAGGCGATGCTCGGTCAGGCTCAGGACCAGTCGTTCGCCTACGGCCGGCGCACGGTGTTCATCAAGTGGACGGGCCGCGTGCCGGAGCTCATCTCTCCGAGCCAGCTCACCGTCGGCGACCGGATCAGTGTCCGCGTCCGCGCCCGCGGCAACTCGTCGCTCGGACAGGTCGAGGCGACGCCGGCGAACCACGTCGGCGAGCAC
>Ga0070684_100004875_pt1 | contig 10245 bp, 7 predicted proteins | sample KBSC723LmetaG_FD_65653 | JGI IMG/M metagenome (GOLD analysis project Ga0070684, IMG submission 65653) | Corn rhizosphere microbial communities from Kellogg Biological Station, Michigan, USA - KBS C7.2-3L metaG | ecosystem: Host-associated > Plants > Roots > Rhizosphere ...
GCTCGCGGACCGATGCCCGATTTTCCGGACCGGTCGGTTTCGATGCGGTTGCGCAGCCGCTTCCCCGTCCAGGCAAGAGAGTGGCGCTAGTGTAGAGGCGAAGTTGTGCACCCAGTCTGTGACCGCCATCACGAGCGGTCCGGTGGCGTCAAACCGGAACGTGGAGAGTGCTGCTTTTGTTACGGCACACCACGGCTCGGGTTCCCCGATTGAATTCCCCTGATCCCAGCGTGTAAGGTTTCGAGTGTCGCCTCGCGACCGATTCGAGCGCGCCCATTCCACAAACCAAGAATGAGGATTATGAGAGTCTCCCGGCTATGCCTGCTGCCACTGCTGCTGTGCTGTTCGCTGTTGCCCGCGCAGATCAAGGACCTGGACAACAACTACGCCCGCGATCCGCAGCAGCCCGTCGATCAGTCGTACACCGACCACATCAAGCAGTACACGACCGATCCGACATTTAGCTCGCCGCTGGTGGATTACCTGCCCGCCTCAAAGACAGTGCCCACGCCGGCCAAGGTGCTGGGCGATGTGTCGGGCGCGCCGAACATGCTGCCCTATGCCGAGGACGTGTACAAGTACTTCCGCATGCTTGCGGCGGCAAGCCCGCGCGTGAAGGTCTACACGATTGGCCACACGGAGGAGGGCCGCGAGCAGATCGCCGTGGCCATTGCCGATGCGAACCTGCTGGCGCAGGCCGATGCCAACAAGCAGCGCCTGGCGCAGCTTGCCGATCCGCGCACCATCAACTTCGACGACGCGAAGGCGAAGCAGCTCATCGATCAGTCGTTCCCGGTGTACTACATTACCGGCACGATTCACTCGCCGGAGACCGGCGCGCCGACCGCCCTGATGGAAATGGCGTACCGGCTTGCGGTGGACGACGCGCCTTACATCAAGTGGATCCGGTCGCACATGATCGTATTGATCACGCCGGTGGTCGAAGTGGACGGCCGCGACCGCATGGTGGACCTGTATCGCTGGCACCGCGCGCATCTCGATCAAAAGTATCCGCGGCTGGTGTACTGGGGCCACTACGTGGCGCACGACAACAACCGCGATGCCATGGGGATGACGCTTGACCTGACGCGCAACGTGCTGAATACCTATCTCGACTGGCATGCGCAGGTGCTGCACGATCTGCACGAATCGGTTCCCTTCCTCTATGACAACACCGTGGGCGACGGGCCGTATAACGCGTGGGTCGATCCGACAACGACGGACGAATGGGCCGAGCTGGGCTGGAACAACATCGCGCAGATGCAGTCGTTCGGTATGCCGGGCGTGTTCACGCATGGGGACTTCGACACGTGGAGCCCGGGATATTTGATGTTCCTGGCGACGATGCATAACGGCATCTCGCGGCTCTACGAGACGTTTGGCAACGGCGGGGCGGATACCGAGAAACGCATCCTCGATCCGGAAGATTATTCGCGGACATGGTACCGGCAGAATCCGCCATGGCCGGTGGTGAACTGGTCGCAGCGCGACAACAACAACTACGAGCAATCGGCGCTGCTGTCGACCATTTCGTACTTCTCGCACAACACGCATCACTTCCTCGAAAATTTTTATGAGAAGAGCAAGCGGGCGATTCATAAGCCGGGTCTCGAAGGCCCAGCGGCATACGTAATTGCCAATGACGCGGCTCATGCCAATCGCATCGTGGAGCTGCTCAAGGTGATGCAGCGGCAGCATGTGGAAGTGCAGCAGCTCGCGGCGGCGGCGACGGCGAATGTTCCGGGCGAGAAGCGCGAGGACAAGCCGAAGCCGCAGACATTTCCCGCGGGCAGCATTGTGGTGCGCATGGATCAGCCGTATTCGCGCATTGCCGATGCGCTGCTCGACAAGCAGTTCTGGGCGCCGGACGATCCGCAGAAGCATCCCTATGACGATACAGGCTGGTCGTTCAGCGAATTGTTCAACCTGAAGGTTACGCGGATCAGCGATCCGGCGATTCTGAAGGCGGAGATGAAGCCGGTCACCGATCCCGCCGCGTTAGCGGGAAAATTGAGTGGCAGCGGATCGACGCTGGCGATCGACAACACCGGGCAGACCACGCTGCTGGCGCTCGTTTACAAGCTGAAGGGCGCGAACGTGCAGGCGGCCGAGAAGGCGTTTGATGCGGAGGGACATCATTTCAATGCCGGATCGCTGCTGGTGTCGAACGCCGCCGACCATCAGGTGAATACGGCAATGCACGAGCTGGCGCTCGATGGTACGCGGTTGGGGGCCGCGCCGCAAGTTCCGGCGCACGCGCTGCAGGCTCCGCGCATTGCGATGATGCACACGTGGCTGGCGACGCAGACCGAAGGCTGGTGGCGGTACGCGTTCGACACGGCCGGCGTGCCGTATGACTACATCAGCACGCAGACGGCGGCGAAGGAAGATGATCTGCGCGCGAAATACGACGTGATTGTGTTTGCTCCGGTGTCGCATGCCGCTGAGAACGACATTATCAATGGCACTCCGCGATGGAACAACGCGCTGCCGTGGAAAAAGTCGGAGCTGACGCCGAACCTCGGGCGGATCGACTCGACCGACGATATGCGCCCGGGACTGGGATACGACGGTCTCGAGCATCTGAAGAAGTTCGTCGAGCAGGGCGGATTGCTGATCACGTGCGAAGACACGGCGGAGTTCGCGATTCAAACCGGCCTGGCGCCGGGCGTGAGCGTTGCTCCGGAAGAGGGCGCGCGCGTGGTGGGTTCGGTGCTGAATACGATGCTGGTCAAGAAAGACAGCCCCGTTGCGTTTGGATATGAGGACAACCTGCCGGTGATGAGCTCGGGCGCGCTTGCGTTCAATGTTTCGAATACGGTGGGGCGCGGCCGCGGACGGATCCTGATGGATCCCTATGCGGAGAGGCCCACCGGGCGTGGAACGCTGCAGGAAGACGACGAGCCAATTGCGCGCAAGGCTGTGGAGGCCGAGCCTCTGGAAAAACAGAAAGCATGGGAAGCGAAGAAGCTGAACGAGGAGCAGATGCGCAACAACTTCAGCGTGATCCCGGAGCAGTACCGGCCCGATGTGATCCTGCGCTTCAGCGATGCCAAGTCGATGCTGCTGTCAGGGCTGCTGGATAAGGCCGGCTCGATTGCCGAGCACGCGATCGTGGTGGATGCGCACCTGGGAGAGGGCAACGTGCTGCTGTTCGCCAACAACCCGATTTATCGCGGGGAGACGATCGGCACCTACGGGCTGGTGTTCAATGCGATTCTCAATCACGATCACCTGGCGAAGGCGGCGGCTGCTCCGAGTGCTGAGGAGAAGAAGCAGTAGACCGAGTTGTCAGTTTTCAGTTGTCACTTGTCAGTTGCCAAGAGCCCGTTCTGAAAACTGAGAACTGACAACTGAAAACTGTAACGAGCCCTCTTTTCGCAGCGGCGGCTTTGTGTCACACTTGTTGGCATGGGAAACAAAGACAAGGGCAAGAAAGAAACCAAGAAGGCTCCCAAGCCGAAGCCGAAACCGGAGCCGAGCAGGCGCGAAGTATTTACGCCGGCTCCGCCGAAATAACAAAGCCCTCCCGCCCGGGAGGGCTTTGCTGTCTCTGCGGATAAGATTCGATTATGCGCATCAGGCGGGCATTTTCCGAGGACGCGCTCGCCGTGGCGCGAGTGCATGTGCAGGCGTGGCAGGCCGCCTACCGGGGCCTGCTTCCGCAAGACTATCTCGACAGCCTCCGCCCCGAAGACCGCGCGTTGCGTTATGACTTCGCCCACACTGACCCTCAGAAACCATATACCGTGTTGGCGGAGGTCAACGGAGCAGTTTGCGGATTTGCCACCACGATGCCTTCCCAGGACTTCTCCGGTCATGGCGAGTTGTGTGCGCTCTATCTCCTGCCTTCCTTCTGGGGCCGAGGCATCGGACTTGCATTAGTTCAGGCCGCGCGTGCCCGCATGGTGGAATTGGGATTCCGATCCGCTGTGCTGTGGCTGCTTAAGGGCAATGTGCGTGGGGAGCGATTCTATCGCCGGGATGGATGGGTGCCGGATGGGGCACAGAAAAAAGACCGAATATGGGATGTGGACGTGGAAGATTTCCGCTACGTGCGGACGCTCCCTTGAGCAGGCCGGCGACAAAAAGAAACGGGCGGCTGCGATGGTATCTCGCAACCGCCCGATATCTAGATCGGAAACCTACGCGACGACTTCGATGCCCATCGAGCGCGCCGTGCCCTTGATGCTCTTGATGGCCGTCTCCACGCTTGCGGCGTTGAGGTCGGGCATCTTCTGCGTGGCGATTTCGCGCACCTGGGCTTCGGTGACCTTGCCCACCTTGTCCTTGTTGGGCGTGCCTGCGCCCTTGGCGACGCCGGCGGCCTTCTTCAGCAGAACCGCCGCGGGCGGCGTCTTGGTGATGAAGGTGAAGCTGCGGTCCGCATACACCGTGATGACCACGGGGATGATGAGGCCGGCCATTTCCTTGTTCTGCGTGCGCGCGTTGAACTGCTTGCAGAACTCCATGATGTTGACCTGCGCCTGACCGAGCGCGGGGCCTACCGGGGGCGCCGGCGTAGCCTTGCCGGCTTCAATCTGCAGCTTGACGTAAGTGGATACTTTCTTCGGAGGTGCCATTTTGGTTCCTTCGGAACCAGCTACTAGCTCCTAGCCCCTAGCTTCTAGCTGGTCATTTCTTGTTGCGAATTTTGATGTTGCGCTCAGGCGTTCACTTGCAACCGGCGGCGGGCTAGTTCCCAAGACCGGCTAGAAGCTGGAAGCTAGTAGCTAGAAGCTGCAACTACTCAATCTTTTCAACCTTGCCGAACTCGAGCTCGACGGGCGTGGAGCGGCCGAAGATCGTCACCATGACCTTCAGGGTCTCGCGATCCTCATTGATCTCATCCACAATGCCGTTAAAGTTCGCGAACGGACCGTCGGTAATGCGTACCGACTCGTTTTTCTCAAACTTGATCTTCATCCGGGGCTTGTCTTTGACCGTCTCGGAGCGGAAGAGGATCGAACTCACTTCTTCTTCGCTCAGCGCCACCGGCTTGTCGCCCGTGCCCAGGAAGCCCGTTACCTTCGGCGTCTCTTTCAAGACATGCCAGAGGTTGTTGTCCAGTTCCATCTCGACCAGAACGTAACCCGGCAGGAAGACGCGCTCCACGGTGCGCTTTTTGCCGTTCACGATCTCGGTGACCGGCTCAGTGGGAATCATGACGCGGCCCACGCGGTCGCCCAGACCGAAAGCCTGGATGCGGCTCTGAATCGATTCCCTGACCTTGCGCTCGAAGCCCGAGTAGGCGTGCAGGATGTACCACTTGAAGCGCGGATTCTGCTCCGGCTGACCTTCCGGCTGCGGCTGCTGCTCGGCGGATTGTTCCTGTTCGTCTGCCATCTTGCTCTCTTGTTCCGTGCTCATGCCGTCGGCCTTCACTGTGCGCCCGTTTGGTGCAGGATCGCCTCGACCACGCGGCTGAACAAAGCGTCCACCACGAAGAAGAACAGCCCGAAGAGGAACACGGAAATGATGACTACCGTCGTGGTCGTCTCCACTTCCTTGCGGCTCGGGGTCACCACCTTCTTCATCTCGGCGCGCACGTCGTTCAGAAAGTTGGTGAGCTTGCCCCAGGTGCCCGTCACGCCGCCCGTGAAGTTCGAGACCGCGCCGGGTTCCTGCTTCTTCAGTTGCGTCGGCCGTTCATCGCTCATGACTGTTGCCTTCGTTGACATACTGCTGTTCCTTCGCGCCCGGCTCGGCCGGGAATTCAAAATCTGGCAGGGGCGGAGGGATTCGAACCCCCAAGTTCGGTTTTGGAGACCGACAGTTTAACCGTTGAGCTTACGCCCCTAAAGCAGCTTTTAGCCTTTAGCTCTTAGCCCTTAGCTTCGAATCGACAACCGGAGCCTCTGAGGCTGGTCCCGGCGAGATCGAGCTAAGAGCTAACGGCTATAAGCTAACGGCTGTTCTTTACTTCGTTTCCTTGTGCGGCTGGTGTTTGCGGCAACGGTTACAGAACTTCTTGAACTCGAGACGCCCAGTGGTCGTCTTCTTGTTCTTCGTCGTCGAGTAGTTCCGCTCCTTGCACTCAGTGCACTGCAATGTCACAATTTCCCGCATCCCTTTATCCTAACCGATCCCGACGTTCGCTTCCTGTTCGCCGGGATCCTGACTTCCAGCCTTTAGCCCTCAGCCTTCAGCCCTCAGCTTGTGCGGTTGCGCATTTAGCTGACGGCTGACGGCTGATGGCTGATGGCTCATAAACTACTTGATGATTTCCGAGATCGTTCCCGCTCCCACCGTGCGTCCGCCTTCGCGGATGGCAAAGCGCAGGCCCTTCTCCATGGCCACCGGCGTGATCAGCTCAACCACAAGCTGAACGTTGTCGCCCGGCATCACCATCTCCACACCTTCCGGCAGCTCCGCCACACCCGTCACGTCCGTGGTGCGGAAGTAAAACTGCGGACGATAGCCCTTGAAGAACGGCGTATGACGGCCGCCTTCTTCCTTGCTCAGCACGTAAACTTCGCCCTTGAAATTGGTGTGCGGCGTGATCGATCCCGGCTTCGCCAGAACCATGCCGCGCTCCACGTCTTCCTTGGGAATGCCGCGCAGCAGGATGCCCGCGTTGTCGCCCGCCAGGCCTTCGTCCAACTGCTTCTTGAACATTTCAACGCCCGTGCAAACACTCTTGCGCGTCTCGCGAAAGCCGACGATCTCGACGTCCTCGCCCACCTTCACCTTGCCGCGCTCGATACGGCCCGTCACCACCGTGCCGCGGCCCGAGATCGAGAAGATGTCTTCGATCGGCATCAGGAACGGAAGATCAATCGAACGCGCCGGCAGAGGAACGTTCTTGTCGACCGCATCCATCAGCTCGTCGATCTTCGCTTCCCACTTCGCTTCGCCGTTCAAGGCGCCCAGAGCCGAGCCGCGAATCACCGGCACATCGTCGCCGGGGAACTGGTACTTCGAAAGCAGCTCGCGCACTTCCATCTCCACCAGGTCGATCAGCTCTTCGTCTTCGACCGCGTCGCACTTGTTCAAGAACACGCAGATGTAAGGCACACCTACCTGGCGGGCCAGCAAAACGTGCTCCTTGGTCTGCGGCATGGGTCCATCAGTCGCCGCAACCACCAGGATGGCGCCGTCCATCTGCGCCGCGCCCGTGATCATGTTCTTGATGTAGTCGGCGTGGCCCGGGCAATCCACGTGCGCGTAGTGACGGTTCGCCGTCTCATATTCCACGTGCGCCGTCGCGATCGTGATGCCGCGCTCGCGCTCTTCCGGAGCGTTGTCGATCGAGTCAAACGAACGGAACGCGATCTTCGGGTTGTGCTTCGACAATACCTTCGTGATCGCCGCCGTCAGAGTCGTCTTGCCGTGATCGATGTGGCCAATGGTTCCGACATTCACGTGCGGCTTCGAACGATCAAATTTTTCCTTCGCCATAAAAGTCCAAAATCCCTTTCGCAGCTCTTACTACCTGTTTCGACCCCGGGGCGCCGGCGATCCGGCTCCAGCCCCAAAACCAGCTTTTAGCCTTTAGCTGTTAGCTCCTAGCTTGTTTTCCGCTAGTGCTATCAGCTTCGGCTGTGGCGTTGTTAGCTAAGAGCTGAAAGCTAATAGCTAACGGCTGCCTTACTTCCCCTGCGCACGGCCGATAATTTCATCGGCGATCATGCGCGGCGCCTCTTCGTAGCGCGCGAACTGCATCGAATACGACGCCCGGCCCTGTGTGGACGAACGAATCTCGTTCACGTAGCCGAACATTTCCTTCAGCGGCACAATCGCCTTGATGACCTGCGAACCGGCAGCATGTTCCATGCCCTCGATGCGGCCGCGACGAGAATTGATGTCGCCGATAATCACGCCCATGAACTCCTCGGGAACCGTGACTTCGACTGCCATCACGGGCTCGAGCAGAACCGGGGACGCCTTGCGGGCAGCCTCTTTGAACGCGATCGAACCGGCAAACTTAAAGGCCATTTCGTTAGAGTCCACTTCGTGGTAGCTGCCGTCGTAGAGAAACACCTTCACGTCCACGATCGGATAACCGGCCAGGATGCCAAGCTCGAGCGCACCCTGCACGCCCTGATCGATGGGCTTGATGTATTCCTTGGGAACCACGCCGCCCTTGATCTCGTTGATGAATTCGTAGCCCTTGCCCGGCTCGTTCGGCTCCACGCGCAGCTTGCAATGCCCATAGTTTCCCGAACCGCCGGTCTGCCGGATGTACTTGCCTTCCGCCTCGGCGTGCTTGCGAATGGTCTCGCGGAATGCCACCTTGGGCTCGCCCACGTTGGCTTCCACCTTGTGTTCGCGCTTCATGCGGTCCACAAGGATTTCGAGATGCAGTTCGCCCATGCCGCTGATGATGGTCTGGCCCGAGTCCTCGTCCGTGCGCACCTTGAACGTGGGATCCTCGTCCGCCAGGCGGGACAGCGCAATCGCCATCTTTTCCTGGTCGGCCTTGGTCTTTGGCTCGATCGCCACCGAAATCACCGGCTCAGGGAACGTGATCGCCCCGAGAGCGATGGGGTGGTTCGGCGCGCAAAGCGTGTCGCCCGTCTTCAGATCCTTGAGGCCCACGCAGGCGCAGATGTCGCCGGCGAGAATCTCGGTAATGTCCTCGCGCTTGTTGGCGTGCATCTTCACCAGGCGTCCCACGCGATCGCTCTTGCCCGTACGCGGGTTGAGAATCGTGTCGCCGGTCTTGAGCGAACCCGAGTAGACGCGGATAAACGAAAGCTTTCCGAACGGATCGTTGATCAACTTGAAGACCAGCGCCGAAAGCGGCTCGGCGTCTTCGGCCTTGCGCACTTCAATCTGCCCCGCGTGGTGAGGGTTGATCCCCTCCACCGGCGGCTTGTCGAGCGGCGAAGGCAGGTAGTCGACCACCGCGTCGAGCAGCGTCTGCACGCCTTTATTCTTGAATGCCGAACCGCAGATGACCGGAAACACCTTCAGGTCGATCGTCGCCTGGCGGATGCCCCTCTTCAGCTCTTCCTTGGTCGGCGTCTCGCCCTCGAGGAATTTTTCGAGCAGCACATCGTCGGTCTCGGCGATCACTTCGATCAGCTGCATGCGGAAGGCTTCGGCCTTCTTCAGCAGGTCGGCGGGAATTTCTTCAATCGAGAATTCCGCTCCCATGGTCTCGTCGTGCCACAGGATGGCCTTCATCTCGATCAAGTCGACCACACCTTTAAAATTCGCCTCGGCGCCGATGGGAATCTGCAGCGCCACGGGACGCGCGCCCAACCGCTTGCGAATGGTGTCAATTACGTGCTCGAAGTCCGCGCCGTTCTTGTCCATCTTGTTGACGAAGCAAATGCGCGGAACCTTGTACTTGTCGCCCTGGCGCCATACCGTTTCGGTCTGGGGCTGCACGCCGCTCACTGAGTCGAACAGCGCAACCGCGCCGTCGAGCACGCGCAGCGAGCGCTCCACCTCGGCGGTAAAGTCCACGTGGCCGGGCGTATCAATAATGTTGATGCGCACGTTCTTCCACATGCAGGTGGTCGCAGCCGACGTGATGGTGATGCCGCGTTCCTGTTCCTGCTCCATGTAATCCATGGTCGCGGTGCCTTCATGCACTTCGCCAATGCGGTGCGTGATGCCCGTGTAGAACAGAATGCGCTCTGTCGCTGTCGTCTTTCCGGCGTCAATGTGCGCCATGATACCGATGTTCCGGCAACGATTCAGAGGTATATTGCGAGCCACAGTAATTCAATCCTTGCGGGCGGGGATGCCCGCGGTTGGTCCAGCTTTCAGCGATCAGCCGTCAGCCTTCAGCTTGTTCCTGCGGGGCCGTTCGAAACAGCCCCGAAATCTCGTCCGACCGCCTTAAAGCTGATAGCTGATGGCTAAGAGCTGAAGGCTGTCTTACTACCACCGATAATGCGCAAACGCCCGGTTGGCTTCCGCCATGCGATGAACGTCTTCCTTCTTCTTCATCGCCGCGCCGCGACCATTGGCGGCATCGAGCAGTTCGTTGCTCAGCTTGTCGATCATGCCCTTTTCACCGCGGGCGCGGCCGTAGCTGATGAGCCAGCGGATGGCCAGCGAAGTGCGGCGATCGGGATTCACTTCGATGGGCACCTGGTAGTTGGCGCCGCCCACGCGGCGGGTCTTCACTTCGAGCAGTGGCTTCACGTTCTCCACGGCCTTCTTGAACAGCTTGAGCGCGTCGTCGCCGCCGCCCTTCTCTTCCAGGTTCTTCATGGCCTGGTAGAAGATGCCCTGCGCGGTCGACTTTTTGCCGCCCCACATCATGGAGTTCACAAACTTGGTGAC
>Ga0070684_100004876_pt1 | contig 10244 bp, 11 predicted proteins | sample KBSC723LmetaG_FD_65653 | JGI IMG/M metagenome (GOLD analysis project Ga0070684, IMG submission 65653) | Corn rhizosphere microbial communities from Kellogg Biological Station, Michigan, USA - KBS C7.2-3L metaG | ecosystem: Host-associated > Plants > Roots > Rhizosphere ...
GTCGACCAGGCCCGGCAGCACGGGCGCGCCGTCGGCGTCGACGACGGTCCCCGCCCGGTCGGGCGCGAGCTCGGGCTCCAACGCGACGATCCGGCCACCGGCGATCGCGACGTCGAGCCGGCCCTGCGGGCCGCCCGGCGCGTTGACCACGCGACCGCCGCGGATCAGCAGGTCGTACTCGCTCACACCGCCACCTCCAGACCCAACTCGTCGGCCGCCGCGCACACGGCGTCCCACACCTCGGCGACGACGTGCACACCCTCCTGTTGCGCCCGCGCCTTGCGCCGCGCGCCGCCCGTCCCGGGCATCAGCACCTCGTCGAAGCCCGGCCGCAGCGCGCTCGAGCCCATCGCCGCGGCGGCGATCCCCACCGCCGCGGCGAGACCCCCGCCCGGGCTCAGGGCTTCAGGATCGATGGCGGCGAGGAACGCGCTCGCCTGCGGCGGCGGATACGGCCCGCCGAGCCCGCCGCACAGCAGCTCGACGGCGATCGCCAGCGCGTAGCCCTTGTGGCCGCCGAGCGGCGCGAGCGTGCCGGCCGGCGGGAGCGCGCGCGTCGGGTCGGTCGTCGGGTTGCCGGCGGCGTCGAGCGCCCACGTGTCGGGGATCGACTGGCCGGCTGCCGCGGCGACCAGCACGCGACCGCGCGCCGCCTGCGTGGTCGAGATGTCCGTTACCACGGGAGCGCCGCCGGGGTTCGGGAACCCGATCGCCAGTGGGTTGGTCGACAGTCGCGGCTCGCTGCCGCCCCACGGCGCCATCGTGGCCGCCGCGGTGCCGCCGGAGATCGCCAGCACGCCGATCATCCCCTCCGCCGCGGCCGCCTCGACGTAGTAGCCGAGACGGCCGACGTGCGGGAGGTTGCGGACGGCGGCGACGCACGCCCCGGCGTCACGCGCCTTGGCGACGCAGCGGCGCATCGCGTCGAGCGCGACGACATGACCCCAGCCACTGCGGGCGTCCAGCGCGAGCGTGGCCGGCGTCTCGGAGAGCACGGCCGGCTGCGACGGCGACCGTGCCTTTCCGCTGCGTGCGAGCTCGACGTAGTTGGGCACGCGCACGAGGCCCTGCGACTCGTAGCCGCGCTCTTCGGCGTCGACCACCTCGTCGGCGACGATGGCAGCGTCCTCGGCGCTCGCGCCGGCGGCGACCAGCATCGCCCGCACGAAATCGTGCAGCGCGTCCGGTGAGAAGGGGCCTGCGGCGGTCATCTACCAGAACCGGTAGGGCGCCTCGTTGAGCCGCTCCACGCCTGAGGGCGTGACGTGCCAGATGTCCTCCCAGCACGCCGTGCCGAAGCGGAACTTGACGAGCATCGGCTCGAAGCAGAAGACCATCCCGGCTTCGAGCTCGACCGGGTTCCCGGGCGCGATCGAGGGGCGGTCGTGCGTGTGGCAGCCGATGCCGTGGCCGCGGAAGTAGAGGTTCTCGGCGTAGCCGGTCTCCTCCGCCATGCCGACGCCGATCTTGGCCAGGTCGCCGATCGCCACGCCCGGCTTGGCGGCCGCCATCACCGCCTCGACGATGTCGATCTGCGTCTCCATCAGGCGCAGCTGTTCAGGCGACGGTTCGCCGGCGACCGTCTGGCGGCTGCAGTCGCTGTAGTAGCCCATGTAGCGGCCGCCGAGGTCGATGTAGACGAGGTCGCCGCCCTTGATCGGCTCGGCGGTCGGCGCCATGTGCTTGAAGCCGGAGCGCTCGCCCGTGACGACGGCGATCGGGAACGACGGGTGCTCGGCGCCCGCCTTGAACATCGCGTAGTTGGCCTCGGCGGCGATGTCGAACTCCGTCACTCCAGGCGCGACCGCGCCCATGCCCGCGATCAGCCCGGCGTCGGCAATCGAGCACGCCTTGCGCATGACCTCGACCTCGAGCGGGCTCTTGAGCGTGCGCATGCGGGCCAGCAGGTCGTCGGCGCGCGCCGTGCTCGCGCCCGGCGCGACGTCAGCGATCAGGTCGTCGATCACCGTCGGTGTCGGCCCGACGAGCCCGACGGCGGTGACCGAGCCAGCTTCGCGGATGAAGTCGGCGACGTGGTTGAGCACCGTGACCGCGGACGCCGAGCCGGTGACCGTGCGCGGAGCCGCTGCGCAGCGGATGTCGCGAGGCCAGGCGTCCTGGATGCCGGAGTGCATCGGCTCACCGTGCATGACGGCGTTGGTGGTCATGCCGACCTTGCCGTCGACGGAGATCACGACGATTGTCTGGCCGCCGTAGAAGTCCTCGAAGTTCGTGAGGTAGCGGATGTTCGAGCCGTCCGCGCGGTCGCCCCACAGCACGACACAGTCGAGCTCCGCCTCGCGCATCAGCTCGTTCAGGCGCGCGATCCGCGCCTCGTACTCCTCGTCGGGGAACGGCAGGTTGCGCCATGGCAGCCGGTCCTCGTACGCATACGGGACGCGGCCCCAGCCATAGGGCATCTCTGGCCTGCCGACGGCCGTGGAGAACGGGCTTTCGGTGGTGGTCATAGGGTTCCTTGGATCGCGAGGGCAGGGGCAGCGGCCAACGACACGACCGCTTCGATCTCGACGCAGTTGTTGCGCGGCAGCTGGACCATCCCCACAGCCGAGCGGGCGTGGATGCCGCCTTCGCCGAAGATCTCCTCCAGCAGGTCGGAGGCGCCGTTGATGACCTGGGTCTGCTCAGTGAAGTCCTCGGTGCTGTTGACCATCCCGAGCAACTTCACGACGCGCTGCACGCGGCCGAGGTCACCGACCGCGTTGCGAATGGTCCCGAGCAGGCACGTGGCGGCCTGACGAGCGGCCTCGTACCCCTGGGCCGTAGTCAGGTCGCGGCCGAGCTTGCCCATGTGGATCGGCTGACCGCCGGAGTCCGGCAGGTGCCCGGAGAGCCACAGCAGCTCGCCGTCGTGGACGAAGCGGGTGTACTTTCCCGCCGGCGGCATGTCCGCCGGCAGGTTCAACCCGAGCTCGCGCACCCGCCGCTCGGGGCCTGACAGCCGTTCGTCGCTAACCGTCATCCGACATCCGCGTCCTTCCTTTGCAATGAGTCCTTGCCATCCGCGGGCTGGCCGTCGCGCACCTCTCGCAGGTACGCGTAAACCGTGACCCGGGAGACGCCGAGGTACTCGGCGACCTGCGGCACCGAGCGCTGGACCGAGAACACTCCCCGTCCGTCGAGCGCCCTGAGGATCGCCAGCCGCTCCGCCTTGTCGAAGCGGTCGACCGTGTAGCCGAGCTTGGTCTGCTCCTCGCGAATGACCTCGTCGATCACGTCGCCGACGTTGTCGACGAACGTGACGTTGTTCGGCGACTGCTGCGCCGTGCCAATCATGTCCTCGACGAACCCGTGCAGTGTGCGCAGCTCCGTCGTGTCGATGTTGATGCAGAACGCGCCGAAGACGTGTCCGTCCGCATCGCGCAGCGGGATCGTCGTCGAGCGCATGACGCGGCCGCCCGGGCTTCGCAGGACGTAGTCGTAGCGATCCTCCGCGTCGTCGCCGGCGGCGAGAACCTCGAGCCCGATCTGACTCATCGAGCCGCCGACGTGGCGGCCCGTGAGGCCGCCGGCGATCGCGACGATCGAGCTGTCCGGCCGCCGGAAGTCGTGCAGCACGACCTCGCAGTGCCGGCCGATCATCGTGGCGACGCCCGGGACGATGGATTTGAGCACGTCGAGATGGGCGCTCACGACGCCGTCAGAGGCGTCGCGCCGCCGAGGTGACCGCGACATGCGGACAGCTAACTCGGTGCCTAACGATTTGTCAAGTAGCTGTACAGACTGAAAGGCGCAAACCCCGTGGCAAGTATGCACGCACCGTGCGCCTCGGACGACGAGGAGGGTCGGACGATCGGCGTTGACTCGCCGCTCGGTCGCGCGACGAGCGGTCGTTGCCGGCCGTCACGCTCGAGATTGGACGCCTGAAACAACTCTGCCTCGTCGCACGAGACGACGGGCGGACTCTCGATCGGCCATCTCGACCGATCAGGCCAACAGCCCAACGGCACGGGCAGAAGATTCCCCACCCGCCTCCAGGGTCAGCCCGTTTACGGGAGCACGCCTGAGCTGACGGCGCGGCGCGACTGGTAGGACGCCCTTCGGTTGGGCAGCGCGTACTGCCATGACTTGCTCGCACTAGTGGAACTCAGCACCCGCCTCGCTGAAGCAACGGTCGAGGTTGGCGAGGGTCTTCCGCGCCGCACGCGCGACACCGCGCCGGACCAGGACGCGGTCGAAGACGCTCCGCCACCCGGGACGTGGTTGGTATGAAACGACGATCCGGTAGTCCAGGTCGCCGTCAACGTCCTCGAAGTGGCGCTCGTGACGCGCATCGGGCAGCCCGCGCTGCACGCTCGCGTATTCCACAGCGCTGTATGGAGCGAGCCGGCCAAGCGTCATCTGCAGCTCCACCGGCCTGCCGCAGAACCGCAGGACGAGCCGCGCCCGGTCGCCGGGCTCTCGCCAGCGCGACCCGGGCTCGATCCGCACGAGGTCGGGCCAGTACTGCGGCCAGTTGCTCGGATCGGTGATGTAGTCGAATCCCTCCCGAAGCGGGACACCGAAGCGCCTGCTCACCTCGATGCGAACCGGTCGCGTCATCGACCGGCCCGGCCGGGATTCCTCGGCGACATGGCCCGCGAGCCGCCGGACCCCGCGCGGCCCGTGCGGCGCAGGCGATAGAAGCGCTCGTCGAACTTCATGAGCCGCGCGAGCGCGTCGGGCTCGGTGTCTGCCACCGCGACGTCGGTGATCTCCCAGCCCGGGAAGGCCCGCTCGACGTCGGCACGGCTCGCGCCGCCGGGCAGGGGCCCCCTGCGCCGGGGCGCGAAGCAGTCGAGGATCACCGTGGCGTCCGGGGCGGCGACGGCGCTCACCTCCTTGCCCATCGCCTCGCGCTGGACTTCGCTGAGGCCGTGGAAGGTGCCGGTGTCGAGGAGCAATCGGAAGCCGGAGTCGAGGCCGGCCGCCCGCAGTGCCGTCACATCGCCGTGCACGAGCCGAACCTCGGCGCCCGCCTCGTCGGCCCGCTCGCGGGCGCGGCGCAGGGCCTTTTCGACGATGTCGATGCAGGTCACGTCCCAGCCGCGCTGCGCGAGCCGGACGCCCCACACCGCGCTGCCGGCACCGAGATCCAGCGCGCGGCCGTACGGTGGCCCGTGCTCGTCCTCCTCGCGGGCGACCAGTTCGAGGAGCTTGCCGGCGAAGGGAGGATGCTCGGCGAGCTCCTCCCAGGGATGGAAGCCGATCGCGTAGGCGAGCCGGTAGTTCATCCGACCGCTCCGTGCGTGCCCGCAGTCGCGTTCGAGTCCTCTCTCAGCACCTCTGTGAGCAGATCGGTCATCGTGCGGCCTCGCGCATCTCGACCGCGATCCCGTTGGCGTCGAGGTTCTTCAACACCACCGGGATCGTCTCGTTGAGGATCGCGGTGGGGCTGAATTCGACGATCTCAGTGCCGGCGTAGTGGACCGGCGTGTGGCCGGCACCGACGTAGTACGCCTCACCCGCGGCATAGGTCTCCTCGCGGTCGGCGAATCGGAAGCCGATCCTGCCTTCGATCACATAGCCCCAGCGAGGAAGCTGCGCACGGTCTTCGGGAAGACCACGGAAGAGCGGGGCGAGGTCGGCGTCAGCGGTGTGCCTCTCGAAGCAGACGGCGTAGCCGCCCTCAAGATCGGCGTGGTCGATGTCGACGCCATTCCACGTGACCTTGGTCGCGGCATTGTCCTTGGACGCGCTTGGCATCTCGGGCCTCCTGTTGTGCGCTGACGGCCGACCGACCGTAGAACCGCCACCCCAGACCGCGCATCGGCGGAACCACCCAACCGCCGCGCCTCGGTGGCGTGGGTGATCTCACCCACCGGCGGTCAGAGCAGCCGGTGCTCGTAGGCGTACGCGGCGGCTGCGGTGCGTGAGGAGACGCCGAGCTTGACGAAGATGTTGCTCACGTGCCGATCGACGGTGCGCTCGCTGAGCACCAGCTCGCCGGCGATCGCCTTGTTCGTGTCGCCGGCGGCGAGGTGGCGGAGAACCTCCAGCTCGCGATCGGTGAGCTCGTGAACGTGGCCGTGTGGAACACCGCCGAGTGACCGGAGCCGAGCGAGGTCCGTCGACGCCCCCAGCTCGGAATACGCCGCACGGCTCGCCTCCAGTTCCAGCTTCGCCGTGTCCTCGTCCTCGAGAGCACGGCAGGCGCGGCCGGCGAGCTCACGCACGCGGGCCGTCTGGTAGGGCGCCTTGAGCTCCCGCCATACGTCCTTTGCGTGGCGAAGCGAAGTCAGCGCGCTGGAGGCGTCGCCCGCAGCGAGCTCGACCGCACCCCGTGCCTGCGCCGCGAGCGCCCCGAGGGCGCCCCTCTCCTGACCCGCGGCGATCGACTCGAGCTCGCGGCAGGCGCCGCGGGCGGCCTCGACGTCGTCGACAGCGAGCATGATCTCGATGAAGGCCGGAAGGATCCCCGCCCGCTGACCGACTTCTTGCGTCTCCGCGACCACCCTCCGAATCGTGCTCGCCGCCGCGTGGGGCTCTCCCTGGGCGAGTCGCAGCAGAGCAAGGCCCGGCAGTGGCTCGTGTCCGAGCCGGCTCGCCTCCCGATAGGCCGCCTCGGCTGCGCCGAAGTGGCCGCGTAGCCGGTGGATCTCGCCCTGCCGGTACCACGCCTCCCCCGCAGCTCCGGGATTCTCACCCCGCAGGCAGCGCTCGGCCGCCCGGCGCGCCTCCTCCAGGGCATCCGCGAACTCGCCCTCGAGCTGGAGGATCTCGGCCCGGTGCACGAGGCAGCGGCCGGTGAACGCGATGACATCGGGCTGGCGCGCGCACCAGGTCGAGAGGGCGGCCGTCCATTCCCGGGCGCGGCGGACCTCGTGGGCCTCCTGGCAGGCAAGAATCACGCCGCAGTAGACAATCCCGGCGACGATCGGGGAGAGCTCGCGCGCGGTCACAGCCACCATCGCCTCGTCCAGCAGGCCCAGGCCATCGGTGAGACGGCCGACCCGAATCAGGATCTCGCCCTGTTCATGCGTGGCCAGGGCGAACAGGTCGCGGTCGCCGAAGCGCTCTCCGATCGCAGCGGCCTCCCCGGCGGTGGCGGCAGCCGCCTCCCAGTCGCCGCTCGCCCCCTGCTCGAACACCGTCGGCAGCAGCAGGTAGCCGTGCTCGACCCGGTCGCCCTCCTGGCGCTCGAGCAGGCGGCGAGCACGTCGCAGCCAGCCGCTCGCACGCCCGATCTCCCCATGCGCGGCGAGCGTCACGCCGATCCAGAAGGCGCAGCGCAGGGCGGCGAGGTCATCACCCGCCTCCAGGTAGACGCGATGTGCGCGCTCGAGCAGGTCGCGGTACTCGGATTCGCGACCGATCATGTACGCGCAGGTGGCGAGGAGCGCAAGGTCGTCAGGCGCCAGCGAGGCCTCCCGGTCGGCCCGCGAGAGCGACTCGTACGCGTCCAGCCAGGCTTCGCGCGAATAGGCCTCGCGTCCGCGTTCGAGCTCTGGCACGGCATTCACCCCGACGATTATCGCCCGCCGTATGGGCGCGGACCCATGCTTCGCCCCTCTCGGTTGGTCACGGCGCTCGCGGCGCGCTCACCGCGGCGTGACCGTCGCGAACTGGCTACCGCTCGAGGAACGCGCCGATGCGCGACCAGGCGTCGGCCGCCGCGTCTGCGTCGTAGCCGGGGCGGCCGACCGAGGCAAACCGGTGCCCCACGCCACGGTAGGTGACGACGTCGGCCTCGGGGTGCCACCGGCGGAGCGCCTCGACGTCAGAGGACGGCACCATCGGATCGGCGTCCCCGACCAGGACGAGCAGCGGCCCCGTGAGCGGGAGGCTACCGGTGGGCTGAGGGCGCGAGGGCGCGAGGGCGCGATCGCCGTGCCGGCCAGCCAGCCGGCGTACAACGCGACGCAGGCGCGCAACCCCAGCCGCGAGGCGGCGAGCACGGCGACGTGGCCGCCGAACGACAGGCCGACGGCGACCGGTTCGGTCGCGGCGTCGGCCTGCGGCCGCGCGCGCGCCGCGGCGAGCGCGTCCCGGACGTCGCTGAGGAGCTCAAGCCGCGTCAGCTGCTCGACCAGGGCGAGACCGCGGGCGCGGCCGTCCTCGTCCTCCGAGAGCGGGCCGGGCACCCGGCGGTGCAGCAGGTGCGGCGCGATCGCCACATAGCCGAGCCCGGCGACGCGCTCAGCGGCGTCGCGCTGCACGTCGGTAAGACCGAACAGCTCGCCCAGCACGACGGCGACCGGCCACGGGCCGGCACCGTCCTGCGGCCAGGCGAGGACGGCGGGCATGCTGCTGCCGTCGAGTGTCTCGACGGCGAGGTCTTCGGTGGGCACGCCGTCGACGATAGACCGGCCTGACCATGCCGTGCACGACTCCTGTTTCTGGATACCATTCCACGCTGGAATGCTCGACGTGTCGTCGGTCGACCTCGCGATCTTGCGTGCCGTCGCGCAGCGCGGGTCATTCACCGCAGCCGCGGGCGAGCTCGGCTACACGCAGTCGGCGGTCTCGAAACGCGTGCGTGCGCTGGAGACCGCCACCGGACGCCGGCTCTTCGCGCGCGAGCGCACGGGAGTGCGCCTCACGCCCGCCGGCGAGGTCGTGCTCCGGCACGCCGCCGCGGCGCTTGACGCCCTCGGCGCGATCGAGCGCGACCTCCAGGACGACGCGAACGGAGGCCGCCCTGGCCCGGTCCGGCTCGGCGCCTTCGCGAGCGCCCTCGCCGGCATCGTCCCCGCGGCCCTGGCGTTGCTGGCCGGCGTCGACGTGATGCTCCGCGAGGGCACGAGCGCGGCCCTCGTCCGCGCGCTGCGGGCGGGGACGCTCGACCTCGCGCTGCTCGCCGGCGTGCCGCCGTTCCACCCGCCCGACCAGCGCGATCCGCCGCTGGCAGTCGAGCACCTGGCCGAAGGGAACCTGCGGATCGCCGTCGGCGCGACTCACCGGTTCGCCGGCCGGCGGACCGTGGACGTCGGCGAGCTCGCCGACGAGCGCTGGGTCGTCGCACACCAGGAGCGCGACGACCACCGGCTCGGGGCGTGGCCCGGCATGCCGGGCACACCGCGCGCACCGTTCGTCGCCCGGGACTGGCTGAGCAAGCTGCGCCTCGTCGCCTCCGGCGCCGCGATCACAACCGTCCCCGACGTCCTGCTGCCGGCCCTCCCGCCCGACGTCCGCACGGTCGGGATCACCGGCGGCAGCGCCGAGCGCCGCCGCCTGCTGCTCGTCCGGGCCCCCGGTCCCGCCGAGCCGGCGGTCGAGCACGTCGCCGCGGCGCTGCGCAATGCAGCGCGCGCCAGCTCGGGCTAGGACGCCGCGCACACTCGCAGCGCCGGCGCCGGGTCGAGCCGGCAACGGAATACCCTCGCGCGCTCTGGCGTCCTGGCCGGTATCCGCCAGTGACTCTCGCCAGGAGGTACCGCCGTGCCCAGCCGTGTGCTCCTCGTCCGACCCCGTGGCCTGTTCGTCGCCCTGCTGGCGCTGGTCGGCCTCGGCGTCCCGGCGGGGGCGTCGGCCGCGGTGCCGGCGCCCACGCTGGAGCTTCTCGCGGGCACGGGCGTGCCCGGGTATCTCGGCGATGGCGGTCCGGCCGCCGACGCGCAACTCGACCAGGCCATGGGCGTGGCCGTCGATGCGGAGGGCGACGTGCTCGTCGCCGACCTGAGCAACCGCATCCGCAAGATCACACCGGACGGCATCATCACGACGGTCGCCGGATCCGGCATCGCCGGCTTCGCGGGCGACGGCGGCCCGGCGACCGATGCGCAGCTCAACCATCCGACGGGGGTCGTCGTCGACGCCGCCGGCGGGATCCTGATCGCCGATCAGCACAACTACCGGGTCCGCCGCGTCGACCCAAGCGGGACGATCACGACCGTCGCGGGAACCGGCTCCTCGGGCTATGGGCTCGGCGACGGAGGGCTTGCGGTGGACGTGGGGCTGAACCTGCCGACCACGCTCGCGCTCGATGCGAAGGGCGGCATCCTGATCGCCGAGATGGGAGAGCGTCGCATCCGGCGCATCGACCCCGACGGCACGATCTCCACGATCGCGGGCGACAGCGGCTCCGGGTACGACGGCGACAACAAGCTGGCCACCCAAGCGAGCCTGACCAAGCCCACCGGCCTCGCCGTCGCTCCCACGGGCGACGTGCTGATCGCTGATCAGGGGGACCAGCGGATCCGCCGCGTCGATCCGTCTGGATTCATCCACACGATCGCGGGGAACGGGCTGATGGCCACGACGGGCGACGGCGGCCCGGCCTCGGCGGCGAGCCTCAGCTACCCCAC
>Ga0070684_100004877_pt1 | contig 10243 bp, 7 predicted proteins | sample KBSC723LmetaG_FD_65653 | JGI IMG/M metagenome (GOLD analysis project Ga0070684, IMG submission 65653) | Corn rhizosphere microbial communities from Kellogg Biological Station, Michigan, USA - KBS C7.2-3L metaG | ecosystem: Host-associated > Plants > Roots > Rhizosphere ...
GGGGGGGTGAGAGCGCGACGGTCACCGACGCCGATCTCACTCTCGGCTACCTCAACGCCGGCTTCTTCCTCGGAGGCCGGATGGCGCTTGACGTGCTCGCAGCCGAGCTCGCGCTGCAGCGGCTCGGCGATCACCTGTCGCTCCAGCCGCTGGACGTCGCCAAGGGTATCTTCAACGTCGTCAACGAAGCGATGGCGGCCGCGGCGCGCGTGCATATCGCCGAGAAGGCCCAGGACCCGCGGCGCTTCACGATGGTTGCCACCGGAGGCGCCGGCCCAGTTCACGCCGTTGAAATCGCACGCAAGCTGCGCGTGCCGCGTGTGCTGTTCCCGATTGCTGCCGGAACCGGCTCTTGTCTCGGATTCCTCGCGGCGCCGCTTCGCGTCGATCGCTCCTGGTCCAAGCCGCAAGGGCTTGAGACGGTCGGTTGGCAGGAAATCGAGACGACGCTCGCCGAGCTCAAGCGCGAAGCCGAATTGGAGCTTAAGTCTGCGCTGACGAGCCCGGCTGATGTCGCATGGCAGATCCTCGTCGAGATGCGCTATGTCGGACAGGGCGCAAATCTCACGGTGTCCTTTCCCTGGCGAAGCGTCGGCCCGGCTTTTGCGGCCGAGCTCGATGCCGCTTTCCGCAAGGCCTATGAAACCAACTATGGCGGCGTGCTGCCAGCAGGATCGCTGGAGGTCGTGACCTGGCGTATCGTCGGCGCGACGCGTCAGGACATCAGGCGCTTCTTCTGGCCGGCTGCCGGCACGACGTCCGAGGCCAAGCCCAAGGCCAAGCCCAAGCCCAAGGCCAAGCCCAAGCCCAAGGCTCGCCGCGCGATCTTCTGCACACTAGCTGACAAAATGGCGGAAGTGCCGGTTTACGATCGCTACACGCTCGGCGGCGGAACGCGGTTGCGCGGGCCGCTGATCCTCGAAGAGTCGGAATCTACCATCGTGGTTCCGATCGAAGCCGATGTCGAAGTGCTTGATGATCTCAGCGTGCTGGTCCATCTGGGAGCCGAAGGATGATTGATCCGATTTCACTGGAAATCCTCTGGACCAGGCTGGTCAGCCTTGTCGACGAGGCCGCTGCAACCCTGGTGCGCACCTCGTTCTCGACGATCGTGCGCGAATCGAACGACTATGCCGTCGTGCTGCTCGATCGCGACGCCCAATTATTAGCTCAATCCAGCCAGAGCATTCCCTCCTTCATCTGTACGCTGCCGGAAACCGTGCGACACTTTCTCAAGGTGTTTCCGCGCGAGACGCTGAAGCCCGGCGACATCATGATCACCAACGATCCGTGGCTCGGCACGGGTCATCTTCCCGATATCAACATCGCGATGCCGGTGTTTCGGGACGGGATCCTGGTGGGTTTCGCCGGCAGCGTGGCGCATTCGCCCGATATCGGCGGCCGCCTGCGTTCGCCGGGCAATCGCGACCTCTATGAGGAAGGTTTGCGTATCCCGCCAATGAAACTGGTCGCGGCCGGTGCGATCAACGAGACGCTGGTCCAGATCATACAGAACAACGTGCGCATTCCCGAGCAGGTCATGGGAGATCTGTGGGCGCAGGTTTCGGCCAATCGTATGCTGTCGCAACGCTTGCTCGAGATGCTCGACGAGACCGAATGCGATCTCGTCGAGGTCGGCAAGGAAATGCACGCGCGGTCCGAGGCCGCGATGCGGAGCGCCATTCGCGCCCTGCCTGACGGCGACTACGAATACGAGGCTCGCACGGACGGTTTCATCGAGCCGGTCACTATCCGCTGCCGGATCATCGTCAACGGCGATGCCTTGACCGTCGATTACACCGGCTCGTCGCCGCAGTTGCCGCGCGCCATCAATGTCGTGCCGATCTACACCTTTGCCTACACCGCCTATGCGCTCAAATGCGTGCTGGCGCCGACTGTCCCGAACAATGACGGCTCGTTCCGGCCAATCACCACGACGGCACCTCCGGGATCGATCCTCAATCCGAGATTCCCCGCGGCGGTGAGTGCGCGTGCCATGACCGGCCATTTGCTGCCGACCGCCGTCATGGGAGCTCTCGCCAATGTCATTCCGGATCGTGTTCGCGCCGCGGCGGGATCGCCCTTGTGGTGCGTGCAACTCGCCGGCGCGCACGAAGGCCGTCGGTTTGCCTCGACGCTGTTCCTTAATGGCGGTCAGGGTGCGGGCGCAAAGGGGGATGGGTTGCCGTCGCTGAGCTTCCCCAGCAATCTCGCCAACACGCCGATCGAGGTGATCGAGTCCCAAGCGCCGATCCGGATTACGCGGCGTGCCTTGCGGCACGGTACCGGCGGTGCCGGTAAAACGCGCGGCGGCGATGGACAGGTGTTCGAGCTTGAACTGCTCGCCGATGAGCCGGTGACGATGACCTTCATGGCCGATCGCCTGCGGACCGCGGCGCCGGGCATGTGCGGCGGTGAAGCGGGTGCGACCGGACGTGTGCTGCTCAATGGCGAACACATCGATCCCCGAGAAACATGGATGGCCGCGCCGGGATCGCGGCTGACGCTGGAAACGCCTGGGGGCGGCGGGTTCGGACCCGTGAATGAGCAAACCTAGGCGCTAGGCGACTGATAACGAACAGACGAGTGCTCTACCATCCACCACGAAAACTCAACGTCTGCGAAGAACTACTGCATCGCAGACTACCTTTGCACATGACGCCAAATTTGCTGACATCGCGAGGTACGTCTCTAATGTCCTCATTAGGAATTAGTCCGACCCACCTTTGAAGCGACGTTAGACTAGCGCAGATAGGCGGCCAGTAGCTCAAAGCGCCGCTGAGCTGGCCACCGACAGCGAAGCGCCCGCTTCGACATCTTGCTCGCTTCATCTTGCTCGGGATCTACAGTGGGAAGCGCGCGGGAGCGATCGCATCCGCATCGCCCATTCCGGCGGTCGGCCGCTCTTTTGTCGATCTCGAGCGCGGACGTTACTATCGGCGCCAGCAGGGCAGCGCGAAGACGAACAAGCGTCAACCTACGGTCCCAATTCCGTTGCGCCTGCTTGCGCGTCTGCGGCGTTGGGCACCGGATGGATCCGGAGGCAAAGCACTTCGTCGAGTTCAATGGCAAGACGGTAAGTTCGGTCAAAACAGCGTTCAAGAGCGCCGTCAGGCTCGCCGGGTTCCGCCCCGGTATATCGCCTCACACGTTGCGGCACACGGCCGACGACTTGGCTGATGCAGAAGGGCGCGGACCCGTGGCAGGCCGCCGGCTATCTCGGAATGTCACTTGAGGTTCTACTCAACACCTACGGCCACCCTCACCCTGACTATTTGTCGGATGCAGTCGAGAAAATCGCGATGCGCACGCCCGGTCACGAACGAAAGGCGCACGTATCCGGTGCGGTTTCTGGTGCGGTCATCACGCTGCGGCGAGATAATCCCTGACTAAGCAATTGATTTGACTGGTGGGCCCGGCAGGACTCGAACCTGCAACCAGACCGTTATGAGCGGCCTCGCGCGCATGTTAGAAAATATCAATAAAATCAATAAGTTATAAATTTGCATTTTCGGGCGATATGTAAATCGTTGCTGCTCGTTTGCGTTCATGCATTTGCATTGCAAATAGTCTTGGCTCTTCGCGCACATAACAGTTCGCTAGTTGGCACCCACGCAGGACCTGATGCCCTTGCGCTCGGCCTGCGCCGAACCATAGGGAACCGACGCGGAGCTTGACTTTGGTTGCTTACAACATTATTGTTGTAAGCATGATTCCGGCGTTGGTCTCTATACTTGGCACCCCTTGGGACGTTCTCCCGCCCGGCGTGCATAACGTGACCCTCGCGGAGGTGGGGACGGCCTTTGCCTACAACGCCCGTCGCCGCGCTCTCTTCGGCGGTCTTATCGAGGCTTCCGTCGTACTTGCCGGGTGCGGCTGCCGTTGTGTGTTGCTAGACGGCAGCTTTGTCTCGGCCAAACCGCTTCCCGGTGATTTCGACGCATGCTGGGAGCCGGACGGTGTCGATTTCGACAAGCTCGACCCGGTGTTCGACGACTTCGACAACGGGCGCGCAAACCAGAAGGCGCGGTTCGGCGGCGAGTTCTTCCCGTCAACATTGATCGCCGCCGACATCGGTGCCGCCTTCAAAGAGTTTTTCCAAATCGACCGTTTCACAGGAAAGAAGAAGGGAATCCTATCTATCTCGCTGACCACAGATCAATCGGTTGCACGGAGGATAAAGCCATGATCTTCAGTGACCGCCAGTACGCAATATCCAAAGAACAGGCCGCCAAGCTCGGCGACGCCCTCTCGAAAGTCCGCGCCAGCACGGACAAGCATGAGCGGTTGCGCGCGATTGAGACCAAGGCCCTCGAAAGCCAGATCGCAGACATCAAACGCGAACTTGCCGATTACGATCTTCTCAAATCCGGCGCTGTCGAGTTCGCGGAAAGCTACTCGCTTAGCGATTTGCCACGCATTCTCATACAGGCACGGATAGCTCAAGGTTTGAGCCAGACCGATCTTGCTGAGCGTCTCAATATGAAGCCGCAGCAGATACAGCGCTACGAAGCCACCGAGTATATGAGCGCCAGCCTCTCGCGACTGATCGAGCTTGCGCAGGTTCTTAAAGTGCACGTGTCGCAATCGTTCGCGGGCGCGCAGCCGCCGGCCGAGAACGCGCTGTTTGCTTGGAGCGATGCTGCGGACGTTGATTGGAGTCGTTTCCCCTTGAAGGAAATGGCCAAGCGCGGCTGGCTTAAGGGCAAGGATTTGGCCGAAGCTGCCCGTAACTACTTCATGTCGGCGGCGGGTCCGCAGTTCGCGACCACGCTGCACAGGAAGAAAGTGCGCAGTGGCAACGCGCCGGACGAATTTGCACTGTTGGCGTGGCAGACACGTGTGCTTGATATTGCCCGCACGCATCATATGGAAGGTCTCTTGGGATCGTTCGAGTTGAATGACCAGTGGCTTGTCGAATTGGTGCGGTTGACGCGCGATCGTAACGGGCCGCGAAAGGCGCGTGATCTTTTGCGGAAGAAGGGCATCGCGCTCGTCATCGAGCGGCATCTTTCCGGCACGTATCTTGACGGCGCGGCAATGCTCGCCCCGTCTGGTCACCCAGTTGTCGCTTTGACCTTGCGCTATGACAGGCTCGACAATTTCTGGTTCGTGCTGTTCCACGAACTTGGTCACGTCTTCGTACACCTGTTCAGCGCTCTGCGCCTCGACTTCTTTGATGAAGAAGACGGTAGCGGCAAGGATGAGATCGAGAAAGAGGCCGACCGCTTCGCGCTCGACTGCCTCATTCCCGAGGTCGCATGGAAGCAATGCCTGTCCCGATTTGCATTGACCGAAGAGGCTGTCCGCATTGACGCCGAAAAACTTGGTATCGATCCTGCCATCATTGCTGGCCGGATACGAAAGGAGCGAGGCAATTATCTCATCCTGAACGACCTGATCGGGTCGGGCACGGTTCGCTCCCAACTTGAAGAGAGCGAAGCATGAAAGTAAATCCGGGTGATTATGTGCCTTCCTTACGTTGGCGCACCGGCGAATATCAAGCGCTAGCTGCGTTGACCGATGCAGCGAAGAGCCGCGTCGTGCCGTTCATCGTCGTCCCTGAAATCGAGTTTGATTTCGAGGAGTGGAAGAACAAGAAAACCGTGCAGGAGCACGTCGAGCCATTTCCAAAGCGCTTCAAAGCGAAATGGAGCGTGCGGCCAGCGTGGATCGATGTCCACCCGAAAATTCAAACAGGGCGCATGGATGATGGCAGGCTGCCGGTCGAATATATTTTCGACGAACTCTTGGAGGCCGGCAGTAATGCGGTGCCCGTGACCTCGCTCGATACACCCAATGAAATCAACGCCGCCGTGTACAAAATTGTGAAACGAGATCGGCGCGGTGTCGGCGTGCGCGCGCGCATCGAGCACATCATGAAGCCTGGGTTTAAGGCAGCGCTGACCGCCTTGCTTGCAGTGGTCGGCGTAACACCGAAAGACGCCGATCTCGTCATCGATTTAGGTGCTCCGAACTACGAGCCGTATGACGATTTCGCGGACGCCTTAATCGCGGCCATGTCTGTCGTCGATAACATCGACGAATTCCGAAACTATATTCTCATGGGCTGCGCATATCCGGAAACGATTGCTCTTGATAAGCCGGGTGGCGAGCTGATCCGCCATGACTGGCTTTTCTATCGCACGTTCCTCACGAAACTCGGCGACAGCGACCGTATTCCGAATTTCAGCGACTACACGATCGTGAACCCCGAGTTCACCCCGCGGGATATGCGCATGATCAAATCAGGCGGAAGGGTCGTTTATACGACATCGGGATCATGGTTCATCCGCAAGGGCGGCGCGTTCCGCGACAACCCGCAACAGATGCACGTGCATTGCGCTGACATCATTAGCTCTGGAAAATACCGCGGTGCGACATTCTCAAGCGGGGACGACTACATCGATAAGTGCGCGGCAAAGAAGAAGGGGCCTAGCAACCAGCCGTGGTGGAAGTTCGTGGCGATCAATCACCACATCATGCATGTACTTGAGGATCTCGCCAAGCTCGACGCAGCCGCATAGACTCTCGGATCGCGACAGTTAGTTGCTTAATGCTGAGACGCTCCGCGATGAGCACGTAGAGCTCCTTTCGGGACAGCTTTGAGGTCTTCTCCGTCACGCCGAGTTGCGTGAGCAGCGCGAGCGCCTCGGGCCTCCATAGCAGATGAGCCAGTTGAACTGCGTTAATCTCGGGGTTCGTGCTTGCTTTCCGCACTGTTGAGAATGTAACGGCTCCACGCTTGCCCTTCTTCGCCTCCACAACACCGCACCACGTCGGCGCGCTGTTTGTCACATTATCGAGGTGCTTGGGCGCACAAACAATCGTGAGCATTTCAAGGCACTGGCTATATAAATGAAGTTGTGCCGGTAAGCGGTCGAGCGTATCGAGGCTACTCTTGATTTCGTAGCCGTGAACGCATCCATTTATGACTGCCACGTCTATTCGCACTTTCGCGTGCGAAAGGCCCAACTCGTCAATCACGATTGTGTCGGGCGCGTCACGGAACACGCTCAGCTTCTTCTCGTGCAGGGCCGCGCGAATTTCGATGTCTTTGGTCGCAATCATCTTGTGCAGTTTAGCTGATTTGCTGCCGTTATCACTGCCTGAATTTGAGTCACTCGCCAAGGACGATCGTCCTACCGGGTGCGCCTGTCACTCGTCATGGTGAAGCGCCAGTGAATGACGGGGAAAGCTGGCCGGGTTCACGCGGTGAGCAGCTCGTTCCGGCAGATCGTATATGATGGGGTAGTGCAGTCCCGACGTGGCTTCCACGCCTGTCGTCTTCGTTTGTCGTCCTTCGAGGCATGCTACCACGTCGTACCGAGATCACTTTCGAGTTGCTTTAGGATTTTGCTGGGAGCCGTGTCGAGTGCTTTCGCCAAACGAAAGAGCATGACGATAGTTGGTGATTTCAGGCCCCGCTCGACCTGGCTCACATATGTCCGATGAATAGCCGCGCGCTCCGCTAGCTCCTCCTGCGAGAGCCGTGCAGTTCGCCTCACGCCAGCAATGATTTTTCCGAAGGCTGCGTTCGGGTTTTTCACACCTCCATAGTCTTGGCTCGAACACTAAAGAGCTACTGACTATAGTATTCGCGACGTTTTCGCTTAGAGTGAGCGGCGCAGTATCGATCGCTGCCTCATGAGCAAGTATTCACCCGATACACCGCTGCGGCTCGACGTCGCTGTGCGAGAAGCCTTTCCCGCGGGAGGGATGACTGTGTCTGGTCTGCGAAAGGAGATTGCGAAGAGCAGACTCGAAGTTGAGCTAATCGCCGGAAAACAATTCACGACCTTGCTCGCGATCGCTCGAATGAGAGAATTGTGCCGGGTTTGCAAACCGAGGAAGGTCGCTACTCCGGAGCCTGCAACAACCGAAGCGGCCTTGAGAGCAAGACAGCAGCGATTGCTTGCTCGCCTCGATGAGGATGAGGCGAAGCTCAGATCAGGGCGAACGCGTGCTCTGCGCGTCGCACAAAACGAGAGACGAAATGAAATTATCAAAGCGGGACCCGAGTCGGGATCCGGATTTTCGCAGATTTTTCAAACCCTTATTTTCACTGGTGGGCCCGGCAGGACTCGAACCTGCAACCAGACCGTTATGAGCGGCCGGCTCTAACCATTGAGCTACAGGCCCCGCCGCGGTCTGCCGCCAGCCTCGTCAGGCGGCACGGCAACGGTGCGGCCTCCGTTTACAAGGCAGCAACCGTTCCCGCAATGCCGCCAGCCGCGTTTTGCGTTAATCCACCGATACGCCGGCGAACTCGACCACCTTGCGCCATTTCCCGGTCTCGGCGGCGATATGCTTGCCGTAAGCTTCCGGCGTCATCGGTGTCGGCACCCCGCCGATCTCGGCAAAGCGCGCCACCAGCTTCGGATCCTTGAGCGCCTCGTTGATCGCCTTGTTCAGGGTCGCGACGATTTCGGACGGCGTGCCTTTCGGCGCCGACATGCCGTAAAACACGGTTGCCTCATAGCCGGGCACGGTCTCGGCGATCGCCGGGACGTCGGGTACGCTTGGCCAGCGCTTGGCCGAAGTGACGCCGAGCGCGCGGACGGTGCCGCCGCGCGCCTGCTCCGCTGCTGTCGGCAGATTGTCGAAGATCAGCTGAACCTTGTTCGAGATCACGTCAGGCATCGCCAGTGCCGAGCCGCGATAGGGCACGTGCAGCATGTCGCATTTGGTCAGCGCCTTGAAGTACTCGGCCGACATATGCACCGTGGTGCCGTTGCCGGACGAGGCAAACGAGATCTTGCCGGGATTGGCCTTGCAATAGTCGATGAACTCCTGGACGGTCTTCACCGGCATGGCGTTCGATACGATCATCATGTTGGGAACTTCGGTGAACATTGCGACCGGCACGGTATCGCGCATGAAGTCGAACGGCAGGTGCTTGTAGAGCGAGGCCGAGATCGCATTGTTGGACCCGGTGAACATGACGGTATAGCCGTCGGGCGGCGAGGAGATGCCGGCGGCGGTCGCGATGTTGCCGCCGGAGCCGGGGCGGTTCTCGACCACGAATTGCTGGCCCAAACGGTCGGACAGGGTCTGGGCCATGATGCGCGCCACGGTGTCGACCGGCCCGCCGGCCGCAAAGCCGTTGATGAAACGAACCGGGTGATCCGGATAGTCGCCGGCTCGCGAGGGCGCCGGGCTGGCGGCGAGTAAGGAAGCAAAGAACAGGCCGAGCAGGGCGGCGTGCGAACGTCCGATCATGGTCTCTCCCGTCATCTTGTTTTCGTCCATGCTTTCATAAAATATGGAACTTGCCTACAACCTGCGGCGACAAGATGCCGCGTGGGAGCGTGCGCATGAGCAAACCAGGGAAACTGCAACTCGCCCTGTTCGCCCTGGCCGGCATTTCGTGGCTGGCCCCGGGCGCCGCGGCGGAAGAGGGAGGCAAGCCCATTTCAAGGACCACGATCAGCCTGGGCACCGCAACCCCCGGCGGCGGTTTTCCGCTTTATGGCAATGCGTTTGCCGAGATCATGAACGCGGCCGATCCGACGCTGTCGATCGAGCCGCGCAACACCAAGGGCAGTAACGAGAACATTCCACTCCTGGAAGAAGGCAAGCTCGATATCGCGCTGGTGGCCGGCGAGCCTTCCTATGAGGCGTTCATGGGGCTCGGCGGACGGAGCAAGACCAGCGCGAAAATCCTCACTGCGATGTATTCCTCGCCCGGCATGTTCGTGGTGCGCGCCGACAGCCCCTACAGAACCATCCGCGATCTCGTCGGACAATCGGTCGCGTTCGGCGCCAAGGGCTCGGGCCTGCCGATCCTGTCGCGCTACATGCTCGATGGCCTCGGGTTGAAGCAGGATGAGGATTTCAAGTCGATCTATCTCGACCGCGCCGGCGATGGACCTGCGATGGTGCAGGACGGCCGCGCGGCCGCGCTGTGGGGGGCCGGCATCGGCTGGCCGGGCTTCACCACCATGGCGCAAAGCCCCGGCGGCGCGCGTTTCATCGCGCCCAGCGCAGACGAGATCACAAAGATCCGCGCCAGGCATTCCTTCCTCAAGCCGCTCACGGTGCCTGCGGGCAGCTATCCCGGCCAGACCGCGCCGATCGATTCCGTCGGCTCATGGAGCTTCATCCTGGTGCGCGGCAATTTGCCCGACGATGTCGCCTATCATCTCGCGCGCACGCTGCACGCCATCGAGGCGAAGTTCTGCGAGAAGCTCGCGCAGGCCTGCGAGACCACGGCCGCGAACACGGTCGCTGCAGCGCCGGA
>Ga0070684_100004881_pt1 | contig 10236 bp, 8 predicted proteins | sample KBSC723LmetaG_FD_65653 | JGI IMG/M metagenome (GOLD analysis project Ga0070684, IMG submission 65653) | Corn rhizosphere microbial communities from Kellogg Biological Station, Michigan, USA - KBS C7.2-3L metaG | ecosystem: Host-associated > Plants > Roots > Rhizosphere ...
GGCGACGCCCGGCCGGCATACGGGGTTGTTTGTCACCAATGGCTCGCTGATCGCCAACCCAGGGAACGGCATCATCGTCAGCAGCATAGTCGCGGTCGTCTTCGCCGGTGTGGCCTGCCTCGCCGTTGTCGCATGCGCGAGTGTGTTGTCGATCCTGCTGGCGATCGCACACGGTCGGCGCACGGAGATGGCGCTTCGCATGGCGCTCGGCGCCGGAGCGCCGCGGTTGGCGGCAATGCTCGGCACCGAGTCGTTGCTCCTGGCCGGCCTGGCCGGTGCAGCAGCATGTGCGCTCACCTATCGGCTGCCGCGATTGCTGATGGAATGGATCATTCAGCGGCCGATCAATTTCTCGTTCGCTCCCGATTGGCGTGTTTTTGTCTTTCTCTTGTTCACCACGCTCCTGGCGGCGCTGGTCGCGGCGAACGCACCTATCCGCGCCGTTCTCTCGCTCGATCTGAATTCGACGCTGCGGCGAGTGCCGGACGATGTGCGCGCTGGTAAGCGTGTGGGCCGCCGGAATCGCCTGATGGCCGCCGAAGTCGGCGGCGCTGCGACGCTGCTGGTGGCGTCGATCGCGCTGATGCGGCTACCTGCGCGCATCGCCGGATCGCCGCCGCGATTCGACGCGCGACACGTGCTGGCGACGCGACTCCGTGCGCCGCAGCCGGCGGCCGGTGGTTGGCAAAGCTTCCACGACGACGTCGAGCGGACGCTCACCGCGACGGAAGGCGTTCGCGGCGTTGCGTTCGCGACCGCGGGCCCGGTGAGTGACGAGGGGACTGGAATTCTCAAGGTCACGACGACGACTGAGAAGACGCGGCGGCTGCTGCCGGCGATCGAGGTGTCGCCGACGTACTTCGACGTGTTCGGGATTCGCGTCGAGCGCGGCCGAGCGTTCACGTCGACGGACGCCGATTGCTCGGCGATTTGTCCGGCGATCGTGTCGCGCGAGGCAGCGCGCGAGCTGTGGAAGAGCGAGAATCCTATAGGCCGTCGTCTCACGATCGACGCGACGCACGTGTTGACCGTGGTTGGCGTCGCCGGCGACGCAACGAGCAAGATCGCCGAGCCGATTCAAGCGCTGATGGTGTACACGCCATGGCGGCCCAACGCCCGCCTCTATCAGGCGTTCCTGCGGGTCGAGGACAGTCGCGGGGGTGTGGTGCAGCGCGTGGCATCAGTCGTCAACGAGCGATTCGCCGGCTCCGTCGCAGCGCCGATCACGGTCGAGGAGCAGCTCGCGCGGTTGACGGACGCGTTTCAGCGCATCGGCGAAGTAGTCGGTGCGATGGCGGCAATCACCGCGTTGTTGGCGATCGTCGGCGTGTACGGGGTGGTCGCGCTCGCCGCGCGACGGCGCCTCAAGGAAATGGGAATCCGCCTCGCGCTCGGCGCGCGAAAGGCAGACGTCTATCGGGCGATGGTCGCGCCGAATGCGCGGCCGGTCACGATCGGTCTCGTGGTGGGTGCGGTTCTGGCGACGGTGGCCGCGATCGAGTCGGATCGGCTGCTGGCGCAGGAGTTCCCCGTCAAGCTCGTCGATCCGATCGCGTTCGTCGTTGCGGCGCTCATTTTGGCGGCGGCGGTCGCACTCGCCATGCTGGTGCCGGCGCGGCGAGCGACGACGGTCGACCCGGCACTCGTGCTCCGGCAGGACTAGCAGGGCAAGAATCGGGGTTCAATAGAACAGAGGGTTTTTGGTTCTAAACGCCGCACAACTTGCGCGCCCGTTCGATCCGCGCCACAGGCGGGCCCAATTTGTCGAGCCGCTCCATCGAGCGAATCGTTCCGATCACGGCGTTCGTCGGTTTGCCATCGCCACGATTCATGACGATCGCCTGATCGATGGCGTAGTCAAAGCTCAGGCTCGTCGTGCGAATGGCGTTCTGTGCCGCGCGCATCGCGCTGTCACGTTGCGCTTCGGTGAGGCCGCTGGGCGGTGGGAACTGCGGAACGCCGCGTTGCTCGTTGTAGCGCGCCAAGTGTCCCGCGGAATCGAACATGAGCGTTATCGCGGTCCGCCGGTCCTTCCGGCTCGGGAACGCCGCGCTCACGGTCGTGACGCCGGAGCCCGGGATCTTGCCGGTGAAGCACTCTCCGCCTGAGTCGACTGGCGGGACCTCCGGCACGAACGCGGCCAACGCGGCGGCACCGCCCTGCGGAGAAAACGATTCGCTCGCAGTGATTCGCATGCGCACGAGCGTGTCACTCGGCTTCGCTTGCGCCCTCGCGCGCGACGTGTCGGCGGTGGACGCAGTTGGTGACGGCGAGGCGTTCGGCTTCGCCTTCGTCGAACACGCGGCGACACCGAGCACCGCGCCGGCGAACAGCGCGATCGTCCGCTTCCCGTTCGTCATGGCTTGCTCGGATTGCGCACCTGCATCGAGACGTCGCGGCAGCCCGGCCCCTTGGGCGACGCGGCGACGGTGAGCGTCAAATCAATCGGCGCACCCGTCGAGTCGCGACGCATGAAGGTTCGACCGACGGTCGCCAGTGCGGGGCCGGTCGCCGTCCATCCCGAATCCTGGAGTTGACGAGCGTAGTGCTCGAGAACCAGATCCGGAGATAGCGTTGTCCGGAGATAGTTCTGCGTGCCGGACGACCCGTTGTAGTTCGGAAAGCAAGCGTTCGGCGCGGTGGTCGCCTCTCCCGTGATCGGCGGATCGTAAAGCGTGGGGAACATCGGCCGGTTCGCCGGCATCTCCGGACGAGGCGGCGGATTGCAGGTGGTATACGCCGTCGGACCGACGAGGGTCGAGAGTCGGAGCGTGACGTTGGTCGCGCCGCCGCGCGCCGGTGCGGCCGAGACGATCAACGTCCCATCGTCGCGGCAGAGAGTCGTACGCGTGGTGGGACCGGTCTGGAGGAATTGCGGCGACATTGTGGCCGGCCGAAAGCCACCTCCGTACACAGGAGGAGGCGGCGGGTTCTTCCAGCCGTGGGCGAGGAGCGCTGTCTTGAGCTCGGAGACTGCGACGTCGGGCGCGGTACGCACGTTATAGATGCCGACGACTGTGCTGCCGAGGCTGGCCGATCCAAGTACGCGCGCTTCGGACGGGACGGCGATACGAGTCGTGAACCACTCTGGCAATGAACCGACGAGGAGGATCGGTTCGCCGCCGAGGCCGCCGGAGGCAATGAGTGCGGTGGCCAGCTCGACGGGGATGGAGTCGGGGGTGGCGAGGCGGCGTGGCTCTTGGGCTAGGGTCCTGGTGGAGGCGACGAGACACAAGGCGAGCAGCCCTGGCGTCAGGCGAGCAGAGGTCGTCATAGGGGGTTTACACAAAGTTCGTGCGTGCGAGCGCGATTGGTCGTCTGGTGGACGATCACGCAACCGCGTGGCCCCGTCGGCATCGACCGGAATCAAGGCGGCAGATGGACGAATTAGGGCGAGGTGCTGCTTCCTGTCAATTCTCGCGTGGAATCGCGAGCCGCCTCGCCGCCCCGCGCTTGCCGACAGTTGTCGTATTTAGTAGTTTGCATTGCAAACCAGTATGCGGGTCGCGTCTCGCCGGCGCGCCGAGGAGAGACATGCGACTCCAGCCGGGGCAGTTCGCCGTTCCGTTTACCGCTAAAGCGATCGACGGCACGGCAATATCACTGAACCAGTTTGCGGGCAGGCCGCTGTTGTTGATGTTCTTTCGCTACGCGTCGTGTCCGATGTGCAACCTGCATCTTCGAGATTTCGCCAAGGACTATGCGGGGCTGCGTGCACGAGGCCTCGCTGTCGTGGCTTTCTTTCACTCTCCGGCGGACGCGATCCGAGCACACGCCGGCGGCCGGCGGTACCCCTTCCCTCTGGTAAGCGATCCCGACTTTCGGGTCTACCGACTGTACGCCGTGGAGACATCGTGGCCGCGGCTGCTTCTTTCGATCGTCAAGCCGGGCTTCTACGTCAGTTTTGTTCGATCGCTCATTTACGGCTTCTGGGGAGGAGCCGCCTGGCAGATGGCGAAAATGCCGGCGGATTTTCTCGTTGGGCCCGACGGCCGACTCGTCGCGGCGCACTACGGCCGCGACATCGGAGATCACCTGCCGATTGCGCGGCTTCATATGCTTCTGGACGGACTATGACACCGATGACCGCCGATCGATTGCGCCGGATTCACGACGTCACCGACAACTTCTTCTTCTGGCAAGGGCTGCGCTGGATTCCGTTGGGCACCGCCATGCTGGCGTACGCGTTCATGCGCTCGGTGGACTTCTCGACGGCGTCCGACGCGCGCGAGTGGATCGCGCTGTCCTTGTTCGCTCTTGCACTCTGGTTGTCGACCTCGGTCCTCGGCCGCTACTACGCGCGACACTTTGGACGCGTACGGGGTGACGCATCGAGGCATGTGGTACGCACGTCGGTCAAGTGGTTCCTCGTCTACCCCGCGATCGTCGTCGCCATGCTGGTCGACCTCGAGCTTGTGCCGCCCCTGATTGTCAGCGGTCTGGCCTACGCGCTGGCGATCGAGGCCTACCGGCAATCCACGGGCGGCGGCCGCGCGCACTACACCGCCTTCGCGATCGGTCTCGTCGCCTTTTCAATCCTTCCCCTCTTTGGCGCGGCGCCGGTCGGCAGATCCGGACTGACGCCGCTGATCGGCATCATTGGCCTCATTTACATTGTGGGCGGTGTTCTCGATCATCGCGAGCTCGTTCGTGTTCTGGCGCCAATCGAGGAGGAACGGCATGTCGCGTCCGTTTGAGGAGCTCGCCGACCTGGATCGTCTTATCCACGAACCGGCTCGGCTGGCGATTCTCACCGCGCTCGCAGCGTGCAAGGCCGCTGATTTTCTCTACCTTCAGCGCCTCACGGGGCTCAGCAAGGGCAACCTCTCGAGCCACCTCTCGAAGCTGGAAAACGCCGAGCTCGTGACGGTAGAAAAGGAATTCGTCGACAAGATTCCGAACACCCGGATCAGCATCACGAAGGCCGGCAGGGCGGCAGTCGAGCGGCATTGGAAGCGCCTGGATCAACTTCGACAGGCTTCGCTCGAGTGGGCGCCCGACGCCTCCGGTTAGGCTGCCGCAGGCTCAATGAATCCGGCGACTCGCCGCACCGATGATCTCCTCGCGGTCGCCGCGCGCGATTGCCGAGCTGATTTCGGTATCGCTGAGCCCCGCGATTCGACCGAGGATCTGAAGGGCGAAACCGGCATGCCCAAGGTTTTGCCACCGCCCCATCTCGATTAGAGAAGGCATCGCTCGTTCCGCGATCATCCGGAGGAGTTTCGGATCTCGCGGGCGAGTGAGCTCGGCCAGGAGGAACAACGCTTTGTTCCGATCCGTCCACACCAACGAATTCAAGAGATCGATAAACGGTACCGGCGACACGACAATCCCCAGCTCGGGGTTTGCCCTCGCGAATTTTGCAATGACGGCGAGTGCGCGAATCGCGTTGTTTCGAACCGTCTCTTCCGGATCGTACACCGCTACCATCAGATCTTGCACCACGACGCGTTTGTCGGCGGCATACCCCATCACCTCGGCGGCCATCGCCCGATCCTTCGGGTCGCGCGCGTCGCTTAACGCCTTCTTCAGCAAACCGAGATGACGCGCCGCGAGGACCACCAGCCCTTCCTGAATGCGCCGTCCCGCCGAGTCGCGCATCAGCGCGTGTCCCCTCGAATCGTCCTCCTCCATCATCCCCCTCGCCATTGCCGCCTCGCGCGCGGCGGCCAGCGCGTCCTCGGCATCGATGATGTCCGGGGTGAGATGGACGTCGCCATTCGGCGCCTTTCGAAAGGAAATCGCCGATGAGGTGTCGTCCAACACGCCAACGTACATGATCGTCTTGCCGGCCAGGCAGCAATTGGCATCGACCCACACATCGTGTACGCCGGGCAGGGCTTTGAGCCGCATCTTGGCCGCCGACATCGTGCTTCGTGTAACCGCATCGCCAACGCGTAAGCCGCTCGCTTGACGGATCTGATCGACCGGATGCCGGCGCGCGCCGTAGACGTCAATAAAGCCGACCGGTGGCATCTGAGCCGCAGCGTGGTGCGGCGCGAACGAGCCAATCAGCGTGATGCGCCAAACGAGGGCGCGGTATGCGCCGGTCCTAACTCTAGACTCGGGCTTCCGGTGCATCGATCTCAGCCACCGCGCAACGCCTCCGTCGGATTGACCGCCGCCGCGCGCCGAGCGGGAATCCAGCTCGCCGCCAGCGCCACGAACAACAGCACGGCGCAGGTCACAGCCAGGATCAGCGGATCGGTCGGGCTCACGTCGAACAATAGCGATCGCATGAATCGCGTCACGCCGATCGCCACCAACGTACCGATCACGACCCCGATCCCGGCGAGGCCTACTCCCTTCCGTGAGATCATTCGGCGCACCTCGGCCGGCGGCGCGCCGAGTGCCATCCGCACGCCGATCTCCCGCCGCTGGAGGCTGACGCCGTACGCCATCACACCGTAGATCCCGACTGCCCCGAGCACGAGCGCCAATGCACTGGCGATCGCCAGGAGGAGCAGCATCTCTCGTGCGCGCGCCGACGCCGCGCGCACGATATCGTGCAACGGCCGCTCTCCGTACGTCGGCAGCGACGGATCGAGTGCGTGGACGATGTCGCGAATCGCGCTAGTGGTCGCTCCACCCGGCCCCGACGCGCGCGCGATCACCGCGAGATAAGACGGGACGGAGACGTTAGAGTCCGCCGGCGTTTTGCCGGCGCCCGGATCGAGATCAGCCGACACGATCGGCAGATACACGATGTCATTCGCCGGCTTGTCGAGCGCGTCGTAGTGAGCGTCGCCAACTTCGCCCACGATCGTGAACCATGGCCCGTTGATGCCGGGTCGGACGCGCTTGCCGAGCGGACTCTCGTCCTTCCAATAGCGCTTGGCGAACGCACGGCTCACGATCGCTTCGAGCGTCGCGCGCTTCGGGTCCTGCACACCAAAGGCGCGACCGCTCAACATGGGGATCTGCATCGTATGGAAGTACTCACCGTCGACCGTCGCCACGAAGTGGTCGTCGGGCACGGCGTTCGGCGGGGCCGGGTGATCCTCGATCTCGATGATCGTGTCGTTATGGTCGTCGCTGAGCGGGACCCAATCACTGAGCGTCGCGCTCTGCACGCCCGGCAGCGCGCGTACCTTCGACATGAGCGCGTCATAGAACCGCATGCGCGCCGCGGCATTCGAATAGCTCGCACTCGGCAGCATCATCCGCGCGTAGACGACGCCGTCGGCATTGAAGCCGGGCTTCACCTGCTCGAGGCGCATGAAGCTCCGAGCGAGCAGTCCTGAGGCGGCAACGAGGACGAGCGCGAGCGCCGTCTGCGCGACGACCAAAACACTTCGTGCGCGTTGTCGCCCGCCGTTGGTGCTGCCGCGCCCACCGGCACGCAGCACCATCGCGATCGGCAGTCGTCGCGCTCGAAGCACCGGCACCACGCATACGAACATCGCGCAAAAGAGGGACGCGCCGAACGCGAACACGAGTACGCGCGCATCGACCGTCACGTCCTGGAGTCGCGGCAGGCCGAGCGGGCCGCCGATCGCCGTAGCGAGCTTCACGCCAACGCCGGCGAGTACCACGCCAATGGCGCCGCCCGTAGCCGAGAGCAAGACCGACTCGCTCAACGACTGGGCAAGAATTCCTGCCAGCCCCGAGCCGAGCGCACCGCGCACCGCAAGCTCGACCTGGCGGCTCTCGTTGCGCACGAGAAAGAGATTGGCCACGTTCGCGCAGGCGATGACGAGCACGATGGACACGCTGGCGAGAAGAATCCATAGCAGTCGGGCGACGTCGCCGACGAGCCAATCGCGCAGCGTCAATACCTTCGGCGCGACGTGAGCCTGCGCCCACATCGCCGGCGGAATGCCGCTCGGAAATTCTTCAAGAATGTGCGGCAGCACGCGCGCCAGGTCGGCTCGCGCGCCCTCGGCGGACACGCCATCGCGAAGCCGCCCGACGCCTTGATAGTTGAAGCTTCCCGCCTGCGCGTTCGCCGGGTCGAGCGGCAGAGGAAGCCAGAGGTCGACGCTCGCCGATGGGTAGGCGAATCCTTTCCCCATCACGCCGACGATCTCGCGCGAGACGCCGTCGGTCACCATGCGCTGTCCGATCACCGACCGGTCGCCGCGAAAACGGCGCTGCCATAGCGCGTATGAGAGAATCGCCGCCGGCGACGCGCCGACGCGATCCTCGCCCGCGCGAAAACCGCGGCCCAACGCCGGCGCCACGCGAAGCACGTCGAACAGGTTCGCCGTGACTGTGGCGGCCGACACACGCTCGGCCCGGTCATTCTCGCTCGCCGCGGCAAGGTTGACGTCGGTATAGCGCGATGCGGCAATGCCGTCGAAGGCGCGGGCATGCTCCTGATAGAGCAAGACGCTGGCATCCGACTGGTCGGCGTCTTTTACGCCCGACACTTCGACGCTGTGCCGCAGCGCGACGAGCCGGTCCGAGCGCGGGTATGGCAACGGCCGAAGCAGGACGCCATTGACGATGCTGAACACCGCCGTCGTCGCGCCGACGCCGAGCGAGAGGACGAGGACCGTGGCGATGGTGAAGCTCGGAACGCGCGTCAACCGGCGGGCGGCGAAGCGGAGCTCGGCGAAGCGCAGCGCATATGGAACGGCGGCCATGGAAGACTCCTCTTCATCTGCGTCGTTGGTCCGGCGTACGATGCGCCCGAGCGTCGTCGTCCATTCGGCGGCGGCGTGGACGAGAACGTCCTGAATGGCCGCCATCCAGAAGGCACCGACCGGAACGCCACGCCGCTTCGCGTCGCGCCGCTCGTCGCGAAACGTCTCCACGAGGTCGAGCGCGAACGCGCGGTGGAAGCGCCGCGGGTAGAGCACGAGCAGCGCCCGATAGCAACGTTCGCCGAGGTCGAGCCGCGGCAGGCGGAAGTCCGGCATCAGGCGAGTGCGGTCTGTCCCAACGCTCGACGCGCTTCGTCGGCGAGCGCGGCCATCCGTTCGGCTTCGGCGGCGATGACGCGTTTGCCGAGGGGGGTGATGCGATAGTAGCGGCGCCGTTCGTCGTCAGCGTCGGCGGCGGGGCGGCGCTGGGATTCGACGACCACGCCGTCGTCGAGCAGCCGGGCGAGCAAGCGGTACAGCGCACCCGCCTGGAGCTCGACGCGACCCGCCGAGCGTTCGGCGGCCTCGCGCATGATGGCGTAGCCGTGTCGCTCGCCGCGCAGGAGTACGAGGAGGACGTGGAAGGTGTCGGCCTTGAGGGGCAGAAGGTCGGTGAGGTCTGAGCGCTGAGCCATGGCCATGATCGTGGCTGATATGTACAAAATGTCTATAGACGCCTGGTATGTACGGGCGGGAACGGTTGGCGTCAAGCCCCCGGGGTTGCTGGGAGGGAGTGACCGGCCGGGGAAGTCGGATTCCAGGCCCCGATCTCACGGCTTGGAGGTAGACCGTCGTCTTGCGCTAAGGCTTGGGTGTGGCGAGCCGGCGCTCCAACTCCGACCGCCAATTCGCCAGGACCGTGATTCCGCCGTCGGTCTCGTCGGGAAGCAGCACGAGCAGGTGCTTGCCATCGGGCATGGCGTCGTAGCTCGCCGCGAAATGGTCGTCGGCAAAGTTGCGCCGGCTCGTTACGACAAAGCCGGGACCTGCGCCGATCGTTGCCGCGACGATGTGGCCCGGGTCGCGATAGAATAGTGTCTTGCTATCGCGCGACCAGACGGGATCCGTCCCGCCCTGCAGTGAGACTTGCCAATGGCCGCTGCCCTGCTGGATCGAGCGCACTGATACCTCATTCCGCTGAGATTCGCTCAACACGTAGGCCAGCCACCGGCCGTCGGGGGAGACAGCAGCTTTTCCGATACCTGTAGAAGACGAGAGCAAGACCCGGAGGGTCCCGGTGGAATCCATCAGCGAGAGGCGAGACAGACCGGAAGAAGTGATGATCTCTCCATAGACAAATGCTTTTCCGTCGGGCAGCCACTCTCCGGCAAATCGGAGTCCGGCACCGAGCGGTAACGGTGTGGGTACGCCGCTCCCATCGGCGGGCAGCTCTACGGCGCTCGTTCCCTTGCGCGAATCAGTCCGGGTAAAGGCAAGCCGTTTTCCGTCGGGACTCCATCTTGGTCCCGCGCTGTGGCCATCATCGGTGAGCCTCGAACCGGCCCCGGAGCTGATATCGTAGGTCCAAACGTTCTCCTCGTCGTTGGTCACGATACTGGCAGCGATCCGAGCGCCGTCGGGGGACACGCGAATGGCTTGATATTTTCGTGCTTCTCCGGGAAGAAGCCGGGTCACTCCGTCCGAGGCG
>Ga0070684_100004882_pt1 | contig 10236 bp, 6 predicted proteins | sample KBSC723LmetaG_FD_65653 | JGI IMG/M metagenome (GOLD analysis project Ga0070684, IMG submission 65653) | Corn rhizosphere microbial communities from Kellogg Biological Station, Michigan, USA - KBS C7.2-3L metaG | ecosystem: Host-associated > Plants > Roots > Rhizosphere ...
AGCGACTGCCCGAGCACCAGCTTCATCACCAGGAACGGCTCGCCGCTGGGCCAGAAGCCCGCGTCGTAGACCGGGACGACGCCCGGGTGCTGCAGGCGCGCCGCCAGCTTCACCTCGCGCTCGAACCGCACGGCGAGCGCGGCGTCCTGGCTGCGCACCATCTTGATCGCGACGGTCCGATCCAGCCGCAGGTCGCGCCCCGCGAACACGCGCCCCATCCCGCCGTGCCCGATCTCGCGATCCAGCACGTAGCGGTCGGCCGCAGCGGCGCGGGGGGCGACCGCGGGCCCGGGCGCCGAGCCCGCCTCGCTGTCGAGCGCCGTCACCGGCGTCGCGCCCGCGGGTCCCGACGACTTACCGTTCGTCCCGTTGCGGTGCGAGTGGTCGCTCATTTCGCGCCCGGCTTTCGAGGCCGCGTCGTGCCGTAACGATCGAGCCGCGCGATCAACACCTTGCGCGAGATGCCCAGCTGCTTCGCGGCGCGGCTCTGATTTCCGCCGCACGCGGCGAGCGCCGCGAGGATCCGCGCGCGCTCGTTTTCGACGGGCGCGTCTTCTGGAGCTGGCGGCGGCGCGACGACCAGCGGCCGGGGCCGCGGGAAATGCTCGGGCAGCAGGATTGGGCCTTCGCACAGGAGCAGGGCCCGGCTGATCCAGACCCTCAGCTCGCGCACGTTGCCCGGCCAACCGTGCGCGCGCAGGACGGTCATCGCGGCCTCCGAGATCTCGGGGATCGGCTTGCCGGGGCGGGCCTCGCGCGCCGCCTGCGGGAGAAACCCGCGTGCCAGCACCGGGATGTCCGCCGGCCGCTCCCGCAGCGGTGGAATGGTCAACGACATGCCGTTCAGCCGAAAGTAGAGGTCTCGGCGGAAGGCGCCGTTCGCGGCCTCCGTTTCCAGATCGTGGAGCGTGGCGCATATGAAGCGGACATCGATCTTCCGCGGTCGCACGCTGCCGACCCGAAGCACCTCGCGCGTCTCGATCACGCGCAACAGCTTGGCCTGCGCCTCGGGAGGCAACTCGCCGATCTCGTCGAGGAACACCGTTCCGCCGGGTGCCGTCTCGAGCAGTCCGGCCTTCGCCTGCGCGGCGCCCGTGAAGGCACCCCGCTCGTGGCCGAATAACTCGCTCTCGAATAGAGAAGGAGGCAGCGCCGCGCAGTTGATCGCGACCATCGGGCGCGATGCCCTCGCCGAGGCCGCGTGGATGGTCTGCGCCAGTACTTCCTTGCCGGTGCCCGATTCGCCGAGGATCAGGACGTTGATGTTCCCGGCCGCGGCACGCTCGGCGAGTGCCTGAACGCGCAGCATGTTGTCCTCGACGGAGGCGATCGGCCAGGCGCCGGCGCCGTCGGTGTCCTCCAGGCGCAGGCGGGCCATCAACGCGCCGGCATGGCGGCCGTCGCCCGGATAGCTCGCGACGCGGACGCTCGGCGGGCCGTCTGACAGCCGCTGCGCGAACGCCGTCGCGACGGCGCGTGCCGCCTCGCCCGCGAGGCCCGGCAGCAGCACCGCGAGCACGCGCGGACCGAAGCGACCGACGACATCGATCATCCGGATCGTTCCATAGGCCGCCTCGGGCGGGTTGCCATCCGCCGGCGCGGCGACGCGTGCGACAGAGAACCTCCCACCGGTCGCTTCGGCGCGGGTGCATTCCCACTCGACGCGCTCTTCGAAGTTTCTCTCGGAGATCGGCTCCCCGCGCGGCTGCACCGCGACCGATCGGTTGGCTTGCACCATCAGCACAAGCGCGCCGACGGAGATCGCCTCGCCGGGAAGGATGCGTACGCGCGTACTGGGCGGCAGCTTGCGCTCGCCGATGCGCGTTCCATTCGCACTGCCGAGATCCTCGACCTCGACGGCCTCGCCGATGATGAGACGCAGGTGGCGGCGGGACGCCTTCGCGTCGTCCAGTTTCACGGCGACGTCAGTGCTGCCGCCGCGCCCGACGATCACCTCGCCGCGCGCGGGGAGGGCGAAGGTCGCGAACTGCTTCTTGCCCATGACCAGCAGGCGAAGGCCGGCCGCCGTGCCGGCCTGGCTGCCCGCCAGCGTCGACTCGTTGAGCAGCGTGGTCGGGGTGGCCACGCGGTTATTGTAACGCGAGCCGCGGGCAGACCCCTCACCCCGACCCTCTCCCCGCTGCGCGGGGCGAGGGGGAAATAGGCGGGCGGACCCCTCACCCCGACCCTCTCCCCGCTGCGCGGGGCGAGGGGGAAAGAAGCCGGCTAGCGCTTGCCGCCGGCTTTGGTCAGGCCGCTGCTTTTGACGGTGATGATGTTGGGGGAGGTCGCTTTGCCGTTGGTGGTGACGACCTTCTCTTTGCCGTCGCGCGCCTCGACGTAGTAGTGGATGAGCTTTCCCGACACCCGGCCGCCCGGGATCGTCGTGACGAACCAGCCCTTGCGCGAGCGCTCCAGCGTCACCGCGTTGTACAGGGCCATGCCGCCCGACCGGTAATAGAACGCGAGCACCTTCGCGCCGACGCCGGGCTGCGGGACGCAGTGGACATACAGGTCCTCGCCGGCCGGCACCTCGTCGGGCAGGTCGCAGGTCACGGGCTCGCGGATGTGGCCGGGCAGCTCGCCGCCCTCGGCCAGCTTCTCCTTCTCTTTCCGGTCCTCGACCTCCTTGGCGCGCCGCTCGCGCTCGCGCGCCGCGACGTCCGCCATCGTCTTCTCCAGCTTCTCGCGTGACTCGCGCTCTTTCTTGTCGCTCGCGCTCAGCGACGCGATCTGCTTGTCGCGGTCGGCCTTTTCCTTCTCCAGCTGCGCCACGCGCGCCTTCGTCTCGGTCAGCTGGCGATCGCGCTCCGCCTTCTCCTTCTGCAGCGCCTCCTTCGCCTCGCGCTCCTTCTTCTCGCTGGCGGTCAGCGCGGCGATCTGCTTGTCCTTCTCGGCCTTCTCCTTCTCGAGCTGCTGGATCTTCGCGCCCGCTGGTCCCAGCTTCGCGTCGCGGTCGGCCTTGTCCTTCTCGAGCTGCTGGATCTTCGTGTTCGCGGCCTCGATCTGCTTGTCCTTCGCCGCCTTCTCCTTCTCGAGCTGCGCCATGAAGCCCTTCGCCTCGCCGAGCTGGGTCTTGAGTTTGTCCTTTTCGACCTTCAGCTGGCTCTCGCTCACGCGCGCCTGCGCCAGGTCCTCGACGAGCTTCGTGTTCTCGGCGTCGCTCTTGTGGCGCTCGGCGGCGACCTGCTTGCGCTCGGCCTCGGCCTGCTTGCGATCCGTCTCGGCCTGCTTGCGATCCGCCTCCTGCTGCTTCTTCTCCGCGGCGGCGCTGGCGGCCCGCTCGGCCTTCTCCTGCTTCTCCTGCTCCGCGGCTGCGGCCTTCTCGGCGGCGGCTTCCTTGGCCGTATCCTTCTTCGATTGCTTCTTCGCTGGCGCCGCCTCGGTCTCGTTCAGATCGCCGATCGTCGCCGGGTCGACGTCCTCCGCCTTCGCGAACGCCGCCTTCACCGCCTTGGTCGCCATCGTCGGGGGGATCTTCACCGCCGGGCTGATGTCGATCGCCTTGGCGAAGTAGCGCACGCCCGCGTCGGTGTCCTTGTGCTCGTTGATCTTGAGGACGCCGAACAGGATGTAGATCTGCGCCATCATCCGGTTCGACGAGAGGCCGTTCTCCTTCGCGACCGTGACGGCCTCTTGCAGCTGGCTCTTCGTCTTGTCGAAGTCGCCGTCCTGGTAGGAGGCGGCCGCGGCCTGACTGAGCGACTTCAACTGCTCCATCGCCTCCTTCGAGTCGGCGGCGGCGGGTCGCGCCGCGCCGAGCGTCAGCAAGGAGGAAACAAACACCAACGAGATGATCCGTTTGGCGACGTGCATGAGGGGTCTTCCTTCTTCGCCGGGAGGTTACCGCAAGCCCGGTGCTTCGTGTCCGCTCCGCGCCACGTACTCTGTGTATCCGCCACCGTAAAGGGTGGGGCCGTCAGGCCCCAGTTCCAGGACGCGGTTGGACAATCGCGCCAGGAACTGCCGGTCGTGGGACACGAATAGCATGGTCCCTTCGTAGTCGGCCAGCGACCGCACGATCATGTCTTTTGTAGTGATGTCGAGGTGGTTGGTCGGCTCATCCAATACGAGGAAGTTAGGGCGCGCATAGAGGATTTTCGCCAAAACAACCCGCGCTTTTTCGCCGCCCGACAAGATGCGGCACGTCTTGTCCGCGTCACTTCCCGAAAAACCGAAGCAGCCGGCCAACGTTTTCAGCGACCCGACGTTGGCCAGCGGGAACGCGTCCTCGAGAGTCTCGTAAACGGTGCGCTCCGGGTCGAGCAGCTCCATGGCGTGCTGCGCGAAGTAGCCGAGCTTGACGCTAGGGCCGACCGTCACGCCGCCCGCGTCGGGCGCGGCCTCGCCCGCGATCAGCTTGAGCAGGGTCGACTTGCCCGCGCCGTTGATGCCCATCACCGCCCAGCGCTCGCGGCGGCGGATCGACAGATCCAGGCCGGCATAGATGACGCGCGCGCCGTATGCCTTGTGCATCGCCTCGACGCGGACGACGTCCTCGCCCGAGCGCGCGCAGGGCGGGAACTCGAAGTCCAGCGCCTTGCGCCGCTTCGGCGGCTCCACCTTCTCGATCTTGTCGAGCTTCTTCACGCGCGACTGCACCTGCGACGCCTTCGCGGCCTGCGCCTTGAAGCGCTCGATGAAGCGCATCTCCTTCGCCAGCATCGCCTGCTGGCGCTCGAACGCGGCCTGCGCCTGCGCCTCGTTCTGGGCGCGCTGCTTCTCGTAGAAGTCGAGGTTGCCCGAGTAGCTGGTGAGGACGCCGCCGTCGATCTCGATGACGCGGCCGACGATGCGGTTCATGAACTCGCGATCGTGCGAGGTCATCAGCAGCGCGCCGTCGAACCCTTTGAGGAAGTTCTCCAGCCAGATCAGCGACTCGAGATCCAGGTGGTTGGACGGCTCGTCCAGCAGCATCGCGTCGGGCCGCATCAGCAGGATGCGCGCGAGCGCGACGCGCATCTTCCAGCCGCCGGACAGCTTCGCGACGTCGCCGTCCATCATCTCTTGCGAGAAGCCGAGGCCGGCGAGGATCTCGCGCGCCTTGGCCTCCAGCGCGTAGCCGCCCAGATCGTCGAAGCGCGCCTGCGCGGTCCCGAAGCGCTCGAGCAGCGCGTCCATCTTGTCCGCGTTGTCGGGATCGGCGAGCGCTTCCTCCAGATGCTTCAGCTCGGCCGCGACCTCGGACACGGCGCCGGCGCCGGCCATCACCTCGGCCACGACGGGGCGCCCGGCCATCTCGCCGACGTCCTGGCTGAAGTAGCCGATGGTGATGTTGCGTTCGACGGAGATCTGCCCTTCGTCGGGCGATTCCTCCCGCATGATCATGCGGAAAACCGTCGACTTGCCGGCCCCGTTCGGGCCGACGAGGCCAATCTTCTCGCCGCGGAATATGGCCGCAGACGCGTCGATGAAGAGGATCTGCGGGCCGTGCTGCTTGCTGATTTGATCGAGGCGAATCACGAGGCCGCGCAGCTTACTCGATCGCGGGGCCCCTCACCCTGACCCTCTCCCCGCTCCCGCGGGGTGAGGGCAAACGGCCTCAGCCGTGCGTGCGTCGCGGCCTGGACCGTGGCCCGAGCACGGAATCACGCGTTGTTAGTAGAAGCTCAGGTCGTCGATCCAGAAGTCGAAGGCGCCGACGCCGGGCTGGAATTCGATGCTCCAGATCTCCGTGCGGTTGAACGCCGCGGTGCCGTTCGTCAGCGATGAGAACGGGATCTGAACGAGGCGCCAGTCGGTGGCGGACAGCGTCCCGACCGGGGCTTCGTTCCCGGCGCACGAGAGGGTGGGGAGGGTGCAATGTCCCCCGTAGGTCGTCGACTCCGTCGAGGCGGTCTGCACGATCAGCTTGAGCGCGGTCGCGGCTCCCTTCACGTAGAACTGGATCCCGGTGTACGCGTTCGCGTTGTAGGTGGTCGGTACGGTCGACACGTAGCAGGCGACGCCGGCGTATTGCACGAACGTTCCATACGTGTGCAGCGCGCGCTGGCTCGAGCCGCGCGGGGTCGGCAGCAAGGAGGGATGGGGCGGCATCTCCGCAGGCGTCAGCGTGCTCGCGTTGTCGCGATACGAGAACCAGAAACCGGCTCGCCCGTTGCCCTGGCAGACCAGCCCGGTTCCCGCCTCGAAGTCGTCGATCAATGCACCGCACGGATCACCGCCGCCGCCGGTGCCCGCGGCGCCGGCCGCGCCTCCTGTACCGGACGTTCCCGCGGTACCGATAGTTCCAGCCGCGCCCGTAGTTCCCGCGGTGCCCGGGGTTCCTGCCGTGCCGGTCGTTCCAGCCGCGCCCGTGGTTCCTGCTGTGCCGGTGGTCCCCGCCGCGCCGGTGGTCCCCGCCGCGCCGGTGGTCCCCGCCGCGCCGGTGGTCCCCGCCGCGCCGGTGGTCCCCGCCGTGCCGGTGGTCCCCGCCGTGCCGCTTGCTCCGGCGGTGCCGGTCGTACCGGCGGCACCAGTCGTTCCTGCCGTGCCGGTGGTCCCAGGGGTCCCGGTGGTTCCGGCCGTGCCGGTCGTTCCCGCGGTGCCGGTGGTCCCGGTGCTTCCCCCGGTCCCCGTCGTCCCGGCGGCGCCGCCGCAATCGCAGGGTCCCCAGGCCGACCCGTTGGCGAGGCAGCTCTGCCCGCCCGCGCAGGCGCCCGGCCCGACGCAGGCCTGCGTGGCCCCGGGCGTGCACACCGCACCGCTCCCGCCCGCGCCCGTCGTGCCGCCCCCTCCGCCGGCTCCCCCCTTCGGGCCCCCCGATCCTCCGCCCCCACCGCACCCCGCAACCAGCAACACGAGCACCCAGCCGGCAGATTCAAAGCGACGATTCATGCGTTTCCTTTTCGGCAAGTGAGGCGAACAAATGGAGGACGTCGGCCGCCCATCGATGTCGCGCCCGCGGCGCGAATGATATCCCCTCCGGCACGCTATTCGCGCGGTGGGTCGCTGCCGATCTCGAGGCCGACGGCGCGCATCAGGGCGAGGGCGTTGCTCTTCTGCACCACGCCCGGGCGCATGCGGTAATCGAAGATCATCTGGCCGTCGCGCATCTCGTCCTCGAAGTGGACGTTCGCCGCCGACGGTCCCAGCCCCGCCGTCATCTCGGTCAGCGCGAGATCGTGCGTCGTCGCGAGCCCGATGGCGCCGCGTTCGAGGAGACCGCGCAGGATCCCTTGCGCGCCGACGCGGCGATCGTGCGAGTTGGTGCCGCTCAGCAGCTCGTCGATCAGGAACAGCGCCGGGATCGGCCCGGCCGCCAGGTCGACGATCTGCCGCAGCCGGGTGATCTCCGCGTAGAAGCGTGATCGCCCCTCTTGCAGCGAGTCGTGGATCCGCAGCGTGCCGCCGAGCGCGAGGCGCGACACGAGGAACCGGCGGGCGCAGACGGGCGCGCCGGCCAGCGCCAGCACGACGTTGACGCCGACGGTGCGCAGCAGCGTGCTCTTCCCCGACATGTTCGAGCCGCTGACGATCAAAAGCCGCGGGTGCGCGCCGCCCAGCGCGACGTCGTTGGTGACGCGGGTGCGCGCCGGCAGCAGCGGGTGCCCGATCGCCTCCCCCTCGCAGCGCGCGGGCTGGGCGTCGTCGCGCACCTCGGGGAACGGGTGCTCGGGGTGCTCGAACGCGAACGTCGACAGCGAGGCGAGCGCTTCGATCTCGCCGACCGCCGCCAGCCAGCCCGCGACAGCCGGGCCGAAGGCGCGCCGCCAGGCTTCGACGGCTAGCGCGAGCTGCGTCGTCCAGAGCAGCGGCGCGGTCAACATCGCGGCGAACTGGTTCCGGCGCGCGTCGAGCAGATCGACGAGCCGCGCGAGGCGCGCCACCCGGCGAGAGGGCGGCACCGCGCCGGCGGTCGCGATCTCCCGGCCCAGGCGGTCCAAGAGCGGGGCCGTGAACCGCTCGCGCTCGAGCCGCGCGAGCAGCGTCGCGACCAGCTTCAGCTCGGCGGCCCGGTGGTCGGCGTCGAAAAGCACCGCCCGCACCAGGACGCGCAATCGGGTCGCCCAGCCCGCGCCGAGCAGCACGGCGCCGACGAACGGCAGCGCGCCGGTGCGCCCCGACGTCCAGGCGACGAGCGCGGCGGTGATCACCACGCCGACGACGGCGCTGCCGATGCGGGCGCCGGTCAGGCCGCCCGGGACGCCGGGCGGCAGTGGCAGCGGCGGCCCGGCGGCCCACGCGGCGAGCGTTCTGGGGTTCACCTCGGCGCCGAGGTCCGTCCCCAGCACCGCCAGGTCCTCCTTCAGATCCAGCCGCGGCGCGAGATCCGCGACCGCCTGCTGGCGATCCCGCACCGCCGCGGCCGCCGCCGGCGCCCTCAGCCAGGCCGCCAGCGTCTCTTCCCCGATCGAGGTCCGCGCCGTGGAGAGCCGTTCGAAAAGCGAGCCCGCGCCGAACAGGTCCAGATCGACGGCGTAGGGATGCGCCTCATCCCCGAATCGCTTGCTGCGTCCGTCGCCGGCCGGGGCCCGGTCCTCGACGCGCGCGATCCCGTCGTCGTAAAGACGAACGGCGCGCTCCACGCGCTCGCGCCGCCCGACGACGCGCGCGTGGACGACGATCAGGGCCAGGAACGTCCCCGCGGGCGCCAGCAGCCAGAACCCCGAGAGCCGCTCGGCCTTGAACGCCAGCACCGCGATCGCGATCGCCGCGACGAACACGGCCAGCCGCGCGCCGGCCACCACCCCGTCGACGCGCGCGAGCCGCGTGGCCTCGGCGCGCCGAACCTCGCGCCGGCGCGCGTAGGTGTCGCGCGGCGACTCTGTCGTTCGGTCGGAAGCGGCGGCGATCATCAGGGAATCAAGCAGACGACGCTGATGCCGCCGCCCGCGCGGGGGCGGATCGAGAGGGTACCACCGTGAGCCTCGACGATCTCGCGGCAGAGGGGCAGGCCCAGGCCGCTGCCCGACGGCTTGGTCGAGAAGAAGGGGAGCAGCGCGTTCTTCATGACGTCGTCGCGCATGCCCTTGCCGCGATCCTCGACGCGCACCTCGAACGCACCGGCGGGAACCTCGTTGATCGACACGGTGATCCCCTCGGGCGGGCCGCCGGCCTCGACCGCGTTCTTCAGCAAGTTGATCAGCACCTGCTGCATCTGGCCGGCGTCGAACATCCCCGGGCGCTCGGGCAGCCGGCCCTCGACCTGGAACGAGTAAAGCGGGCGCAGGCCGTCGATCAGAGGATCCCAGCGGTTCTCTTGCTTCGACGGCATCGGCAGGCGCGCGAACTTGGCGTAGCCCTCGATGAAGCCGCGCAGGTGGGCGCTGCGCTCCTCGATCGTGTCCAGTGCCTCGGCGAGGCGCGGCACCATCTCCGGCTTCTGCAGCATCAGCCGCGCCGAATGGATCAGCGACGAGATCGGCGCGAGCGAGTTGTTGATCTCGTGGCTGATGACCCGGATGGTGCGCTTCCAGGTGTCCGCCTCCTTGCGCACGATCGCGCGCGTCAGCGGCTTGAGGATGAACAGGATGTGCGGCTGCATGCTGAGCTGGAAGTAGCGGCGCGCGAGGTGATAGGTCTCGGGCACGTCGGCCGGACCGGCATCTCCCGGGCCGGACGCGCTCTCGACGCTGAAGATGGTGTCGGTCTCCTGCTCGATCGCCTGGCGGAAGGCGGCGGGGGCGGCCGCCAGGATGGCGCGGAAGTCCTGCCCGTCCAGCTTGCGCCCGTCGCCGAACAGCTCGCGCGCCGCGCCGTTGGCGTAGACGATGCGCAGCGCCTCGTTGCACAGCACGATCGCCATCGACGTCGTCTCCAGCACGGTCTCGAGCAGGATCTCGCGCTGGTAGCGGTCGTTGTGCTCGGTGCGCAGCGCCTCGCCCAGCTTGTTGAAGCGCCGCACCAGATCGCCCAGCACCTCGTCGGCGTTCGGGGCGGCCAGGCGCATGCCGTACTCGCGCTCGGAGAAGCTGAGCAGGCCGTCGGACACCGCCTGCAGGATCGACGTGGCGGGATCGGTGACCAGCATCCGCGAGACGAAGAACACCGCGACGGCCGCGGCCGCGACGCCGCCCGCGAATACGCCCGAGACCATCGGGTGGTTGCGCAGCAGCCATCCCACGACGGCGCCCGTGACGGTCGCGAGGACCACGACCAGCGTCAGGCGCGTGCGGATCGGGATCAAGTCCGTCAGACCCTGGGGCGCCGTTCGAGCACGATCCCGAGGCGCTCCATCCGCCGGTAGAGCGCCTGGCGGGACAGCCCCATCTCCGCGGCCGCCTTCGACACGACGCCGCCCGCCTTCAGCAGCGC
>Ga0070684_100004885_pt1 | contig 10233 bp, 3 predicted proteins | sample KBSC723LmetaG_FD_65653 | JGI IMG/M metagenome (GOLD analysis project Ga0070684, IMG submission 65653) | Corn rhizosphere microbial communities from Kellogg Biological Station, Michigan, USA - KBS C7.2-3L metaG | ecosystem: Host-associated > Plants > Roots > Rhizosphere ...
TGTCCGCGGTCGGCCAGCCGGTAAAGTTCGTCGTGCGATACTCGTACGCGGCGAAGTTCTCGTAGAGGACGATGACCGGCAACTGCGTGACCATCGCTTGCTGGATGGGAGTCAGCGCGGTGACTTTATCGGCATCGCTCGTAGCCGTCGTGAACTGCTGCAGGCCAGCATCGACGCCGGAATCAGTGAAACGCTCCCAGTTGGTGGGGTTCGCTTGCTGACCAGCGGCAGCGGAGTTGACGCTATCCAGCAGCGCGTAGAATGGGTAGTACGGGCTTGGCCCCTGGTTGGTCCAGCTGATCGCCGTGTCATACTTGCCCGTTTGTAGGCCGCTGTAATAATCGGCGAACTGTGTCTGATTGGCTGTGACCGTCAGACCGACCTGGTTGAGATTCTGGACGATAATGGCCACGATCTGATCCCAGTCCGTCCATCCAGAGACGACGTTTACGCTGAAAGTGATCGGCTTGCCATCTTTGCCCAGATACTTCCCGGAGGAATTCTTCTGGTAGCCAGCGTCATCCAGAAGCTTCTGCGCGGCAGAGACATTGCCCGATGGCGCCGCGTCCGAGCCGAACTTCAGATCCGCGAACTGTGGGGCAACATACTTCTGGTTAGCGGGAACCAGCACGCCAGTTGGGCTGGCTGGCGAACCCAGACCCCACGAGCCCTGATTGACGATGCTGTCGCGATCGATCGCGGCGCTCATCGCCTTACGGAAGGCGAGGTCGTTGAAGGGCGCCTTCTGCAGGTTGAGATACAACTCGACGACGTTCGTTGGCGCATAGAAGTAGTGGTTGTTGGAATTCGCCGACGCCCACTGCTTGATATTCGGATAGGCGACGCCGGCCCAGTCGATCTGGCTGTTGTTGAGGACTACCTCGGCGCTGGTGTTCGAATCGAAGGCCGGGTATTTCAGCGTTTTGATCTTGGGCAAACCTTTTTGCCAGTACTTGGGATTAGCCGTCAGAGTAATCAACGACGGCGCGAACTTCGACAGCACATATGGGCCGGTGCCAACGGGCTGCGAATTCAGATCTTTGCCCGGATCTGACAGCTTGCTGAAGGTATGCTGCGCGACAATTGGCGTCTGCGCGGCGAAGAACCACTCGTAGACGGAGGCGTTCTGGTTGAACGTCATGACGACCGTGCTGTCGTCAGGCGCGGTCACCGAGTTAAAGAGCGTCTTGCCGGTGGTGGCGTTCTTCGTCCAGAAACCAGAGGTATCCAGAGCGGGATACTGCTTCTGCAGGTTGAAGGTGTAGGCCACGTCAGAAGCGGTGAACTTGACGCCATCGCTCCACTGCACATCAGTGCGCAGCTTGAAGGTAATCTGGGTGAAGTCACTATTCCACGTCGCCGATGTTGCAAGCCACGGCTGCGGCGCGGTTCCGTCGAAGCGATTCTGCGCCATAAGTGGCTCGTAGATCATGCCGAACGAGGAATCATTGGTCGCACCAGTCAACAAGGGATTGAAGTTTGCGGTGAAGTTGCCCTTGGGCGACGGAACGATAGTGAGTGTGCCTGATGGGCCGCCTGCGCTGTTACTGCTCCCGCCGCAGGCTGAGAGCACCATAGTGAACAGCACGGCACCGGCCAAAAGCACGGCCATGATGCGACGATGCGGAGAAACCATCGGTGAGAATCCTCCTAAATTGGACTCTTATCGATCAACTCTGATCTGGCACTTGCGTAACCGGTTATGCAATCAAGCAAAATAGGCGCGCAAACCTCCTTCTTGATAGAACGTCCCGGTTTATCCGGCAAGCTCGGACGACGGGCTCTTCGCGGAAGTACTGGAAGCTCGAACGATAAGGGTCGACGGCAGCTGGATACGGATGGGATCTGGCGCTCGAAGCGCCAGATCTGAAATGAATGGCCGCAAAGACTGGAATGACGGCGGAATACGGGTTCTCGACGCCTCCAACAAGGACAGCAGTAACGAGATGGCCTGTTGTCCCATCTCATAGAAGGGCTGGCGCACGGTCGTAAGCGGCGGACGCATGTGCGCTGAAGGAGCGATATCGTCGAATCCAGCCAGCGCGAGATCCTCTGGTATGCGAAGCCCCAGGTCTTCGGCGGCCTCCATCACTCCATAGGCCATCTCATCATTGCCAGCGAAGATGGCGGTTGGCCGCGGGGTCATTTCAAGCAGTCTGCGCCCGCACACAAGACCAGTTGGCGGCTTGAAATCGCCCTCCAGCAGAAACTCTGGGCGCGGCTCAATACCAGCCTCTTGAAGCGCGTCGAGATATCCCAACTGACGATCCTGTGACACTTTGAAACTCTGGGGTCCCGAGATATAGGCGATATCCCGATGGCCAACTTCGATCAAGTGCTTGATGACTTGCCTGGCGCCCGCGCGGTGATCGGTGCCAACCCAGGGAAGAGATGAGACTGGGCTCTGATCGTCTATGATCACGATGGGGAAACCCTGCTCGTGATATTCGATCAGGTGTTCTTTTGCGTTGCCGGGGAATATTGCCAGCATGCCAGCCGTCATCTTGGAGCTAACGATGCGGTCCAGGACAACGCGATGATCCAGTCTCTGGCCCATGGTGTAAAGGACCAGATCGTACGTCGTCTGTTCCGCGAAGTCGCCAATCCCCAGCATCAATTGGGGCATCAAGGGCCACGTCAGTGAGGGGATGAGCACTCCGAGCAAATGCGTGCGTCCGCCCGCCAGCACAGCGGCAGCAGCATTGGGAACGAAGTCTTGCTCTTCCATGATGCGCATGATCCGTTTGCGCGTCATCGCATCAACGTCCGGCTTTTGATTGATGACACGTGATACCGTCGCCTTCGATACGCCCGCCAGTCGAGCGATATCCTGGATGGTAACCTTGTCTGCCATCATGGGCCTCACGGTTGGGAACGACGCTCCGGGCGTCCGAACGGACACTGTAAGCGGTATCTGTAAACGGTATTAGTAGCGCTTACGTGACCGGTTACAAAGCAGTTTACTGATAGAGGGCCAGGTTGTCAAGGGGTTACTCAGGAATTGCTTTCACGCCTTTGTGATGGGCGCTTTTCTCCGCGACGACGCTCCGAGCCAGCAATCGCGCAGGCGTTCGCAGCGTTGGAGATCGAGACACGGCGCAGGCATCGCGCAAATGTCGATAAACTGTGATAGAGATGAGACTCAGCTATGAGCCACTGGAGCCTACTGCAGATCGAACAGCGACCGTACTACGAGTGGCGCGCTGGCGAGACCCGGAGCACTTAGGATAACCGGCTCACCGGGAAAGAGATCGAACCCGTTGTCGCTCCACGCGATATTCGCCTCAGCTTCGAGCCAGACACTCTTCGCGGGAACCTTCGTGCGGATGGAAAGGCCGCCTTCAGAGGGGAACTCGACGGCAAGTTCGGGATCGGCAAGCGTCAGATACCTGAGTGGCTCCGACCAGAGTGAGGCGGTCGCGCGCACGGCGCCATCGATGAGCAGGCGCGCCTGCAAGACATGCGTGGCATCGACAGCGAGATCAATGCTCCCGAGTGGTGTCGTCTGGTGGGGAGCAAGCGTGACTGCCAGCTCCTGATCGCCCTCGATCTGCCCCGAAAGCGACCAGCGACGGACCCGAACAATTCCATGAATCTCCTCGCTGGCGCTATTTCCTGCCCAGACCGCGCTGGCTGTCTCGGACTCATGCGCCATCTCCAGCACAAGTGGGGCGAGCGCACGACGAATAGCGTAATAGGCAAGCTTGGGGCGCACAGCATCGTCGATGATGGACCAGCTGATAGATGGCCAGCAGTCGTTGAGCTGCCAGACGAGCGCCCCACCGCATCCGTAGTGTCCGGGTTCCTGAAACAGGCGCCGCCACCCGCGAACCGCCGCGGCGAGCGCTTCGGCTTGCATCGCCTGCGTTGCGTAACGATATCGGCCAATATCTGCCGGTACTCGCAGGTTCTCACTCAGATACACGGCGAGTCGCCGGATGCCGCCTTCAGCTTTAAAGTGAAAGTCAAGCGCTCGACTGCCAGGATAGCGCTCGAGTGGGTCCGCTATCATGGCAAGCGATGTCGCCGATGGCAGCGCAACCATGCCAAACTCACTGACAAAGCGTCCGCCGTTCTGGGGATAGTCCTGGTATGGCAACATCGTCTGGTGCCAGATGCTCCAGACATGTTGATCCCCTTCAGACCGGTCATTATTGTTATCAGGAGCGCCGCCATACGGGCTGCCGGGCCAATATGCCCTGCCGGGATCGAGCTGGGCGCATAGTTCCGGCAAGAGTTGTTCATAGATGGCGCGTGCGGGAAATGCATTGGTCACTGGCCCAGCGATGGGCCGTTTCAGCGAACGGGCAATGTCATAGTCCTCGTTATTCCCACACCACAGGGCGAGGCACGGATGATGGCGCAGACGCCGTATGGCAGATTCAGCCTCGGTCCGCACGCTCTCCACGAACGCTTCATGCGCCGGATAGATCCCACAGGCGAAGAGAAAGTCCTGCCAGACCAGCAGGCCAAGCTCGTCACAGAGGTCATAGAAAACGTCATCCTCATAGATGCCACCACCCCAGACGCGAATCATAAGCATATGCGCGTCGGTGGCCAGTTGCAGATAGGCGCGATAACGATCGGGATGTATGCGTGGCAGCAGCATATCCGCCGGAATCCAGTTGGCCCCGCCGCAAAACACCGGAACATTGTTCACCTCGAAGTAAAAACTCTTACCAGCCTCACCCACAATAGTGTCCTGCCTGAGATGGACACGCCGAACGCCGAGCCTCTGCTCCTTCACCTCCATGACCACATCCCCCTCGCGCAACGTGGAGACGAGCCGATAACGTGCCTGCGCACCGTACCCATTTGGCCACCACAATTCCGGTCGCTCAACGTCGAACGTATGCTCGACGGTCTCTTCCAATGGCGAGAAGGTTCGCTCCGCAAGAAGCTTGCCGGTCGCGTCGTAGAGGGCAACTTGTAGCTCGGCCTGGGGTGACTTCTCAGGATGTTCGACGGTGACTCGCGCGGAAAACTGCGCACGCTGAAGGTCGTCGTTGATCTCTATCGGACAGTGCATATCGACAATGCGCGTTGCGGCGTTTTCTAGCCAAACTGGTTGCCATGGGCCGACCGTGAGGAGACACGGACCCCAGTCCCACCCATAGTGATATTGGGCCTTGCGTACATAGACGCGACTGGAATCGCCATTCCAGACAGGCATCTTCCCCATTTCGGACTCGCGCGCTTGCCCGATGCGTAGCGGCGACTCGAACACGATGAGTAGCTCGTTCTCGCCTGCCAGCAAATGTGCCTGAACGGGAAGGCGATGGGCAACAAACATGTTGTCGCTGGCGAGAATCTGCTGGCCATTGAGCCAAAGAGTCGCAAAGGTATCCAACCCACCACAGCACAGCGTCGTCTCGCCGTGCGCCGCATCCTCTGGCGACCACGAGAACCGGCAGCGGTACAACCAATCAGACTCCCCGACCCATTGCACTGCGGCCTCATTCAACGATTGAAAGGGGTCAGGGATGAGGCCCATTACCAGCAAGTCGCCCTGCACGACGCCAGGAACAGACGCGGGGAGCCAACCCTCCTCCGCTGTACAGTCTTCCGCCAGCGTTTTTGCTAGATCGCGTTGTTTGAAAGACCAGCCTTCAGTAAGATCGCGCCGTTGCATCGTGCCCTCTTTTCGCCACGTAATTTCTACGTTTCTGATCACTGACGGGTGATGACTGTAGGCTCAAGCCTAGCCAAACCGCGTGGCATATCGTGCGCCGAAGAATGCTTACCGTCAACCTCATGCGAAGCGCCATTTTTCAACTTGACCATTTGGCGCCTACATGGATCTGCCCTATCATGTGCGCGTGAATATACGGCCCCGAGTTGGCAGACCACCGCCGAATCAAAGATATTCTATTGTAGCGGTGGATAGCATCTTGACACTGCTCGCTTTCAGCGTCAGAATGCCATCATACCGTGTTGACGGGCATCGAACACGCTCAGCGGAATTGAGGACAGCAGCATGGATGACAAGCTCTTACGTTCCCTCTCATGGCGCTGCATTGGACCGCATCGCGGCGGCCGGGTGGTCGCAGTCGCCGGACACCCCACCGAGCCTGGCACGTTCTATTTCGGCGGCTGCGCTGGCGGCATATGGAAGACCACCAGCGGCGGCGCGCTCTGGGAGATCGTCTCCGACGGGTATTTCATGACATCCGCAGTGGGAGCGATTGCCGTCGCGCCATCATCGCCCGGCGTCATCTACGTGGGTACGGGCGAGGCGACCATCCGCGGCAACGTCTCGCACGGCGATGGTGTCTACAAGTCGAACGATGGCGGCTCGTCATGGCGCAATGTCGGCCTGGCGGATACGCGCCACATCGGCGCCATCGTCGTCCATCCAACGAATCCCGAGATCGCGTATGTGGCGGCGCTGGGCCATGCCTGGGGGCCAAATGCGGAGCGCGGCGTCTTTCGCACGCGTGACGGTGGGGCCTCCTGGCAGAAGGTACTCTTCAAGAGCGAGAACGCTGGCGCCGTAGACCTCGCGATGGACCCGAATCAACCGGACATTCTCTACGCGACCATCTGGCAGACGCGACGCTACCCCCATGCGCTGGTCGGCGGCGGCGAAGAGTCTGGCCTGTGGCGCTCGACCGATGGCGGCGATACCTGGGAGGATATCTCGCGCGCGAAGGGGCTGCCATCGAGCGGCATCTACGGCAAGTTAGGTGTGGCGGCCTCGCCCGCGCAACCCGGACGCGTCTGGGCAATTATCGAAGCGGCGGACAAGGATGGTAAGGACGCTGGCGGGCTTTACCGCTCTGAGGATTGGGGCGCAACCTGGGAGCGGGTAAACGACAAGATGGATCTGCGCAAACGCCCCTGGTACTATATGCATATCTTCGCTGACCCGCGCGACCCCGACACCGTCTGGATCCTCAACCTGCGCTGTTGGAAGTCGACTGACGGGGGCAAGAGCTTCATCGGGGTGCCTACACCGCACGGCGACAACCACGGCCTCTGGATTGATCCCCGTGACCCGAATCGTATGATCGAGGGCAATGATGGTGGCGCCTGCGTCACCTTCGATGGCGGTCGCTCATGGTCGTCCATCCTCAATCAGCCGACCGCGCAATTCTATCATGTCGTCGCCGACGACCAGGTACCGTACAACATCTATGGCTCGCAGCAGGACAACTGGGCGATGCGCCTGCCAAGCATTGATTTCGAGGGCGCCATCACCTGGAAGGACTACGTCGAGCCAGGTGGCGGCGAGAGCGGCTATATCGCCATCGGCCGCAAACCGCCGCATACGGTTTTCGGCGGCGGCATCGGGACAGGGTCGGGGCATGGCCGTCTGATCGCCTGGAATCCCGATACAGGGCAGAAGCGCAACGTCACCGTCTGGCCAGAGGTACACAGCGCCAGCGTGGCCGGTGTTGGCGCGAGCACGCTGAAGTATCGCTTCCAGTGGACCTTCCCGGTGGAGGTCTCGCAGCACGATACCGACGTGCTCTACATCTGCTCGAACCACGTCCATCGCTCGACTGACGAGGGTACGACGTGGGACGTCATCAGCCCTGATCTCACCCGCAACGACCCGGACCGGCAGGGGCCATCTGGCGGGCCAATCACGTACGACAACAGTGGCGCGGAAATCTACTGCACAATCTTCGCCTTCCGCGAGTCGCCCCACGAACGCGGCGTCTTCTGGGTCGGCTCGGACGATGGGTTGGTTCACATCTCGCGCGATGGCGGCGGCTCCTGGCAGAACATCACGCCGCCCGATCTGCCTGAGTGGGCGCTCATCTCCATCATCGAACCATCACCACATGATCCCGCGACAGCATACCTCGCCGCGACATGCTACAAGCTGGATAACACCGCGCCCTATCTCTTCAAGACCAGCGACTACGGCGCGACATGGACGAAGATTGCCGGTAATTTACCCGATGGCGCCCTCACACGCGTCATCCGCGAGGATCCTAATCGGCGCGGTCTGCTCTATTGCGGCACCGAGAGCGGGCTATACATCTCGTTTGACGACGGCGTGAACTGGCAACCGTTTCAGAGCAACCTCCCGGTGACACCAGTCCATGACCTGATTGTCAAGGGTACCGATCTCATCGTTGCAACCCACGGCCGCTCGTTCTGGATTCTCGACGACATTTCGCTGTTGCATCAGATGGCGGATGGCAACGCCAACGCGCCAGTTGTGCTTTACAGGCCGCGCGACACGACGCGCTACCGCTTCTATGAATACACGGAAGCGGAAGGCACGCAGGGCTATGTAGATTACCTAATGGCCGGCCCAGTTACGGTGGCATTCCGTCACGACGAGGATGCCTTTGGCGCGAAGACGCGCAAGCTGATCGATGGTGGCAAGAATCCGCCCGACGGGATCATTCTTCACTATGCGCTCGCCGAAAAGCCGGAGGGCAATGTGACACTGGCAATCCACGACGCCAAAGGCAACACCATCCGCACATTTACAAGCACGGCGGAGGTCGGCGCGAAGCTGCCCACGGAGCCAGGCGCAAACCGTTTCATCTGGGACTTCCGTTACGAGCCGCCCTCCGCGCTGGAGAACGATAAGGCCGAGCAGCAAGACCAGAAGGAGAAGGCGGAGGCTCGCATCGCGCTCGAGGCGCTAGCGGCGCGCGCACTGCCGGGCGAGTATGAAGCGCGGCTGACCGTCGGCGACACCACCGTCACGCAGCGTTTCGCTATTCTGCCCGACCCGCGCCTGACGGTGACGCCGGAGGAGCTTCAAGCGCAATTCGACCTCAAGCGCAAGATCCGTGACGAAGTAGACGAGGTACACCGCACCATCAACCAAATTCGGCGACTCCGTAAGCAGGTGACGCTGTGGGAAGAGCGCGCGAAGGCTGGCGCAGGCCACGAGAGCATCGTCGAGGCTGCCGGTTCGCTCAAGGAGAAGTTCACCGCACTCGAGGGCGAGCTGATCCATCCCGATCCCGACAAACCTCAGCCCGGCCCGGCGCGGATAAAGGAGAAGCTGGCCACGTTGAGCGAAATGATCGACGAATCTGACGACGTCCCAACACAGGGCGCGCTGGAAGTCTTCGCGGCGCTCAGCGACCAGGCGGACACCGTCCGACGCCAGTTGCAAGGATTGCTCGATGGCGATGTGGCCACATTCAACAAACTTGTACAGACATCTGGTCTGCCAGCCGTCGGCGAGTGATGCAACGCGGTAAGTCACTAGACCCACGGTAGTTCGTCATCGGGCGCTGGGAGGCATTGCTATGGAACGCAGCGCTCGACGACGCTTTGGGCTCTAAAGCCGCGAAGAAAACTCGACTAAGGAGGGGATATGGCGCACGTGCTCGTGCAAGGGAGCCTCAACGTCGATTACGTGGCTCAGATTCCCCATCTCCCGATTCCTGGCGAGACCGTCCTCGGCGAGGCGTTTCATATTTTCGCGGGAGGCAAGGGACTCAACCAGGCCATCGCGGCGCGCCGTCTCGGCGCGGATGTTCGCTTGATTGGATGCATCGGTCAGGATCAACTCGGCGACCTTCTGAACGCGGCTCTTCTTGCCAATGGCGTGGAGACCGCGCTCGTCGCACGACAGGCACAATTCGAGACAGGAGTCTGCTGCGTTTTGGTGGGTATCGCCGACGGGCAGAATATGATCGGCAGTATTCGGCAGGCCAATATGGCGCTGGACGCTGTCATGGTTGACGCAGCATTCGATAAGGTTGCCGCCGAACCTGCCGAGGCGCATCCGACCGTTTTTCTGGCGCAATGTGAGACCGAAGTGGGCGGCGTCGTGCGGGGCCTTCTGCGAGCGCGAGACCTGCGCATGACCACTATCCTGAACCTGGCTCCGGTTCCCCAGGGAGCGCTCGACGATCACCTCTTCCAGTTGTCGGATATTCTCATTGTCAATGAGATCGAGGCGGGCCTACTTACTGGAGTGACCGTCGATGGGTTCGCGCCGGCGGCAATCGCAGCCCAAGCACTCTTGAAGCGTGGACCGAGGCAGGTGGCTATTACCCTGGGAGCGTTGGGGGCAACACACAGCGCGCGAGATGACTCGACGGCTGATCCAGCGACAGGAATAACGCATCGTGAGTGGCCCGCTTACGCTGTCCGCGCAGTGGACGCAACTGCCGCGGGTGACGCGTTCTGTGGGGCATTCGCCAGCAAAGTGGCTGAGGGGTTGGCTATAGACGAAGCGATGGTGTTCGCGCTTGCGGCGGGCGCTCTGACCGCGACTCGGCCAGGCGCGGCTCCCTCTCTCCCCAC
>Ga0070684_100004888_pt1 | contig 10231 bp, 7 predicted proteins | sample KBSC723LmetaG_FD_65653 | JGI IMG/M metagenome (GOLD analysis project Ga0070684, IMG submission 65653) | Corn rhizosphere microbial communities from Kellogg Biological Station, Michigan, USA - KBS C7.2-3L metaG | ecosystem: Host-associated > Plants > Roots > Rhizosphere ...
AGGGTCGATATGGGCGGTACATCCTACGTGTGCCCCGTGCATGCCGTCGCTGTGATGACCTTTCCCAAGTCTGCGCAGAACGGTGCGCCGGCGTTACGCCGCTTCGTGAACGACACCACGTTCTCCGACTATCATGTGTTCCGGTCAGACGCGCGCGTGGTCCCCGATAAACCGAAGTGATCCGGTGAAGAAGCCAACAAGCCAATCGCCGTCCGCTTCCTCACGAGACGTGAGCGTGCCGTTGCGGGTGCTGCTCGCGATACGCGTCGATGCGCTTCTTGTAGAGCAGCAGCACTCCCGGCCCGAACGAAAGCAGCATGATCGCAATTCCCGATGTGATGCCGAAGCTGGTCGCTACCGGCGCGGAGCAATCGTTTCGACGGCGTACGATCACGTGCGCGGGCACCGCGATCAGCAATTCGAGCACGCTGCCGCGCAGCAGCCAATTCACCACGCGCGCGGTGATCCCGGTTTTGCTGCGCAGATTCAGATAGAAGACCCCGCCCCACAACACCCAGACTAGCCCCATCGCTCCACAGATCCAGACGCCGCTGTCTGGCAACTTGTCGAAAAACTCGTCAGAGTAAACCGCCACACCTGCGGAAAAGAAAGCCGCCACGGTTAACAGCATGAACAGCATCCCAGCCAGGAGCGCCGACTGCAGCACCGGCGAACGGGGCTTCAGCCTCCGTTGGGTGGTGTCCACTGACAACATCAACAGCGCCACTTGCCCCAACAGCAGCATCGTCATGGGCACCCACAAGATCCACTCCCCGTAAGCGCCCTTCAGGTCGCTATAAAACGCAGCAGACCGCAGCCCATGCTCGCCGCCGAGCAGCACGCCTGCGGGCATCAGGAGGCCCACGATAATCAATGCATAAACAAGGCTGATGACAATTCCCCACCTGCGCATGGCGCATCCTTTCCGCGGCCGGATAGGAACCCTTTGGGCCGGTACCGGCCACCCGCCAAATCCGTTCAGCAGGGACTGGCGCACCCAGAAGTACGCACGGCTGGATCGCTCTCACTCACGGGCTGAGATTTGGCTCCACCCACTCTACTCCCGATTCGTCCTGCCGTGAGCCGAATCCTCCGCAATCAGGTGTTCGCCAGAAATGGAGAAGGGCGCGGCCCATGCCGCGCCCTTCTCCACTTCTCGTTGCCGGACTAGCGCTTCTTCCCGGCCTTGGCCGGCTTTTTCGGCGTCGGCCTGGCAGGCTGGCGCGGCTTGGCCTTCGCGGCCGGGCGAGCCAGCTTGCCGGTGGTCCTGGCAGCCTTGGGTGCTGGCGCCTTCTTCGCCGGAGCCTTCGACATGGATTTATGCGCCGGTTTGGAGTGCGGTTTCAATGCCGCCTTCTTCACCGGCGATTTAGCAGGCGCTTTCGCAGCAACCTTCTTTGCCGGCGGAGCAGGTTTATGCTTCGGCGTGGCCTTTGGCGTTGCCGATGGGCCGGGTTTTGCCGCGGCTTTGGCCGGAAGCGCTTTCTTTGCTGGAGCCGCCGCATGCCTGGCGGGCGCCGCTTTTACCTCGGCGGGCGCAGCGGGCTTCTTTGACGGTGCTGCCGCGGGCTTTGCCGCGTGGGCCGATTTCGCCACGTCAGACTTTTCAGAATGGGCAGCGGCTGCGCCCTTACCAACAGGCTTTCCGGCAGCATTCTTTGCCGCAGTAGCCGGTTTGGCCGACGCAGCGGGCTTTGCAGCAGCGGCGGGTTTGCCCGGAGCACCGGGTTTGCGGCCCCGCCGCGCCGGCTGCTCCTCATCTTCTTCTTCGTCGCCGCTCTCTTCTTCTTCGCCCTGGTCGTCGTCTTCGGGTTCTTCGTCGGCGCCGGAGTCGTCTTCGTCGGCGTCGCGCGCCAGGGCTATCTTGGGAATGGCGATCGCGATATCGTCGTCATCATCGCCCAAATCTTCCAGGTCATCCGAGGCCTCGGCTTCTTCGGCGTCTTCGTCGTCGTCGAAGGTCTCCTTGACCTTGGGCTCTGCCCGACGGCCGCGGCCGCGCTTGATGGTCACCTGCGGCGGCGGAGCGGGCGGCGAATACGGTTCCAGGAAAGCCCTCATCTCCTCCGGGGTCTCGAGCTTGCCGTCAATCAACTGCAGAAATACCTGCTGCACAATCTCGTTGTAGTTCGCCAGCTCGGGCCGAATGCGCATCTCCTGCATCAACGCATACGGGACTTTCTGCCGCATCTCCGGCCACACCTTGAGGAAGTCGTTGTAGCGTTCCTTGACCGCCTTGTCCTTTGTGGTAAACCCAAGCCAGAGAACTGCTTCCGGATCATACGTGGTGAACAGCCGGTATGCCGCCGACGGCGTCTGGTTATCTTTAGCCAGCAAAACCTTGCGGAAGCCTTCGGCCAGCGCGTCGAGGCTGTTCCATTCCTCAACGAAGCCGGGACGAAGCATTAACTTCTTCAGCCCGCTGACGTCCTTCGGGCTCATCTTCGATGTCAGGAGCTGCATCTGCGCAGCCGAGGTGTCGGCATGCACGCCCTGAACCAGCAACTCCACCGTCAACTCGTGCAGCGCGTTCAACTTGTCAACGTCGGCCTTGGCGGGAGACCATGCGGGACAGAGCGGTTCCATCCAGCCCTCGGCCTCGAGCGCCTGCAGCACCCTGAGCCCGTCGTCCTCGTGGCCGATCTGCTCCAGCTCGCGGCTCCGCTCGGTGGCGGAGAGCGACTCGATAACGCCTTCACCCTTCGCATTTTCATAGCGGGTTTGTGTCCGGGGATCCATCTCCCAGCTCAGCCGTGTCTTGTAGCGGACTGCCCGGATGAGGAGGGCCGGCTCGTCGAGGAATCCGTAGTTCGATACCAGCCGCAGGGCGCGTGCCTCAATGTCGGCCACCCCGTTCAGGGGATCCATCAGCAGCCCGTATGAGCCCTCGTTCAATGAGATCGCCATGGCGTTCGCGGTAAAGTCCCGGCGCCGCAAGTCGTCCTGGATCGAGGCCCAGTGATAGGTCGGCTGCCCTGGCTTCTTGTACTCCACGCGGTGCGTGCTCACCACGTCTACCCTGACTGTGCCCGGAAAGCACAGGTAGAGGGACCGGGAGGCGTCGTCTTCGCCCCAAACCTTTGCGCCGAGTTTCTCCAGTGGTTTCTTCAGTTTGAGAGCATTTCCGTAAACCGCAACCTCAAGATCGCGGACGGCATGTCCGCTGGTCAGGTCGCGGACCGCATCCCCGGTCAGGAAAAGGATCATCTCGGCGTCGCGCGCGACGTCTCTCAGGTGGCGCAGCGCGTTTCGCTGGTCGGCGGAGAGCCGGTTTTCGAGAAGGTAGATGTAATCAGCCATCAGGATTCCCCTTGCACTGGCGTCTGGCGCGCCTCCAAATGCCTCATCCAGAACCGCTTAAGCCCCCGCCGGCACCCGGTTTCAAAGCTGTACCTTATCATAAACGCGCCTGAATGACTAGACGCGCTAGCGGCAAATCTGCACTGCACGAGGTTCAAAAGGAAACAGGGGTGGGGCCTCAGTCCTCGGCGTCTGCTTGCAGGAGTTCCCATGTCGAGACCCCGGATCTGTTCCAGATTGAGGCGAGAGCTGTGCGATCTGGCCCGACCCTGTGACCTGATTCCTTGATCGTCGCACCCTGGCCGCTGCGGTTTATGCGACAATGCCGTACGAGTGGCATCACAACGCAAGCCGGTGATTGTACGCAAGTTCAGCCGCGAGTGGCTGGCGGGGTATGCCGCTATGAACTTTCCCTCCGGCGCTCCCGAGGTGGAGATTCTGGACCTTTCGGGGAAGGTGACCTGGATCCGCTGGGAGACGGTGAAGTGGATTTGCTACGTGCGCGACCTGCCCACGCCGGCTGACCAGACGAACCCGGAACGGCTGCTGCACAAGCGGTTTGCGGTGCGGCCCCGGACTGCGGGCCTGTGGATTCGAATGACGCTGAACGATGGGGACGAACTCGAGGGACTGGCCTCGAACGATCGCTCGCTGATCGAAGGCGCGGGTCTGCTGCTTATCCCCCCTGACCAACGGTCGAATACGCAGCGGATTTTTGTGCCGAGGCAGGCGATTCAATCGCTGGAAGTGCTGAGCCTGATTGGGGCGGGCAAGCGGCGCCCTTCGGGTCCGGCACAACCGGAACTGTTCTCGCCCGAGAACTCCTGACAAAGCGCTGTCGCGTTGCCGCGCGTCACTCGGTCCGAATGGCGGTCATGGGCTCGATGCCGGCAGCACGCAACGCAGGCAGCAGCGAGGCAGCGCAGGCGGTCAATCCGAGTGCGCAGATGGACGCAGCGATCACCCATGGATCATATGCTGACGTGCTGAAGAGGAAGCTGGCAAGCGCCCGGGAAGCGAGCAGCGCAGCCGCAAGGCCGACCACAGTGCCCCCCATCACCACCCACAGATTCTGCCGGAACACCATTGCGGCGACCTGGGAGCGTCTTGCGCCGAGCGCCATCCGAATTCCGATCTCGGTCGTCCTGCGCGCCGTGGCGTAGGCCAGCGTTCCATAGAGACCGATGGCGGTCACTACCAGCGCACACAGAGCGAAGAATACGGCGAGGAGCGTCATCATGCGCTCGGCGCTAAGGGCGTCGTCGATGATCTTCTCCATGGACGTGACCTGGGGTGTGGGAATCTGCGGGGCCATTTGGGCGGCGATGGCGCGCACGGCCGAGGCCAGCGGACCGGCAGGCGTGGATGTGCGCACCACGGCACTGAACGAGGGCGATTCGTCCATGTCAAACTGAGACACGGCAAAATATGCAGTGGCGGGCGGGGCAGAGCGAATTTCGCTGTACTTGGCGTCGCCTGCGATACCGATCACCTGGTATACGTTGACCTTCTTGCCTTCATCCATTCGGATGGTGCGCCCAAGGGGGCTTGTGCCCGGAAAGAGCTGGCTTGCAGCGGTCTGATTGAGAATGACCTTCATGCCGGTGGCGGGTGTGTCGTTCCATGTAAAGTCGCGGCCTGCGAGCAGCGGAATGCGCATGGTGCTGAAGTACTCGGGCGCGACGCTGTTGATATATGTGTCATGCGAGGCGCCCCGGATGTCGGGGAAGTCCTCGTCCCACTGCCGGCCGGTGAGCGGTGTCATGCGCTCGAAGCTCACGCTGGTTGTTCCGGGCAGACGGCTGAGCCGCTCGCCCATTTCGCGATAGAAACTGAGGACCGCATCCCCGGTGAGCCCAGCTTTCTCCATACTGAAGTCAACGTTCTGGAGCCCGCGCGGATCGAAGCCTTCGCCTTGCTTGTAAATGCGGGCGAGGCTGGTGGCGATGAGCCCGGCGCCTACGACGAGAATCAGCGCTACGCCGACTTCCACTGCGAGCAGGATGCGCGGCAGGATGGCTCCCCGTTCGTTCGTGAGGGTTGCGTGCTGACCGTCCTTCACGCGGTCGATCAGATTACGGGATGTGGCTTTGATCGCCGGCAGGAGCGCGAAGAGCAGCGTGGCCAGGACTGCGGTGACTGCGGCGAAGGCAAAGACGCGCAGACCCAGCGACGTGTCGAGATACGTTCCCTGCCGGCCGCTGAGCAGAACGGCCGCGAGAAGCCGACTGACCGCGGGAGCTATGGCGAGACCGGCAATGGTTCCGGCGATGCCGAGCAGCAGACCCTCAACCAGCAACTGCTGAATCAGGCGGCGGCGCGAGGCACCGAGGGCCATACGCGTTGCAAGCTCGCGCTGGCGGGCTGCTCCGCGGGCCATCAGCAGACTGGCCAGGTTGAGGCAGGCCAGCAGCAGGATGCCGCCGCACATGGCGAAAACAGCCATCAGCGGCTTGCGGAACTCGAGACGGATGTAAGCGAACCCGGTTGAACCAGGCCCCGCGAAAAAGGCGATGTGGCGGTCCTGCATCCGCTTGATCCAGCCTGCATCGGATACGCTCTGGTGAAGAATTGCACTGGTGGCGGCGGCGACCTGGGAACTGGCTTGCTGGACAGTGGCGCCTGGCGCCAGCCGCGCCATCACATTCAGCCACCACGCGCCTTTGCCGAATTTGATCAGGCTCCTCTCGCCGGCGAGCCCCTCTTCGTCCGCCAGAGGGACAAAAAGACTCGGGCGCTGGAGAGGATCGGCGCCAATGAAGGTGCGCGGCATGACGCCGACGATTGTGAAGCTGACGGTATTGATGACCATGCGGCGGCCGAGAATTTCGGGATCGCGATGAAAGCGATTCGTCCAGAATGTTTCGCTGATGACGGTGGCAAAGCCGGCGGGATCGCCGCCTTTTTTATCGTCCTGCGCATTGAGAGTGCGGCCGAGGAGCGGGGACACTTCGAGCGCATCAAAAAACGTGCCACTGACGTACTGGCCGGAAACGACCTCGGTCGAGGAGCCGCTTTTCACTTGAAACCCCTCGCTTGAAAACGCAAAGACGGTGCTTAACGCGCCATGTTGGTGCTGGAGGCCGCGAAAAAGGGGTTCGGAGAGACTGTAGTTGGGCTGCGGACCGCCGAGATTGGCAGCGACGACCGCGAGCCTGCCGCTGTCGGGCACCGGCAACGGCCGCAGCAGCAGGCCATTGATCATGGAGAAGACGGTGGTATTCGCGCCCACGCCTAGTGCCAGGGTGAGAATGGCGGTTAACGTGAAACCGGGTGACTTCCAAAGCTGAAACACACCGAACCGGATATCACGGCGAACCTGTTCGAACAGGGGTAGTCCGCGCTGCTCCCGGTAGGTCTCCCGCACCTGGGTCAGGCCGCCGAATTCACGAAGCGCAAGATGGGTTGCTTCGGCCCGGGTCGCGCCGCGGCGTATGTGCTCTTCAACGGCGAGATCGATGTGCGAGCGAAGTTCTTCGTCGAGCGAAGTGTCCAGCGTGGATGAGCGAAAAATGGCGGCGATCCGATTGATCAGAATGCGAAGCATGTCCATGCGTGGCTCCTATTCCTGCGCGGCGAGAAGCGGTTCCATCACGGGAGCAAAGCGCTCGATTGCGGGATGTCTCGGTTATGCGGCTCTCGTTTTCGCATTTCCACTGTCCTGTTGAGTTTCTACATGTATACCGTCAGAGCGTCAACAGGATATTGTTTGCCGGGGTCCCGCTGATAAAAAAGTCACCGAAGCTGAGAACCGGCGTCACCCTCCGAATGGGTCCAGTTCCCTGCTCTTGCTACAATTCGAACCAATGAAGCTAGGCGAACTGGCGGAGAAGCTTGGCGCGGAACTGCGCGGCGATGCTCAAGTGGAAGTGACGGGCGTAAAAGGAATTGAAGACGCCGGTTCCTCGGAGATCACGTTCGTCGCCAATCCCCGCTATACCGCGCTGGCCCGCACGACACGCGCCGCGGCTGTGCTGGTAGACCCGGATTTCCCGGAGATCTCGACCGCGACGCTACGCATTAAGAATCCGTATTATGCCTTCTCGCGGGCGCTGAGGCTCTTCTACCAGCCACCGGCATATGTGCCCGGCATTCATCCGACAGCGGTGATCGACCCGAGCGCGGCGATTGGTGAAGGAGCACACATCGGACCCTACGTCGTAATTGGCCCGGGCGTAGAGATTGGCCCGAACGCGACCCTGCTGCCACATGTGGTGATTTATCCCGGCGCGCAGATCGGAAGCGATTTCTTTGCGCACGCCCACTCGGTGGTTCGCGAGCACTGCGTGCTTGGCGACCAAGTCACGCTTGAAAACGGAGCCATTGTGGGCGCGGACGGCTTTGGCTTCGCTAAAAACGAGCAGGGCCATTGGGAGAAGATTCCGCAATCGGGCCCAGCGATTCTCGGCGATCGCGTGGACGTCCAGGCCAATGCCTGTATCGACCGAGCCACGGTCGGTGCGACCCGTATCGCGGCTGGAGCGAAGATCGACAACCTGGTACAGGTTGGACATGGGTCCCAAGTGGGCGAGAACACATTGGTATGCGCGCAGACAGGTTTGGCGGGCTCGTCGGTCATCGGCAACAACGCCATCCTCGCCGGACAGACCGGAGTTGCGGGGCACTGCACCGTCGGCGATGGCGTCATCCTCACGGCGCAGTCTGCTGTCTCGCACGATGTTCCGGCGGGCAAGATGATCTCCGGCTCGCCGGGGTTCGACAACCGGGTTTGGCTGCGAGCTGTTGCCGTGTTCCAACGGCTACCGGAATTGCTGCGCCGCCTTGACCGGCTGGAAAAGCGAGTCGACGGCGGGCGCGAAAACGCCACCACTGGTTCAGGAAAGGGCACGGAAGAATGAGCAGAAGATTTTTCGCCATGGGCACTCTCGCGTTGCTCTGCATGGCCGCCGCGTGCCGCTCGCCGCATGTTGATTTCTCAGTGGAAAACCGCACCGGCGCCGAGGTTCGGCTGCTCGAAGTCGATTACCCCAGCGCCAGCTTCGGTAAGGACTCGCTTGCAGCCGGCGTCACCCTGCATTACAAGGTGCAACTGCAGGACAAGGGCGCGGTCAAGGTGCAGTACACGGCGCCAGATCACCAGCAGCCGCAGGCGACGGGACCTGAAGTTTCAGAGGGTCAATACGGCAAGCTCGAGATCGTTCTGCTGCCCGGCGGCAAGGCTGAATTTCATCCCGAATTGAACGGCGGAAAGTGACCTCGTGGGGTGCGTGAGGCGCGCCTCCGCGGAGCATGCCCAGCGTGCTAATCTGCCCTTTGGTGGCTTCTGAATTCATCTCTATTTTTCAGCACGAATATCGCGAGTTGCGCCCGCGTGCGCCCATGCCGCCATTCCATCTGCGCTTCCGCCGCTTTACTTCGCTGAATACCACGATTCGCCTGCGGGAAGGCCAGGTGTATGTAAGTCTTTCCGATCTGCTTGAGGGCGCACCCGAATCCGTGATTCGCGCGATCGCGCACATTCTGCTGGCCAAGCTTTATCGCAAGCCGATTGACGCCGCACACAACGCGCGCTACAAGCGGTTTGCCTCAAGTGCAACGGTCACGCGCCAGGCCGAGCTCATTCGCGGCGCGCGCGGCACCAAGCGCTACTTCGGGCCGCAGGGACGCTACTACAACCTGGAAGAAGTTTTCGATACGCTGAACGGTCGGTTCTTCGGCGGGCTCATGGGCCGACCCGAGCTGACATGGAGCGAGCACCACGCCAAGCGCTCGCTGGGTCACTACGACGCCGCGCACAACACGATTGTTGTCAGCCGCGTTTTCGACCGGCCATCCTCGCCGCGATACGCAGTCGAGTACCTGCTCTACCACGAGATGCTCCACCTGAAACACCCTGTGAAGATGAATGGGTTGCGGCGCTGCGTTCATTCGCGCGAATTCAAAGCCGAAGAGCGGCAGTTCCCGCAGCTCAAGGAAGCGTTGGCATTTCTCAAGCGGTTGTAGCAGCGATGTGGCGGGCGTTCTGCGCTCGTTCGTTGTGGTGGATCGCGTAGGCACAGGCGCACGTGTCGCAGGTAAAAGCGGGTTCTTCGCTGCGCTCAGGATGACGAGTTCATTGGCGGTGCGAAAGCGGGTCCTTCGTGGAGGCTATTCCGGCGTGACGGCCAATGCGGAAGACGACGCATACGACCGGATCAGCAGGCGTGCAGGAATTCCGCAGAGCACAATGGCGACTCCGATGAGTGCGGGAATTGGATCGTGCAGGAGGATGAGCGCGTCCACGATAAAGCAGAAGAAGATGAACAACACGGGCGCAGCGGGGTACCACCAGGCCTTCACGCGCTCGGGCAGACGGAACAGCGTGGAGACGGTGAGAGCGAGGAACAGGACGGCAGAGAAGATGATGAAGGCGAGCACGCGGTCGAAGGCGCCGAGTGCGAGTACCAGCAGCGAGAGCGCGGTCTGCAGAAGGATGGCGTACACGGGCGTTCCAAGCTGCTGATGGAGACGCCCAAAGGCAGGAAAGAACGAGCCCTTGGCTGCCATGGCGTAGATGACGCGAGGCGCTGCCATGGACAGTGCGGCGATTCCTCCGCAGACACAGACGAGCACGCAGGCCGACAGGATGCGACCGCCGGCAGGGCCAAACAGGGCGACTCCGAACTGTGCAACAAAGGCTGTGTTCGACGTGACCCGGGACAACGGCACGACGGCTAGAAATGCGCCGCTGATGCCGAGACACACGAGCATTACCACCGAGACTCCCCCGATGAATGCCAACGGAAGAGTGCGCCGGGGATTACGGACTTCGCCGGCGATTTTGCTGGCTTCCCACCATCCGCCAAAGCTGAAGAATGCGCTCACCACGGCGGATGCCAGCGAAGGCAAGAGAGCATCGGATCCGGGGCGCCGTTGCGCGATTGGAAGCACGTTGCCGAGGTGTGCGTGGCCGCCGAACAGCGCCCAGGCC
>Ga0070684_100004890_pt1 | contig 10230 bp, 4 predicted proteins | sample KBSC723LmetaG_FD_65653 | JGI IMG/M metagenome (GOLD analysis project Ga0070684, IMG submission 65653) | Corn rhizosphere microbial communities from Kellogg Biological Station, Michigan, USA - KBS C7.2-3L metaG | ecosystem: Host-associated > Plants > Roots > Rhizosphere ...
TCCCACGATGGAGGAAGGGCGCCTCGTCAAATGGCTCAAGAACGAGGGCGACGCGGTCAAGAGCGGTGAGGCGCTCGCCGAAGTCGAGACGGACAAGGCGATCATGGAGCTCGTCGCCCGTGGCGACGGCATCCTGCGTAAGCGCCTGATCAACGAGGGCGATACCGCCCCGGTCGGCACGCTCGCCGGCGTCATCGCCGCGGCGGACGAGAACATCGATGCGCTCGTCGCCGGCGCGGGGGCGCCGGCCGCTGGCGCGCAGGCGCCGGCGCAGGTCGTCGCCAAGACGCAGGAATCAGCGGGCGCCTCGTCCGTCCCGAGAGGGCCGGACGAGTCGCAGGGCGAGGCCAGCACGCCGCCGCAGGAGAAGGTTGCCGACGTTCCGCCACCGGCGCGCGGTCTCGCGCCGGCTGCTCCCACCGGCGCAGCGCCGGCGGCCCCGGGCGACGTGCGCTCGTCGCCGCTCGCGCGCCGGCTCGCCTCCGAGCGTGGGCTCGACCTCGCCAGCGTGCAGGGCTCCGGTCCCAACGGCCGGATCATCAAGCGCGATATCGAAGCCGCAGCAGCGGCTGGTGCCGTCGCGCGACCTGCCGCCGCTGCCGCGCCGAGCGGTCCGGTCATCCCGCGTGAAGGCGACTTCCACGACGAGCCGCTCAGCCAGATCCGGAAGACGATCGCCAAGCGCCTCGGCGAGTCGATCGGTCCGATCCCGACGTTCTACCTCACCGCCGAGTACGACCTCACGCGCGTGATGGAGATGCGCAAGGCGATGGCCGAGCTGGGCGACCAGTTCAAGGTGTCGGTCAACGACGTCCTGCTGAAAGCCACCGCCGTCGCGCTGTCGCAGCACCCCGAGGTCAACGCGCACTGGCTCGGCGACAAGATCCGCTACCACAACCGCGTCCACCTCGGCATGGCCGTCGCCACCGACGAAGGGCTGATCGTGCCGGTGATCTGGGACGCGGACCGCAAGCGCATGAGCGACATCTCGCGCGAAGCGAAGGAGCTCGCCAAGCGCGCGCGCGAGCGGAAGCTCCGTCCCGAGGAGTTCACCGGCTCGACGTTCTCGGTGAGCAACCTCGGCATGTTCGGCATCGATCAATTCACCGCGATCATCAATCCGCCCGAGGCGGCCATCCTCGCCATCGGGACGAGCGAGGAGAAGCTCGTCGTCGTGAACGGCGAGCCCGTGGTCCGCAATCGCGTGCGCGTCACGATGAGCTGCGACCACCGCATCATCGACGGCGCGGTCGGCGCGAAGTTCCTCCAGACGCTGCGCCGCCTGATCGAGAATCCTCTCATGCTCGTGTACTGACCATGGCATCATTCGATGTGATCTTCATCGGCGGCGGGCCCGCGGGCTACGTGGGAGCCATCCGCGCCGCGCAGCTCGGCCTCAACGTCGCCGTCGTCGAGCGCGAAGGACTCGGCGGCACGTGCGTCATCTGGGGCTGCATCCCCGCCAAGGCACTGCTCGAGGCGGCCTACATCGCCGAGAAGCTGAAGAAAGCGCCGGAGTTCGGGGTCACGCCCGGCGAGGTGAAGCTCGATTTCGGCGTCGCCATGAAGCGCTCGCGCGCGGTCAGCACGCAGAACTCCAAGGGCGTCGAGTTCCTCTTCAAGAAGAACAAGATCACCTGGATCAAGGGCACCGCGAAGCTCACCGGCAAGAACAGCGTGAGCGTCAAGACCGCGGATGGAAAGGAGGAGAAGCACGACGCCAAGAAGGCCGTCGTCATCTCGACAGGGTCCCGCGTCAAGGGGCTACCGCAGATCGGGCTCGAGATCAACAAGAAGACCGTCATCACCTCCGACGACGCGCTGATCCTCGAGAAGGCGCCGAAGTCGATCGTCATCGTCGGCTGCGGCGCCGTCGGCTGCGAGTTCGCCGACGTGTTCAGCGCGTTCGGCTCGCAGGTCACCCTCGTCGAGGTCATGCCGAACATCCTTCCGCTCGAGGACGTGGACTGCTCCAAGGAAGTCGAGCGCGCCTTCAAGAAGCGGAAGATGGACGTCCTCACCAGTGCCAAGATCTCCAACGTCAAGGTCGGCAAGGATTCCGTGTCGATGACGATCGAGGCGGGCGGCGAGAAGAAGGAGGTGAAGGCGGACGTCGTCCTCGTCGCGGCCGGTCGCGCGCCGAACATCGAGGACATCGGCCTCAAGGAGCAGGGCGTGCAGCTCACCGACCGCGGCTTCATCAAGATCAACGAGCGGATGGAGACGAGCGTGAAGGGGCTGTACGCGATCGGCGACGTCGCCGGCCCACCGATGCTGGCCCACAAGGGCGAGCGGGAGGGTGTCGTCGTCGCCGAGGTGATCGCCGGCCAGCACCCGCACTTCTTCGACTACACGAACGTGCCGGGCGCCACGTACTGCCATCCGGAAGTGGCCTCGGTCGGCCTCACCGAGCAGCAGTGCAAGGACAAGAAGCTCGACTACAAGGTCGGCCGGTTCAACTTCTCGGCCAATGGTCGCGCACGCACGTCGGGCGAGACGGAAGGGTTCGTGAAGATCATCCGTGGCGCGAAGTACGGTGAGATCCTCGGGGCGCACATCGTCGGCTCGCACGCGACGGAGCTGATCCACGAGCTGATCGTCGCGCGCACCAACGAGTACACGGTGGAAGAGGTCGATCTCGCGATCCACGCCCATCCGACGCTCTCCGAGGCGATCGCCGAAGCTTCGCTCGACTCGCTCGACAAGATGATCCACGCGTAGGATGCCGGAGCTGCTGGTCTGCGACCTTGGCACGATGGCGTACGCGGAGGCGCTCGGCCTCCAGCGCGCCGTGGCCAGGGCGCGGATCAGCAGCGCGCTCGACGAGGACCTCCTCCTCCTCGTCGAGCATCCGCCGGTCGTCACGCTGGGCCGCTCGTTCAAGGAGCGGCACCTGCTCGCGTCGCCGGCACTGCTCGCGAGCCGCGGCGTCGAGCTGTTCGAGGTCGAGCGCGGCGGCGACGTCACCTTCCACGGTCCGGGACAGCTCGTCGGCTATCCGATCGTCGACCTGAAGCGCCACAAGCGCGACCTCCACTGGTATCTGCGGCAGGTGGAGGAGGCACTCATCCGCGCCATCGCCCCCTTCGGCCTCGCGGGCGATCGGCGTCCGGGACTCACCGGCGTGTGGACCGAGGGGAGGAAGCTCGCGTCGATCGGGGTGCACGCGAGGGACTGGGTCACCTGGCACGGCTTCGCCCTCAACGTCACGACAGATCTTCGCTACTTCGACCTGATCGTGCCCTGCGGCATCGATGCGGTGGAGATGAGCTCCGTCGGTCGCGAGCTGGAGCGCCGCGGCGAGCCCGCTCCCGATCCCGATGCGCTGCTCGCGACGGTGAAGGGCAATGTCGCCGCGGCGTTCGGCGATGTCTTCACGCTCGACGTCGCGGCCATCGAGCCGGCGCTGCTGCCTGCCGCACCGCCGGTCGTTCCGATCTAGATTGACGCGTGCCCGACGAGCCGCGTCTCTACCGCCCGCGAGAGCGGGAGCTTCCTGCCCGCGACGAGCCCTCGCTCGTCGACGCCCTCAACCCTGAGCAGGAGCGCGCCGTCGCGTTCGGCGACGGGCCGCTGCTCGTCATCGCCGGCGCGGGCACGGGGAAGACGCGGACGCTCATCTACCGAGTCGCACATCTGATCGAGCGCGGCGTCGCGCCGGAGCGGATCCTCCTCCTCACCTTCACGCGCCGCGCCGCCGGGGAGATGCTCGCCCGCGCCGAGCGTCTGGTGGGGAGCGCCGGAGCGCGCGTGCACGGCGGCACCTTCCACTCGGTCGGACATCGCCTGCTCCGCCAGTTCGGCGCGGCGGCCGGGCTCCCGGCGGACTTCACCATCATGGACCAGGCCGACGCCCAGGACCTGATGCAGCTCGCCCGCGGTGCGTTGGGGCTCGCCAAGTCGGCCAAGCGATTCCCCAAGAAGGAGACGCTCCACTACCTCTACTCGCGACACATCAACACCGAGCTCCCGATCGACGAGCTGCTGCACCGCGAGTTCGCCCAGTTCCTCGAGTACGAGCAGCAGATCATCGGCCTGTTCGCCGACTACACGCTGCGGAAGCAGGAGCGGAACCTCGTCGACTACGACGACCTCCTGCTCTTCTGGGCGACGATGCTCGAGGCGTCCCCTGCCCTGGGCGCGCGCATGGCCGGCCTGTACGACCACGTGCTCGTCGACGAGTACCAGGACACCAATCTGCTCCAGGCGCGCATCCTCCGTGGGATGTGCGAGGGCCATCGGAAGCTGACCGTCGTGGGGGACGACGCGCAGAGCATCTACTCGTTCCGCGGTGCGCACTTCCGCAACATCCTCGACTTCCCTCGGCAGTTCCCCGGCACGACGCTCGTCACCCTGGCGCAGAACTACCGCTCCACGCAGCCGATCCTCGCCCTCTCGAACGTCCTGATCTCTCGCGCCGAGGAACGGTTCACGAAGGACCTCTGGACATCGCGTGAAGGAGGGGAGAAGCCGTGGCTCGTCACGGCGAAGGACGAGGCCCAGCAGACGCGGTTCGTCGTCGACCGCGTGCTCCAGCTCCACGAGGGTGGGATGCCGCTGCGCGAGATGGCCGTGCTCTTCCGCGCGGGCTACATGTCGGCCGATCTCGAGATCGAGCTGACGAACCGGAAGATCCCCTTCGAGAAGTGGGGCGGCCTCAAGTTCCTCGAGGCGGCGCACGTGAAGGACGTGCTCGCGTTCCTGCGCGTCAGCGACAATCCGCGCGACGAGGTGAGCTGGTACCGCATCCTCATGCTCATGCCGGGGATCGGCGACGCGACCGCGCGTGGGCTCATGGCGTCGATGGAAGAGCGCTCGTGGGATCCGGACGCGTTCACGCATCTCATCGCGCCGCCGAAGGCGCGCGAGGCGCATCGCTCACTCGCCCAGCTCCTCCGACAGCTCCGCACCGTCGGGAGCGGGTCGGGGGACGAGAGCGGCGCCCGCGTCGCCAGCGACATCATGGCGATCCGCGCGCTCTACGACTCGATCCTCAAGGAGCGCTACGACCGGCCGGAGGCTCGGCTGGCCGACCTCGATCAGCTCCGCACGATCGCGGCGGGCTATCCGTCGCGCGGCGCCTTCCTCGCTGCCCTTGCACTCGATCCGCCGTCGAGCACGCAGGATCTCGCCGGCGGCAGCGAGTCCGAGTCGGATGCGCTCGTCCTGAGCACCGTCCACAGCGCCAAGGGGAAGGAGTGGAAGGCCGTCTTCCTCATCTGGGCGGTGGACGGCTGGTTCCCCTCGTCGCGCGCGGTCGACGATCCCGACGAGCTCGAGGAGGAGCGGCGGCTCATGTACGTCGCGCTCACGCGCGCGCGCGACGAGCTCGCGGTCGTGTATCCGATGCAGGTCTACGGATCGCGGCGCGGCGCGGACTATTCGATCGATCAGCTCTCGCGCTTCCTCGACCGCGGCGTGCGGGCGACGATGCAGCGGATCGTCGTCGAGGAGCCGGGCGACGTCCCGCCTCCGGAGACGCCAGCCGCCCCGGCGATCGATCTCCGCGCGATCATGCGCGGACGCTTCAGCAAGTAGCCGCCGCCACGCCGTGGCGCGCCCTCAGTGCGGCGCGGGCGTCGCCGTGAGCGCCTTCACCGCGTCGAAGGGGTGCTTCCGGTCGCGCTTCGCCGCCTGGATGATCGTCTGCACGGCGCGGCGCAGGTCGCCGCCCTCGCGGGTGAGCACGGCGTCGAACGCGTCCAGCTCGGTCAGGTAGACGCGCCGCGCCATCAGCACGGCGTTGTCGAGGCGGACGCGCTCGACCGCGCGCGGGCTGATCGTCCGGAGCTGCGGGCCGATCTCGTCGCGCAGCGTCTCGCGCGCGCGGGCGTAGATCGAATCGCGCACCGCGAGCCGGGCGGCGACCTGCTCGGGCTCGTCGCCGGGATGCGCCTTGAACGCCGAGTCCACCTGCGCGTAGAGCGCCGCCCAGAACCGACCGAGGATCTTCTCGTCCTCCCACCGTGCGACGACCTGCTCCGCGGCGGCCTGTTGTCCGCGCGCCCGGAAGAAGCGCTCCGCCCCACGCGAGCCGACGAAGTTGGCGAAGCTCTCGTTGAACACCGCGCCACCCGACGCGTAAAACGTGTTGTGGGTCAGCTCGTGGATGACCGTGTTGGCGACCGTCAGCGAATCGGCGCTCAGGGTGGTCGGGAGAAGCGGGTCGTTGAACCAGCCGAGCGTGCTGAACGCGGACGCCGCGCCGAGGCGCGCGTCGAATCCCTGCGCCGTCAGCGCCCGCTCGGCGTCCTTGGCTGCGGCAAAGTCGAAGTACCCCTTGTACGGGACGTGGCCGACGATGGGGAACCACCAGGTGCGCGCCTTGAGCTTGTCCCGATACGCGCCGGAGAGCACGAGGACGAGCGTGTCGCGATCGAGACGGCTGTACGTCGTGAAGCTCTCGCCGGTGGACAGTCCGAGCGAGTCGTGCGCGAAGGCCCGAGCGTCCAGCACCAATTGCAGCTTCGCGCGCAGCGGGGCCGGCGTCGCGCCATCCGCGATGAGATCGGGGATCGGTCGGCGTCGCCAGAGAATCTTCCCCTCTTCCCAGCCCGCCCGGAGGAGGTATCGCCCGGTGGGCGCGATCACGAGGTACGCGACGATGGCCAGCACGAGGACGGCGAGCGTCCGCGCCGCTCGCCGCACCCAGTTAACTCTTTTCTTTTCAGTCACTTCCACGCTTTCATCGCCGGCCGTCGCACTTTGACAGCAGTGGGTCGCGGTCGCTATTCTTTCTAAGATGTCCTTCGTCCATCTCCACTGCCACTCGGAGTATTCCCTCCTCGATGGCGCGAACCGCATCGATGATCTGATCGCCCGGGCGCTCGAGTTGGAGCAGCCTGCGCTGGCGATCACGGATCACGGGAATCTCCACGCCGCGTGGGAGTTCCAGGAGAAGGCGAGGAAGGCGAAGCTCAAGCCGATCATCGGCATGGAGGCGTACGTCGCCCCGGGCGACCGCCGAGTGAAGGGCCGTGCGACGCCCGGTGCGAAGCCCTACTACCACCTGGTCCTGCTGGCCCGCGACATGGCGGGTTACAAGAACCTGGTCAAGCTCTCCTCGCTCGCGTACACCGAGGGCTTCTACACCAAGCCGCGCGTCGACCGGGAGCTGCTCGCGAAGTACAGCGAGGGGCTCATCGTCAGCTCCGCCTGCCTCGCCGGCGAGATCGCCACGAAGCTCGAGGCGAATGACGTCGAGGGCGCGCGCGAAGCCGCGAGCTGGTACGCCGACGTGTTCAAGGACCGGTTCTATCTCGAGGTCCAGGCGCACGATTCGGAGGGGCAGGCCAGACACAATGCGCAGATCCTCCAGCTCGGTGCCGAGCTGAATCTGCCGATCATCGCGACGAACGACGCGCATTTCCTGAAGGACACGGATCACGACGCGCACGACGTATTGCTCTGCATCGGTCTCGGGAAGGACTACGCCGACCAGAACCGGATGCACTACGATCGGGGTCTGTACTTCAAGAGCGCGCCCGAGATGCGGGAGCGGTTTCCGGACCGCGCAGACGTGCTCGAGAACACCCTCCGCATCGCCGACGAGGCGGGGTTCGCGTTCGAGAAGAAGTACTTCGTCCCCTCCTTCCCCCTCCCGCCCGAGGTCTCGACCGAGAACGACCTTCTCGTGAAGCTGGCGATGGCCGGCGCGCGCGAGCGGTACGGGCCGGAGCCGTCGGCGGAAGTCATGGAACGACTCGAGTACGAGCTCGGCGTGATCACGAAGACCGGCTACGCCGGCTACTTCCTGATCGTGTACGACTTCATCAAGGCGGCGCGTGACCGTGGCATCCCCGTCGGCCCCGGTCGCGGCTCGGCGGCCGGATCGATCGTCGCGTACTCGCTGCGCATCACGGACGTCTGCCCCCTCAAGTTCGATCTCCTCTTCGAGCGCTTCCTCAACCCGGAGCGCGTTTCGATGCCCGACATCGACGTGGACTTCTGCTTCGAGCGGCGCGGCGAGGTGATCGAGTACGTCCGGCAGAAGTACGGCAAGGAGTCGGTCGGCCAGATCGTGACGTTCGGGACGATGAAGTCGCGCGCCGCCATCAAGGACGTCGGCCGGACGCTCGGCTTCACGCCGGCCGAGACCGACGCGCTGGCGAAGCTGATCCCGAACGGTCCGGCCTTCTCGCTGACCGTGAAGGAAGCGATCAAGGACGTGCCCGACATCGCGCGGATGTACAAGACGGACGAGCGATATCGGCAGCTGCTCGATTACGCCACCGCGCTCGAGGGGCTGTCACGCCACACCGGCGTGCACGCCGCCGGGGTCGTGATCGCGCCAGGACCGCTCGACAACTACGTGCCCATCGCGACCGTGTCGAGCAAGGGCGCGGGCGCAGGCAACGAAGAGACCGTCGTCGTCACGCAGTACGACATGAACTGCCTCGAGAAGGCAGGCATGTTGAAGATGGACTTCCTCGGGCTGACCACGCTGACGGTCATCCGGGACGCGCTCGACAACATCGAGCGCCGCACGGGCACGCGTCCGGACCTCGATGCGGTAGACCTCGACGACCCCGAGACCTACCGCATGCTGCGCGCGGGGCGCACCACGGGCGTGTTCCAGTTCGAGTCCGCCCTCGCCACGGACATGCTGCGCTCGATGCGCTGCGACCGGTTCGACGACCTCGTCGCGAGCAACGCGCTCATGCGCCCGGGCCCGCTCGACGCCGGGATGCACAAGGTCTACCAGCGCCGGAAGCGCGGCGAGGAGCCGGTCTCGTACGCGCTCCCCGAGCTCGAGCCCATCCTCAAGCCGACGTATGGCGTCATCACCTATCAGGAGCAGGTGATGCGTATCGCGCAGGCGCTGGCGGGGATCTCGCTCGCCGAAGCCGACGTGCTCCGCAAGGCAGTGGGCAAGAAGGACGCGGAGCTCATCCGCGCGGAGCTGGGCAAGTTCGTCGAGAAGTCGGTGGGGCGCGGCTACGACCGACGCATCATCGAGGAGCTCGCCGGTCAGATCGAGACGTTCGGCCGCTACGGCTTCAACAAGTCGCACTCGGTCGCGTACTCGATCGTCTCGCTCCACACGGCCTGGCTCAAGGCGCACCACCCCGCCGATTTCATGGCGGCGATCCTCTCCTCGTCCATCGGCGACACGGACTCGGTGGTGAAGTTCATCAACGAGACGCGCGAGATGGGCATCCAGGTGCTCCCGCCGGACGTGAACGAGTCGGGCTACAAGTTCACCGTGCTCGACGAGAAGCGGATCCGCTTCGGCCTCGGCGCGATCCGCAACGTCGGGCGCGGCGCGATCGATTCGATCCTCGCCGCGCAGCGCGAGAAGCCGTTCACCTCGTTCTTCGACTTCACGGAGCGCGTCGATCTGCGCGTCTGCAACAAGCGCGTCTTCGAGGCCCTCATCGCGGCGGGTGCGCTGGATGGGCTGGGCGGCCATCGGGCGCAGTACTGGTCGGCGCTCGACTCGGCGATGCAGGAAGCCTCGCTGAAGCAGCAGGAGAAGGCGATGGGCCAGGTCTCGCTGTTCGGCGTCGCGGCCGATCCGGCGGCGGCCACGGCGCACGCGCCGGCCGTGCTGCCCAACGTCGCGCCGATGGCCGAAGCGGAACGCCTGTCACGGGAGAAGGAGATCCTCGGCTTCTACATCAGCGGTCACCCGCTGGAGCCCTTCCGCGTCGAGTGCGAGCTGTTCGCCACCCACACGGTCGGCCAGCTCGGCAAGTGGACGCCCGAGCCGATGAAGCTCGGCGTCGTCGTGACCGCGATCAAACGGCAGATCAGCAAGCGGTCGGGCGCCGAGTTCGCTCGGTTGACAGTCGAGGATTTTTCGGGATCTTCCGAGGTCCTGGTCTTTCCGGAGAGCTGGGGGCTGCTGGCCGACCGGATTCGAGGCGACGTCCCCGTGCTCATGACGGGCGGCTACTCGAAGCGGGATCAGGATGCGGACAGCCCGACGTTCATCGTGGAGTCGGTGACCCCGTTCGCCGAGCTGCGTCTGAACGGTCAGGTCGCCATCTCGATCGAGCTGGCGCTGGGTGAGTCGCTCGCCCCCGAGGCGATGCGGGACGTGCGCGCCGTGATCGATGCGCACGCCACCGCCCACACGGGTGCGCCACCGCTCGAGTTGCGTTGGAGTGATGTGAATGGATCGCGCGCGCGGCTGAAGTCGCGCTCGCTCAGATTGGCGGCGACGCAGGCCGCCCTCAAAGACTTGCGGGCCCTGCTCGGCGACGAGCGTGTCCGTCTCGTGCGCGG